>Ga0335085_10004461_pt1 | contig 23217 bp, 21 predicted proteins | sample Lox_Sample_45_FD_206712 | JGI IMG/M metagenome (GOLD analysis project Ga0335085, IMG submission 206712) | Soil microbial communities from Loxahatchee National Wildlife Refuge, Florida, United States - Lox_Sample_4.5 | ecosystem: Environmental > Terrestrial > Soil > Wetlands | place: USA...
ACGCCTGGATGGCCCTGGTCAGCCGCGCGGCGTCGTCCGACCAGCGCTGGGCCACCTGGTCCCGGCCGAGGGCGGCTGCGATGGCGGCCGCCGCGCGCAGGCCCGTGAGCAGGGGCGCGGCCGTGCCCAGCGTCACCTGCGCGCCGTGCTCCCAGTAATCGGTGGCCGCCACGGGCAGGCCGCCCGGGCTCAGCGACCGCTGGGCCGCGTCGGCCGCCGCGCTGACCATCGGCCAGAGGCCGCTCAGCTCAGGACGCGCCGGGTGGCCGGCCTCGTACCAGGACCAGACCGCCCAGGGCACCCAGCCGACCGCGTCCAGTTCCGCCGGGCGGCCGTCGCGGACCGCGCCGCCGCCGCCCGGCTGGTACCGCGCCGCCCACGTGCCGTCCCGGCTCTGCTCCTGCCGCAGGAACGTCAGCGCGCGGAAGGCATCGGCGCCGTGGCCGGTGACCGCGAGCGCCACCGCCACCCAGCTCGAGTCGCGGGGCCACGCGTAGTCCCAGCCGGGGTACCAGCCCGCCACCACCGCGCCGCCCGGCCGGGTGGACAAATGCAGGTCCAGCAGCGCACGCTGCGCCATGGACCGCGTCGCCGGGTCATTTCCCGGAACGGTCCCGGCCGCGAGCCATCCCTGGCCCGCGGCCACGCCGGCCGAGGTGCACCCGCCCGTGGGCGCGGACCCACGCCCGGCCGCGGCTGACGGCCCGGGGCGCAGCACGCTGCTGTCACCGTCGTAGCCGGCGTCGCGGTGTGCCGGGACGACGATCACGTCCTGCGGCGCGCACGGATCGGCGGCGATGCCCTCGGTCAGCAGCGCGGGCGCGCGGGACGTGTGCATGGCCTCCCGGACCCTGGCCCCGGTGACGAGTACCGCGGCGAGCACGGCCACGGCGGCCGTCAGGCCCACGAACCTCCTGGCGACGTTCGTGACGGCCTGCTCCGGTTCGGGTCGCTCGGCGCTGATGAAGCGGAATCCTAGCCGCCGCCCTGCACCGGCCGCCGCCCGGCGGCCGGTGCGCTGATGGCCTTGACGGAGAATCAGTGCAGGTATCTAATGTGCTAGGAACCTAGATGAATAGAGGTTGCTCTGTGATCGAGTTCCACCTCGACTCCCGCTCCGGCGTGGCGCCGTACATGCAGCTGATCCATCAGGTGCGGCACGCGCTCCGGCTGGGCCTGCTGCGCGAGGGGGATCAGCTCCCCACGGTCAAGGACGTGGCCGCGGGCCTGGCGATCAACCCCAACACCGTGCTCAAGGCCTACCGCGAGCTGGAGTACCAGGGCCTGGCGGCCGCGCGGCCCGGCGTGGGGACGTTCGTGACCGGCACCCTCAGCGGGGCATCCCTGGCCGCGCACGAGCCGCTGCGCCGGGACCTGCGGCGGTGGCTCGGCAAGGCACGCCGCGCCGGGATGGACGAGGAGAGCATCGAGGCTCTCTTCCTGAGCACCTTTCGGTCCGCTCCCGAGGAGGACATAGCATGACCGCGCTGAACGCCAGCGGGCTCGGCAAGCGCTACCGGCAGCGGTGGGCGCTCAGCGACTGCACGCTGCAGATACCGGAGGGCCGGGTAGCCGGCCTCGTCGGCCCGAACGGCGCCGGCAAGACGACCCTGCTGCACCTGGCCGTCGGCCTGCTCGCCCCGACGGCGGGCACGATCACGGTGCTCGGCGGCGAACCCGCCAGCGGCCCGGGCCAGCTGGCCAAGGTCGGTTTCGTGGCCCAGGACACCCCGGTGTACGCGGGCCTGAGCGTCGCCGACCACCTGCGCCTCGGCGCGCACCTGAACCCCGCCTGGGACGCCGCCTACGCGGAGCGCCGGATCGGCCGGATCGGCCTTGATCCCGCGCAGCGGGCGGGCAAGCTGTCCGGTGGCCAGCGGGCCCAGCTCGCCCTCACCCTGGCCATCGCCAAGCGGCCCCGGCTGCTCATCCTGGACGAGCCGGTCGCTAGCCTCGACCCGCTGGCCCGCCGCGAATTCCTAGACCGTATTCGCCGGGCCACCCGACGTTCCCGGTATCTGGGTCATCTCCAACCAGGTCACCACGTCCTATGGCTCGACGGCGCTGGGCACCATCCCGCAGGCGTGCCGGTCTCAGCAGGGCTTCAATGCGTGTGCCACCGCGCTCGCTCAGAAGAACCTCAAGCAGGTGGTCGTCTACCAGCCCGCCAACCGGTACTGGAGCTTCCAGTGGCTGGAGACCGGCATCTACCTGACCGTGGCCATCCTGCTGGCCTGGGCTTGCTTCTGGTGGGTCCGCCGCCGCCTGTCCTGAGATCGCCGTCCCAGCGATCGGCTTCTCATGCGGGACCGGTAGTGGTGCCAGGGCAGGTCAGGATGTGTTCCAGACCGGCCGACTTGCGAGCGATCTCCCAGGTTGTACCGTTCCGAAACACAAGAGGTACCGGTGACGGGCGTTTCTGGGCCCTGGGCTGACTCGTATCGTCTAAAATGGGGAACTTACCGTCGATATCCACTTCAGGCTGCCACCGGGAATCGATCCAGCTTGAATCGGCTCTACCATAACGTTTATGGGAGCAAATAAAGCAAAGTTAGGCGAAGGGGACTTTCTTTGGAAGAAATCATGCTGGCCCTGGCCGCGGCCATTGTCAAAACGGCATTTAAGATTTGGACAAAAGATTCAGAGCTTGCCCGCAACACAACCGACGAACTAATTGATCTGATAAAGGATAAGATAGTCGGTCATACCGGACAGCGAAAAGTGCGGCGCTGGGTAGAAGATCTTGAGGAAATAGTAAATGAGCGTCTACTCAGATTTATGGAGTATGAGTTCAGGGGCCTTCCAGAAAACGAACGTCAGGCAACTGTAATCGCAGTCGCCGACACTTTAAGAAAGGCCAGGCTTACGGATCGGGATTTGTGGGAGCAAGACCTCGATCCTTTGCAACTCGAGCGTTCGCTGAGGAAATCTGCACCTGAAGCTGAAAGAGACCTTGGTAATCAGGCAAGAGGTCTCTATTCTCGCCTTCTTCCCGAGGCTTGCGCGTATGTCGTCTCCTTGACAACGAGCCTCCCGGAATTCCATGCGGGTGCTTTTACGGAGCTACTCCGGCGCGATTCCGCGATTATTGCCAGGTTGGATGAGATACTGAAGCTGTTGCCGCCGCAGCTTATCCAAGATAAAGAGATAGAGGCACTCGGTAGTAATTTCTATGACACCTTTACCACCGCGTATCGCCGACAGGTCGTGACTCGCCTGGACCACTTGAGGCTATTCGGTGTAGATGTCTTCACGCAACAGTATCCACTCACTCTGGCTTATATCAGCTTGTCAGTATTCAATTATCTTGGCCCTCACCAAAGAGAACCTGATGCTAGTGCTGAAATGGCCGATCTGTCGATCGAAACTGTTTTGAATAAATCCCGGCGACTCTTCTTGTCCGGTCAGGCGGGATCTGGCAAAACCACAATTCTTCAATGGCTCGCTGTCCGGGCAGTACGTAAAGATTTCCCCCGTGAACTTGACTCATGGAATAAGTACGAGCCATTCTTTATCCCGCTGCGTCGTTATATTGACTCGGGATTGCCGTCGCCTCAACAGTTCGTCGAGACGATGGGACGCAATATTGCGACTCAGATGCCCCCTGATTGGGTGGAGCGCACGCTTACCGCCGGCTCAGGGCTCATCCTAATAGATGGCATTGATGAGCTTCCTCCTGAGAAACATGATGCAGTAAAACAGTGGGTTAGCCATCTTTCGTACGACTATCCTGACTGCGCGTACGTGGTCACCTCACGGCCAGGTGCGGTTGCTAGTAACTGGCTTGCTACCACCGATTTTTCATCGGCTGTTCTAGCGCCAATGTCCTCAAGTGCCGTGCGCACTTTTGTTCAGCAATGGATAAAATCGATGCGCAGCGAAACGGTCGATCGCGAAGAGCGAGATCTTCTTGCCGCCTATGAACAGCCCATTGTACGAACCCTACTAACCGGCCGCCATCTCCGCGAGTTGGCTTCGACACCCCTATTGTGCGCTCTTCTGTGCGCACTATATTATGTACGGAATGGCGAGCTGCCGTCAGATCGTATGGGAGTTTATGCTGCGGCTTTTGATATGCTTCAGAGGCGAGATGCGGAACGAGGAATCAAGCCTAACGATCAACTCGGTAGAGCAGAAAGTTCGATAATACTTCAGGAGCTGGCATATTGGCTGATTAGAAATGGCCTGTCAGATGTCGAAGCAAGGCGGGCCGTCCAGCAGATAGATCTTACGAAAAGGCACCTTCATAAGGTTGCCCTAGACGCGAAAAGGATATATCGCCAGCTGCTCGTCCGGAGCGGACTGCTACAAGAGCCTGCTGCCGGCAGAGTAAGCTTCATACATCGGACTTTTCAGGAGTACTTGGCTGCTCGTGCAGCTATAGATGGCGACAATATCGAAGAACTCGTAAGCCATGCGTTGGATGCTCGATGGACTCAAGTCGTCATAATGGCTGCGGGGCATGCGTCACCCGCCCAACGCGGACAGCTCCTTGGCTCGTTGCTGAAGACTACTCTACGAGGACGAAAAAACGTCCGCCTTGCACTGGTCGCTCTCGCGTGCCTGGAGACGAGCCCAAGTGTTTCTTCTGAAATGCTCCAGCGTATCCGTAAGGCTGTAAGTTCTGTGATTCCTCCTCGCCGGCGTGAAGATGTAGACTTGTTGGTGCGGGCTGGTGAAGCTGCGCTGGACATTCTCGCAAATGTTCAAGTCAAATCTTCAGCCGAGGCACTTATGGTAATAGAGGTTGTTCGCAGAGTAAAGTCGGAACGTGGGCTTCAGTTGATGGCGCAGGTGCTATACCAGGTGCCCGAGGCCGCAGAATCCGTGGAATTTATGCATGTATGGAATGCGTTTAATCCAGAGGATGTAGCTAATGTGCTTACCCAAGTGCCGAAGATTAATTCTGTTTATGTGGGGCTTCCTCGATGCCAGTCAAGCATCCCGTTGCTTACTACCGTGGCTACTGTGTATTGCACTGCCCCTGTGGCCCTTCCAGATCTTACATGTTTCAGAGAATTGCCGAATCTCAAGAAGCTCATAATCCATTCGATCGGAGTTGTTAATTTGCTGCCATTGACGGGAATGGGGTTGGATATAAGGGTCATACTGCCGCATTATCATGAACGAGATACGCTTAGCGCGGATGAGTCTGCGCATAGATATATTGTTGGAGCCGATCAACTAGGCAGCGGCAGCTCAGTTGCGGTACAGTACGAGCCGTGGTATCTAAGGAGAAATTGGGATCCCGCAATTGAGGATTACTCGATCAGTTAACTGCGCACATTTCGCGGCGCCCGCGGCCTCGGTGACGTCGGATATGGGAGATCTCCGCGCCGGCGGCCACCCGGCTCGTGTGCATGAAGGGCGAGGATGGCCTCCAGCAGCAGAACACGTAGGCGTTGCGTTCCACGCACCCCCCCGGGCCGCTCGGGTGGGAACACCAGCCGCTGCCACCACCCGCCCGGGATGATGTCCAGGTCGACCCGGCGGGCGTCCCAGCCATCCGGCCGGCAGCTTCTTGGACCGGCGTGCCTCGAGCAGTTCGGGCAGGGCCTGCATCGCGGCCAGAAGCTCGGATCGCCCCCAGGCGAAAGCCCGAGGCTAAGGCGCGGAAGGGCCGGGGCTGGGCGGGGTCAGCGGGTCCAGGCGCTGGATGAGGGTGACCGCGGCGTCGGCCAGGGCGCTGGCCTCCTGGCGGGAGGAACTGGCCGCGATCTCCCGGGCCGTCTCGCCGATGATCGTGGTCAGCACCGCGACCCTCATCCGGTCAACGGGGTCGGCGCCGGCCTCCAGCAGTACCGCGTTCTGCCGGATCCACTCATGGCTGCGGGTGCGCCGCATCATCTCGAACCCGGGCGGCCCGTCTCCCGTCATGAACAGGCGGGCCACGTCGCGCTGCTCCCAGGAGCCGTCGAAGTACGCCCGCGCGCCGGAGATGAACAGCGCGAGCAGGTCCTCCTCGCCGTCCGCGCGGGCCTTGGCCACGGCACCGACCACCCGCTGCTCCTGCGCGTCCTGGTGGTCCTGCCACAGCGCGGCGAACAACTCCGCCTTGCCGCCGAAATGGTGGTAGAGGCTGCCGACGCTGGAGCCCGCGCGCTCGACGACATCCGCGATGCTGGCGCCGTCGTACCCGTGCGCGGCGAACACCTCGCGCGCGGCCTCGAGCAGGACCCGCCGGGTCTGCGCGGAGCGGCTCCATTGCCAGGCGTTGCTCGTTGGCTTGCGTCCCATCCGCCCATCCGCTGAAAGAACTGTGACGTCGGCGCCGTTCATTCGTTGGACGACAACGCCGCTGGCAGTCAGCCTCAGAGTAGTACTAGAGTAGAATTCTAGAAAGTACCTACTCAAGGGTCACGTCAAACTCGGCGGAATCGGGGAATAACTGTCTTATGACTGGTGACGCCGACAGAGCCCACGCATGACCGCCCGCCGCGCCGCGATCGTCGGAGTGGCCGAATCCGAGGTGGGTGCGACGCCTCAGCTGACCGTCCTGTCTCAGCAGGCGCTGGCCGCCCAGGCCGCGCTCGCCGAGGCGGGCCTGACTAAAGACAACGTCGACGCGGTGTTCACGGCCGGGTCGTGGAGCTGGGCGCCGACGATGACGCTGGCCGAATATCTCGGCATCCAGCCGGCCTACACCGACAGCACGAACATCGGCGGCTCGTCCTTCGAGGCGCACGCGGGTCACGCCGCCGCCGCGATCGAGGCCGGCCTGATCGACGTGGCCCTGATCACCTACGGCAGTACCCAGCGCACCAGCCGGAGCCGGAACGCCCCGCGCCCGGCCGAGCTCACCGCGCAGTTCGAGCTGCCGTACGGGCTGCCGATGCCGGTCGGCGCGTACGCGCTGGCCGCCATGCGGCATATGCACCAGTACGGCACCACCAGCGAGGACCTCGCCCAGGTCGCGGTGGCGGCCCGGCAGTGGGCCCGGCTCAACCCCCGGGCCTGGTACCAGGATCCGATCACGGTCGACGACGTGCTGGCGTCGCCGATGATCTGCGACCCGCTGCACAAGCTCGACTGCTGCCTGGTCACCGACGGCGGCGGAGCGGTCGTCATCGCGGCCGAGGACCGCTGGCCGGACGTCGCCACCCGGCCGGTGACCATCCTGGGTCACGGCGAGACCCACACGCACGCCACCATCTCGAGCATGCCGGACCTTACCGTCACCGGGGCCGCCCAGACCGGCCCGGCCGCGCTGCAGATGGCGGGCGTCACTGTCGACGACATCGACGTGGCGGAGATCTACGACTCGTTCACGATCACGGTCCTGCTCACCCTGGAATCACTGGGCTTCTGCAAGCCCGGTGAGGCCAGGTACTTCATCGCCGAGGGGCGCACCGCCCCCGGCGGCGAGTTCCCGATGAACACCAACGGCGGGGGGCTGGCCTACACCCATCCCGGCATGTACGGGATCTTCCTGCTCATCGAGGCCGTCCGGCAGCTGCGGGGCGACTTTTTCTGGGCCCGCCAGGTGCCGGACGCCGAGCTCGCGCTGGTGCACGGCACCGGCGGGGTGCTGTCCTCGGCCGCCACCGTGATCCTGGGGAGGAGCTGACGATGAAGCCGGTTCCCGACGCCGACACCAAGCCCTACTGGGACGGGATCGAAGCCGGCGAGCTCCGGCTGCAGCGGTGCGAGGCCTGCGGCGCGGCGGTCTTCTACCCGCGCGTGATCTGCCCGCACTGCTTCTCCGGCGCGATGCGCTGGTTCACCGCAGCCGGGACCGGCTACGTGTACTCCTACACGGTGGCGCACCGCGCGTTCGGCGAGTTCGCCGATCAGGCACCGTTCACCGTCGCCCTGGTCGACCTGGATGAGGGCGTGCGCATGATGACCCGGATCGTCGGGGCCGATCCCGGCCGCGTCCAGATCGGCATGCGCGTGCAGATGACCGTAGAGCCGATCGCGGACGCGAACCTGCCGTGCTTCCGCCCGGCGCCTTTCCCAGCCGAGTCCGGGGCCGGGGCGGAGCGCGATGCCGTGGCCAGCGAGACGGCGCCGGAAGCGGCCGGGGCCAGCGACATACCGCCGGAAGCGGCCGAGGCGCCCGCGGAAACCACCGAGGTGCCGCCCGAAGCGGCCGGGCCACCCCCGGAAGCCACCGGGCCGCCGCCGGAAGCGGCCGAGGGGGCCGCGGAAGCCACCGAACCGCCCGCGAGCGAGCCGACGTGAGCGGTACGGGCCCCCGCGCGCTGTTCCACCCCCGGTCGATCGCGCTGATCAGGGCCGTGCCCGAACCGGTCGACCTCGCGTACGTGCTGGTGCCCACGGACGCGGTGCTGCCGGTGCTGCGCGAGGGCGCCGACCTCGGGATCGGCACGTCCTGGCGTTCCTAACCGGGTGACCTCCCACCGGCGGCCGGCCATGACCGCCAGGTGCAGCGAGACGATGGTGTCCTCCAGGCCGGGGATGGCGCCCGCGTCGCCTTGGCGGACCCGCGCGCGGACGAGTTCGGCCGTGGCCCCGGCCAGGGCCAGGTACGCCTCGTACGGGACGGCGGGCCAGTCCGGATGGCGGGCCAGGGCGCGCTCGTGCCAGGTCCGGCTCAGCACGGCGTACCTGTGCTGCGCCGCGTCCAGGCGCTCCCAGGCGCGGGGCCCGGCCGCCGGCATGTCGATGTAGAAGATCTTGGCGAACTCCGGCTCGCCGGCCACGAACGCGAGGAAGGCGCGGCAGGCCACCCGCAGGACCTCTTCGTCCGGCGTGCCCGGGGCGAGCGCCCGGGTGGCGGTCACGATCCGGCTGACCATCAGATTCCCGCCCTCCTGGGAGGCAGACAGGAAGCAGTCCTCCTTGCCGCTGAAGTGCGTGTAGAACGCCGCCCGCGACACTCTCGCCCGCCGCACGATGTCGGCCACCGTCACCGCCGGGTAGCCCGATTGCGCCACCGCCGCCACGACCGCGCGCACCAGCCGTTCCCGCTGCGACGCCTGCACCGCCACGACCGGCAGCCGGCTCCGGCCGCGGGGCAAGCCGGGCTTGCCCTCGTGCGTATCGGCGAGCGTTCCCCCTTGCCTGGTGTCGGCCACGGGCCTAGAGTATCGGGCAAATACCTGAAGTACGCAGGCGTACTTTTGGTATCTGGGCATTTCGCATGCATTTTCAGCCGGTGGCCGGATCGGGCCATGCAGCGGGGACCGGCGAGCCGTGGCGGCGTCCCGTGCCGTGACGGCCCCTGGTGACCCTGGTCAGGAGCGGCCGGTGAACACGCCTGTCTGCGCCAGCTCGACGACGGTGTGCAGATCGCGGGCCGCGTCCAGGGCCGCGGCACTGGAGACGAGCACGACCGCCGCGACCGCCGCGACCAGCAGCGGGCGGACTCGTGGCGGCGGCGCGAGCAGCGCGGCGACCCGGCGGGGTACCGGGCCCGCGCCGCCCAGCCCCAGCGCGCGGCCGAGCCTGGTCGCCCGCCCCCGCCTGGCCAGGCCGGGAAGCCAGGCCACGCCGCGCAGCCGGGGCGCGCCATGTATCAGGAACGGCCCGGCGATGCCGAGCGCGTCGGCCAGGGGCCGGCCGGGCACGGCCCGGGCGGCCGAGGCGAGGGCCGCCTTGCCGATGGCCCGGGCCGCCAGGCGGCGGTCGCCGCAGTCCCGCGCGGCCGTCTCGTCGGCCCACCGCTCGACCGTGTAGGTCACCGCGGCCGCGACCGGGCGGAGCAGCGGGTTGGCCGCCGCCGCCAGGTAGGTCAGCGCCGTGAACAGGTAATGGTGGCTCCGGGCGTGCGCGCGCTCGTGCGCGAGCAGCACGCGGCGCTCGCCCGGCTCGAGCGCGTCCAGCATGCCGGCGGTGACGACGATCCGGCCCGGCCAGCCGGGTACGGCGTACGCGTCCGCCGAGCCGTCCGGTACCACCACGACCTGGCCGGAGCCGGGCAGGCAGCGGGCGTGCCGCGCGGCGGAGACCAGGGCCCTGGCCCGCCGCCAGGCGAAGCGGCCGGCCGCCGCGATGGCCACCGCCAGCAGCGCGGCGCTCGCGACGGCGGCGGACAGCGATGCCGGGTCGTTATGCCGGGCCACCTGCACGGACATGTGGCCGAGCGTGGCCACCAGCGGGACGCGCAGCAGCGCGGTGCAGGCGAGCAGCCCCAGGACGGCCGTGCTCAGCGCGGCCAGCGCGACCGCCGCCGCGGTCAGCAGCCAGGTCGCGACCTGCGGGGGCAGTCGGCTGGCGATCGGGCGCGCGCCCGCGGCCGCGCACAGCGGGACCACGAGCGGCAGGTAGATGGCCAGGTGCACGGCGCCGCCCCTCAGTCCCCGCCGGTGTCGTCGGTGCCGAGCATCTGGCGGAGCAGTTGCTCGTCCGACTCCGACAGGCCCGAAACGAACCTGGCCAGGACGGCCTCGCGGTCGGGCTCGGAGGCCAGCACGGTGGCCATCCGGCGGGCCGCGAGTCCCGGTTCGTCGGCCACCGGGGTGTACAGGTAGGCCCGTCCCGCCCGGGCCCGTTGCAGGACGCCCTTGGCGTGCAGCCGGGAAAGGATCGTCACCACCGTCGTGTACGCGAGATCGGCGTGCAGGCGCTCCCGGACGGTACCGGGGGACAGCGGTACCCCGGCGGCGTGCAGCACGCCAAGGACGGCGTTTTCCAGCTCGCCGGCCGCACGGCGTGCGCCGCCGTCGGGCAGGCCATCGTATGTGCTCATGAATCCGCGTTCGTCTTCCGGGCCGGATGCGGTAAGATCTACAAACGTGTAGAAGTTCTACGGGGCCGTAGAAGCTGTCAGGTGCATTCTGCCATGCCCCGGCCGGATAGCGGTAATGCTTGCGCCGGAATCCTCCCGCCCTTGGACCTGGGGGCGGGGGAATTCCGGCGCCGCCCGGGCGTTCCGCCGCCACCGCGTCAGGAAGGCGACATATGGAGCATTTCATCGCCACGTACGGCTATGCGGCCATCTTCCTGCTGATGGTGGCGGAATCAGCGTGCATCCCGATCCCGTCCGAGCTGATCATGACGTTCGGCGGCGCGCTCGCCGCCGGGGCGGCGGCCGGCGCTCATCTCAACCTGGCAGCCGTGATCGTGGCCGGGGTGGCCGGCAACGTCGTCGGCAGCTACATCGCCTGGGCGGTCGGCCGGTACGGCGGCCAGGCCCTGGTGCGCCGCTGGGGTGGCCACCTCTGGCTGCGCGAGCACGACATCGACCGGGCCAGCCACTGGTTCGCCCGGCACGGCCAGAAGGCGGTCCTGATCGGCCGCATGCTGCCGGTCGTGCGGACCTTCATCTCGCTGCCCGCCGGGTTTGCGGAGATGCCCCCGGTGCGGTTCGGCGTGTACACCACGATCGGCTGCATCCCGTGGACGGCGGGGCTGGCCCTGGCCGGGTACGCGGTCGGCGGCAACTGGCAGCAGATCGTCAACGGCTTTCACGGGGTCACCTACGCGATCGCCGCGGTCGTCGTCCTGGCCGTGATCGCCGCGGTCTGGATCTTCGTGCGGCGGCGCCGCGCCGAAATCCGGTCGGGTGGCCCCTACAACGGGGCCCGGCACGCGCGGCCAGAGGCAGACCGCACGAGCTGAGCCAGCCCGATCCCAGGGCCGTTCGGCAGCAGCATTCTCCCGGCAGCTGCGTCAGTCCGGCGCGTCGCTGTTCCCGGTGGCTGCGTCGCTGTTCCCGGTGGCTGCGTCGCTGTTCCCGGCGGCCGCGTCAGTCCGGGGCGTCGCTGTTCCCGGCGGCCGTGTCAGTCCGGGGCGTCGCCGCGGAGGAACTGGATGTACCGGTCGGCCGAGCTTTCCAGCACCCGGCGTGCGCCGGCGCGGATGGTCGGCGCCCAGCCGCCGTAGATCCGGTCGAACGGGAACGGGCTCACCGCGCTGACGATCCCGCGGACCGCGCTTTCGGGCAGCGGCAGCCGGTTCGGCGCGCTCCAGACGAAGGTGATCCGGTCTTCTCCCGGCGTCACGAAGATCGTGTCGCCGGTCAGCAGGACCCCCGCGCCGTTCGCGCCGCCGGCCCAGTGCACCACCGCGCTGCCGGGAAAATGGCCCCCGCACTGCACCAGGGTGACGCCGGGCAGCACCGGCTCGCGCGCGGCCCAGGTGCGGATGGCGGGATCGGGCGACGTCACCCACGACGCGTCCGCCTCCGGCACCAGGATGTCGGCGCCGAAGGCCCGGCTCCAACCGGCCATCGCACCGTAGAAGTGCGGATGGCTCGCGGTCACGGCGCGCAGGCCGCCCGCCTCCCGGACCCGGCGGACGGCGCGCTCGTCCAGGTAGCCGGGCGGGTCCCAGAGCAGGTTGCCCGCGGGCGTGATGACGATGAGGCCGCGCTGCCCGATGCCGACCGGCGGGTTCACGCCGACGCCGAGCAGGCCGGGTTCCTCGGCCCAGATCTCACACTGGCCCCCCGCCGCGGCCAGCTCCGCCATCGTGGTCCACCGCTGCCCGGACGGGGCCACCCACTGCCGTTCGTCGGTGCAGATCAGGCAGGACGCGGGCGGCGCCGCCGCGGCCGGGTAGTGATTACCGCACGCCGCGCAGATCCAGCCAGCATTCACTCCCGCTCCAGCATGCTGCGGTAGACCGCGATCAGGGCGGTGCGCTGCGCCTCGCTGAGGCGCTGGTCCGCGCGGATGGCCGCCTCGGTCTGCGGCGGCGGGCTCTCGTCCTGTTTCCGGGTCGCCAGCGCGTCCACCAGTCCCGCCTCGGCCAGCAGGGTCTCGGCCGACACGTTGAGTGCGTCGGCGATCGACTTCAGCGCCCGTACGGACGGCTGGTGCAGTCCCCGCTCGACCTGGCTGAGGTAGGGGTTGGACAGGCTGGTCATGTCGGCCAGCTGGCGCAGCGAGAGGTTGGCCAGCTTGCGCTGGCTGCGAATGAAGGCGCCGAGCGCCACCCGCTGCGCCTGCCACGGATCCGTCATGGTCGGCCCCCCTGCGGTGCGGTCCGGTGTTTCGCTGAATAGGCTGAATAGTACGTACAAGGCAGGCGGCGGGCCGGATCACCCGGCCCGCCTGCCTGTTCGTGCCTGGCCGCCCGTTCGGGCGGAGCGTGCTCTCCTGCCTGCTTGCGTGGCCGCGCCCTGCTTACTTGGCCGCGTCCTTGCCCTCTTCCTTGATGGGAAGCAGCGGGCTGGTCGCCTTCACCAGCTCCTCCGCGAACCGGCGCTGGCTGGCGAGCAGCTGCTCGGCGAAGTCGTAGGCGCTGGCCACCAGCTGCTCCGGCTGCGGGAGCTTGCCCGCGAACGGCACGTTCAGCGGCGGCAGCTTCGGCGTCAGGGCCTGCACCGCATCCGCCCAATCGCGGATGGCCTCAATAACCGCGTCCTGGCTCTGGTTGACGGTCTTGATGATGTCGCCCTGGACGTCCCGTGCGGAGTTGTGGGTCTCGGTCATGGTTACTGCCCTCCTTGGGTATCTGTTGCTAACTATATCAAGCAGATGGATAGTTTGTCAAGCGGGAGTGCGGCCCTGACCCGTCACATGTCCAGGCCGCCGTTGACCGCCCAGATCTGGCCGGTGATGTAGGACGAGTCGTCCGAGGCCAGGAAGCAGACGACCCGCGCGATCTCCTCGGGCTTGCCCAGCCGGCCCACCGGGATCTGGCTGCGAATCTTGTCCAGCACCCGATCGGGGACGCTGGCCAGCATGTCGGTGGCGATGAACCCGGGCGTGACCGCGTTGACGGTGAGCCCGATGCCGTCCCCGGGCGGCAGCTGCGCCTTGTTGAGGTGGAAGAGCGTCTCCCGGGCCAGGGTCTTGGTCAGCCCGAAGAGCCCGGACTTGGACGCCGCGTAATTGGCCTGCCCGATGTTGCCGATCTCGCCGATGACCGAGGAGACGTTGATGATCCGGCCGGTGCCGCGCTCCAGCATGTGGTCCAGGGCCGCCTGCGCCGAGAAGAAGGCGCCGGACAGGTTGATGTCGATGACGTGCTGCCAGTCGCGGTCGGTCATCTTGGTCACGGTCCGGTCGATGGTGATCCCGGCGTTGTTGACCAGGATGTCGAGCCGTCCGTGCTGGTCGATGACCTCCTGCGCGACGCGGCGGCAGTCGTCGGCCGAGCCGATGTTGCCCTGGTGGACGGTGACGAGGCGGCCGGGATACGCCTCGGTCATCTCCTGGTGGTATTTCTCCGCGCGCGGCGTGTCGCGCGAATAACCGGCGGCGATGGACGCTCCCTCCTCCGCCAGCAGGCGGCAGATCGCGGCGCCGATGCCGGCCGTTCCGCCGGTGACCAGTGCGACCCGGTTCCGGATATGCGCCAGCGGCTCCGGCCCGACTTCCTCGGTGACGCTCATGCAGTGGACTCCCTCTTCTCTGTGGCCGGCGGGCCGCAGCCGTGACGGGTTACCACGTGCGGGTAAGCCGACCGCTTGTTGAAAGAAGGCATCGTGGCCGCCGGGCGCGGTAACACGAACGTAATCCCGCCTGGGTCGAGGCGAAACCTGCCATTGGTCCCTGTCACTCGTGACCGAAGACCGCAGTTACCGCATTAACCGGCGGCGTTGCCTTGACTTCTGGCCACCCGGTGCGAGCTTGAAGACATGGCTCCCGATATGTAGAGGAGGGACCATGGGCAGCAACGATGCGCCCTCCCCCAGCGACGACAGCAGGCCGACCACATCGGCCGGTGCCCCTCGCGCGTCGTCCCCCGAACCCGACCCCGAGATTCCGGTCGGAGGCGGGATACCGCCGGGCCGCGCGCCCGACGTGTCGGGGATGCTCCATTCGGCCATCGACCTGCTCAGTCCCGCCGAGGCCGCCAGGCAGCTGCCATGGCTGTTCAGCGAGCTGACGAAGATCGCCACGGGCCAGTCCGAGCTTGAATACGGTGCGAAGGACGCCCGGTTCAAGGATCCCACCTGGACCGCCAACCCGGCCTACCGGGGGCTCGGGCTGACGTACCGGCTGTTCGAGGAGTGGGCCGGCCGGATGGCCGGCGCCGTGGGGACCTCGTGGGAGCAGAAGGCGCGGGCCACCTACCTGGCCAACATCATGACCGCATCCCTTGCCCCCACCAATTTCCTGCCGACCAACCCGGCCGCGCTCAAGCGCGCGTTCGAGACCGGCGGGCTCTCATTGTTCAGCGGCGCCCAGAACATGCTGCGCGACATTGCCAACGGCGGCATGCCGAAGATGGTCAACCGGGACGTGATGAAGGTGGGCGAGCAGCTTGCGGTCACCCCGGGCTCGGTGGTCTACCGCGACGACATGTTCGAGCTGCTGGAGTACGCGCCGTCCACGCCGACGGTCCGCAGCCGGCCGCTGCTGATGGTGCCGCCGGAGATCAACCGCTACTACGTGCTCGACCTCTCGCCGAACCGCAGCATGGTTGAGTACGCGGTCGAGAACGGCCTCACCACCTTCATGGTGAGCTGGCGCAACCCGCGCGAGGAGCTCGGGCACGGGCGCTGGGGCTTTGACGACTACGTGGCCTCCGCGCTCCGCGCGGTCGAGGTCGTCAAGGACATCACCCACAGCGAGACCATTAACGTGCTCGGGCTGTGCGCCGGCGGCATGACGAACGCGCTCGGCCTCGGCGTGCTGGCCGCTCGGGGGGACTCGTCGGTCAACTCGGCGACGTTCCTGGTCACGATGTTGACGAACGAGTCCCCCAACGTGGTCGGCATGCTGAGCACGGAGGATTCGCTGAAGCTGCTCGATCAGTCGGCCGCGGCGGACCAGGTCATCCCGGGCTCGACGATGAAGACCACGTTCGCGTGGCTGCGGCCTAACGACCTCGTGTTCAACTACGCGGTCAGCGGCTGGCTGCTGGGCGAGGACCCGCCCGCCTTCGACGTGCTGGCCTGGAACGACGACGCGACCGCGGTGCCCGCGAGGTTCTCGAGGGACACCAGCCGGATCGCGATGACCAACAGCGCGGCCGTGCCGGGCGGGATCACCTCGCTGGGTATGCCCATCGACCTGGCCAAGGTCACCTGCGACAGCTTCCATGTGGCCGGGTCCACCGACCACATCACGCCCTGGCGGACGTGCTACAACCTCACACAGATAATGGGCGGTGACAAGGAAGTGGCCGTCGTGAAGTCGGGGCACATCCAGTCGTTCGTCAACCCCGCGAAGACGGCGAAGTACGGTTACTGGCAGGCACCGGCCGGCGGCCCGGACCCGGATGAATGGCAGGCCAAGGCCGACTGGCACGGCGGCTCTTGGTGGCCGCAGTGGATCGAATGGCTGCTGCCACGCTCCGGCGAGGAGAAGAAGGCGCGCGCCGGGCTCGGCAACCGGAAGTATTCGCCGCTCGGACCGGCGCCGGGCACATACGTCCTGGAATAACGGCCCCATCGTGCCCGCCGCCGGCGGGCACCCCATCCGCCGCACGGCGGCCCCCCAGCCCGGGCCCCGTGCGGCGGCTCCGTGCGGCGGCTCCTGGAAACCAGATCCAGCGCGCCCTCGTCGGCGGAGATCATCAACGGGACAACGGCGGTGGGGAGTGCGGGCGCAGCCAACTCCCCGCCGCCCGCGACCTGTATCACGACGGCGTCGCCGCTCTCCATAACCGTGAAAGCTCACGCCAGCTGGGCGCGACACATCGGCATGATCACGCGGGTCTGCCGACGGAGGACCAGATGCCGCCAGGCCCTGCCGCCACGGCGATGGAAGGAAGAAGTCATCGCGGCGGAACGCAACGCAGCGCTCCGCGCCGCGTTCGCGAAACGTCCGCGCGCTGCCGCCAGCTGCCGCGAGCTGCAAGGAAACAGGAGGTGCGCATGGTGGCTGAAAGCTGGGACGACGAAAGATTCCTCACGGCGCTGCAGCAGGCTCGCCGCGCCCGGCAGGCTGTCCCGCCCGCATTCGCTGAAGCCGGCAAGAACACCTTCGCGTGGCATAGCATCGACGCCGAGCTCGCGCAACTCACCTATGACTCCACCCGCCACACCGGCCGGGTCCCGACCGCGCGGGCCGAGGGCGCCTCCATTCGCGCGCTGACCTTCAGCTCGGTGCACCTGACCATTGAACTCGAGGTCACCCGGGATTCGCTGCTCGGCCAGGTCGTCCCGGCGCAGGCCGCGATGATCGAGGTCCAGGCCCGCACCGGCGCGGAAACCAGGGTCAACGCCGACGGGATCGGCTGCTTCTCGATCCATCCCATCCCGCGCGGGCCGTTCCGCCTGCGTTGCCAGACCGCTGCGGGTATCGATGTCCGCACCGGATGGATCACCCTGTGAACCGGGCCCGGCACTCAGCCCGCGCCAACCGCCATGAGGGACACCGCGGTCGCTTGCTGGATCGGATCGCCGGTGCGGCCGCACCGGACGCTGTGCATCGACTCGGCGAGGGTTTGGCCTGCGCGCAAGCACCCGTGCAGGTTCACCATCATGGGCACGACGGCGTAATCGTTCAGCGGGACGACGCCCGCGATGATCCCGGCCGTACCGAGCGGCAGCAGGCTGCTGACAAGGCCGAGCAGTTCATCGGATCCGGCTGGTGCCAGGACGCCCGAATCGCAGCTTGACAGAACCAGCCGGTGCGGCGCGCGGTGCAACTGCTCGAAGTCATAGACAGTCAGCGGTCCATCGTGCATGCGCAGCGAGGAGAACAGCGGGCTGTCGTCGCGGAAGCTTCCATGAGCGGCGATGTGGGCCAGCCAGGCCCCGTCGATCGCGGACAGCACCCGCCCTGCTGTGGCCTCACCACCTGACAACACCGTGACGTCGTCATACAACTGCGCTGCCAGTGGCACCTCGGCGCCGGCGGTGACCAGGCCCGGCCCGCGGGCGAGCGTGACATGCCGGCGGCTCGGCGGCGGGGTGGCGCGCGCACGCATCCAGGCGGCCGCGGAAGGGGCGACACTGAACACGCGGTCATGCAGCGCCGGAAGCAGCGCCCACGGGATCGTGTGAAGCTTGCCTGGCGGCACAATAACGACGGGGCTATCGCCCAGGTAACCAGCGGCCGGGCCAAGCAGTGCGTCTTGGAGTTCCGGCCCGGCCGCCTTCAGGACGGCCAGCGCACTGTCCAGGTCGTCCTCGGGTCGGCTGTGGGCCAGGCGGCGCAAACCGAAGCGGGCGAAGTCGGCCGCGCGGGTGGCATCCGCGGTGCGGCCTGCCGTGAACTGCCGTACCCGTCCCGCGCCGCAGGTCAGCACGAGCAGGATGCCGTCGACGTCGACGATCTCGATCAACTGGGCGGTGCCGAGCTCGTCCAGCAGTCCCGCTATGTCGACGGCGCTGCGGCCGGGATCGGTGGTACCACGGGCCCGCAGCGAGCTGGCACGTACCACGCTTTCGAGCCGCAGCTGTTGCCGCTGGAGCGCTGCGGTCGGCACGCCTTGGCGCCGCGCCTTCTCCAGCTCAGTGGTCACCTGGCGGAGCGCGGCAAGACTGGCACTGAATTCCGCGTCGGCAGGGGGCCGCACGGCGGGGACCGCTAGCGCGGTTGCCCGCCAGCGCTCACTCCAGGCAAGCAAGAGCCGGGGCCGGTGCGCCCGCGCGGCGTAGCGCTGCGCGAGCGCGGCCAGTTCGGCGCCGTGGGCGGTGGCTTGTGCCCGCAGCTCCGAGGCGCCAAGGGTGAATCGATGTTCGTCCAAGACCTCAAGCCCTCGACGGCAGGCGGCTAGCAGACGGCGTGGCTTCGCCGCGGCCTCGGCCCGCAACGCTTCACTGAGCCAGCCACTGGCACGGGACATCGCCGGACCGCGCCGCCGGCTCTGTGCGGCCGCGATGAGATGAGGGTCGGCGTCATCGCGGCGGCCCAGTTCAAGCGCCACTCGCCCAGCCAGCAGATGCGCCTGCGTTGCCTCGCCCGAGCCGAGTGCCTCCAGCCGGACGGCCGCCCGGTCCGCCTCGCGAAGCAACTGGGGCGACACCGGGCCGGCCGCATAGCGTGCCCGGACAAGCACCAGCCCAGCGTGGGCCTGCCACCAGGCACTTTGATGAGACCGGAAGAGACGGTAGGCAGCCTGCGCCCGGTCAAGGGCGGCTTGCGGCTGCGCTGCAGCCAGGGCGCAGTTGGCCGCCACCAGCAACAATTCGGCCTTCCAGTTGGACGGGCCATGGACCTGCTCGATGTCACGCAGCGCGGCGTCCGCCTCGGCCAGCGCGTCGCCGACCAGCCCGGCCGCCAGCAATACAGCGCACCGGTCGACGCTGAGGGCTGGCGTCGGGACATTCAGCGGCCGGAAGCGGGCGGCGGCCTCATCAAGGTAAGAAAGCGCAGCCGGAAGGTCACCTATTGAGAAGGCGGCCTCCCCGCGGTTGTTCAGCGTATGGATCGATTCCAGTTCCTGGCTGGTTTCGGCGTACAGGCGCCCGGCGGCCACAAAATCGGCGTCCGCGCGGCTTGGCGACCCGACTTCCAGATAAAGCAGCCCGCGGAGGTTTAGTGCACGAGCCGTCCAAACCGGATCACCTGCGCGCTGCAGCACGCCGACCGCGCGGCGCAGGTCGTCGAGCGCCGCCGCATACCGGCCGAGTGTCCACAGCGCCACGCCGCGCCGGTGCAGCACCCGTCCTGCCAGTACGCCGTTTGACAGCTGTAGGGCACGGTCGAATGCGGCGAGTCCGGCCGCCGTCCGGCCCGCCTGGACAAGCGTTAACCCCAGCGTCGCAAGCACATCAGCTTCGCGTTCCGCCGAGCCAGTCCGCCGGGCCAGACGCCGCGCGCCGCGTAGCTCAACGACCCCCGCATCGACATCACCAATATCGCGCAAAACGATTCCCGCGGCCTGATGAGCGACCGAGGCCTCGTACGGGCCAGGCCGCTCCGCCAGCACCGTACGCGCCCTGGCTAGTGCGTCATGAGGACGGGACAAAGCCAGCGGCAGCAAGTCGTCCACATCCCGTTGACCGGATCTGGCCATAACGGTTCCCCCAGACACCAGACCGATATTAGATCCTCATTTCATCGCGGTCTAGTGAATACCTAACGCTCGCTGTCGGCATGTATCACACCGTATCCCGGTCGCTCTGTACAGGCACCCGGGTCCGTGCGCGGCATCCGCGTCCCGCGCCGCGCAGCGGCCGGTCTGCCTCAGATCCGGGCATTGGCAAAGCTGAACGTTCAAGACTGACGGAGGGCACGTGACCGAAACGGATAGTTGGAAACGCGATCTGGACCCCGCGACCGCCGACGAGGTTGAGCAGATCGTCGATGCCTTTGCCCTGCCCGGCAACGGAGGGATCGACATCGGAGTCGTCGTTGCCGCCGGTCGCCGGCTCGACTACCTGTACGCCAAAGGCCAGCTCCTTGTCCGCGAGCAGTACCTCGGGCGGGTGCTGGAGATCCTGCGGGAGCCGAATGAGGCCGACCTGGAGCGGGACGAGCCCTACCGAGTCCGGCGTGTCATCGCGGGCGTGGTGCTTGTCACCCTCGGTCGAACGCCTGAAGGCGAGCAGCGCTCCGTACCCGAGGCGCTGAGCGAGATCGCCGCGCGACTCGGCGAGGGAATCGCGACGCCGAATCACGTCCTGACCGTCTCAGGCAACACGGGCGGATGCCCGGCCACGGAACCTCAGGAGGTGTACGACGACATCGAGCCCTACCCCTCGGTGTGCCGGGACAACGGTGGTTCCGGGGTACTGATCTACATGGCCGACACCGGTCTGGTGGCACAAGCGGCGTCCCACTCATGGCTAGCCGGGGTTACCGGCGACACGGATCCCGGGGATGGTACGCAGCCGATCCCGGCCTACACCGCACATGGCACGTTCGTCGCGGGTGTCACGCGGTGCGTGGCACCCGCCGCGGACATCATCGTCACCAATGCCTTCGCGATCGCGGGCAGCACGCTGGAATCGGATCTGGTTCCGCGGCTTGTCGCAGCGCTCGGTCTCGGCGTGGACATCTTCCACCTGACGATCGCCGCACCGTCCAGGGCTGATCTTCCCCTTATGGCCTTCGAGGCGTGGCTCAGGCTGCTGCGTCAGTACAAGGGCGTAGCGTGCGTCGTTGCGGCAGGTAACAGTGGGTCCCGGCGGCCGAGCTGGCCGGCTGCCTTCTCCGAGGTGGTCTCCGTTGGCGCGCTCGCCGGCGACTGGCGCAGCCGCGCCTCATTCAGCAATTTCGGCGGGTGGGTCGACGTGTATGCCCCCGGCAGGGACCTCGTCAACGCCTACACGACGGGCACGTATGAATGCCATGTCACACCGTACAAAGGACAAGAGAGGCACTTCTACGGCATGGCGAAATGGAGCGGCACATCCTTCTCGACCCCCGTCGTGACCGGGCTCATCGCCGCCCGGATGTCCCGCACCGGCGAAAACGGCAAGGAAGCAGCCGCTGCCCTGCTCGCCAAGGCACGCTCCCAGGCGATCCCGGGCGTCGGCGCCATACTGCTGCCCCGCTGCGGCGACAACGACGTACCCACCCACCCGGGGGAGTGCTGCCGTAGGCACCAACATTGCCCCCACGCCTCCTGACGTGTGCCCTCACGGGGACCACGGACGGGGCTCGGCGGGTGACGCGGGCGCGTCGCCCGCGGCCAGCCCCCACCAGCCGACGTCCCGCCAGGCTCCCAGCTTGTAGCTCACGCCGCGGAACACCCCCACCGGCCGGAAGCCCAGCGCCTCGTGCAGCCCCACGCTGGGCGCGTTCGGCAGTGCGATGCCGGCGAACAGCGACTGGTAGCCGAGGTCGCGCACCTCGGTGATCAGGCGCTCGTACAGCCGCCGGCCGAGCCCGCGTGACTGGTACCGCGGATCGAGGTAGACCGAGCAGTCCGCGGACCACCGGTAGGCCGGGCGCTGCCGGTGCGCGGACGCATAGGCGTACCCCGCGATGTGCCCCGCATCGTCGGCGACGAGCCACGGCAGTCGGGGGCTGGCCAGCATCCGCCGGCAGATCTCGTCCGGCCCGGGCGGCACCTCCTCGAAGGAGATCGCCGTGTCATCGACCACCGGGGCGTAGATCGCCGCGACCGGCCCGGCGTCCACCGCAGTCGCGGCGCGGACGACGATCCCGGTCGCCGGTTGGCGAGCCAGTGTCATCAGGCAATTATGGCGATCCCCGTCCGGTACCGTGCTGGGGGTGTCTGCTGCGCTGGCCGGCCGCCGGCGCGATTCCGCTCAGCTAGTTGGCCCCGGACGGGATGTCCGCGTGAAACCTGGGCAGGGAGACTCATGCCGACCTGAAGGTAACGTCACTAGCGGTTCCAGGGTAGGTGGGGGTGTGAAGGACGGCTCGCCGCCGCGCGCTCGCGGAGCGCGGCGTCCTGCGTGTCCGGACCCGCACGAAATGTCCTTTACCTCGGCCGATCTCCCGCGGGTCCGCCGGCGCACGGTGGCCTGGGTGATGCGGGCCGGCATGTCAGCGGAGGCGGCCGACGATTTCGTGATCGCGGTCAACGAGATAGCCACCAACGCGGTCCGGCACGGGTCACCGCAGGCGTCGCTGCGGCTGTGGGTCAGCGGCGGCGCCGGGGTGGCGGAGATCCGCGACAGCGGGCAATGGACGGCCGCCATTTCGCCCACGCCGCTGCCGCGCCGGCCGGCCGAGCAGGGCGGCATGGGCCTGGAGGTGGCCCGCCTGGTCTGCGACGGCCTGCAGATCAAGGCGACGTCTGCCGGCACCTGCGTGCTGCTGCGGATGGCCCTCCGGTAGGGCCGGGCGTACGCCGCCATGGCGCGGACGGCGCTGTATCGTGAGAATTGTCCTGCCGTCATCTCTGCGGGGGTAGATTCCGCATGCTGTCCCTGTCATCGCAGCGGCGCGGCCCATATACGGTCGTCAAGGTGGCCGGGAATCTCGATCTCGTCACCCGTGATCAATTCGATGAGTTCATGGCGAAGGCCCGCCGCGACAATAGCCAGGTCATTATTGACATGTCGGCGGTCACCTTCATGGACACCGGCTGCCTGGCCGTCATCGTCGGCCACTGGAAGAAGCTGCTGTCCGGGTCGGGAAGCCTGATCCTCGCGGGCGCCCAGTACCGTCCGGCCAAGGCGCTCTGGATCACGGGCCTGGCCTACCGGCTTCCGCTCTACGGCAGCGTGGACGAGGCGGTCGCCGGCGCCGAGGCCGTCACCCCTCCCACCGGCACCCCCACGATGGAGCACCCGTAGCGGCTCTGCTCCCGGCCATGATCGGAGCGGCGCCCGGAGCCCTCCGATGTGTGCGCGATTTCTGCGGTGGCGCAGCAGAAACCCCACACACATGGCTGGAGTTGAGTACCGCCCCGGCCCTTAGCTTGTTATTTAACCTTCTGCCTGCGGGTTTTCTTCTCGGGCTGGTCTCGCTTGATGGTCTTGCCCACGTCGTGGCGGGTGGCCGGGCGGCGGTTCTTCGATCCCGGCGGGCGGCCGGGTCC
>Ga0335085_10004462_pt1 | contig 23213 bp, 19 predicted proteins | sample Lox_Sample_45_FD_206712 | JGI IMG/M metagenome (GOLD analysis project Ga0335085, IMG submission 206712) | Soil microbial communities from Loxahatchee National Wildlife Refuge, Florida, United States - Lox_Sample_4.5 | ecosystem: Environmental > Terrestrial > Soil > Wetlands | place: USA...
CATCTCGACCTCATTTAGCTGAGAGTCTATGTCCGCATCGCCCTGGAGGTCGGAAACTTCTGTCCCAAAGGTCCGCAACAGGATCTCCGGTGGCAGGAGCCAAGTGACGCCATTAAGAATCTTCAGTGCGCGCGGCCCCCGCATCCAGTCGGACAGTTCCGTATTGTCGAAGCGGTGCATGATTCCCCAGTCCAGACGGCCTCCACCTCCCGCACAGTTCTGGAAAACTACCCCTGGAAACTGCTGGCGCAAGTGATCAAAGATCGCATACAGATTTTCCACATGGCGCCACAAAGTGTTCTCGACAAAACCCTCGCGAACCTGGTTCCCGTCTTCTTCGGTCGAAATGTTGTAGTCAATGCGAAAGACGTCCAGGTTGTATTTGCGGATGAGCCGGGCTATTTCCGATTCCATCCACTTGGCCACGACGGGATTTCCAACATCGAGTTCGCGACCGTGGGCGATCGGCACGCCGTTACGTTTGAGAAACCAATCGGGATGCTCCTTACGTACTTTGGACGCTGCACCGGCACTCTCGATCTCCACCCACAGGCCAAAACCCATACCTTTCTTGCGGGCGTATTCACGGATCGGCTCGATGCCGTTCGGCAGCCACGCGCCCGGGTACCAATCGCCCACATTGTTCCACCATTCATTTGGCTCCGGGCCATACCAACCCGCGTCAATCACAAATGTCTCCGCGCCGACAGCGGCAGCCATGTCAATTTCCCGATCGATTCCGGCCTCGGTTTCGTGGTTGACAATGTACCCACGATGGTTTGCCTCTACGTCAAAAACGTGCTCCGAGGGTGGCTTGGGAAGAACGTCACGGCGTACGTGGGCCAGAACCGCTCCGATGACGTGATCGAGATCGGATTTCATGCACATGACGTGCGTTTCCGGCGTTTTCACCGTCTCGCCCGGATCAATGACCCGCAGCGCGGGGTCGACCGTGCTCGGTCCCATATCGAAGAAGAGGCGGGCATCCTCCGCCGGTCGACCGGGACCGCCACTATCCGGCGGCAATTTTTGTATTTTGCTGGTTACGCGGATTTTCCAGTTGCCGCTCCAGGCAAGAGAAGCAACAAACCACTCGCCGGTAGCATTGTTCCGGGCAAAGAATGTGGGATGCCCCCACCCGGACTTTCCCCGGTCCCCTGAAATGATTTTGGTCTCATTGATAACCGGATCGAAGCGCCAAGCCCCCTCGTGCCCCCACTCTTGATATTGGGTGTAGCCGACGTCGTAGACGTCTTCCGAGTTTGGCTGAATCTTCTCCGGGAAATCGGGCGTATGCCAAAGTTGTCCGGACCACGGGGACACATTGGAAATAGCCGTCGCCTGTTTACCGGTATTCGTCACCTCGAGCCAGCGAACCATGAACGGCCCGCCAGTGAGCAGGGTATGTACTTTGACGCGGACGGGCCGTGCGCTGCTTTCCAGTTCGACTGTAACCAGCAGGCCGTCCGGATTGTGAACTTCCGACTTCTCCGCCCCGATCCATTTCCAGGTTCCAGAGAGTTCCTGCCCTTCAATCTCCAGTTTGAATGCGTCAACCGGCAACATATCCATCGTCTGCCGTTCTTCTTCGAGGTGGACGTCAGGAGTAATTTGTCCGCTGGAATCCCAGTATCGGGTCAGCCAGCGCCCATTGCGAAGCTCTTCGTCACAGACCGTGGTTCCGGAACTTAGGCGAACTCCCGGGAAAGGGGTCGTTCGAACTACTGCCGCTTGGTACGACAATGTCGATGACTCTGCGCCAAGCAATCGCGGATGCAGCGAGAGAAGAAAGCAAAATGCCAGCAACAACCGGAAGATTGGAGCGGAGCGCCGCGCATTCTCTGTTTCAGCGGCGAGAGCCGCTAATTTTCGTCCCCTCAATTTTTTGAGACACGGGCATCCCGTCGCAAAAGATTGAATCCAATGCTGATGAGGGGACCTTTCCATAAAAGATCGAGATGGTGCTGAAAACTGGACTGTCGTCTCCGGGCGCGCTGGACCTTGTGTCTGAAGGGGACCGCTATTGCCAACTGAGCACGATACTAAACTCCCATTATCCTCGTCAACATGTTTGTTGACATAATAACCGCAGGGTCACTCGGCGGATAGGCTGGCGAGAGCCGGCGATTTTGACCTTTGAAATGTCTTCGCGGTTTCCTGAGAACGGCTCGCATAACCCAGAACGCCGATCGCCAGGACCAGGCACACCACCCCGGCGATCATTATTTGGACGGGCTGCCGGCCTGTGTGGGACCATTCTCCTGTTGCAAATCCAAGAATTGCACTGACAATCACAATCAGGGCCATGAACAACGGCCAGCCAATGGATGTGCCCAGGTCGCCGAGTTTAACCGTTGCCACGCTGTAGAGAAGAACACTGCCGTACCAGAGCAGTCCCATGCTGGCACTCGCCAACCAGTAATACCAGGTTCCCGGCAATTTCAGACTTGGCAGGTTGCCGTTCTTGCGCATTAGATATAAGCAATAAATGACGCCCGGAAGGAATCCCGCATAGAGGCACGGCAGCCACACGGCATTCGACATCATTGCGATGCTGGCGCCCTGTTCATGAGCCGCCCGCTGGATGCTGCCTCCAAACGCCAAGCCCAGGTTCAACATGGACCCCAGGATTCCGGAAATGAAGGCCAGAAGGAAACCGGATACAAATCCGCGTGGTCCAATCGTGTTCTTTTCTTTCGCGATGGCTTCACGCCGATGACCGGCTACACCGCACAAGCTAACCCCGACCAGAACGACAAACACGCCAAAGAGGATGAACCCGCCCTGCCGGGTCATGATCTGGTCGGAATGCTGGCTGATCAGCGGCGTAAGCGCGCCGACGGCAGCCGAGGTCCCCAAACAGATAGCAAAGGTCATGGCCAGACCCAGACGAGCCAGCGCCAGGCCGAAGAAAACCAGCGAGACGCCCCAACCGCCTCCGAAGAGCGCCATTGCCGCCAAGGTGCCACCTGAGACCGAGGAATACGTAGACCAGAGCCTGGGAACCGTCAACAATGCGATAAGGGTCGGGACCCCGGCTACCCCCAGGATAGAAAATGCAAACCACGTGTGCTCCCACTGCCACTTTTTGTTTAGCTTCATGGGCAGAACATAAGCGGCGTTCATCGCGGCGGCAAACACGACCAGCAGAATTGCCTGCGCGACCGGTGAATCCATGTGGTTCCTCCAATTCTCGACAAGGCCGAGGGTATTGACCAGCGCACGAATTGAATCACCGCGTGACCAAGTGTGTCAACATAATTGCTGACACTGCTTCAATAACCGCATTGCGGACAAACTGGCGTGGCGCTGCTAAGATTTGGAACTATCAATCGGAGTTGTGGAGGGGAGTTCACGGTGCAATTCAGATTTGGCCTAGCCCCGCTCGCGGCAATCGCATGTTGTCTGACTGCGTGTCATTCGCCGCGAACCCGCCCAGAAGCCAAGGAATACACGATCTACTTATCCAACAATTTCGTGGGCAACGACTGGCGGCAGCAAATGCTGCGGAGCGCCGAAATTGCCGTCAACAAGCCGCCGCTCCAGGGGCGGGTCAATCTGAAGATAGAGAACGTCGAAACCACGGCGGAAGCCCAGATCAATTCGCTGAATAACATTATTCGCATGCGTCCCGATGCGATTCTCATCGATGCCGCTTCGGCGAGCGCGCTCAATTTGCCAATTGAGAAAGCCTGCCAGGCTGGAATTCTGGTCATTGCCTTCGACCAGACAGCGACCGCTGATTGCTCCTATGGAATACAAACGGATTGGACGCAAGCCGCTGCGGTGGAGGCGGAATGGATCGCCCGGCAAATACACGGCAAAGGCAAGATCCTGGTAGACCGGGGATTGGCCGGGGCTCCGGTCTCCGCCACGTTGCTTGAGGGCTACCAGAGCGTCATTGGAAAATACCCTGGTATTGCGATCGTCGGCTATTTTAACGGCGATTATTCTCTCGGGCCCGAGCAGGCGGATGTTGCCAATCTGCTGGCTGCGCATTCTGAGGTGGATGCAATCCTCGTGCAAGGGTATGGCGCCGGTGCCATCAAGGCCTTGCAGGATGCCGGCCGCAAGATCGTTCCGGTCACCGGCAGCTCGTTTAATCTGTGTGCCGTGACTTGCGCGCAAACACCTGGCGCCTCATGCCTGCTGGCGTCGAATCCGACTTATCTGTCTGCGGAAGCATTGAAGCTCGCCGTCTCGATACTGGATGGCAAAGTCCCGCCACAGAAACATATTTTCGTCAGCGCCCCGTTTCTGACTACGGACGCCACCGTCTCAAAGGTTTTTCCCGGCATCGCAGTGGAGAAGATTGAAATTGGAAAGAATGCCTTTCCGAACCTTGCTCCGGGGCTCAGCCTGCCGTTCAGTCCAGACTGGGTGGAGATTAAGCCGCAGGAACTTGGCGGTTCCTGACCGAGCAAGCCACTTCAGTTGCGTATCTCAGGAGAATCTTTCTCTTTGGAATTGCTCAACGCCAGCGGTGTTAGCAAACGCTACGGAGGCATTACGGCCCTGGCGAATGCCTCCTTCCAAGGGCACATGGGTGAAGTGCATGCGTTGCTGGGAGAGAATGGCGCCGGCAAGAGCACTTTTATCCAGATCCTCGCCGGCGCTATCCGGCCCGATGCCGGCCTGTTCAAGCTCAACGGGGCGCCGGTTCGCCTCGGAAATCCGAGACAAGCCCAGTCGGCAGGAATTGCGGCTGTTTTTCAGGAGCTTTCGTTGATTCCCGACATGACTGTCGAGGAGAACATCTGGTTCCGTCATGAGCCTCTTTCACTCTTCGGCACAGTCAAGGCCGCAGCGCTGCGCAAGGCTACCCTGGATCTTTTTCGGCAGTACAAATTCCCCAGCCTCCTCCTGGGCCGCGAAGTGCGCCGCCTCACTCTTTCGGAAAAGCAACTAGTGGAGATTGCCAAAGCACTTTCTCACAATCCCAGGATACTAATCCTCGACGAAGCCACCTCGACTCTGGCGCTACAGGAAACGCAATGGCTTCTTTCGTTAACCCGGCAACTTGCGGAAAGCGGACGCCTCATCATTTTTATCTCGCACCGCTTGGGCGAAGTGCGCCAGGTTGCCGACCGGATCACCATCTTCCGAAACGGAACCTCGGTCGCGGCCTACGATATGGACAAAGCAGACGATGACACCATCGTTGCCGATATGCTGGGCCGCCGGATGGATCGTCTCTACCCGGAACGAGTCCCGGCCGCATTGCCGAATATCGCTCTCAAGATTCGAAAGCTCGAGTCGGAGCAGGGCCTCGCGGACGTGAATCTTGATCTCCACGAGGGCGAAATTCTCGGGGTCGCCGGACTGTACGGTCACGGGCAACGCGAGCTGTTTCATTCGCTCTATGGCATTTCCCATGCGCGAGGGACTATCGAACTTTGGGGGCGACGCGTGACCCTGAGAAGTCCGCGAGATTTGCTCACCGGAAAAGACGGGATTGCGCTTGTGCCCGAGGATCGGGCAACCCATGGTCTCCTGCTTTCAAAAAGCGTTCGCGAGAACCTGACATTGTCGGCGATCTACCGCTGCTCGCGTTTCGGCTTCACAAATTCCAGGCGGGAAGCTGCCCTGGTTCGGGCAATGGTCGAATCTCTCAACATCAAAGCGGCGCCGGAACAGCCGGCAGGTACGCTCTCCGGCGGCAACCAGCAGAAAGTGATTTTCGGCAAAATGTTACTGACCGAGGCGCGCATACTTCTGCTTTACGATCCCACGCGCGGTATTGATGTCGGCACGAAGGGCGAGATTTTTCAACTAATGCGTGACCTTTCCAGAAAGGGGTACGCCATCCTGTTCTATTCCAGCGACCTTGTGGAACTGATCCACGTGGCCGATCGAGTGGCAGTTTTTAGCGCTGGACGCATCGTGAAGAATTTTGAGGGTGACGCGGTGACGGAACATCACATTCTGCGCGCGATGATTCAAAAGTGGGATGCGTGAAAATGAAAGCCAGCGTGCTCGAGGACGAAGACCGGAACACAAGGGAAGTAAGAGCGCCGCGCGGCACGAGCCGTTGGCGCAAACAATTGGACGAGCGGGCGTCCTTTCTGGTGGCGTGTGCTTTACTGATCGGTCTGGTTGCAGTGTACGGGTCGCTCCGCAAGGGAGTTTTCAGTTTTGAAGAACTGAATTTGGACACGGCAGCGGCCATGACTCTTTTGCTGGCTGCCTCCGGACAAACCGTCGTGCTGCTGCGGGGAGGTATTGATCTCTCGATTGGCGGCATAATCAGCCTGGGAACGGTTTTGGCGGCAACCCGCTTCGGCCACCATCCGCAAACGGCAGCTTTCTGGACTTTCCTGATCATCGCGATGGGGTTGCTCGTCGGTGCGGCGAACGGCCTGATCATCGCGGTTCTCGAACTCCAGCCATTCCTGGTCACTCTGACAACCTGGGCGATTCTCTCGGGCGTGGCTCTAATTGTGCTGCCAACGGACGGCGGAAGCCTCCCACCCGGCTGGATGAAATTCGGTGCAGCCTCCTGGTTCGGCCTGTCCAGTTCGGTCTGGCTGTTGATCGCTCTCTTGCTGTTCTGGTGCTGGTTTCGCAAGACGCGGCTTTGCCTCGCGATTCGCGCGAGCGGTTCCAACGAGCGTTCGGCTTACCTTTCAGGTGTATCGCTGATCTTCAGCGACGTGGCAGCGTATGCCCTGTCCGGGACGTTCGCCGCTCTAGCCTCTCTGTACCTGACAACGCAGACCGGTACCGGATCGCCGACGATCGGCAATGGATACATTCTGCCCACGGTCGCCGCTGCCGTGATCGGCGGCGTCAGTCTCTTCGGTGGCCGCGGCGGTCTGGTGGGAACGATTGTCGGCGTGTTCATCATGACCATGATCGGCAATTTAGTATTCGTGCTCTCGGTCTCAAGTTATTGGCAGCCGGTGGTGTCGGGCGTGATCTTGCTTCTCGCCGTGCTGGCGAGTTCGATCGCCGAAAAGTCAGCCAAACGGAATCTCCTCGCATGAATGCCCTGGCAAAACACCGCGCCGTTTTGTTCGCTTATCTGGTTACCATCCTTCTTCTTTTGCTGGGCGGAATCATCTCCCCCGGGTTCCTCTCTGTCTCTCACCTTCGCACCATGAGCCTGCTTGCCGCTTTCATCGGCATCGTTGCACTGGGGCAAACCTTCGTCATCATCGGCGGCGGCATTGACCTTTCCGTGCCCTGGGTTCTCAATGGCGCTGCGGTGTTTGTCAGCCTCTTCGCGCACAATCACAATCAACCTCTTCTTTGGGCTGTGCCCGTGCTGCTTGCGGCCGGCGCTCTCGTGGGAGCGATCAACGGAGTCGGCATTGCCGTCACCGGGATACCGCCGATTATCATGACTCTCGCGGTCAACGTGATCCTGCAAGGAGGGATTCTCCTCTACACAGGGGGCGCGCCGGCCGCCGCTGCGCCGCGTGCTCTGCAGTTCCTTGCCGTAGGCCGCGTCGCGCATGTGCCGGTCGTGCTTGGAATATGGACGTTGCTGGCCATTGCCGCAACGATTCTGCTTTCCAAGACAACCTTTGGCCGCTACCTTTTTGCTCTCGGCACCAGTCCCACGGTTGCCGAATATTCGGGCGTTCCCATCCTTCGGACGATTGTGCTGTCCTATGCATTGTCAGGTTTTACCGCCGCGCTCGTTGGCATGCTGCTGGCCGGCTACAGCGGGCAGGCATATCTGGGGATGGGCGATCCCTATCTTTTCACTTCCATCGCAGCGGTGGCGATTGGCGGTACGTCGATTATGGGCGGGAGTGGTCATTACGTCGGCACCATCGCCGGCGCTTTCCTGCTTACCATCCTTACTTCTCTTCTGCCGGCTCTGAATCTTTCCAGTGGGGCGCTGCAAGTCCTGTATGGTCTCGCGATTCTTGTTAGCGTCTCCGTGGCCAGCACGGCGTTGCCGAAACTGCTTTTTCCACGACGATCGACCGGTTAAGACGCGCGCTCACCCTGAGTGGTCTTGTCGTCCTCCGGGTGGACAAACACCTTTTCCGCGCTGCTGATCTTCGCGCCTACCCGCAAAATTGCGCCCTCATCGACCTTGTGTAACGGCGTGTAGAAAGGGGTATGCGATGACTTGTAAGGATTATTACGAGCCGCATTGTAGGAGCAGATGAACGACCAGCGCGGATTTTCGCTTCGGTTCTGCGCCGACATGTGCAGAACGTTGGCGTGGAAGAACAGGGCTGTCCCCGGTTCCATTTCGCAATAGACCAATTGGAGCCGCTTCAGGGCCTCGTTCACCCTTTCGGGGTCAGCGCCAGTCTGGCCGCCAAACCGGCCGTGCTCGACCCGTCCCATCAGGTGAGAGCCTTTCAAGACCTGGAGACATCCGTTCTCTTTGGTTGCGCGATCGAGAGCGATCATGCAGCTCGCCATGAAAGGGTAGAGGCATCCGTTCTGATACCAGTACCCGTAATCCTGATGCCATTCCCAGGCCCCGCCGACGCGGGGTTCCTTGAGCATCATCTTGGAGTTGTAGTGGTACACTTCACCGCCCAGAAAGGCCTCCATGCGATCCACCACTCGCGGCACTCGCGCCACCATGCCGTAAACGTCGTCTCCGGGATGGCTCCAACCGGTCAGCCGGCTCTTCCCTCCCTGGGTATCGGCAACGTCGAAGGCATTGCTCATCAGGTTGGGATCCGATTTCGCTGCCGTGAACAGCAGTTCGGTCTCCTCTGCGCTCAGAAAATCTGGGATAAAAATGTAGCCATTCCGCTCGAATTCGAGCAACTCTGCCGCATATTTGTTAGACATTGTCAGCTTCTCCCGCGAATCGATTCTTCTTTTTCCGGTCTCCGCGCTAAACCTTCCTGAGCTTGGTAACGCGTCCTTCGGCAATCCATTCCACAACGTAAATGTTGCCTTGCAAATCCCAGCAGGCCGCATGCGGCGTGATGAACCTTCCAGGCTGCCAGGTATCGCGAGGAAAATTAGGCCAGCCCGGTTTTTGCCAAACTCCGTAGTTGTCTCCCAGTTGAACGACAGGTTTGTTGTCGCTGCCGCAAATGGTGACAACGGCGTGCAAATCGGGAACGAGCAGATCGCCATTCTGCCGGTTCTGATCAAAGTGGCAGGGCATCCGCATGCCATCCTTGAAAAAAGCGATGTGCTTGCCATCGAGGGTAAAGCTCTGCAAACGCGCGTTACCCCGGTCGGCCACCATCATGATCGGCGTGGAAGGGCGCAGGTCCACCCAGATTCCGTGCGGACAATCGAGTTGCCCGGGCCCGCTGCCTTTCCCACCCCAGCTTCGGATCCATTCCAGCTTGGAGTTGTATTGGTGAACGTAGGACAAGCCGTACCCGTCCGTTACATAAAGATCGCCATTGGGAGACAAGGCAACGTTAGTGGGCTTGAATTCGGACTCGTCTTTGTAGAGCCCGGACTCTTGCGGCCAACGAAGCGTCCAGATGATTTCTCCGTTCAGTGTGGCTTTCACCACCACATGCCGGACGTAATCCGATAAATACAAATACTCCGTGTTGCCTTCGCCCCGCAGAAGACACCCATGCGCGCCTTTTTCGAACTGCGGTCCCCAGGATGTGATGTATTTTCCCTGATCGTCGAAGAAAATCACCGAGTCCTTACTCTGGTTATGGACAACGACCCGGTTTTGAGAATCAACCTGAACCCCGTGGGTGTATCCGAACTTGACCCCGCTTGGAAGCTGACCCCAGCCCGGCACAACCTCGTAAACATACGGACCATTGCCCAGCAGGGCCTGGCTGCCGGATTGATTTGTTATTGCCTGACTCATACGAAACTCATCCTCGCTGGGGTTCTAGTTTGCGCTCATTTCTTTGTAGTGAATCAACACACTGCTCTTGGGGGACGCCAAGGTTACAGTCAAATGCTCCAGTTGCGCGCCGGCTAATACCTGCTTCGGCCCCGGATCAAAGCTTTCCGCCATCGTGACCTCGTAGCGGGCATTTGGATCGATTCCATGCAAAGTTACCTGCCTCTGCGATTCCGTGCTCTTGGGCCGCCGGAACATCGTCACATATCCGGCATTTAGATCCGCACGATGAAGTTGCCACCCGGCCCAGGCTGTTTCGTCCGTGCCGATTTCGGTCAAAGGATAGAAGTCGCCCAACCAATACGGCCGCTGCTCCTTGATTTCCGCGATCCCCTTCCGTAACTCTGTGCTGGATACATAAGGCGATTGCAGATCGAGGCCAATGGCGACTCCGGTCGTCGCCGTACTGCGAAAATCATAGGGGCTGTCAGCGTGCAGAAGAGTCGCGTGCAGCGGAATCCACTGGCTCAACTCCTCTATTCCCATTTGCTCAGGAGTTGGATACGGTATCCCCGGCCCGGCAATCTCGGTGCGGGTGAGCGATCCGATGGAGCGCTTCATGGCTTCGATATCGGGGCCCGTCACGCGCCAATTGGCGTTATCGATTTCGAGTTTCGGAAAGCGCTTCAAAAGCCCGTCCCAAAAGGCGTAAAAGCCTTCGATCTGCCGGATTTCCGTAATCCCCTGGCGGTCGGGAGCATCGGCAGCCTGCCAAAAGGGAAGCGGATTCGTATTCCGGTCATTGCGGAAGATATCGATACCCCAGTCCCGGATGCGCTTCGCCATCAGATCGGTCATCCAGGCCGTAGCCTTCGGATCGCTGAAGCGAAAAATTCCTCCCCACTGACCCTCTTTGGGTTGGTGCAAAATCCATTCCGGATGCTCACGGGCAATCATGCTGTCGGGGGCGACGCCCTCAGGATCGAACCATAGCAAGAACTTCATCCCACGGGCGTGGGCAGCATCGCCGAGGGGACGAAGGCCATGCGGAAAATTATCGTTCGCAACCCAGTTGCCCCGTCCCTGGGGCCACGTACCCGGAAACCAACCTGCATCCAGCCAATAGGCCTCCACCCCCACGTTCGGCATGCCATGAATGAGATGAAGTTGATTTTGCTCAGTAACACAATTCAAAGAGTAGTCCGGAGAGACGAAACGTTTGCCTAAGTCCGAATCCTGCAGGCCGGGAAGGACATTGAGCGGATTCTCACCGGTCTTTTTGGCGACATCATCGAAGATGCAAACATAAGCGCCGCTGTGGGCCACGGGAGGTTCTGCAACTTCGCCATCGATTCTCGGAACATAGTGAGCAATCAGCAATCTGCGCAATTCATTCTGTCCCACCATGCGATCTTTTCCCGCCCACTGCAGCAAAAGGATGCGGGGGGTGCGTATTTCTTCTCCAGGATGAAGCTTGAAGTGTGTCGTTTCCTGGCCGGATTGCACCAGCGCTCCATGGGCTGAGCGCTGAACGTTCAACATCCATTGTCCCGTCCAGCCGATGGCTCCTATCAGCCCGCCATCCTCCCATTGCAGATTAAAGAAAGGCAGATAGCTGTAGGCATGTTCGCCGTTCTGAAAGACGTAGTGCGATGAGTGGAACTCGTCATTCACTTCGAGAGTTTTATCGATGGGTGTAAAGTCGGCCCGTTCGCCATAAGGGCTGCCGTAGGCGGAATGAAGAATGACCGGGCCTTCCTTGGCCTGTGGAACCTCCAAATCCAGCGGCCGAACGTCCTGGATGATAGCTGTATCTTTCTCCCCGGTGTTTTTCAGGCGCAACAACCACTCTTCCGCATGCGACTTGGGGTAGCGCACAAGTTCGCACTCGACCTCTAATCCACCCTGCGGTGCGGCGTACCGGATAACATCCTGCTGGATTCCGTTAGAAAGGGTTTTCTGGCTTTCCGTCCTCTTCCATTGAGCGATGAATTCTCGCGATGACTTGCCGTCATACGCGAACGAGAACGGAATTTCGCGCCCCTGCCCGATCAAGTCAGCGGAAGCCATTTCTTGACCGGGAGTCGCTGAGGCAAAACCCGACACCAGAATCGACCACAACCACAGCAAGACAACCGAGCTCAGCCGCCTGCTCATTCGTTTAACTCCATAAAAGCAAAGAGTCTTCGCGCAAGGGAATCGAATCCGGGAGGAAGACTTGAGACGCTCCACAAGATACGGTCAGGATTATTTGTTGTGAATGCGCCGATGTCAACACTAATGTAAACATCGACGAAGGCAGGGGCGCTATTTTCCGCGGCGGGTTCGACTGGCGATTTCTGTCCCCGAGCGAAAGAGCCTGTGTTTAGCCCCTCTCGAAGGCGTGTTTCTTCTCCAATTCCTCCAACGCCGCCCGCATGTCGCTTTCGAACTTCTCTGCCTGCGCCATGAGAGACGCGTTCGCCGCAGCGTGCTCTCCTTCCACCGTCATTAGTCCCTGTTGCGCCAGCCGTCGTGCAATGTCCACTACATGCCCGGGAGTTGTTTCCACATAAAGCGCCTCGGTGGGGTCGCCCACCCACACCGATCCTCCCACGATTCGGGTTTGCCAGTAAACTTTTCGGGCCACCAGCAGTTCCATCTGCTCGTCACCCGCCTTGCCAAACACCCACTTGCCACGCTTGAAGTCATAATGCCGGCTGGAGAAATTCACCGGCACCAGCTTGCCCGATTTCACAAACTCCAGTTGCCTTCGGTCCACTTCCTTGCGCAACGCATCGATCACCGGGCCCTCAACGTCCTTTGGCGCCAGCGATGGTACTACCTCGCGCACCGTCGCCGACAGATTCAAGGCCACCGGCGCATGCAAGCCTGACGAATTTTCCAGGCGGATGTCTCCATGTAACACCCAAAAGTCCGCCCCCGATGTGGACTGGTGAAACGGCCATTCGAGCGCAAAGGTCAAAGGCAGCCCTGTCAGAGTGACATAGACCGTCTTCGCCCCGGTTTCCCCATTACTCATTTGATTCCCTTTTCATGTGCTTGTGTGAGCTCTAGCCTCGATTTCCCACTTTGTTGAAAAACCAACGTTCCGACGAGGAAATTAATCGCATTATGCCTGCAATTGTCCCACCATGACCGGCTTGATCCGTATCAGGTGGAAGTACTTCCCGTTAGCGCAACTCTTGTCAAGGGCAGGCGGAGGACCTCCACTTTTCGCCCAGAACTGGGTTTTCTGTCCGGATGGCCCCACCCCTCACCTCAGGCCTTCCCACAGGTATTTCCCTTGAGTCGTACATGGAAGGGTTCGTTTGGTGATTCCTCTGGCCATTCTTACTTGGCCTCGGGCCCCTCGTCCGCCGACGGCCCATAGGTCGCGGGCAAAGGCACATCGTTCATCCGGTAATACACACCCAACTGGGCGCGGTGATGGATCAAATGATTCATCATCATGATTCTCAGCGCGCCAATTCGCGGGCCCTCGTAAAACGTCTGGGGACCCATGCTCAATTTCCAATTCTTCATCCAATGCTCGTCGCTTGCGCCTGCGATCGCGGTTCGTGCCTCGGCCACTTTCTGATCCAGCGCCTCCAGCACCTGCTTCCGGGTCTCCGCCACCAACGGCTTGCGATTTGGATCTCGCTGCCCCAGGTCCATGCCATCCATCTGCACGATCATGGTGCCAAAGCCGACCAGTTCCGCCAGATGTCCGGCCAACCGTCCCATAGGCATGGATTTCGCATGCGGCTTCCAGTCCGGTTTGCCTTCCGGCATGCGTTCCAGCGTCCGCCGCGTTGTTTTCATCTCATGATCGAACTCCGTTAATATCCGATCGCTGATTGCCATCGATCCTCCACTAAGTCCGTGATAAGTAACTGGAACCTCAGCATTTTACCCGTTACCAGCCCTTTGCGCTCGACATCGCGGGCGGGCCAGTGTTTACAGGCGTTGGCCGGCATTACCTCGGTGACCTTGCCCCCAAACTTATGCCCTACTAGCTTGAATAGATTCGTACGCTAGGAGAACTGTCGGCCATACGCGATGGTGGGCAAAGTACATAAGATCTCGTTACGGCCGCAGGGCTTTCACCTCGCGGTGCTAATGTGTTTTGCCGTTACGTTTATCGGCGGCCTGCCCGCAATGGTAGGCCAGAAGCCGGCGAAAGCCGTAAAACCGAGAAAGATTGTTACCCAGGTTGCCCCCATCTATCCTCCCGACCTCAAGCGAGCCTCCATCGGCGGTACCGTACGGCTGGATATCGTGGTTTCGGCGAAAGGCCACGTGGATTACGTGCAGGTAGCGGGCGGCAATCCCATCCTGGTCGAAGCTGCCACTCAGGCCGTGAAGCAATGGAAGTACGCGCCGGCTGCCACTTCGACGAACATCCGCGTGAACCTCCGCTTTGACCCCAGCCAATAGATTGGCTTTTTCCGTTCTTGGAAGCCGGTTTTTTACACTCCGGCTTGGCCCCACGCTCTCAAGCCCGAAATGTCTCTTCCTCTCCGTGTAGTTTGCGCAAGCTCTTAGGGACCTGCAAGGGAAAATCCGTGGGCGGTGGAATGAGGTCCTCGAGTGATTGCACCCACAACATCTGGCTGTCGAAGACAAACCCAAAATTACGCGAGACGGACTCAGCTACTTCGGCCATGGAAATTTCCCTCCCTAGTTCCTGGCGCATCGAAGTGACCCGCTTATCCGTAATGCCGCACGGAACAATCAAATCGAAATAGCTGAGGTCCGTATTTACATTCAGGGCAAACCCGTGAGAAGTCACCGATCGGGAAATATGCACCCCGATGGCGGCAAGCTTGCCTTCGGGCCGGGAGCCGGCTTCTGGTGCCGTTACGCATCTACCTGAGTTGTCCGAATCTGTCCAGACTCCGGTCAGGCCGCAGATGCGCTTCGCCGGAATGCCGAAATCAGCGCAACCGCGTATGAGAACTTCTTCCAACTTTCGAACGTACTCGATTGCCCCCATAGTCTTGCGGCCGCCCTCGGAGGAGGGGCGGGCACGCAAATCAAAGATGGGATAGCCAACCAGCTGCCCAGGGCCGTGAAAGGTCACATCGCCGCCGCGATCGCACTCGAAGACCTCCACCCCACGCCGAGCGAGGAGCTCCGGCGAGGCGACGATGTTCGTCTGTTTGGCATTGCGCCCGAGTGTAATGACCGGCGTGTGCTCCAGCAAAAGCAACACATCGTCGATGCGGCCTTCCTTGCGCAGTTCGACCAGCCGCTGCTGGATTTGTATACCGTTGGCGTAAGCGAGCGTGCCGAGTTGGAGAACTGAGATCAAGGCTTCTTCACTACCGGTTTACGTTAAAAGGCAACTGACAATCCCGATCAACGTTGCCGTCCTGGATATCCGCGAAACGTCTCTCCGTCTAGATCTGCAGCGTTTTCAGGCGTTTATTGCCATCCCATTCACGCTATTGGAAGCATCCAGCATGGCCTCAGCCAGCGTGGGGTGTGCGTGGATCGTCCAAACCAAGTCTTCCACCGTGGCTTCGAGTTCGATCGCCGCTACAGCTTCCGCAATCAGTTCCGTCGCTTGCGGGCCAATAATGTGTACGCCCAGAATTTCGCCATAGTCGGCGTCGGACACGATTTTGATGAAGCCTTCGTGGGCGCCGACGATGGAAGCGCGCGAGTTGGCGGTGAAAGGGAACTTGCCGATCTTCACGTTGTAGCCGAGTTCTTCCGCCTTGGCCTGCGTCAGTCCCACGCTGCCGATTTCCGGATGGCAATAGGTCGCATTGGGAATGTGTTCAGGATTAACCGGCTTCGCCGCTTTGCCGGCGATCCGGGCCACAGCGACCAGCCCTTCCATTGCTCCGACGTGCGCCAGTTGCGGTGTGCCCAGCACAATATCTCCAATGGCGTAAATGCCTGGCTCGGTAGTCTGCATCCAGCTGTCCGTCTTGATGAATTCGCGCTCCGGCTTGATCTTTGTCTTCTCGAGGCCAATGCCCTCAGTGCGCGGTTTGCGGCCCACAGCGATCAGAATCTTCTCTGCCTCGATCTTATGCTGCTTGCCATCCACAGAAAACGTGACCGCGACGCCGGCCTTGGTCTTGTCAATCTTTTCGACTTTGGCGCCGGTATGGAAGTTGATACCGCGCTTGCGATATACGCGCGCCAGTTCTTTGGAGACCTCTTCGTCCTCCACGGGCACCAGCCGGGGCAGCATTTCCAGAATCGTGACTTCGCTGTCGAATGAGCGGAAAATGGACGCAAACTCCACCCCAACAGCTCCCGCGCCCACCACTACCAGCGACTTCGGCATTGCCTTCAGGCTCAGGATTTCGATATTCGTGAGCACATGGCCGTTCGGCGTCAATCCCGGAAGCATGCGGGCTTCCGAACCCGTTGCCAGGATCACATTTTTGGCCTTCACCGCTACGGCCTTGCCATCGTGGGTCACCTCGACCGTGAGCACGCCATTCTGTGCCGGACCGGTGAGCTTGCCGTAGCCCTTAATGGTCTCAACCTTATTCTTGCGCATCAGGAACTCGAGGCCCTTGGCATGCTTGGTGACGATCTTTGCCTTACGCTCCTGCACCGACGACCAGTTCAGTTTGCGCGAGTCCACGCCCTCAATCCCGAATTCGGTGGCATCTTTCAGGTGATCCCAAAGCTCGGCGTTGAAGAGCAGCGCCTTTGTGGGAATACAGCCGACGTGCAGGCAGGTTCCGCCGAGGAATCCATCCTTCTCGATGAGGGCAGTCTTCAGTCCGTATTGGCCGGCGCGAATGGCCGCAGTGTATCCGGCCGGGCCGCTGCCGATGATGGCAATGTCGTAAATAGTCTCAGGCAAACGTTCGCTCCTATCCAGTAGATGTGGTACACGAAACCTTCGATTCTAGAACAAGAACGGGAGGATCGGCGAACAGGGCTGAGTTGCGGTTCTTGGCCTGGCGGCTTATATTCTTTTCCGCAGCCACGGGAGATAAAAGTGAGAGTACTGCTCAACTGGGTTCTCAGCGCGCTGGCGTTGTGGATCGTAGCGCATCTGATTCACGGCTTCCATGTGAGCGGCCCAGTAGCGGCGCTGATAGCGGCGCTCGTGATTGGCTTTGTGAACGCCACCCTGGGCCTCCTGCTCAAAATTATCACCTTTCCTTTGACGCTGATCACCCTGGGCATCTTCTGGCTGGTGATTAACGCTGCCATGATTGAGCTGGCTTCGGTTTTCGTCCCCGGCTTCCGCGTGGATACCTTCGGAGCCGCGTTCTGGGGCGCCATCGTGCTGAGCATCGTCAACATGCTGCTGCGCTGGTTGGTGGGAATTGGCCGCAGAGAAGCATAGATGGCGACTTCCAGCTTTCTCCGGAGATATTTCCCGGGAACTTTCCTAAATCTCAGACAATCAGAGTGTTCGGCCTGGAGAACGGTCCAGCCCGGGCGGCTTCCGCTATGCTGAATCTGCTGCCAAGCGAAAGCCATAATCGGCGTACTGGAATTGCGGCGGAATGCTGGAGCGGGCGGCGCAGCGCGAGACTTTGACGTGGTGGCGCCACGAGCCTCCACGGGAAGAGCGGCGTGCTCCGGCCTCCGGGCCGCGAGGATTGCGTTCCGGCGAGACTGCATAATAGTCGGCGTCGTACCAGTCGCTGCACCACTCGTGCACGTTCTCACAGATGTCATACAAACCGAAGGCGTTGGGCGCATAGCGGCCCACCGGCTCAGGGCCGGTTTTCCATCGCGTTTCGTAGTCAGGAAGGGATTGCGGCGGAGCATCGCCCCAGGGATAGAGTTTGCCTTCAGCTCCTCCACGGGCGGCGCGCTCCCATTCGGCTTCGGTCGGCAGGCGGAAACGGCGGCCGGTCGCAGCGGAAATCCACTCGCAGTATTGTGTTGCTTCGAACCAGGAAACGCCGACCACAGGCTGCCGAGGATGGTTAAAGTTGGGATCATTCCAAAAAGGAGGGGCGGGGTGTTGTCCGGTGGCGCTCAGAAACCCAGCGTACTCTGCGTTGGTAACCTGAAAGGCCCCTAATGGGAATTCATCGATCCAAACCCTATGAACGGGATGCTCATTTTCCTGTCCGTCATCCGACCCCATTGGAAACCAGCCTTGGGGGATGGTCACCAGAGTTGGAAGGGAAGGCTGACTTAGAGCTGAAGCCCCTGAAACAACCATCAGCGTGAGCCTACCACGCGGGGCCTACCAGGACGGGTTCTGTTCCGAAGCATGGGGGCATGTCCGTCATGCAAAGAGTGATTCCTGCCGGAGCACACGCATAACTTCGTCTATCCCATTCTCTTGAAACAGGCGGATGGCGGCGATGCCGGCCGCTCCTGCGTGTAGACATTCGCCGGCATTCTCGAGCGTCACGCCGCCCAGAGCGAGGACGGGAATCTTGTAGCGGCAGGCTTGGCGCAACGCGTCCAGACCCGCCGCAGTAAGGCCAGCCCCGCCGCGCTTCTCGAAAACCGGCCCGAAGACGGCGAAGTCGGCGCCATTTGCCTCGGCAGCCGCCACTTCGTCCTGGGTGTGGCAAGAGACGGCAATGATGGGTTTGGCTCCTGGAGATTCGATGAAAGGAGTGCCCGCGTTCCCCCGATGCCAGACCATTCGCGCTTCCGAAGGCGAGATGTCCTCCGAGCGGAGATGCACGCCATCCGCCCCTGTTGAGCGCGCAATATCGCTCCGGGAATTGATCAGCAGGCGGGTCCGGGTTACAGGGAACTGGTTCTCGCCTTTCGGAAGGATGGGATCAACCGCTTCGCGAGCCAGAGTTTCAAGTTCGCGAGGACTCAGATCCTTCTCGCGCAACTGCACGTAGTTCACGCCATAACGGGCAGCTTCGGTAATCTTATCCAACAAGCGCCGGCGGCGCTGGATTTCCCCGCCGGCAAACTGTGTGCGATCGGTGATGTAGTAGAGCAGCAAGTTTCGCATGGCAGAGCGGGCCGCCAAGGGCGGCGCTTCCGCTACGGGTTAGTCTTCGCGATTTCCGGAACGCGCTCTCCGGCTCGCCTGGGTTCGGGACCCAGATGGAAGCGGGTCAATCCGTCGCGCAGGAACTCGAAGCCTTCTTCCGGCGAGTCCACCAGCTTGAACAATTCGACATCGTGTTCGGAAATCGTGCCGGCATCGATCATCACCTGAAAGTCGATCAGCTTCTTCCAGTATTCGCTGCCATAGATGACAACCAGGATTTTCTTGGCCAGCTTCTCGGTTTGTGCCAGGGTTAGAATTTCGAACAGCTCGTCGAAAGTGCCGAATCCTCCCGGGAAGATGACCAGCGCTTTGGCCAGATAGGCGAACCAGAATTTGCGCATGAAAAAATAGTGGAATTCAAAATTCAGCGACGGTGTGATGTAGGGATTAGGGTACTGTTCAAAAGGCAGATTGATATTTAGGCCGATGGTTTTGCCGCCCGCTTCATGGGCTCCCTTGTTGGCAGCCTCCATGATGCCGGGGCCTCCGCCGGTGGTTACGACGAAACGGCGCCGCCGCGCCGGAATCTGGCTGGACCACTCGGAGAGCATGAAGGCCAGGCGGCGGGCTTCTTCATAGTAGCGGGCGGTGTCAATGCCGGCCAGAGCGCGCTTGCGCTCGGCTTCCAGCTGTTCTGCCGGCAGATGAGTGTGCTGGTCCACTTCCGCCAAGCGCTTGCGGGCGACGTCCATGCCATGAAAGCGGGCCGAACCAAAAAACACCACCGTATCCTGGATCTGCTCGCGTCGAAAGCGGGCCAGTGGTTCGACGTATTCGGCCATGATTCGCAGCAGTCGTCCATCCGGACTATTCAGGAAGGGTTCGTTTTCGTAGGCGAGGGGCGCGGGTTTGTTCTTGCTTTCACTCATGATGACAAGTTTTCCCCAGTTTTTGCCGGTACAGCTCAGTTTATTTGCGCAGGGAAGCGAGCCCACCTGGGACTCAACTGAAACGGTCCGACTTTTCAAAATAGCGCGAGACTTCGCGGATTCCAATCCACAGATCCAGCAACCCCAGCCCGCTGCAGACGCCGCGGACAAATCCGTATCCGAGAAAGCTTCGCAAGCCGGGATGGGTCCACAAAAGCGGGTTGTCCGTCCACTGCAAGGTCCAGGGCAACAGAACCAGCACAGCCCCCAGCCCGACACAAAAGGCTGCGAACAGCATCACCGCCAGGTGATTCAGCCAGCGATGTGGACGCAAAGCCGGCGCCTTGTCCGCTCCCAAGTCGCGATTCTCGATTGCAGATGGCGGGTTGGGGTTGTTTCTAGGGATGGGCACGGGGGCCGCGGAATCCGGGGAATCCTGATTCAACGGGATGCGCGGATTCGTGGTCACAACCGGCTCCATGGCAATCTGTGCCGGAAGGAGTAACCGATAACCCCACGACACCCAAGAAGAAGTAATGCACCAAAGGCCATTTAAACATTCTACGTCTTCAAGCCCTTGATGCGCTCAGACACGTCGCGATAATCGATGTTGCTCCCGTAGACCTCGAGAAAATGCTTCAGGGCCCAGGGCTTGTTTTTCGCAATTTCGTAGGCGTTGGCCAGTTCGTAATGCAAGGCTGTGCGCGTTTCCCCATCCAGGTTGGGGATTTGCAAAGCCTTCTCGTACCAGCGTATGGCGGCTTCCGGCACGCCTTTATCGAGGAAGCATTGCGCCAGCCAGGTATATGTCTGCATGACTTGCGGGAAAGGATTGCCCTGTTCCACGGCTTGGCAGACTTTCTGTAGTTCCCCAATGGCCTCGTCCAGTAGACCCATTTCCCGGAAGGCGACGCCGAGGTTATAGTGCGTTTCGCAATCTTCCCCGGTGGTGGGAACCTCTTCTTCGAGTTCCTGACGTAACTCGCCAAACATGCCGGTTAAATCTATTCCCGCATTCTCCTCGGCGATTACATTTTGAGCGGTGGGGGCCACCGGTCTGGCGTGCGGTGTGAAGAGCGGAGCCGCCGACGGCGCGGCTGTAGCCGTAGACGTACCGGCGCCGGCCGCGGCGGCAATCCCGAGCGCGGCCCCCGAAGGGCCTTGCGGCGGTTGCGGAGTCGGAATCTTTGGCGCTGGGGCAGAGGGCGCCAGGAACGAATCTCCGAGCGAACTCTCCAGATCGGCGACAAAGTCGCCCAGCGTGGCGTTGTCTGCCGGCACGGAATGCGCCACCGCGACCTGCGGCTCCGGCCAAGGCGACTTTGATGCCGGCGAGATAACAGGCTTTGATTCCACATGGGTTTGTGGAGACATGGCCACGGTGGAATCTGAACTTTCCCCGCCAGCGAGCGGAATCTCGATCTCTTCGATGGCGACTTCTTCCGCTTGGGCCGCAGTTCCCGGCATTCCCGCGGAGCCCGCTTTAATTTCGCTATCCAGCAGCGCGAGCGTTTCTGCATCGGGCTTCAGCAACCGCAGGCGGTCATAAGCCGCGCGGGCCTGGTCCGTCATCGCGTGCTTCACATAGAAGCGAATCTCCGCGACAACGTCAGCAACCGTGTCGTTTGAGATGTCACTGACGCCGGAATCAGCCGCCGATGTACCTTCAACCGCCGACGTTTGCGGAACGGCCGAGCCACCGGAAAGTGCATCCTCCCACTCGCCGGAGAGATCAATCTCACTTTCGACCACAGGCGCGGTGGATTGAACGGGCACTACAGCCGGAACTGGGTCCTGTGCCGGGGTCGCAGGAGCATGCCAGAACAATCCAGAGGCACGCGTGGCGGCAGGTTTGGCCGGTACGGACGGCGGAGTAATGTGGAGCGGAACAGCGGCCATGGCATCGGAAACCGAAGCCGCCTCGAAGGCGGATGTGCTCACCGAATCGAAGTGGGGTTCCGGCGCCTCGGAGATTTGCGATTCCGTCAACGTGGACTCTACCGGAGCCTGGAACGGTTGCGGTTCCCGTGGTGTCGCGCGTTCCTCGTATTTGGCAGCCAGCTCACCATAGCGTGTGGCTTCTTCCGGATAATTGGCCTCGTGATAGATGTTTTCCAGAATGCGGCAGCAGGCCGCCGCCTCGGCGAAACGGCCGGCGCGGGTGTGCAGGGCAGCCAGGCGCTGATTCAGGCGTAAGTCGCGCGGGGCCGTAGGCAATGCCGTCAGCAGCGGCCCCAGGGCCTTGGATGGCATGTTGTAGGAGACGAAAAGCTCGGCGTCGGTCAGCGCGCTGCGAACCGCCAGCGCAACGTCATCCGGATAGCGCTGCTCCACGAACGGAGCGCTGGCTTCCAGTTCGTCCACCAGCGTGGTGCCCTCTTCGACGGTGATGAGAGAGGTGGAAGCATTTTCGCCCAGCCGGCTCACCACCTGCTGATAGTTGCTGGTATGAATTGCATTTTGCGGCTCGAGCTGAGTCAGCTTCAGATAGTAATCACGGGCCTTCGCCAGTTCGCCGGACTGCACCGCGGCATGCGCCAGGAGTTCGTAGACCTCGGTGAGGTGCGTGGTTTCTCCTGCCCGGTTCAGAAGGCCCAGCAGAGTTTCCAGAGCCGCGGTGTCCCCGCGCACATGTCCGATGAGAGTATGGAGGTTCTCCAGAACTTTATTTCCGTCGCTGGACAGCATGCGATCCGAATATTGCTGGTAGATCTTCAGCGCATCATCGAAGCGCCCGGCGGTAAGCAAAGCGTCGGCATATTGGGCGATCGAATTCACATCGTTGTGAACCGAAGCCAATTTCGCAGCCAGCGTTCCCGCCTCCTCCGTTCGCCCTGATGTTATGTAGGCGTTAAACAGGCAGCGGAGGCCATCCGGGTGGCTGTCGAGATCGGGCACTTTCTCCAGGCAGTCGATGCTGGCCGGAATATCGCCCGACTCAAAGGCCATTTGGCCGCGCTGCAACAGAGCTTCGCTGTTGCCAGGATCCAGTGTGAGCATGCGCTGCAGAACTTCTTCGGCAGGTCCCGTGGCTCCGCGCGCCCTCAGGCTTTCCACGGCGCCGGAAAAAATCTGCCACGCCTCCGTCTTTTTCCCCAGGCGGACATAAACTTCCGCCAGCTTGGTGCGCATGGCGACGTTTTCCGGGTCCATTTCCAGAATCTTCTGGAATATCTTGGCTGCCTGCTCCAACTCTCCGCTGCGCAGGAACTCCTCGGCGACCTGCTTGTATTGGGCGCGGGCGTCGTTGAACAATCCCTGTTGGGTGTAAAGTTCGGCGAGGCGCAGAACGCAATCCAGTGAGGGCTTCAGCTTGCTCAGCTTCTTGTACATGGCGATGGCCTTGACGGTGAAGCCCTGGCTGGCATATGCATCGCCTACGTTCTTGAAGCACTCTACCGCGAGATCACTCTGCCCCAGGCGCGAGTAGAGATCGCCGACCGTGTTGAGCACCGTGAGATCCCTGGGATCCGACTTGAGGATCTTTTCGTACTCCGTGATGGCGTTCTGCAACTTCCCCTGCTGCACGAATTTCTCGGCAGAGTTAAGGACTTTCTGTTTGTTGAAACCGAAACCAAACGCCATGAATCGAACTCCAGGTTCTCGATAGTCCCGCGTGACCATCTCTTCCGGCAGGCGCGGCCAT
>Ga0335085_10004463_pt1 | contig 23212 bp, 22 predicted proteins | sample Lox_Sample_45_FD_206712 | JGI IMG/M metagenome (GOLD analysis project Ga0335085, IMG submission 206712) | Soil microbial communities from Loxahatchee National Wildlife Refuge, Florida, United States - Lox_Sample_4.5 | ecosystem: Environmental > Terrestrial > Soil > Wetlands | place: USA...
TTTTCGTTGGAGGAATTTCTGCCACGCCGCCAGAGCGTGGACAGGGCTGGGAATGCCGATGGAGTTGGCGAAATCGTTTCCGCTGCCGCAAGGGACGATGAGGACGGGCAGGCCGAGTTGGACGAGCACTTTGAGGTGACGGTGGATGGTGCCGTCGCCGCCGAAGAGGAGGATGGCTTCGGCGCTGGAGGGAGTGAGGGGGACGCCGAGGGTCCAGTCGGCCGAGGAGGCCTTGTGGAAGAGGCGAAGCAGTTTCTCGGATGATCCCAGGCCGAGGATGGCGGCGGCGCGCATGTGGCCGGGCTAGGGTAGCAAATCGGGGAGGGGGTGACGATGCGCGCAAGATTGTTGCGGCTGAAGGCGGGCTCAGGAGGACAGCAATTTGAATATCGGGGGCGGACTGGAAACTTCCGGTTCTTTATAATGATTCATGCCTTTTGCACCGGTCGAGGAACAGCTCGCCTACATCAAGAAGGGCTCCGCGGAAATTGTGAAGGAGTCGGAACTGCGGGCGAAGCTCGAGAAATCCCTTAAAGAAAACAAGCCGCTGCGGGTAAAAGCCGGATTTGACCCCACTGCGCCGGACCTGCACCTCGGCCACACCGTGCTGATGCGGAAGCTGAAACACTTTCAGGACCTGGGGCACACGGTGATTTTCCTGATCGGGGATTTCACCGCCATGATCGGCGATCCGACGGGGCGTTCGGCGACGCGTCCGCCACTGAGCGCGGAGACGATCAAGAACAATGCCAAGACGTATCTGGCGCAAGTGTTCAAGATTTTGAGCCAGAGCAAGACCGAGATCCGCCACAACAGCGAGTGGCTGGGCAAGCTGAAGGGGGAGGACTGGATCCGGCTGGCGGCGAAGTTCACGGTGTCGCAGATGCTGGAGCGCGAGGACTTCCACAAGAGATTTCAGGAAGAAAAGCCGATTGCGCTGCATGAGCTGCTCTATCCGCTGGCGCAGGGATACGACTCGGTGGCGCTGCAGGCGGATGTGGAACTTGGAGGGACGGACCAGAAATTCAATCTGTTAGTGGGACGCGAGTTGCAGCGCGCGAGCGGACAGGAATCGCAGATCGTGCTGACCATGCCGATTCTGGAAGGGCTCGACGGCGTGCAGAAGATGTCGAAGTCGTACGGGAATGCGATTGGAATTCAAGAAGCGCCGCTGGAGATGTACGGCAAGGTGATGTCGATTTCCGACGAGATGATGTGGAGGTTTTACGAACTGCTGACCGATGTTCGCGTGCCCGAGATTGAAAAGATGAAAGCGGAGGTGGCGGGCGGGCAGGCGCATCCGATGGCGGTGAAGAAAGAGCTGGCGCGGAAGATTGTGGCGGATTTTCATTCGCCCGAGGCGGCGGCCAAGGCGGCGGAAGATTGGGCGAAACAGTTTCAGAAGGATGAGGTGCCGGAGGGGGTGGAGCAAATCGACGTAACGGTAAATTCCATCCAGATGCGGGGCGGCGAAGGGGGCGGGGCGCAAAACATCGATTCCGATCCTTCCGACCAGCAGAGATTGTTCATACGGGCTGACAAACTTCTGAAAGAGGCAAGCTTAGCGTCGTCTGTAAGTGAGGCCGGAAGGAAGATCAAAGAAAAAGCAGCCAGCATCAACGGCAAGACGTTGGAGGGGTTGGCGATTGTCGTTTCCGGGAAGAAGCCCCTCACGGTTCGAGTCGGCAGAAAAATCAAGCTAGTAGAGCTGGTTCAGTGAGCAGTCGTCCCCGACGACTCAGGCGTTCTCTGCGGCGATCCCGCTGAAGCGCCGGGCTATTGGCAATGGTCCCTTCGGGACCGGCAAACCATCAGAGCCTCAGTTTCGTCCAGAATCGCCACCTGCACTGTGATCGCTGAACATCGAGCGTTTCGCGACAGAACCCCCGTCCCTGCATTACTTGCCTACGGAAACGGTCCTTACCAGGCGCCGCCCGGCGACTTCGAAGTTTCCGTTGAGCACGATGTTGATGGCTTCGGAATAGGCGATGTGCTCCTGCTCGAGGATGCGCGCGGCGAGGGAGTGTTCGTCATCGCCATCGAGCACGGGAACGGTCTTCTGCACGATGATGGCGCCGTGATCGAGTTCTTCATCGACAAAATGCACGGTGCATCCGGCGACTTTCACCCCGTAGGCGAAGGCCTGCTGCTGCGCCTCAAGTCCGGGGAACGACGGCAGCAGCGAAGGATGGATATTGAGAATGCGGTGGGGGAATTGCTGCACAAACCAGGGCGAGAGCAGGCGCATGTAGCCGGCCAGGCAGACCAGGTCGACCTGGTTTTGGCGCAAGGCGGCGACGACTTCGCGGTCGTGCTGTTCGCGATCTTTCCCTTTTGAGGGAATCACCAGCGCCGTCAGGCCCAATCGCCGGGCCACCTGCAAGCCTCCGGCGTCGGATTTGTTGGAAACCACAATGGAGATGCGGGCGCCGGGAATGCGTCCGGCTGCGATATTTTCAGCGATGGCTTCGAAGTTGGAGCCGCGTCCGGAAAGAAGAATGCCGATGTTTTTCATGATGGAAACCTCGCAATCTCTTTCCTGATGATATATCCGCGGCCGGGCCGCGGATCAGTCCACAATAAAAAGCGTGGCCCCGGTCAGGGTGGAGGAGCGATGGGGCGGAGCGCCGTCGCCCACGTGATAGCTCTGCCCGGCTTTCAGGCTGAGGCGGGCGCCATTTTCCAACTCAATGGCGAGGATGCCGCTCAAACACAAAACGACGTGGCCCTTGGCACACCAGTGATCGGCGGAATATCCCGGCGAGTACTCCACCATGCGCACGCGAACATCGCCAAAGTTCTGCGTCCGCCAGAAAGCCGTTCCCGTCTCTCCTGGGTGCTGAGACGCTTCCACCCGCGCCCACTCGGTGACCGACATCGGCATGGCCATCATTTTCATCTGCCCAGTATAGCGGTGGCGAGGCCGCGGGGTTTGCCCCGGAATGGCATGCTCCGCTATAGTTTTCTCATCATGTATGAGAGCTTTCGCGCCGTGGATCGCTGGAGCAAGCAGGAAGTGCACTGCATTTATCAGGCTCTGATCGTGGCCGTGGCCACCCGCCACGCGGACGCGGTGGACGTGAAGTTTCTGGCCGGCGGCCGCCCGGTATGGATTGCGTTGCCACTGCCCGCCTGGAAAGAGTATGAGAAGCAGAGCGGCAAGGTGATTACCGACCGCATGGCGATCGCGATTGCCGGACACTACCTGAAGACGGCCCTGGAAGCGGGCGAAGGTACGGATCGCGAGATCTATTCCCTTACCGTAAGCGAGACTTTGAAGCACCTGGAAGCGGTGGTGCACGAACCGGTGGAAGCCTAGTTCCCCTTTGTTCGACTCGTCCGACCGGACGGTCAGTCGCGGGCGGGGTTGGTCCGCAACCTCCTTGAATCACAATCACTTGTGATTAAGCGCACATTCTGCGGGTAGGCGATGGCCGCACAATCGCCTTGGTACGCCCCCGGCGCTAGTGGCAGGCTGGGCGCTGGGGCTTGGAAGTGCCCGCTAAATGAGGGAGAATATTTGTTTGCTCCTTCGGGAGAGATGGATTATTTTGCGGGCGTCAGAGAGACGATGATTCGCATGCACAGGGCGCCCGGCTCTTTCCGACCGCCTCATGCCTTCCTGCCGCGTCCGCCAGCTTCGGACGCCGAACGGCCAGTTCCTGGTTTTTATTGGTAAGGAGACGCTCTTATGGCAAGTCTTACGGTCGAAGTTGAATCGGCAGCCAGTTCCGGCAAGAACCGCGAACTGGCGCAGTGGGTGGAAAATGCGGCGCAGATGTGCCGGCCCGAGCGCATTCACTGGTGCGATGGCTCTCACGAAGAATACCAGCGCATGTTGCGGCTGATGGTGCAGGCCGGCATCGCCATTCCTCTGAACGACGCCAAGCGTCCGAACAGCGTGCTGGTGCGCTCGAATCCCGGCGACGTAGCGCGGGTGGAAGACCGCACCTTTATCTGCTCGCAATCGAAAGAAGACGCCGGTCCGACCAACAACTGGGAAGATCCCGCCAAGATGAAAGAGAAGTTGAAGGGGTTGTACACGGGATCGATGGTGGGCCGCACCATGTACGTGATTCCCTACAGCATGGGCCCGATCGGATCGCAGATCGCCAAGATCGGGGTCGAGATTACCGACTCGCCTTATGTCGTCGCCAACATGCACATCATGGCGCGGGTGGGCAACCGGGTGCTGGAAGTGCTGGGCGAAACCGGGGAGTTTGTGCGCGGGTTGCACTCGATCGGCGCGCCGCTGGGAGCGAACGATCAGGACTCGACGTGGCCGTGCAACGCGGAGCAGAAGTACATCTGCCACTTTCCGGAGACGCGCGAGATCTGGTCTTACGGATCGGGCTACGGCGGCAACGCGCTGCTGGGCAAGAAGTGCCACGCGCTGCGCATCGCATCGGTGCAGGCGCGCGACGAGGGGTGGATGGCGGAGCACATGCTCATCCTGAAGCTGACCAATCCCAAGGGTGAGTCGAAGTACATGACGGGCGCGTTCCCGTCGGCCTGCGGGAAGACCAACCTGGCCATGCTGGTGCCGACGATTCCGGGATGGAAGGTGGAAACCATCGGCGATGACATTGCCTGGATGAAGTTCGGCCGCGACGGGCGGCTGTATGCGATCAACCCGGAGTTCGGATTCTTCGGGGTGGCGCCGGGAACGAGCATGAAATCGAATCCCAACGCCATGCTGACGGCCACGCGGAACAGCATCTTCACCAACTGTGCGATGACGCCGGAGGGCGACATCTGGTGGGAAGGCATGAGCGAGGAGAAACCCGCCGAGCTGACCGACTGGTTGCGGCGTCCGTGGAATCCGCAGGTGGGACGGAAGGCGGCGCATCCCAACGCGCGCTTCACCACGCCGGCCAGCCAGTGTCCGGTGATTGCACCGGAGTGGCAGGATCCCAAGGGTGTGCCGATTGATGCGATTCTGTTTGGCGGACGGCGGGCGGGGATTGTTCCGCTGGTAACTGAGTCGTTCCACTGGCAACACGGCACGTTCCTGGGCGCGACCGCCAGCAGCGAAACCACCGCGGCGGCGGCGGGCAAAGTGGGACAGCTGCGGCGCGATCCCATGGCGATGCTGCCGTTCTGCGGCTACCACATGGGCGACTACTTCGGGCACTATCTGAAGATCGGCAATACGGCGGGCGCGAAACTGCCGCGTATTTACTACGTGAACTGGTTCCGCACCGACGAAAGCGGCAAATTCCTGTGGCCGGGCTATGGTGAGAACAGCCGGGTGCTGAAATGGATCTTCGAGCGTTGCGATGGCAAGGTGCACGCCAAGGACACTCCGATTGGACGGCTGCCGGAACCGGAAGATCTCGATACGCATGGGCTTGACCTGCCCCCGGCCAACGTCAACAAACTGCTGAGCGTGGATGTGGAGGGATGGCTGGCGGAGGTCCCTTTGATTCGCGAGCACTTTGCGAAGTTCGGTTCGCAATTGCCGGATGGCTTGCGCCAGGAAGTGGACGAGCTCGAGGCGCGCCTGAAAGCGGCGAAGAAGTAAAGGCGCTGGATTTTTTGACGAGCCCGGGAAATCTTCCCGGGCTTTTTTCTGCGCAAATTTTTGGTGAACGGCGGGGCCCGGGGCGCATCTAAACGGGAAGATGAAGTCTCAGCAGTCTCGGCCCAGTCTTCGAGCGCGGCAGATATTAGCCGCGTGGGGAAATATTCTCAGCGGTAGAGCTCCCATGCTTTCCATCGAGATCACGCGGGAGTGTCCGCTGCACTGCCCGGGATGCTATGCCTATGGCAGCGAGCATCTAGGGGGCCATCAGACGCTTCGCGATCTGGCGGACTTTCGCGGCGACGCGCTGGTGCAGGGTGTTGTCGATCTCGTCGATAAACATCAGCCACTGCATGTTTCGCTGGTAGGCGGCGAGCCCATGATTCGCCACCGCGAACTCAGCCGCATCCTTCCCGCGCTCAGCCAGCAAGAGCGTTTTTCGCTGGTGGTCACGAGCGGTATCATTCCGATTCCCATGGACTGGATGAAGCTGCCGCGGGTGCGGGTGGCGGTTTCGGTGGATGGATTGCCCGAGCATCACAATGTGCGGCGGCATCCCGCCACGTACGAAAAGATTCTCGAGAACATTGCCGGGCGCGAAGTGAACGTGCACTGGACCATTACGCGTCCGATGATCGAGCGGGCGGGGTATCTGGAAGAGTTCGTAGCCTTCTGGAGTGCGCGGCCCGAAGTCGACCGGATATGGGTGAGCCTGTACTCTCCGCAAGTCGGCGAAGAGAGCGCCGAGAAGCTGACCTGGGCGGACCGCGAGAGGATTGCGGCGACGCTGCCTGGGGTCCAGAAGCGCTATCCCAAGCTGTTGATGAGCGAGCGCATGACGCGGGCGCTGCTGGCGCCGCCGGCGAATCCCGACGCCTGCTTGTTTGCGAAAATGTCGAATAACTACTCGGCGGATTTGAAGACCCGCGTGGAACCGTGCGTACTGGGCGGAACGCCCGATTGCAGCCAGTGCGGCTGCATGGCCACCACCGGCATGCGCTTCGTCGAGGAAATCAGGCTGCTCGGGCCGCTGAAGGCGAAACACCTGGTGAAGACTTCGGTTGGCATCGGCCTGGCGATGAACCGCCTTCGCCAGAGCGGGACTAAGCCGTCGCGGTGGAAGCCGCGCGTGCCGCAGGTGCAGGACCGGGAACTGGTGCAAATCGAACCGGTGGCGGGCGACTAGCGGAGCGCGGCGTGAAAGCCGACCAGGATCGCGATCCAACCCAAAACTCCGCCCACGGCCATGGCGGCCAGCCCTAAGATGCCCTTCCAATTCATTTCGCAATCGCCCCTGTGAAATGGTTGCAACTCTGTTACCGCCTTCCTTCCGCAGGAAAAATGCAGGGTCGCGGGCCGGAGGGTGCGGAGAAGAAGGAGTTTTTTCCTCACGACAGTATAAATTTCGGCTGCTGTCAAAAATTCGGAAGGCAGATTTATTACTGGATGGTGAGCGTCAGATTGGTGGAGTGGGAGAGCGTTCCCGAGATTCCAGTCACGGTCAAGGTATAAGTTCCGGGAGTAGTGCCGGGCCGGGGAGGCGGTGCGCTGCTGCCTCCGCCACCACAGGCCGGCAGAATCAGCAACAGGAACAGCACCGTGAGGCTGAGGATGGTCGCGGTTCTTCGACGCTTACGCACGGGAAGAAGAACCAGGCCAAACAGGGGAAGGCTGACGCCATAGAGGAGAATCGCCATGACACGATGCGCAACTGCGGGCGCAGTGGTCTGCACCATCAAGGTGGAAGATGCGCCGCTGGATCCGGGGGTCACACTGGATGGCGCGAGGCTGCAGGTGGTCAATGGCGGATTGCCGGAGCAGGTGAGTGCAACGACGCCGGTGAAGGGCCCGCCGATTCCGCTGATGGTCAAGGGATACGACGCGGTTTGTCCGGGGGGCACGGTTTGTGACGCAGTGGCTGGCGTAATGGCGAAGTCCATCACGGCGAGAGCGAGGGTCTGGGTTTTGGGAGCGGCGGCGCCGGGAGAAGTTGCGGCGATCACCACGCTGTACTGACCGCCCGGGGTGGCGGTGGTTGTAGCCACGGTGATGGTCACTGCAACCGGGGCGCTTGAGGTGGGATTGACGGTGGCCGAAGGCGAAAAGCTGCAACTGACGCCAGCGGCGGGCGCGTTGCAGGAGAGCGTGACTGCGCCGGCGAAGTTGCCCAGCCCGTTCACCTGGGCCATCACTTGCGCACTTGCTCCCGGCAGCAGGCTGACGCTGCCCGGGGAGGGAGCGCCGAGAGAAAAATCCACGATATCGAGTGTCACGTTCTGTGTCTTGGGCGCGGGCGCATTCACGGCATTTCCGGAGACCACGAGGGTGTACTGCCCGACGGGAGTGGCGGTGGAGGTGGCGACGGAGGTGGTGACGCTGACGGGCATACTCGACGTGGGGTTGACGGAAGCCGAGGGCGAGAAGCCACAACTGACGCCGGTCGCGGGATTATTGCAGGTGAGATCGACGGAAGTGTTGAAGGCGCCGGTGGCGGTAACCTGAAATCCGAAAGAGGTGCCCTGGCCGGGCAAGGCCGTCAAGGTGGCCGGCGAAGGCGCGCCCAGATTGAAATCGGCGACATTCACGGTGAGCGGCACGGTGTGAGTCGTGGTTTTGGAATCGTTGCCGGTGGCCTGCAGGTTGAAGTTGTAGGTCGCCGAGGTAGGGCTGGCGACGGTCAGCGTAAAAGCTACTCCTGAGGTGGTGGGCGTGATGGGGTTGGGGGAGAAGGCGCAGGTCGAGGGCGCGGAAGCCGAAGGCATACAGCTCAACGTGACCACGCTGCTGTATCCGGCGACGGCGGTCAGCGTTCCGCTCACGGTGCCGGACTGATTGGGATAGAGCGTCATGCTGGTGGGCTCGGCGCTGAGCAGAAAATCGGCGACCGGGGTGATGGTTAAAGGCGCATTGTCGGTGGCGCCCCCGTAAGAAGCCGAGATGGTCGCCGTCGTGGTGGTGGTCACGGCGCTGGTGGTGATGGTGAACGGCGCACTGGTGGCGTTGGCAGGAATCGTGACATTGGCCGGGGTGACAGCGGCGGCATTGTCGCTCGAAGTGTTGATCACGGTGCCGCCGGCGCCGGCAACTCCGACAAGGTACACCGTACCCGTGGACGATGCGCCCGCCAGCACGGTGGTGGGATTCAGTTCGAGGTTGTACAAGGCCGGCTGGGAGCTCACGCCGGTGGCATCGACGACATAGAGTCCGGTATTGCGATCGCTGAGCAGGACACGATCCTGCCCGAGGTAGGGGTACACGCCCCAGTTGCCATCGAGTTGTCCGGGATTCACCGGGCCGGGCCAGGTGTCGTAGGCGCCTACAAAGACGGGAGCCGCGGGATTGGTGATGTCGAAGATGAGCGTTCCCGCCTGGAACCAGGAAACGTAGAGCAGATTGCCCATGATCCTGGGATCGTGAGGCGTCACCGCCTGGATGCCGAGGGCGGGCATGGTGAGGGTGGAGGCAACCGTCACACTTGCCGGGTTGCTGATGTTGTAGATGGTGACAAACGAAGTGCCATTCGGATTCTTGGTGGCGTAGGCAAGGTAATTTCCATCGGCTGTGGCCGAGGCACTGCTGCCATCCGCGCCGGCGCTGAAAGCTCCCAAGAGGATGGGGTTGGAGGTTGCGATGCTGGTGATGTCCCAGATGTCGCACTTGCCTCCCCAGCCTGCGGTGTAGAGCAGGGTTTCGCCGGTGGTGCCGTTGGTTTGAATGTCGATGTCGTTGACCCACTTGGGGTCGGTGGCGGTGAAGGAAGTCTTCAGCGCGGGGCTGGAAGGATTGCTGACATCGAATACCTTGATGATGGCGGGCGAAGTGAGATTCTGCGGGATGAAAACGAAGTTCTGCCAGATGGCGACCTTGTGGGTGTTGTCGTATCCGCCGTTGGCGGACGTGATCTGGGAAAGCAGCGCGGGATGGTAGGGATCGGAGACATCGACGATATGCAAGCCGCTACCCATGTTGTCGGCGAAGTAGCCAATGCCGTTGGCGACTTTGATGTCCTCCATGTCGATGGGGCCGTTCATGCCGTAGTACGAAGCCAGCACGGGAGCGTCGGGGTTGGTGATGTCGAAAATCAGGACGCCGTTGCGGCGCTCGGAGCCGACGTAGGCGTAATTTCCATCGCCCCAGACGCCGGCGTAGCTCTGGTAGGCGGGATAGGGATCAGCATTGGAGCGCAAGGTCACATAAATGCCTTGCGCCTGGGACAGAGGAACGATCGCGGCAAGCAGAAGGAGCTTAGACAGACGAATACACAGGCAGGAAAAGGCAGACAGCCCGGTCTGGTGGAAGCCGGAATTTGGACGCACGATAACCTGTATTTACGCCCACGCGAAGCGGCCTGACGCTGGCTTAACAAGTAGCACAGACCACCGTCTCCGGCAATTGCCCGTAAGTGCACGCCCTTAGCGCGAACGGCGGGGGGCGAAGCGGCGGTCTTCGCCGGTAATCAAATCAAAGAATGCGCTGAGCAGGGTGTGAAGTTCCGCGGGGGAGATGGCGTCGGGATCGACCAACTGCTCGAGCAACAGCGCATTGGAGAGCGCGCCCATGGCGGCCACGGCGGCGGTGCTGGAAACCGGGGTGCGGTGTCCGAGAGCTTCAGAAATTTCTCTGAGCATATGGTTGGCGGTGGCGCGCAGGTTTTGCAGGCGCTCTTGCAGGCGGGCGCGGACCCGGGGATAGCGGACGGCGAAGAGCTTGAACTCGAGGAAGATCAGCGACCAGGTGCGCTGGATCGCGAAATGGGCGTAGTAATCGCGTAAGACATCCGCCTTATCGGAGGGGGTTTGGGCTTCGGAGAGGCGGCCCTGGACATCGGCGATGCGGCGGCGCACCACATCTTCCAGCAAGGCCATGAACAAATCTTCTTTGCTTTTGAAATTGGCGTAGAAAGCGCCGCGGGTGTATCCGGCGGAGGCGGCGACGTCTTCGATGCGGGTGGCTTCGAAGCCGTGGCGGGCAAAAGCGTACTCGGCGGAGCGAAGCAACTTGCGGCGGGTCGCCTCGGTGCGGGCTTGCTGGCGCGAGAGGGTCTGGTGCCCATTTTCTGCGCTCACCGGAACCATGTGGACCTCTCTTTCTGGCCGCGCATGGGCGCGGCAAAACCTCTCCGGTAACCTTTACATAGATACATGCATGTATGTATGTTAGGAGATCCATGGCGGTGGCACAAGCACAAACTCCCGTGGCCCCGGAAAACAGTTTTGAGGCCATGACCTGGCGTCCCAGCCACAATCCGTGGGCGGTGGCGCTGACGGTGACGCTGGCCACGTTCATGGAGGTGCTCGACACCTCGATTGCCAATGTTGCCCTGCCCCACATCGCCGGGGGTCTTTCGGCCGGGCAGGACGAATCCACCTGGATTCTGACCAGCTACCTGGTGTCGAATGCGATCATTTTGCCGATCAGCGCGTGGCTGGCCACGCGCATGGGGCGCAAGCGCTTCTATATGACCTGCGTGGCGCTGTTCACGGCCAGCAGTTTTCTGTGCGGGCTGGCGCCGAGCCTGGGCATGCTGATTTTCTTCCGCATCATGCAGGGGGCGGGGGGTGGAGGCCTGGCTCCGAGCGAGCAGGCGATACTGGCCGATACCTTCCCTCCCGCCAAGCGAGGCATTGCGTTCGCGGTGTATGGCATGGCGGTGGTGGTGGCGCCGGCCATCGGGCCCACGCTGGGAGGCTGGATCACCGACAACTACACTTGGCGCTGGATTTTTTACATCAATATTCCGGTGGGGATTTTGTCATTGTGGTTGACCCACCGCATGGTGGAAGACCCGCCGTATCTCGAGGTGGAGCGGGAAAAGAGCCGCGGGTTCAAGATCGACTACGTCGGTTTGGGACTGGTCGCGCTGGGAGTGGGCTGCCTGCAGGTGGTGCTGGATAAAGGTCAGGAGTCGGATTGGCTGAGTTCCCCGTGGATCGCGACGTTTTTTACGATTGCAGTGACGGCGCTGGTGGTCTGGATCTTCTGGGAGTGGTTTCATCCCAACCCGATCGTTGACCTGCACCTGTTCAAGTCGCGGAATTTCGCCGCGGCCATGACCATCACGTTTGTTCTGGGCACGGTGCTGTTCGGGACGACGGTGCTGATTCCGCAGTTCCTGCAAACGCTGCTGGGATACTCGGCGGTGCAGGCGGGGGAGGCTTTAGCGGGCGGGGGTTTTGCCATGCTGCTGATGATGCCGATCGCGGGCATCCTGGTCTCGCGGGTCGATCCGCGCGGCATGATGTGCGCCGGTTTTGCATCCACCGCCCTGGCGCTGGTGTACATGTCACGACACATGACATTGGGCATTGACTTCGAGACGGCGGCCCTGCTGCGGACCCTGCAGACGCTGGGGCTGGCGTTCATTTTCATCCCGTCGAACACGCTGGCGTATGTGGGGATAGCGCAGGAGAAGAACAACCAGGTTTCGTCGATGAACGCCTTCGTGCGGAATGTGGGGGGCAGCATCGGGATTGCGACCATCTTCACCTTCGTGGTGCGGCAGTCGCAGAAGCATCAGACCTTCCTGGTGGAGCACGCCTCGGCCGCGAACCCTCAGTTCCGGGCCATGATCGCGGGCATGAGTCATGCCATCACCATGCACGGCGTGGATGCGGTGGAGTCTACCCACCGCGCTTACGCGCTGCTGTACCGGGAGATTCTGGCGCAGGCGAGCACGCTGGGATATGTGGACGTGGTTTCAGTGCTGGCGCTGATTGTGGCCGCCCTGACGCCCCTTCCTTTCATCATGAAGAAGGGCCTGCCGGGAACGGGCGGCGGGGGAATGCATTAGTTAAACGGCTTGGTTCCTAAAGCAAGGTAGGGACGGAAGCCGGCGCGCTGCATGCCGCGCTGTGCCTCAGGATTCTTCATGAAGGTTTCCCAGACAAAGCCGGTGCGCACGTTCTCCGCCATGACCATGGTGATGCCGGTGTCAATTCCGATGACATCGGTGTCGTACCAATTCCGCAGGGGATTGAAGGCGTTGACGAATCCATACTTGGACCAGGCTTGCCCGTAGTTGTTGCGGATGTTGTGGAGCACGCGCATGACCGGCTGGGGCAGAAAGGGCAGCGAACCGGCGGAGGCGCTGGGGACCACGGTGCCGTCAATGGGACCGGTGGCCGGCGGTCCGCCCCAGGCGACGTAGCCGTGCTGGGAATCGGAGGCGGTAATTCCCCAAAGTTTGTCGCTGTAGTCCGGAAACTGTTTTGCCAGTTCGATGCAGAACCTGCGGTGGACTTCGGTGGCGATCACCGAGTTCTGGAAGTAGTCGGCGTACTTGTCTTTTTTCCCGCGGAAGTCGAACCAGGCCTGCGAATACTGGTGGACGAAGAGCGGGGCGAAGGAGCCGATATAGCGCAGGCCGTCGTACTCGAACGTCAGGCGTTTCCAGGCATTCCAGGTGTCGACGCTGAGGGGGTGGGCGAACGATCCCATTCCCAGCAGATAAATCATCATCAACTCGCTGTAGTAATCCCAGCGGTAGGGGAGGAAACCGAGCTCGGGGGTCCAGCCGTGGGGCAGGAGCGAGGTATCTTCCGAAAGCCAGGTCCAGTCGACGCGGTTGAAGATTTCGTAGGAAAGTTCGGTGACTTCGGAATGCTGTTCAAAATGCTTGCGGGCGGTGAGGACGCCGCAGAGCAGAATGGCGGTGTCGACGGAAGACACCTCGGAGTCCCAGAGGCGCTCGCCGGTGTTGACGTTGGCGAAGTGGTAGAAAAAGCCGCGGTGGGTGGGTAGTTTTTTCCAGAGAGAGCGCAGCATGATGAGAGCGCGATTGCGGGCGTCGTTGAGCGGAACGTATCCCCGTTTTTCTCCGATGCACAGAGCGGTCAGGCCGAAGCCGGTCGCGGCGATGCTGGCGGCGACGGTGGTGTCGTTGGCGCGGACGTTACAGCGGTCCTTGATGAGCCCCGTCTGGGGGTTCGCCTGTTCCCAGAAAAACTGGAAGCTGGCCTTTTCAATTTCGTCGAGCAGCTGGTCGTCGGCATCGGTCAGAAGCCCGGTGCCGGAAGCCGCGGGTTGAGTGTTGGCGGGAGCGGCAGCCCAGAGTGCGGGCGCCAACATGCGGGTGAGGGGCAGAGCCAAGCCAACCCTGGCGCCCCAGCGCAGCAGATCGCGGCGGCGCAGCAGCCTGCGGGCCTGGTTGTTTTTCGTGTCGCCCACCAGTGAAGTTTAGACGATGGCAAAGCAGATGCTGCCCGCTAAGTGCATTTTTGGGGCAAGGAATGTTGCTATAGAGTAACCCTATGGCCAGCGGCCGGAAAATGGCGGTGTGGGCAGCGGTAATCGCGATACTGGCAACTGTCGTGACATTGGTGATGGTCGGGGTGCGCAAGGCGCGTCCCGTCACCCTGAAGGGCGCGGTGCTGAGCGACGATCCCGACCCGCAGAAGCAACAGCCCATCGGCGATGTGGAGATTACCGGCTCCAACGGGCAGGCGATCAGCAAGGCGCGGTCGGACGATAACGGTTTTTATAGCCTGACCTTGCCCAAAGAACTGCGCATCCGCCAGTCGGTGAAGTTAAGCTTTCGCCATCCCGACTATGAACCGCTCGATCTGAATGAATTTGTCGGGAACAAGCTGTATGTGGTTCACATGGTTCCGTTGCCGCGGCCGGTCAAGACGGACTCCAAGCAGCCGGCGACGATGATCTCGAACATCCGCGTGCGTTACTCGGTGAAAACCACCGGGGAGGCGAATGTGGGCAGCGCGGTCAAAACCTTCGAGGTGCCCAATAAGGGCAACGTTCCGTGCCGGAGCGAGCCTCCTTGTTCTCCTGACGGGAAATGGAAGGCGGCGGTGGGGGAAACTACGCTGGATGCGGGCGAGGGGGACGAGTTCCGCAACGCGCGCGTCTCCTGCATCGCGGGCCCGTGTCCCTTCACCAAGATCGAGTATCAGAATCTTTCCAACGGCGGGCGCAGCATGAACGTGGCGGCGCGCAACTGGTCAGACACCGCGACCTTCCTGATTGAAGCCGAGGTAGTGCGCCCCATGGTCAGCGATATTGTGCGGGAATCCTATCCCGTGATCTTCGGGCCTTCGCTGAACTTCAGCTTGCCGGGAAGCGCAGAGGGGCTGAGCATCCTGGCAGAGGTGAATGGGGAGGCGATTGTGTTCCCGCTCGGGCCGAATCTGTTTCTGAGCTGGGCCACCTGTCACGTGCGGGTGGATAAAGATCTTTCGCGCACCTACCGCTGCGATCTGAAAGCGGGATACCGGTTCAAGTGAGTTTTCGAGTCAGTTCTCAATTCTGGGAGAAGCAAAGGGCACCCGCAAAGGGTGCCCCGACAAACTTCGCTACCGCTTGTTTAGTGTTGCTGGAACCAGGCGTCGATTCGCGACTGCGGGATCGGACGGCGCTGTTCGTCGTCGTAATAGAAAGTCAGCTTGTGATCGGACTTAGCGCCCGGCACCGGCTGATCGGCGGCTGAACTGAAGCGGGGAGCGTCGTCGGCAGCCAGCAACGGCTGCTTGGTGGTGTACATGGATTCATTCAGGGTGCTTCCGTTGGGGGCGGTGGCGACGGCGAAGACGCCATAGGGATTTCCGTTGTTATAGGTGACGCCGATGTAGTCGGCGACCATGTAGCCGTTGTCGGAAACCGGCAGCCATTTAAGTTGCATGGGGCCGGCCAGCTGCACGCCCGAGGTCCAGGTGGTGCCGCCATCCTGCGAGGTGGTGAATCCCACATCGAGCTGGCAGGAGCTGCCGCAGTTGGAAACCGGGTAGTAGTAGTAAACGACGGTGATGTGGGCGGTGCTGCCGGAAGTGTTGGGGTCGATGCCAATGCCGGGCAGGAAGTGATCGACGGTGCTGGTGGTGGCGTCAATGGGGATGCGGACGGGCTTGGTCCAGGTGGTGCCGTTCGCCGAAGAGCTGAAGACGATGTCATTGGAGGAGCAACTGGTGCGGAAGCGGCAATCGGACCAGGCGACGTAGACGTTGCCCGCGCCATCAATGGCGGCGGTGGGCAGGTTGGGATTGCGAATGCCGCCGGCATCGCCGTGGCTGTCGATGGTGGATACCAGCACGCTCTTACCCCAGGTGCTGCCGCCGTTGGTGGAAGTGAAAGCGTTGATACCGGTTCCTTCGAAAGGAACGACGACGGTGCCGTTGGGCTGCACCAAGGGCTCGCCGCCGAGGCCGAAGGCGTGATCGGAGGAGGTCTTGCTCGCGCCCCAGGTCATGCCGCCGTCGCTGGAGACGCTCATCTCGATGTCGCCGGTGCCGTAGGCCTGATCCCACTCGGTGTAGCAGTTGCCGTAGTAGAGGCTGGTGGTGGTGTTGTCGCAGACGGTCCAGTTCTTGTCGTCGAGATGGGTCTTGTCAATATTGATGACGTTTCCCCAATGCAAGCCATCGGTGGAGCGGTTCACCCCGACGTCTCCGATGTACTGCTGTCCGGCACCAAGGCCCACGAGGGGCAAACTCGAGATCAGCCATTCGCCGTGCTTGGCGTCATAGGCGACCGAGGGATCGGCGGTGGCGCCGTAAGTGCCGTTCTTGTAATTGATAGTGAGGCCGGGCAGGTAGCCATACTTCCAGGTAGTGCCGCCATCGGTCGAGGTGGAGAAGCCGACGTCGGCACTGCCCCAGCCGATGGAACCGGGTCGCCGGGCCACGTGGTAGGCGGCAACGATGGTGGATCCCCAGGAGAAGATATCGGGCTCGACTTCGGTCCTATGAGTGCTGTCGGTGTTGGTGAACTTGTCAACGCTGATTTTCTGCAGAGTGAACTGAGCGTTTGCGGGAACCAGCGCCAACGGGACGATCAGCGCCACCAGTGCGGCAAACCACCATGGAGTCCTTGTTCTCTGGACGATCCGCTTCATCTTAGTTTTCCTTATACGCTGAGATTGGACGACGGCGTCTGTCTAAAGACTGTCGGGAAGCCGAGAGAGCTAACAAGTTCGGAACCGACAGCGGACGCGGCGTTGGGACTATAACTCCCCTGCGGCGGGGATGTCCATGAGGTCGAGCGGCCCTAAGACCGGCCGATCTCGGCCGGGGGCGGACTGGGCGGAGGAAATTTACCAAGAATTCACGAAGTCGCAACACGGCTGCAACGCGATTTCCGCAGACTACTGCCTTCGAGAAACTGTGTTCCAGGATGCAGCCTTCGTGTCTTTGGCTCCAGACAGTCGTATGGGAATGAGCACGCACGAGTTGATAGCAGGGATCGGACCAGCAAAGCAGCTGGTGTTCGTAGTGGAAGACGACGCCGATATCGCCCGCCTGATCTGCTTTCACGTGGAAAGCGCCGGCTTCGCCACCCGCTGGTTTCCGAGTTCGTTTTCCGTGGTGGAAGAAGCGCTGCTCAACCCGCCGGCGCTGTTTTTGCTCGACATCATGATTCCCGGCAGCGACGGACTGGAGCTGTGCCGCCACATCCGCCAGACCAAGCTGCTCGGGGGGATTCACATAATCTTTCTTACGGCCAAGAGCACCGAGGTGGACCGCATACGCGGACTGGAACTGGGAGGGGACGATTACATCACCAAGCCTTTCAGTCCGCGGGAACTGGTGGCGCGAGTGCGGGCGGTGCTGCGCAGCACGGCCGAGACGGTGGAGACCGAGGTGCTGCGCTTTGGGGAAATCGAGATTGACGCGTCTTCGATGATTGTGCGCGTGGCGGGGAGGGCGGTGGCGACGACGACGCGGGAGTTCCGGCTGCTGGATTACCTGGCGCGCCACGCGACACGCGTGTTCACCCGCGACCAGCTGCTGGACGCGGTGTGGACGGAGGGATCGTTTGTGACGCCGCGGTCGGTGGACGTGTATGTGCGGCGGTTGCGCGAGAAGATTGAGCCGGACCCGGACAATCCGATCTACCTGAAGACGGTGCGGGGGATCGGGTACCGCTTCGATTTGCCGCGGTAGCTATGCTTATACGGCCAGCTGCTCGAGGGTCTTTTGCAGCGAGGCTTCATCGGAGACGTTCATGGCGGTCCTGGTTCGGTCAATCTGGCGCATGAGGCCGCAGAGGACTTTGCCCGGGCCGATCTCGACAAATGTCTGCACGCCTTTTTCGATCAGCAGGCGGATAGAGGGATCCCACTTTACCGCTCCCGTTACCTGGCGGATCAGGGCGCCGCGGCTGGGTTCGGCGTCGGCGATGACAGCGGCGTCGACATTGCAGACGACCGGGACGGACGGCTTCTGGAAATTGAGGGCTTTGAGATCGACGGCCAGACGGTCCTGGGCGGGTTGCATCAGGGCACAATGGAAAGGGGCGCTGACGGGAAGCAACTTGGCGCGCTTGGCGCCGCGCTGGTCGGCCAACCTGGCGGCGCGCTCGACAGCGGCGGTGTTTCCGGAGATGACAATCTGCTCGGGTGAATTCATGTTGGCGGCCTGGCAGACTTCTCCCTGGGCGGCTTCCTGGCAGATCGCGGCCACTTTGTCATATTCCATGCCAAGGATGGCGGCCATGGCGCCGACGCCGACGGGCACAGCTTCCTGCATATACTTGCCGCGGTTGCGCACGGTGCGGACGGCATCGGCAAAGGCGAGGGTGCCAGCGGCCACATTGGCGGAATATTCGCCGAGACTGTGCCCGGCGACGAATGCGGGCTTCGGACTTTTTTCGGCAAACACACGCCAGGCGGCGATAGAGACGGTGAGAATTGCAGGCTGGGTGATTTCAGTCAGGCGCAGCTGCTCTTCCGGTCCCTCGAAGCAGAGTTGGGAGAGCTTGTAGCCGAGAGCATCGTCAGCTTCTTCAAACGTCTGTTTGGCGACGGGATGCAGGCCGGCGAGTTCCTTGCCCATGCCGACGGATTGCGATCCTTGCCCGGGGAACAGGAATGCGATGGTGTTGGTCATAGTGGAGTCTCGTAGTTACAACTACAGGTCCCTCGCTCCGCTCGGGATGACAACTGGTTTTTACGTTTGCTCCGGTTCGTTTGGCGCTTTGTGCAGCGGCGGAAATTCCTCGATGCGTCCATCGTTACGTTTAGCTGCGAGGGGTGCTTCGACTGCGTCATGAATCGCAACCCTATTCATGACTTCGCTCAGGATGACAGATACATAGAGAATCAGGTGGTCCCCACGGCGGCGCGGGTTGTGCTTAGCTCTTTCGCGATCACGTCATTGATGCGATGATCCACGAACTCCGCCGCGACGCGCAACGCATTCTTGATGGCGTTGGCGTTGGACGATCCGTGAGTGATGAAGCATACGCCTTTCACACCCAGCAGCGGAGCTCCGCCATACTCGGTGTGATCGAGGCGTTTTTTGAAGTCGGCGAAGGCGCTGCGCGAGAGCAAGGCTCCGACCTGCCGGGTGATGGTCGCGCGCAAAGTTTCCTTCAACACGGCACGAACCAAATTGGCGACGCCTTCGGAGGTCTTGAGGGCGACGTTGCCCACGAAGCCGTCGGCGACAATGACGTCGACCACGCCGCTGTAGAGGTCGCGGCCTTCGACGTTGCCGATGAAATTCAGCGGGAGATGCTTGAGCAAGGCGAAGGCGTCGCGGGTAAGTTCGTTGCCCTTGGTTTCTTCTTCGCCGATGGAGAGGAGTCCGACGCGCGGCCGGCGAGTGCCGAACATGGAGCGCACATAAATCTCGCCCATGACGGCGAACTGGGCGAGGTTTTCGGGCTTGCAATCGACGTTGGCGCCGACGTCGAGCAGCGTAGCCGCTGCGCCGGAAGCGGTGGGGAAAGTCGCCGCGAGCGCGGGCCGGTCGACGCCGGGCAGGGCTCCGAGGACCATTTTGGCGGTGGCCATGGCGGCGCCGGTGTTGCCGGCGGTGACGAAAGCTGACGCCTTGCCTTCGCGGACCAGGCGCAGGCCGACGCGGATGGAGGAGTCACGCTTGGCGCGGACGGCCTGCACCGCCTTGTCGTCCATGGTGATGACTTCCGAGGCGTGGACGATCTCGAGCGGCAGGCCCAGGGCAGACGGATGGCGCTCCAGTTCAGCCTGGATGGTCTCGGTTCTACCGACCAGAAGAATGCGGTGGCCGTACTGCCGGGCAGCCTGAATGGCACCTTCCATTTCAGGCTTCGGCGCGCGGTCGGAACCCATGGCGTCCAGGGCGATGACGCTAGGCATGTGGCGCGGAACTAGCCGGCTTCCTCAACGTTCAAGACATCGCGGCCTTTGTAATAACCACACTTGGGGCAGGCGTGGTGCGGCATCTTGCGCTCGTGACAGTTGGGACACTCCGACAGCGAGTGGCCTTTCAAGGCATCGTGCGCCCGCCGTGTGCTGGTGCGTTTTTTGGAGTGACGTCGTTTGGGATTGGGCATCTCAATTCCTCTCGCGGCCGCGCGGCGGCCTTATGAATGGTTCAGCTTGTTGCGAATGTCTTTCAGCGCCGACCACCGCGGATCTTCCATCGGCTCGGCGCAGGAGCACTGCTCCGCATTGAGGTTCTTGCCGCAATGCGGGCACAGACCGCGGCAATCTTCCCGGCAAATCGCTTTCAGGGGGAGCGCCAGCAAGACTTGCTCGCGCAGCACGTCTTCGAGCAGCAACCCCTGGCCCTGATAATAACCAATCTCGGCGTCGGCGGCGGTGATCGAGAGCTCTTCCCGGCCGGCATCGGTGCCCTGGGGGCGGTAGAGCAGGTCAAATTTGCGCTTCAAGTTCTGCACCACCGAATCGAGGCAGCGCGCACAGGGCACTTCGACCCGCACGGCGACATCGCCGGCGATCCGGATATCGCGGATCGTCAAATGCTTGCCGTGATGTTCCTCAACCAGCTGGGCGCGGCCTTGAGAACGCAACAGGTCGGCCTGCCGCACTTCGGGCCCGAAGTCGATGACACCCGGGCCAAACTCCTCCTGGAAATCGACAGGGTGGAGCTCTAATTCCTTGATTTCGATGAACATCGAGACTCTCCGCGCCCCCACCAAACCGCGCAGGCCGCGGAAACACGCACAGACGCGTAACTGCTCAAGGGAGCAAGAATTAAGGATAAAGGCGGTGGCGGAGGGTGTCAAGGAAAGGGGGGGCTAGCCCTCCTCGCTCACAGTGGTATTGGACGGGTGCGAGTCGTCATCTTTCAGGAAGGTCTCGCCTTTCACCAACCAGGCAACCCCAAAGGCGAGCAGAGACGTGGTTTCGAAGCAGAATACGGTCTGGAAGTTTCCCGCCAAGACGTCGATCTTCAAGATCATGTGGAGGATGGCGATGAGCAGCATCGAGAGAATGATGGCGCATCCGCAGACGGTGTAAACCCGGTTGCGCTGCAGCTTCTTTCGGGTCAAGGAGCGGTTGCGAGCGCTCATTTTGAAGAGTACCAGGCAGAAGTACGCCAGCGTAGAGAACAGAAGGGCTGCGAAAATGTAGTGCACGGTGGCGAGGTCAAGCTGGCGCGGAGTGGCATCGGTGTCGGGAGCGGTGGGAAAGAAAGCCACGCCGAGAGCGCAGAAAGCGGAAAAGAAACCGGCAATTTCGTCCTGGCGATCATAGCCACGGCAGCTCAGCATGAACATTGAAATGGCGCACAGGCTGCCTACAAAGAGGTTGCGCATGCCGGTGTAGTAGTAGCCACTAATCGAGCTCTGCAGGACGTGGTGGTGAAACAACCACCAGGGTATGGCCAGCGCGAAGGGGAGCCCGAGGGCAATGGCGCCAACCGCCTTGCGAAGGGCTAAGTAGGAAAGTACTTCGGGGTCCTGGGCCTGAGGAGCGATACGCATGGTGCGCCTCCGTGTAACCAGGCTGACTCGACTGTGATGAAGAACTTATAACATGGATAGGCCCGAGCTTACTCCGGATTTACTGCGGGGCTAAATTGCGGCGCTGCTTCGGGCGGTTGAGGACGCTTCCGAGGCTGGAGGGTTCAACCGACCCGCTCGTATTTCTGATTTCCCAAGTGCCGCCAGCGAACGCCGTCAGCGTCGAGAAAGACGCCGAGGGGTTGATCTTCCTGAGGATCGGAGCCGATGCGCAGCACGTTGCCGTCGAGATCTTCCACTTGCATTTCGAGCGCCCACTCGAAGTTGTTGGGAGGATTGCGAATCTTCGCGCCGGAGAGGGCAAGTTTTGCATGCAGCGCGGGAACATCGGGGACACCGATCCATATCCACATGCGCGGCTGGCTCTGACTGTCGCTGGTAAGAAAGATGGAGCAGCGGTCGCGCGCGACGCAGGCGAAGCCATGGCTGGCGCGCCAGCGCAACTCGAATCCTAAAGAGTCGACGTAATAGGCGACGCTGGCGTTGACATCTTTCACGCGAAAAACAGGCACAGGCGGACCAAAAGCAGCGATGGCAGGTTCGGGCATGGCGTCTCCGGATGCGGTCGCCATCTTATATCACGCGACTTGCGCGGAAAGCGCAGCGATTTGACGGTCGCGATTGCGCTATACTTTGCGCCATGAACGGTCTTTATCAAAGCGATCGCGGCAGCATCGCCCTGCTGGGAGCCATGCTGGCAGTGGGAATGATCCTGGGCGGCTGGATTCTCGGCGCAGAGATTAAAGCCACGCGCCTGAGCGACCGCTACGTGAGCGTGAAGGGACTGGTGGAACGCAAGGTGAAGTCGGACCTGGCCATCTGGCCGCTGACGTATAAGGAGGCGGGCGATGACCTTTCGACACTCTATGCCAAGACCGAGTCTGACAAGAAAACCGTTCTGCAGTTTTTGACCGACCAGGGCCTGGAGGCGGGGGAAATTGAGCTGGGAGTGGTGCGGGTGGTGGACACGCAGGCCAATGAATATGGCGGCAATGAACGGGCGCCGCACCGCTATATCGTCGAGCAGCAGATCACGGTAAGAACTCCTCGCGTCGATCAGGTTGCTGCGGCGGCGCAGAAGACGATACAGCTTTTGCAGAAAGGAATTGTGCTGAGCGGCAATCCCGGGCAAGGCTTGACCTACAAGTTCACCGGACTGAACTCGATCAAGCCCGACATGATTACGGAAGCCACGCGCAATGCGCGGGCCGCCGCCGACCGTTTTGCGTCGGACTCGGGCAGCCAAGTGGGCGCGATCCGGCAGGCGAACCAGGGAGTGTTCTCAATCCTGCCGGCGGACCAGGGGAGCGACCCGGGCGATGCAGGTTACAACTCCGGCGACAGCAGCATCATGAAAACGGTGCGGGTGGTGACGTCGGTCGACTACTATCTGGAGAAGTGAGCCGAGGGTTACCGGGTGTACTGATTCTTCTTTTTTTCCTGGTCACGCTCAAGCCCAAGCTGGATGAGGCGCTCGATCAGATCGGCATATTTCAATCCACTGGCAGCCCATAGCTTGGGGTACATACTGATGGCGGTGAAGCCCGGCATGGTGTTGATCTCGTTCACGTAGATCTTGCGGGTTTTGGGGTCCATCAGGAAGTCGACGCGCGCGAGGCCGGCGCAATCCACGGCCTTGAAGGCCGCGACCGCCAACTGCTGCACCTGCCTGGTCTCGGACTTAGTCAGCTTGGCGGGGATGATGAGCTCGGAGCCTTCATCGAGATATTTGGCGGAGTAGTCGTAGAACTCCTTGCCGGGAACGATTTCTCCGGGCACGGAGGCTTGCGGATGGTCGTTGCCCAGGACCGAGCATTCGATTTCACGCGCTTTGTGTTTCCTGCCGCCCACACCCTGCTCGATCACGATCTTGCGATCGAACTTCGCCGCCTCGGCAATGGCGGGACCTAGTTCTTTGCGATCATGCGCCTTGGAGATGCCGACGGAAGAACCGAGGTTTGCAGGCTTCACAAAAACTGGATATTT
>Ga0335085_10004464_pt1 | contig 23199 bp, 14 predicted proteins | sample Lox_Sample_45_FD_206712 | JGI IMG/M metagenome (GOLD analysis project Ga0335085, IMG submission 206712) | Soil microbial communities from Loxahatchee National Wildlife Refuge, Florida, United States - Lox_Sample_4.5 | ecosystem: Environmental > Terrestrial > Soil > Wetlands | place: USA...
GTGAGTGGAGCTTTCCGGATGCTCCCTTACGTGGCGTCTTCGGCCGCAATGATGTTTACACCAATGTCAGCGGCTGGGAGTCGTTTGAGCCATGGATCAGCCGGATCGAGAACTTCTCCGAGAGCTTGCTATGGCCCATTGCCCGGCAGGTGCCTCCGGAGTGGTATGACCACGATCAACATGCACTCGAACGGCTTCTCAGCATCTTGCTGGAGCGCCGCCGCACGGTACGCGACCTGATCCTCGGTTTCAAGAATTCCTCACGTAATCCATTTCCCAACTGGCGAGCGTAAGAACCCTTCTGAAGGGGTGCTCTCCACCATCAGCAATTCAAGCAAACCCCCAGGAGTGCCTCGTATGAACCTTCGAAGGAATGAGTACTGCCCACTTCACCGATCGCTGTTCTGCTGTGGTCGTGAGCAAGCCAACCAGCGGCGGCAGCCACGGCTTGGCGTTCAGCGTGTAGAAGATCCGCAAGCTGCTCAGCCGGAAGGTCGCCGAGCAGGGCGGAAAGTGCGGAATCTGCCACGACCCATTTACCGAATACAGTGAGATCGTCCCCGACCACATCGAGCCGAGAGGAATGGGAGCGGCACGACGAGATGATCATCCGGACAACATTCAGGCCGTACACAGGCTCTGCAACGGACGAAAAGGTTCAAAGAGGGATGGATGATCAGACACAGTCCGGCTCTGTGTTCCACCCGCTGTTTATGGTTCGGAACAAAAGGAAGTGTCCCGCCGGTGTGCGAGAAGAAGGCGTATTCGGGGCCGGCCGACCCCTGGTCCCGAAAAAGCGGCAGGAACTCTATCTTGTTGATTCGCTTAATCCGGCTCTGCGTCGTGTACTACCGTTTTACCCGGTTTTCGGCAACGAATGGAGCCCAAATTGGACCCAAGTTCTTCGACGTTTGGAACGCTGACCACTACGTACTTTACGGCTCTCCTGTAATGCCGCGGCGAAACTCGGAAATGAACGTGCAAATGCAGCCGGAAGTTGGTCCGCGACACGGAGAAACCATTCGGCACTCCGCTCCACCGAAGTTGCGATCGCGGCTGGGCTGTTCTTATTCGTGACGGATCTCTTCATGGTTGGTTACAACGCCGGCGTGGCCTCCGCCGCCATCGGCTCGGGAAACCACGAGCCGAGATCGATCTGACCAATATAGAGGTACGTCAGGCCCTCTGTTCCATTGATAGGGCTGAACACCGTACAGAACTCATTGACGTAGAAACGGCCACCTCCGGCGCCTTTGTAAGCTAATAACATCCGAGCGATTTGTTCAGCGGTGGCTTTTCCCTTCGATGCGCTTAACCTTACCTTCTTTTCGACATTGGGCCGTGGATAAGTTTTGTAGTACACATCGTTGCCAGCAGCTGCCAAAACATACGGGATACCCGCGTGAGGTCCGGTCCAGGTATCGCCAGGTTGGAGCTTCTTCCCGTACCAGTCGAGCGGTTCTCCACTGATAACCTTCCCCTCGAACTCAAATCGAAGCGGCGCATCGTATGTTCCGGCGAGGTAATACTGCGCCGTCTCACCAACCGGTACGATCACCTGCTTGTATTCGTTAATGTAAAAGGGGCCGTTTGGTGCGAGACCATAGGTTCGCTTTACATCATTCACCATGTCGGCGAGTTCGGGGTGAGCTGTTGTTGTCATGCGCCACCGCTCTCCTTCGGCAGTGCTGTACAAAAGCGCAACTCGACCGTCTGTGCCGCGAACGCTGTACTTGGCATCCTTCGACACATTGTGTGGACAGTTTCCAAGAAACACAGGGAACGTATTCATACTCACTCCTCTCTAAACCAAAGACTTGGATTGATGGCCGCGACGAACACAGGCTTCCAGTGATCTTCGACTACAGTTCGGGTTGATGGGGGCACCTTCGTCAGCACTAGCCCACCGGGTGTCACAAGAATACGAACAGGTCCGTACGGTCGCAGGCTACGAATGCGGCGAATTAGCTCAAGGTCTTGCGATGGCGGGTATATGCACCGACCGCCCTGCTTGTCCTGCTGATAAAAGTAGATCTTGCTGCCGCGATGTAGATTGTAGGGAACACCCACGTAAGGGCGCGGCCACTCGGTGCCTGTTTCCAGAGGCTCGGCGTCTGTCAGGTTGAAGTGTTCACGCGGACAGAAAGCATTTTCGAATAGCAGTGGACCCGTCACCCGTCCGACTAACATTCGGTGCCCGCCGCCGTCGCTCGCCGGCACGAGAACTCGTCTGAATTCGTCGATCACGAATGCTCCGCCGCCGTCACCGCCCAAATGCCGCTTGGCGTTGGCCACGGCATCCGCGACTGCGGCCGCCGTTTCGCACCTGACCGCGGGACAGGTTGCTACTCCGGCATTCGTCTCCCAAACCAACACGGGCCAGAGGCGACCTTGTGAGTAGCGTAGGTGAACAACACCACTGTCACCCATCAGACGTGCGTAGCGCCCAGTCCATCGCACCGGCTCGCACGCTCGGAACCGATCTGCAATGGCGATCATAAAGACGCTCCCACTGATTTCGACGTTCCGGGAAACTCCAACTCGCTTCTCAGTGCACAAACAAAAAGTAGCTGCCCTGCTTCACGGTGAAGCACGTGTTTCGCTTCGTTAATCTCGATTCGGTTGATCTTCTTACCGAGCTTTTGCAGTTCTTTAATCGCCGCTACCAGTCGCTCCGCTTCAGCCCCTTTCCAGGCATCCTCTGCATTATCCGAAGTACGTGCGAACACCTCGCCGCCACGCACTCTCTTACTAATCACTCCGCCAGCCTTCTGTTTGAATCGGAGGCTGCTGTCGATGATCGGAATAGCCGGGAAAGGATAGGGCTCGCCCTTTCGAGCTGTTAAAGCCCATAGCGACGCTTCCTCGTTAGACCGAGCCTTTCGGTTAGGCACATCGAAGCGTAAGGGTTTCGCCAGCTTCGTAACGTAAAGGGTGTCCCAGCCGTCTTCAGAGGGCACGCGCACGAGGACGACGTGTCGCTTTGGGGTAACGCGGAACTTGCCGCCGCTGCCCTTGATCCGCAAGATGGCTTCGGCCACTTCGGCGGTGTCCACAGCATAACGGCCTTCCGCGTTTGTAATGTTCCGCTGTGAGTCACAACTCAGCTCTTCACCTTCGTACTGCCCCGGATACTTGCTGCCTTGCTGAAGTTCATCCACATTTATCTGTTCCTCACCAGGGAGAGGACGACGAGGAGGGCCGTCTTGGGCATGCGGTTCTGTTTGCAGGTCCCACAGATAGAATCTGTTACTTTCCAATCCAGTCGCTTCGTACCAGTCCAGTTTGCTGTAGATTTTTTCCTCAACGGAATCAGCGGCGTAAAGTACGTGGATGCACGATGTCTTTTCTTCACCGCTGGGTCCCCGATGGCGCCGGAGCAATCGCCCGAGACTTTGAATCCGTTGCCGTACAGAGCCAGAAGACGCAACGATGATGCCGACGTCTACCGCTGGAACATTAAAACCTTCGATCAGTGATCGTGCTGAAACGATGATTCTTGCGACGCCCTTGCGAAATTGATCTAGGCCCGTCTCCCTGTACGAACCGGGCAGGTCGCTGTGCTCAGCGATTACTCTCATTCCACGGCGATAGAGCTGCGTGAATAGATCCATTACGTCGTCGATGCTCTCGTGAAACAAGATCACGCGGGCGTCAGGATTGATGGTGAATTCGCGATCGATGAGGTGGATCACCGCGTCGCGTCGTGCCTGAAGGTGATTCAGAAGTTCGCGCCGCCTCGATACGTCCGAAATAAATCGCTGAGCAATCGCTCCTACGTCCCCTGAATTACGCGAAGCGATGCTGCGCGCCCACGAAAAGAAGTCGCCTTCTGATCGCGAGTCTCGTTGAGCTTTCAGCTGCGACATACTGTCAGTGATGGAGCGGGACAATGCGTCGTACCGCTGTCGCTCGTCGGCTGTCATGCTCAAGCCGTAATGATTTATCGTGAACTTGGGGACCAAGCCTTCCCGCAGGGCGTCTGCGAGGTTGAACTCGTAGATGATCGGCCCCAGTTTCTTCCCCAAAATCGAATCGTTGTAGCCCAAATCGTCGTCATCCTCACGCTCCGGCGTGGCAGAGAGCCCGAGTGACCAACGGCACTTTGTCTTCAACGCCTTGGACATTTCAGTTGCGCCGGCGTGGTGGCACTCATCCGCGACCAGCAACAGATGCTCCTCAATATTTGCTTCTTTCGCCAACCGCGGCAGTCGCTCGCTCGCCGAAGCTAGAACCGCGATGAGGATCCTCTTGCGATCCTGAAATCCCTCGTCATATCCACCGCCTAAACGCCCAATCGCCTTGGCTGGGATATTGCTGCGTTCGAGTATCACGTCGTACCACTGATGCATTAATACGATCGTCGGCACGACGATCACTACATGCAGTTCTCTGTCTTGGGTGTTCTGAAGTAACTCGGCAATGAGCAGCGCGAGCAAAGTCTTACCCGCTCCGGTAACGATCTTCGCCGTTCCACGGCCCTTCTTGAACCATTTGTCAATGAAGTCCTGTTGCCAAGCGTGTGGTTCGATACCTTTGGCAAGCTGCCACTGGGCGGGAACCTCGTCGGTATTCAGTTGCAGGGTTCCCTGTTGTACATCTGCGACGGATCGCTTCCGCTCTGCTGTGACCATCCATTCCAGCAGCCGCAGTTGGTGCAGCTTAAGCGACTCCTCATCGGAGAACAGCGCATCTCGGGATTTGAACGGATTGGGAGTGCGCTCCATTACGTGCTACTCGTCACTTTTCTCCGAGAACGTCTCGGTGCGTTCAAGCAGGTTGCGGAGCAAGCCGGCAACTTCGGTAAAAGCCGCTAATGCGGCACTATCAAAATCTGCACGGATTGAAAGCTCGATGTCCGGAGTTATGGCGATACGTTGCCACCGTTCCACTTTCGAGGGAGCGGCGGTTGGCGTTGATCCGCTCACCTGACGCAGGAGGCGAAGAAGGCGTTCGACGCCTGTCAGTTTCGACGGAGACTGCTCCAACGTAAGGCTAGCGATTTCGTCGGTGTCGTCCCCGCTCTCGTGCTGTCCGGCGTCTGGCGTGTCGGTTTCGTTAGTTGCATTCGCCGCAAAGCTGCGTGGCGCTGCGCTGAGTGAGCCAGTCGCTAGGCCGTCGATCTGTTCCGGACTAAGGCCCTGAAGGAAGATCCGAATCTCGCTCAGTCCAATGTTAGGGCGGGCCCGTCGCAGGGACCTAACAACTAGCAGTCTCGACAGGTGCTCTCTTGAATAGCTGGCGCCACGTCCGCGCGTCTGCGCGCCGGCCAGCAACCCACGTTCTATGTAGCTTCTTATCGTGCGCTCCTCGATCCCGCTCGCCTCGGCCAGTTCGGTTAAGGAGTAGCTATCCTGCGACATGCCAATAACTTAAATAAGCCATGGCGCATTGTCAAGTTAAAATGGCGACTTATTTTGTTAGTCGGGCCACGGGGAGAAAAAGCCCGTTCTCGTGTCGGCAGCGAAACGTTTCTCGCAGAGCTGCTTATACTAACCACTGGCGTGCGAAGCGACTGCTCGCACAGCCGGTCGTCCGCGAAATACGGAGATCCGGCTACCTCAACGCGAGAACCCGCATGCCAAAACTAAGAATCGGGGCCAAGAATCTCGGACTGCCGCTCGTCAAATCCTACTGCCCTCGCCGTTTGTGGATTCTCGCATCCATGAGCAACAAATTTCCGTATTGGCGCCCGCTGCCTAGAATCATCAATCATCTGGACGGACTTCAGAAACCGAGCATTCAGCGGTACATCGATGTCCATAGGCGTGGCCCAAAGTGGATGGGACCGTTCCGCGAAGTTGTCGAGCAACTCGACATCGACTGGCTCCTCCACACTGACCAGGCTAGCGGGTTGCGTATCCGCGGCCGCGTTGATGCCGTGCAGCGGATCAGTGACGGCACTCTCCAAGTCATCGACTACAAAACCGCAGACCGGGATACGACGATCCATACCTTCCTCTCTACGAAGCGCAGGTGAATACCTACCCTATCTCCTCGCCACCGACGACTACGGCCAAGAAGTTAGCAGGGTCGGACTGAACTAATTCCAAACCGTTCGCGGAGAAGGATCCCGAGAAATAGGGCATGCAGCAGCTCAGGACCGACGAATGACGGGCATCGACATTCGCGATCCATGAGGCACGACACATCTTGTCGCGGAACATTGACCAAAGCTTCCAAAAGCAACTTCGCGCTTCCACCGAAGCGCCCGATAACGGGCGGGACCCCTGGCCGAAATTTTGCGTACGACACCAAGATGTAAATGTGCGATTCCTGCCTACACGAGCACAAATGAGGAATCAACAAGTGCTGAATTTCATTGAAAACCGACGCTTACCTGTTCTACAACAGAGCGTTAGCCATCACCTAGTTTGCACGTGTTAAGGCCACTTCCGTGCTACAGCACACAAACGCCGTTGCCACTAACGGCGACGGCGGCTTCTCGCTCCTGACGCTCGGTCCGAACCTTTCGGACATTCCTCCGTCTTTCTCGAAAACCACCCCGACTCACACTTGCTACTCCCATCGCTCAGGAAAAGGAGCACGCGGATGAGTGCGACCGGGCTAACGCCTGACATTGGTCAAATCGTCGCCGTGAGGCAGCGACGGTATCTCGTTGATCGAGTCATCCGTCCGCCGAAATCACCGGATTCCACATTAGTCCAGTTGTCGTGCGTGGACGACGACGCGCAGGGTCAACGTCTGGACGTTCTCTGGGAGCGTGAGCTAGACGCGGAGATTCTTACCGAAGAGGCTTGGGACTCCGTTTGCAGGCGGGGTTTCGATCCATCGGATCGATTCGCCGCTTACCTGAACACACTGCGCTGGAATTGTGTAACCTCGACGAATCCGAATTTGTTCCAGTCCCCGTTCCGGGCGGGTATCCGCTTGGATCAATATCAACTGGAGCCGCTTCGCAAAGCCCTTGTACTGCCCAGGGTAAACCTCTTCATCGCCGATGACGTCGGTCTAGGTAAAACGATCGAGGCTGGATTGATCGCACGCGAACTTCTCATGCGGAAGAAAGTGCGCGATATCATCGTCGCTGCGCCGCCCTCGATGCTGCTTCAGTGGCGAGAGGAATTAGACGCGCGATTCGGGCTCCGCTTCGAAATTCTCGACAAGGATTACATCCAGAAAGTGCGGCGAGAGCGAGGCTTTGGGGTCAATCCTTGGACGACCCACTCACGGTTCCTTATATCGCATCGGCTGCTGATCGATGAAGCCTACACCGCCTCGCTGAAGGATTGGCTGGGAACCTTTCGCGCTGGCAGCCTTTTGATCCTTGACGAGGCCCATCACGCGGCTCCCTCTAGTGGTCAGCGTTATGCCATAGACAGCCATATCACGCGGGCTGTTCGGGAGCTTGCTCCAAGATTCGAGCATCGACTGTTCCTATCCGCGACTCCTCACAACGGCCACTCCAACAGCTTTTCGGCTTTGTTGGAACTGCTTGACCCGCAGCGATTCTGCCGAGGTGTCAAGACCTCGAAGAAAATGCTCAACGACGTCATGGTTCGGCGGCTCAAAGACGATCTGAGGAAGGTGTCTGGCGGATTTCCGGAGCGCAGGATCGTACAGGAGGACATCGATCGCTTGCCGGAGAACGCTGCCGAGCTTCGCTTGAGTGCTCTCCTGGACGAATACCGGCGCGCCCGCGAATCACGGCTCAGTGATGAATCGAAGCGTACGCAATCGGCCTCTGGTTTACTGATTTGCGGATTGCAGCAGCGGCTCTTTTCCTCGATTGAGGCGTTCTCAAGGACTCTGCGCGTCCACCGCAAGACGGTTCAGCGACACAGGGAGAAGCAGTTAGCCAGTGAAGAAGCTGCCATCGTTCGTCTTGATCTACTAGCAGGGACCCTGAATGCAGACGATGATCGGGCGACTCTGAGCGAACAAGAATTGGCAGCTGAAGAAGACGCGCAGGTAGAGGCCGCAACAAGGGCGGCGATGGGTAAGGTAACTGATTCCGAGCTTTTTGCCGAGGAACAACGGCTGCTCGATGAGATGAGCGAACTCGCCGAATCCAACCGTGCCTTGCCCGACGCCCGCATTCGCAAGCTGGCAGACTGGATGAAGCAGTGGATGTGCCCGGACCTGGGCACGCCCGGCGCGAAGTGGAACGACCTCCGGGTGCTGATCTTCACAGAGTACGACGACACGAGGCGTTACTTGCAGCAGCAGTTAAATGCGCTGATCAGCGATTCTAACCTTGCTGAAGAACGAATCGCAATCTTCCATGGGCCCACAGCGCCTGACGAGCGCGAGACGATCAAGCAATCCTTCAATGCCGATCCTGCCAAGAACCCTCTTCGAATCCTGATTGCCACCGATGCCGCCCGTGAAGGCCTGAACCTGCAAGCTCACTGCTGGAACGTCTTCCACTTCGACGTACCTTGGAACCCGAGCCGCATGGAGCAGCGGAACGGCCGTGTCGATCGCAAACTGCAACTGAATCCCAAGGTCTATTGCCACTACTTCTTCTACAAGCAACGGCCCGAAGACAAAGTGCTGGCTGCTCTGGTGCGCAAGACGAAGACGATCCGCGAGGAACTGGGCAGCCTGGCGCAGGTAATTGACTCGAAACTGGAAGGACTGATGAAGGGTGGCATTCGGCGCTCCGAAGTGGACACTTTGGAGACCGAGATTGACTCAGCCGATCTGGCAAAGGATAGGAAGGATGCTGTTGAAGAGGAATTGGAGGCCGCTCGGGAACGAGAACTCGATCTTCTCAAGCAACTTGACCGATTGACGACTCTCCTCGCGGAGTCGAGAGAGTCCATTCAGTTTTCCGAAACGCATTTCCGCTCCGCGCTTTCCTGTGCACTTCAGGTAATGGGCGCAGAACCGCTGCACGCCTCCGGCAACGGAGAAGTACCGCCGCGATTCGCGCTCCCCGCACTCGATCAGCGGGCTGGCGCTGATCCGTCCTGGGCCGAAACGATGGACAGCCTCCGTGTTCCGCGGAAACGCGACCAGAAGTTTTGGGAATGGAGAAGCACCTCACCGATTCGGCCTGTCGTCTTCGAAGATCCGGGTAAGGTGACGGAAGACGTGGTGCAGATGCATCTGGAACAGCGCGTTGTACAGCGGTTGCTGTCACGGTTCATCGCCCAGGGCTTTGTGCATCATGATCTCTCCCGCGCCTGTCTGACGCAAACCACCGATGCCGTGCCTCGTGTTTTGCTCATCGGTCGGCTGGCCCTATACGGACGAGAAGCCGCGCGTTTGCACGAAGAGCTCATATTCGTCACCGCGAGGTGGACTGCCCCCGCGCTCAGAAAGGAGCCGTTGTCGCCCTACAGCTCAAAGGCCGAGGATCTGACCTTGTCTCTTCTGGACTCCGCTTTGGTCGAGAAGCATGCGCGAGTTGTGCCCGATGTTACCCGGCGCCAATTACAGGAATGTGCACCAAGAGACGTCAGCGAATTGCTTCCGCCTCTCGAGAACCGCGCTGCCGAATATGTGGAAGATGCCATCAAGAAACTGAAGAAACGTGCCGAGGCCGAATCGAATGCCATGCGCGACATTCTGGATGCGCAGAAGAAACACCTGACGGAGACCATGGCCAAGCACGCGAACATCGACCAGCTTCACCTTTTCAATCCCGAGGAGCAGCGTCAGTTGGAGTCGAACCGACGCTATTGGACGAAACGCTTGGTCGAACTTGACGCCGAGATGAAGACCGAACCCGACCGCATTCGCGACCTGTACGACGTTCGAGCGCAGCGAGTCGAACCCGTGGGCCTGGTTTACCTCTGGCCCCTTACAAGGTGATCGATGTCCAGGGACCCCGAACTCGTACACAAAGAATGGCTCGGTTACGTGCAGCCCGTGGGGCTCGTCGTGTCGATCCCGGCCCTGCTCGACGCAAGCGCCGTTCTGAACCAGAACTACGGCCCTGAGCATCAGCGATTTCTCTCCGCGCTGCCGCAGAATGGCGACAGTGAGCCCATCCCGGAAATCCCCGATTTCCTTCACTTCGCTCAGACGGTCCTGAACTGGGATATCTCGCTGCTGGCAGGCGCTCCCGGCTCTGATCCGGTTCCCAATGACCTCGAGGTTAACCTCGAAAACTACAACGAGACGCTCCGGCCCACGTACGCGCTACGCAGCTTGGAAGGCGACGCTCCCTGGTTGATGCTCGTGACCGTGCTGCCCACCGACACGAACATGGACGAGCCCTATGCCCCGCATGATCGCGGATGGCATGCCAGTCCACAAATTCGATTTGAGAGATTGTTGCGACAGACGAAGGTGGGTGTCGGGCTGCTGGTGAATGGCCGCGAGATTCGGCTTGTCTATGCACCCGAGAAAGAACTGAGCGGCCATCTCACGTTCAAGCTGGCCGAGATGGCGCAGGTGGCGGGCCGGTCGATCTTCGCCGCGCTCCAGATGCTCCTCGACGCCGAGCGGCTCTACAGCGTGGCCGAGAAAGAGCGGCTACCGGCAATTCTGGAGAATAGCCGCAAGTACCAGAACGTCGTCTCCACGAAGCTGGCAGAGCAGGTGGTGGAAGCTCTGTACGAATTGCTGCGCGGTTTTCAGGCGGCAAATGACCAGTTCAAGGGCGAACTGCTGGGCGACGTGCTGCAACGCGATCCCGACGAGGTTTACCGCGGACTACTCACAACGCTGCTACGCCTCGTCTTCGTTCTATACGCCGAGGACCGCGGGCTGCTGTCCACCGATCCCATCTATTCCAACTACTACTCCGTGACCGGGCTGTACGAGCGGCTCAGGGCCGATGCCGGGCGCTACACCGACACCATGGACCAGCGGTACGGTGCCTGGGCGCAGTTGCTGTCCCTGTTCCGGCTTGTTTATTCGGGCGGTAGCCACGGCGCGATGAAGATTCCGGCGCGCGAGGGATACCTTTTCGACCCTGACCGTTATCTGTTTCTCGAGGGGCGGCACAGCCGACAGGACAAGGCCGAAATTCCGCACGTGCCAGATGGTGTTATCTATCGCGTGCTCTCGAAGCTATTGCTGCTCGATGGCGAGCGCCTCAGTTACCGGACGCTTGCCGTCGAGCAGATTGGCAGCGTGTACGAAGCCATCATGGGCTTCGAGTTGCAGGTTGCGGCCGGGCAGTCTATCGCCATCAAGCCTGCCAAGCGCCACGGTGCGCCGACCACGATCAACCTTGAAGAGCTGCTGCGGACTCCCTCCGAGAAGCGGCAGAAGTGGTTCACTGACACGACCGACCAGAAGTTGACCGGCCAGGCTCTGGACGCGCTGAAAGCAGCCTCGACCATCGAGGAATTGTTGGCTGCGCTCGATAAGAGGATTGCCAAGGCGGTAACGCCGAACATGGTGCCCAAGGGGGCCATGATCTTCCAGCCTTCGAACGAGCGACGGAAGAGCGGTTCGCATTACACCCCAAGCTCGTTGACCGGGCCGATTGTGGAGGCGGCGCTTGAGCCGGTGCTGAAACAGTTGGGCGAGAATCCCATACCCGAGCAGATTCTGAATCTCAAGGTCTGCGACCCGGCAATGGGATCAGGGGCGTTCTTGGTGGAGGCGTGCCGACAGATGGGGGACGCGCTTGCGAAAGCATGGCACGGTCACGATTGCCTTCCGCCAATTCCGCCTGACGAGGACGAGGCGCTCTTCGCGCAGCGTGTGATTGCCCAACGTTGCCTATATGGGGTGGATAAGAATGCCATGGCGGTTGACTTGGCGAAGCTGTCGCTGTGGTTGGCAACACTTGCGAAGAATCACCCGTTCACCTTCTTGGACCACTCGCTACGTCATGGCGATTCGCTGGTTGGGCTAACCCGACAGCAGATAGCAGCATTTCATTGGCAGCCCGCTGGACAACGGAGCTTTCTTGAGGACAGGTTGCGGAAGGACATTGATCGCGTCAGCCACTATCGACAAAGGATTCTTGCCGCCAGGGAAGATAAGCCGTATTTGCAGCTCAAACAGGAGCTGGATGGCGCGGAGGAATCGCTACGGCTGGCAAGAGAAGTCGGTGACGCGGTCATCGCCGCCTTTTTCTCATCCGAGAAGCCCAGGGATCGCGAAAAGAAGCGACTTGAGATGCTGGACCTGACCGAAAGGGCGCTGAAGGACCCCACCGCAGAAGCCAATGGAGTGATCGAACAAAGCATTGCGAACCTTCGGCGCGGACAAAAGGGCGTCGCGCCATTTCACTGGCAGCTGGAATTCCCTGAGGTGTTTACCGCCGATGCCAAGGGAGATAGGGTGGGCGGATTCGACGCGATTGTCGGCAATCCCCCATTCCTAGGAGGAAAACGAATCAGCACAACGGCAGGCACCCGATATAAGGATTATCTCCTCCTAATTCAAGAAGGCACTAACGGCAATATGGATTTGGCTGCCCGTTTCTTCCGACGAGCCTATCACTTAGCTCGTCCAAACGGCACAATGGGCCTCATTGCGACGAATACCATTTCGCAGGGCGACACACGCCGTGGGGGCTTGCGGTGGATCTCCAAAAATGGCGGTTCGATATATCGCTGCATAAAACGATACTCGTGGCCTGGAGAAGCAGCGGTTGCTGTATCCATTGTGCATATCTATAAAGGCGACTACCACGATGCGCGGATTCTCGACGGTAGGTCAGTCGAATATATAACAGCGTTCCTCTTTCATTCCGGAACCGACGATGACCCAGCCACGCTTTCTCAAAATTCCGGGCTGTCTTTCATTGGTTGTGACCTCAAGGGGCAAGGCTTCATTTTTGATGACGACGATCCAGAGTCAACAGCCACGTCTGAATACCATCGCTTAGTTTCGCAATGCGCTGACAATCTTGCTGTTCTACGGCCTTATATGAGCGGAGAGGAGATCAACGAATCCCCGACGTTCACTCCAAAACGGTGGGTAATCGCATTTGGAGAACGACCACTGGACGAATGCAAACGCTGGCCTGAGTTGCTTGCAATCGTTGAATCGAAAGTACGTCCTGAAAGGATGAAAAAAGGTGACGAACTTGCCAAGTGGCCGTGGTGGCAATTCTGGAGGCCAAGAAATGAGTTGGCAAATGCGATTATCGGGAAACCTCAGATACTAGCCCTTTCCGCTGTGAATACTTGGGTGAGCATTGCTCGAGTTCCGAGCACAACGATCTTCTCGCACGCGGTGGTTCTTTTCGCGCTGGACAGCGATGCCGCGTTCGCGGTGCTGCAGTCACGAATTCATGAACTGTGGGCTAGATTCTTCGGCTCATCCCTCGAAGATCGGTTGAGATACACGCCCTCTGATTGTTTCGAGACATTTTCGTTTCCTAAGAGCTACGTCACAGATGACACGCTGATACACGTTGGCAGAACATATTATGAGCACCGAAGTGACCTTATGGCCTCTCGAAATGCGGGTATGACAACAATCTATAACTCCATGAATGATCCAGAGGAGTTAGCATCTGACATCCAGCTACTCCGCGAGTTTCAGGACTCAATGGACCGTGCGGTCCTAGACGCTTATGGCTGGACTGACATCCATCCTAGGTGTGAGTTCATTTCTGACTGTGACGATGATGAAGAAGAAGAGAGCGATCGTCCACGCAAGAAGAAGTTTCGCTACCGCTGGCCTGATGAAATTCGCGACGAGGTGCTCGCGCGACTGCTGGAGCTGAATCACCAGCGGGCACTCGAAGAGGGACAAGCCATCACGGGTGACGCACCTGTGATAGCCACCAAAGCGAAGAAATCGAGTACAAAGAAATCGAAGGTGAGCAAAGTGGAGCCTACCGCCGCACCGCCGCTGTTTGCGAAGCGAGCCGGAGAGGTCTAATTCATGCCGGATGAAATGAAATCCGTTGATGTTCGTAGCAAGCTGCTCGAGGCCCTGCGTCTGGATCTGATAGGCCCATCGGAGACTCTCGGTGCGGCCCAGGAGGTCCTGCCGCAATCGCCCTCCCGCTGGTATCTCAGCGGCTTCCTGGTTCCACTCGACTCTGCACCCGAGGACAAATGCGACGAAACCGCGAACGACGACCTCGACGAAGCCGGGGAAACGGGTGGCGCGGGTGGCGCGGATGACGACGATCAGCCGGACAAAGGCGCAGTGCGTGTGCGCTACTTCCCCTCATCCATCGGCGCGAGCCTCCTTGTTCCTGCGTCAGCCAAGCTTCTGAAAATTCGTGCCTCTTGGGGCGACTACAAACTTTCCAAAGACTCAAAAGAAGAGTGGGAGCGAACGCCACGCGCGGAATCCGTCGTCATCGACCTCACCAAGGCGTCTGACAAGCCAAAAGAGAAAGATGTTCATGACAGTGACGGTCTCAAGATCGCCTACCTGGCGCGGCAAGTCGGCCTGCTTGCGTCGGATGCCGGCGTCCCGCCCGATGCGCGAACGGTCTCTGTGTTTCTGGTGAATCGGCGCACCCCAAAACCCGATGAGAAGAAGGACGAAGCCTTCGCTTTCCAAGTTCAACTCGAAATTCATGGCGATACCGAGTTCTTGGCACGTCCTGACCTGCGTAGCCTGGCTAGCGGCGAGTGGGACGAGCGGGTGGCAGACCTTCAGTACCGCGATACCGGCGAGTACGCGGTTGGACACAACGTAGCGACAGATGCCGAACTGGATCACGGCAAGTGCTGCACCGTGGTCCGCACCTGCTGGATTCCGCAGGCCGAAGTGGAGCGTGTCGAACCTGCAAAGATGGACGATGTCGAGTTGAGCATGGACAACTTGGCCATGTTGAAAGATGCCGATGACGCCAAGGCGAAACTTACGCCGCTGGTTACTGCCTACGGGAAATGGATTGACGGGCAGGTTGCGGTCCTTCCCAGCCTGACGGAAAAGAAGAGGGTCACCGCTCAAGACTTATTGAACCGCGCCAAGGTTGCGGCCAATCGCATTCAAGCTGGAATCGACCTACTCGCCGATCCGTTGTGTCTCGATGCGTTCCGCATCGCGAATAAGTGCATGGCTGATGCAGCACGCCAGCGTCAGGGCGTAATGCAAGGCAGAAATCCCGCCGAAGTAAAGCCGACCTGGCGCCCATTCCAGTTGGCGTTCATTCTGATGAACCTGAAGGCGATTGCTGACCCGACAGATGCCGACCGGGATACCGTCGATCTGCTGTTCTTCCCTACGGGCGGCGGCAAAACAGAAGCCTACCTGGGTCTTGCAGCATTCACGTTACTGCTGCGCCGGTTCCGCAATCCTGGTATCCAGTCAGCGGGGCTGACCGTTCTGATGCGTTACACGCTCCGCCTGCTTACTCTCGACCAACTGGGCCGCGCTGCGACGCTGATCTGTGCGCTTGAGCTTGTACGCCGGGACGATGTAGAGAAGTTTGGAGAGTGGCCCTTCGAGATTGGTCTTTGGGTGGGTCGCGCTGCCACACCGAACAGAATGGGGAGCGTAGGAGATAACGATCCAAATACCGCACGAGCCAAGACGCGGAAGTTCTGGGACAGTGACAAGAATCCTTCTCCTATCCCGCTGGAAGAGTGTCCATGGTGCGGCACGAAATTCTCACGCAATTCATTTCGCTTGCTCCCGAACAATGATCACCCGGTGAACCTAGTCGTTCGGTGCCTTAAACCCGGATGCAAGTTCGGGGGCAACTGGAACCTACCAATCGTAGCGGTGGACGAGCCGATCTATCGCCGACTTCCGTGTTTCATGATCGCTACGGTGGACAAGTTCGCGGCATTACCGTGGACGGGCCAGGTTGGAACCTTCTTTGGGCGTGTCGAGCGGCATGATAAGGAAGGATTTTACGGGCCCTGTGATCCAGGCCACGGGGCGAAACTTCCAAACGGGCGACTGCTTCCTCCCGAGCTGGTTATTCAAGACGAATTGCACCTCATTTCAGGTCCACTCGGGACTCTGGTGGGCCTGTACGAAACTGCTCTCGATGAACTTTGCGTCATCGACAAGGGCGGCCAGAAGATCAGGCCAAAGATAATCGCGTCCACCGCGACGGTACGGCGGGCTGACACGCAGATTCGGGCGCTGTTCAACCGCGCCACTGTGGACATCTTTCCACCTCCAGGGCCGGATCGGCGCGACTCGTTCTTTGCGAAGACGCTCACGCCTGCGGAAGCAAATGCGCGTCTGTACGTCGGCGTTGCGGCGCAAGGGCGCAGCCCTAAAGTCGCCATGCTGCGAGTGTATTTGGGGCTGCTGGGTGCAGGACAGTATTGGCACAAGAAGCTCAAGAAGGCCGGCGAGAAATCGAATGCCGCCGATCCCTATATGACGCTGGTCGGCTACTTCAACAGCCTGCGTGAACTCGGCGGCGCCCGACGACTAATCGAAGACGAAGTCCGCAACCGCTTGGACGGATATTCAACCCGAAAGCGGGTTGGAGAAACGGAGGGGCTATTCGCTAACCGGAAGATTGGTTACGAACCTGTCGAGCTCACAAGTCGCGTAAGCACCGCAGAGGTCGCGGAAGCGAAACGACGACTGGCGCTGCCTTTCTCAGACGAGAACCGCGTGGACGTTGCGATCGCAACCAACATGATTTCGGTCGGCCTCGACATTATCCGCCTTGGCTTGATGGTCGTCTTCGGCCAACCAAAAGCCAGTGCGGAATACATTCAAGCGACTAGTCGTGTGGGCCGAGATGTAGATCGGCCCGGCTTGGTGGTGACGATACTGAACGTACATAAACCGCGGGACCGGTCGCATTACGAACGTTTCTTCTATTACCACCAGACGTTCTATCGAAGCGTAGAGGCAACAAGCGTCACTCCATTCTCTCCTCGCGCTCTTGATAAGGGTTTAGCTGCGACGCTCGTTGGTTTGTCGCGACAGGCTTTCAAACCGATGACGCCTCCGTTTGGAGCTAAGGAGATTCTGAAAGAGCGCATGCAACTGGATGTGGTGGTAGATGCCCTAGCGGAACGCGCCTATGGCCACTCCGTAGACTTACATCCTCATGACAGAGAGCACTTGCGGGGGCGAGTCCAGGAACGTGCAAAGGACCTTTTCGACGACTGGAGCAACGTCGCCCAGGATTATCAGAGTAATGGTGTCGTTTTGGAGTACAACCAGGATGAGTCTGGAGCAGCGAAACCATTGCTTCACAACTTTTTGGCTCCAGAGGTAAAGAACCTGCCGCCGACCAATTGGAAGATGAAATTCAGAGCGAATCGGTCTTTGCGCGACGTTGAGCCGGAGGTCAACATCTTCGTTAAGACACTCGATGACCAAGAATTGGAGGAGGAGAAGGTATGAGCCCGGCCAAGAAACCTCACGGCGAGATTCGGCAGAGCCAGCTCGTGACGACCTTCGGACCCGGCTCCATGCTCGATCTGCCCAACTACTCCGTCCTCGTTGCTGGTTTGGAGTTCTGGTCTGCTGGAGGTGAGGTAATCTCCGAGCCACGATTAGCGCGTAAGCTCGCTCGAATAATGCAGGTAGGCTCAATCGAGCTTCGGACGCCTCCGCCCGCAAGCGATGATCCTAGAGAGGCGACCACTTTCATCACAGGTTTCCAGTTCCCGGAGTGGTTCATCACACAGGGTCTTGAACAATCGAATGGCTCAACGGTTCGAACTCGTTTGCTTGTACACCGAAAGGCTTTGACAAAGGGAAAGTACATCAATGCCGACAAGAAGAAAGTAGAGGTCGTTCCCGTTCGCTTCGTTCGCGCTTGCCGATCGGGTCATATAAACGACATCGATTGGTACGTATTTGTTCACAACGGGCAGTCCGATTGCGCTAAGCAAGGTCGGCAGTTGTTCATTGACGAGCGTGGGACAAGCGGCGACTTGACTGAGGTCTGGATTCGTTGTGAGTGTAAGGCCGAGCGCAGTATGGCTCAAGCCGCGATTATGGCCAAGAAGGCCCTCGGCTCCTGCGATGGATCTCGCGTTTGGTTGGGGTCATTCACGAAAGAGACCTGCGGTGAGCCGAACCGCCTGTTGATTCGTTCAGCTTCAAACGCCTACTTCCCACAGATCATGAGCGTTATCTCGCTACCGGAGCGAGATCAGGCGGTCAAGCAGGCTATCGATTCTGTTTGGGTGTTTGTCGAGGCAGTGGAGACGATCGAGGAATTGAAGTACGAGCGAAAGAAAGCTGCGGTGAGAGCCGGGCTGGATGGGATTTCTGACGAGGAAGCCTTTACTGAGATCCAGTCGCGCCATCTAGGCGCGGCGAAGGAAGACAAGCCAGTCAAAATCGCCGAACTGGAAACATTGATTGCCGCCAAGGATGAGGTGGGAGAAGACAAACCCGAAGGCAATTTCTATGCACGAGCGTTGCCGCGCAGCTTTTGGGATGCTCCATGGATGAAACCAATCGAACGGGTTGTCCTGGTTCATAGACTGCGAGAGGTTGTTGCACAAGTAGGATTCACGCGGTTTGAGGCTGCTGCTCCCGACATAGAAGGCGAACTCGATTTGGGCGTGCGTCGGGCGTCTCTGGCTCGGGAAGTGAGTTGGTTGCCGGCCTTTGAGAACAAAGGAGAGGGTATTTTTCTCCAGTTCAAAAGCACAGCAATCGCCAATTGGTTGCAGTCTGCGGACGTTCAGTCGCGCGCAATCAAGCTAGGAACAGGTTTTAAGGAGTGGCAGAAGGAGCATCAAGGCAGCAAGCGTGAGTTCCCCGGCCCAGCCTACTTGATGCTCCATTCCTTTTCGCATTTGCTCATCACCGCACTTTCTCTTAGTTGTGGGTATCCAGCCAGCTCCATCCGTGAGCGCGTATACGCGATTCCGAACGTAGGCTACGGAGTGTTGCTTTATACCGGCACCTCGGATGCGGAGGGAACGCTTGGTGGCCTTGTCCAGGTTGGGCGCAGAATACAGGAGACGGTCAGGGCTGCATTGGACCTAGGAACGCTTTGTTCTAACGATCCAGTGTGCGCTCAGCACGACCCAGCCAGTCGCCACGAGCGGCGTTTTCTGCATGGTGCAGCATGCCACGGATGCTTGCTTATATCTGAGACTAGCTGCGAACAGCAAAACGATTTCTTGGATCGAGCTCTGGTCGTTCCGACAGTACAAGATGTGGGAGTGCAATTCTTCCCGGAGATCACCATAGGTGAGCAATCCGCTTCTGTCGTTAGCGCCGTCTGATTTGCGTTCCATGGCGGTTTCAGTTCGAGCAGGGAGATTGACCCCTCCCTATTCCGCCATAAGTCTGCAGCGCATTGTTGGCGACTGCCACGCTGCTGAGGTGGCCCAGAGCCTAAGTTTGCTTTCAACGAGAGGTCTGTCTCCTGAAGCTCTGGCGAGCTGTCTTGAACTCACCGCAGACGCTCTAGTCTCACGGCCGCAGCTTGATGACTTGGTTGATCTCGTTACAACGGGACCGGACGTCGGCGGCATTGCAAACCGCAGCACAGCAGTAGTTGTTAGCGAGTTGTTCAGAAATGCCCATGAGTCAGTCTTAATCGCGGGATATGCTGTTTATCAGGGCCAAAAAGTCTTCCTAGCTCTTGCGGAGCGCATGGCCGCACTCCCCACTCTCCAGGTTCGCATGTTTCTCGACGTGGCGCGAAAGCAGGGCGACACTTCGTCGGCAGAGACCGTGACTTCAAGATTTGTGCATCAGTTCAAGTCCTCTCAATGGCCTGGCGAAATGCCCTTGCCCCAGGTTTACTGCTGCAAACAGCTCCTTGAAGATGTGAACGGCAGGTCAGCCTCCCTTCATGCCAAATGCACCGTTGTGGACGGTCAACGCGTCTTTGTATCTTCAGCAAACTTCACGGAAGCCGCCCAGCAGAGGAACGTAGAAATAGGGCTTCTCCTTCAGTCGAGGATTGTGAGTGAACGCGTCCGCAGGTTCTTCGATACGTTGGTGGACACTGGATACTTCGGACGAATCATCTGACGCCAATGACGAAGTCTGCCAATGCCATTGTTCCAAGAAATGACTTGATCTCTGACTCTTCGCGCACACCTGTCAGAAGCCACGAACGACGCTCATACAGGCCGCTGTCCCCAAGGGAGAAAAACGCGCCATGAAAGTTGACAAGCTCACAGTCGGGAAGATCTTCGACACGACCGAACGGTTGGAAGCCCCCCTTTTTCAGAGACCTTACGTGTGGGAGCAGGAGCCGAATTGGGCGCCTTTATGGGAGTCCATTCGGGTGATTGCCGAGAAACGACTCCAGGGCCAACTTGGGCGTCCACACTTCCTTGGTGCGATTGTCCTTGATCAGCTGCCAACGCCGATGGGCCGGGTACACGTGCGCCAGATTATCGACGGCCAGCAGAGGCTTACAACAATGCAGGTTTTCTTGTCCGCTGCCCGCAACCTCGCGGCTGAACTGGGTCAGAACAAACATGCCCAGGCTTTCAGGCGTCTCATCGACAATGATGTTCCGTTAAGCGATGACCCGGATGACAAATTCAAGGTTTGGCCGACTAATGCTGATCGTGACGAGTTTCGTAGCGTGATCGCGGCTGCTGATTCACTAGCCGTTCGAAAGCTGGCGGACGACGGAGACTGTCTGATTGCAAAGGCGTACACGTACTTCTCAGACGAGCTCTCAAACTGGCTACGGGTGGAAAACGGTTCGCAGCTCCAGGAGCGGGTGGACGCGCTGTACTGCGCTCTTCGTGATGAGCTGCTGTTGGTCGTAATTGACCTAGATGAACACGATGATGCTCAGGAAATCTTTGAGACGCTTAATGCGCTCGGCACACCGCTACTCACGGCTGACCTAGTTAAGAATTATCTCTTCCGCCTGGCGGAGCGCAGCAAGGAGGAGCCGTCGAAGCTCTATAAGTGGCATTGGGCGGAATTCGATAAAGAGAAGGGGTACTGGCGCAGTGACATTCGCCAAGGACGCCTGAAGCGTCCTCGGATTGACGCTTTCCTTCACAACTACCTGACACTTCAAACCAAGCAGGAAATTAATGCCGGCCAATTATTCTCTGCGTTTCGTGATTTCGTCGGGAGCAAAAACGGTGGGACAGCGGGTCGGCATCTTGCGCTGTTTCGCTCCTATGCGGACATTTACAAGTCCTTCGATTCTTTTCCTGAAGACTCACCGGAGGAGTTGTTCTTTTACAAATTGGATGCATTGGACATCAGCACGGCGCATCCCGTGCTGCTGGAGGTGTTCAAGCGATTCGGGGACGCTGAGCACTGCGAGAGTCTGGAGCAGATTCTCAAAGACCTGGAGAGCTATTTTATAAGGCGCACGGTCTGCGAGTTAACCACCAAGAATTACAACAAGTTGTTCGTTGATCTCATCAAGGCGCTAGCCGAAAAGAACGACTTTTCCGCAGCATCGATTCGGAGTTTCTTAGTTGCCGGCGATGCCGAAGCAACGCGGTGGCCTGCTGACGAGGAGTTCTCCAAGGCGTGGGTCGAATGCAGAATGTATCGGAAGATCAAACGCTCCAAGCTTCGGGTGATTCTTGAAGCATTAAACGTGGCACTCCGGACGCCAAAAACAGAGGCACTTAAGATTCCGCGGGAACTCACGATTGAACACCTTATGCCTCGGGAGTGGGAACGGCATTGGCCTCTGCACCCCGTTGACGGGATGACGGTAGATCAAGCGTCCGATGCACGGGAAGATATCGTCGATACCATAGGGAATCTCACATTGCTGACCAAAGAGCTGAATCCGTCGGTTTCGAATGGCCCATGGCCTAAGAAAAGGTCAGAAATTCTCAAGCATAGCGCGCTGAACCTGAACCGGGAATTGCCAGAGCAGTGGGATGAAACTTCGATTCAGAGCAGGACCAAAAGCCTTTTGGAGAAAGCGCTACAGATTTGGAAAAGACCGACGTCCACCTCGGCAGCTGTTGCTTCTTAGCCTGCGAGAAGCGCGCTCCTTTAATGTTTCGGTCCAGCCGTTTCGAACTACGAAGTGTAGCCTTGAAAACTTCCGACCCTTAAGTCGGCACACATTTTTAGTTGCGGCAACTTCGACGTGTCGGTTGCAGCCGCCCAGATAATTGTCCTCGTTCTACGAATGTGGATGCTTTGAGTCATCCGCACAACTCCGCGAAATGAACACCATCGCAATTACTGAAGCATTCAAGCACCAGGTTCTCAACGACCGCTCGACGGAGTTGTAGGTTGCGCATACCAGAATACTCGGCCTCTTCTCAGATGAAAGTGGCTTTTGCACCCAACGATTCTCCAGACCGACGGTGAAAGGGAAAGTGTCCGATCTGAATGAAACTGGTAGCGCCAACGCGGTTTGCCGCCTGGGAGAAGATTCAGGCGTATAACAGCTCCACACGAGCAAGGGCACTGCATTGCTACGCACCATTTGTGCTCACCTTCGCCGACGAGATAGACCGTTCTTCCGTCCAGAACATCAGGCAGTTCATCAACAGAAATCGTTCGCCACGGTTGCCGGGATTTATAGCGAGACCACAGCTCTCGTAGCCAATTCACTCGAGTTCCCCTTCAGTGAGGTCGGGACGATCGAGCAGAGGGACGCAGTCCCCCCGTCCCGTGTGCTTAGCCAGGCCGGAATCGACTTGGTACTCGCTCTCCTCGCGTCGGTAAATCAGGGCCTGCGTGAGGCTCACGCAGTAGGAAGCAAAGGTCGAATTCGGATCGTCACGATAGGGGTGAAGCCGTGCCAGCAACTCGTTCACTGCCATGCTGGCATAAAACATGTTGACACTGATGACAGCTGGCCGGTCTTCGTTTACACCCTTGATGTACTTCTCTTTGAGCAGTTTCCTGTATTCCTCCGGATTGGTTCGCTTCATTCCTTCGGCGCGCAACTGCTCCATCGTGTACAGGCCGCGGGTGAAGAGGCTGGATCGTCCGGGCTGCAGGTAGTTCACGGTCCCGACAATCTGGTTAACGCCGCCATGGCCATCCGCGTCTAGTCGAACCCCGACGTCGATGTACGGGAGCAGATAGAAGGTGGCGATCTGGTTCAGCACGTGCCGGCCTTCGACGGTATCAACGCATCCCAGAATGACGTCGCATTCAGAGATGGCGTGAACGACCTCGGCATCCAGGACGTTGCGTCCGTATGGCTCAACAACGGTGCCCAGTCCGGCAGCAGCCGCAGCGTCAGAAAGGACATCGACTTTCAGCCTGCTATCACGTGCATCCGCGGGCGTCGTATAGGGTATGCGATTTCGATTCTTGTCCTCGACAATATCCGGATCTACTAGGACAAGACGGCCCACCTGGTAATGGATCAGTTGCTCGATCACCAGGCTGCCGGTCCCCGAGCAGCCGACGACCGCGACTGACAATCCTTTCAGATTGCTGATCGTACCCTGGCCGAACGTCTGAACTGCCCGGACGCCCACGGCGTCT
>Ga0335085_10004465_pt1 | contig 23196 bp, 19 predicted proteins | sample Lox_Sample_45_FD_206712 | JGI IMG/M metagenome (GOLD analysis project Ga0335085, IMG submission 206712) | Soil microbial communities from Loxahatchee National Wildlife Refuge, Florida, United States - Lox_Sample_4.5 | ecosystem: Environmental > Terrestrial > Soil > Wetlands | place: USA...
CCGCCGTCATCGCCATCGCCCCCCTGCAGGCGCAGGCCCGTGCCTATACCGAGGGGTCAGTGTGGGACATCACCATGATTCGCACCACGGCGGGGATGGGCGACGACTATCTGAAGAGCCTGGGCACTACCTGGAAGCCCATGCTCGAGGAAGCGAAGAAGCAGGGCCTCGTGCTCTCCTACAAGGTGCTCTCGACCAACGCCTCGACCGTAGACGACTGGGACCTGCTCCTCATGGTCGAATACAAGAACTGGGCGGCGTTCGACGGCATCTCTGACAAGTTCGACGCGATCGAGCGCAAGATCGTCGGGACCGAAGAGCAGTCGCGCCAGCTCATGACCCAGCGCCTGAACGTCCGTCGCATCATCGGCTCGAAGACGGGACAGGAGTTGAATCTGAAGTAACGCTGACGGTCAGGGGCTCCGCGTCCACCCCTGGCAGCTCGGGCAGAAGGTCGTTGCTCTGAGGTCGATCGCGTGGGTAGCGACGAGCTTCGTGCCGCAGTTGAGGCACGGCTCGCCGCCGCGCCCGTACACCTTCAGCTCGAACTGAAAGCGGCCCCGGGCTCCGGTGCCCGTGCGGTAGTCGCGCACCGTGGTCCCCGATGAGCGGACCGCCCGCTCGAGCACGTCCGTTACCGCGGCGTGCAGGCGGGCGAATTCCTCGAGCGACAGCACGTTGGTCGGTTTGGCGGGGTCGAGCCGGGCTTGGAACAAGGCCTCGTTCGCGTAGATGTTGCCGATTCCCGCCACGCGGCGCTGGTCCATGATCGCCTTCTTGATCGCGGTGCGCGTGCCCTGGAGCCGCTCGGCAAACACGAACGGCGTGAACGTTTCCTCCAGCGGCTCGGGGCCGATGCGGTTCGAGTACTCGAGCCAACCGTCCTCGTCGAGCAGCCACACGGTGCCGAGCCGGCGCACGTCGCGGTAGACGAAGCGTCGGCCGTCGTCGAGCGTGCACGTCAGCACGTCGTACTTCTTCTCGCCGCGCCTGGGTTTCCGGTCGTGGACGATCAGGGAGCCCGTCATGCGGGGCTGGACCACGAGCCGGTGGCCCGAGCCGAGCCGGATCACGGCGTGCTTGGCGCGGCGGCTCACCTGCTCGACGGTGTTGCCCTGCAACGTGCGCAGGAGGCGCGGCTTGGTCACGCGGCGCAGCACGTCGGTCTTGGCGAGGCGGACGGCGGTGAAGCGGTGACCCTCGAGCCGGGGCGCAAGCTCCCGGACGATCGTCTCGACCTCAGGCAGCTCCGGCACGCGCGATCTCTCGCCAGCCGATATCGCGGCGGAACGTCTTTCCGGAGAATTCGATCCGCGCGCAGGCCGCGGCGCTCTTCTGGGCCGCTTCCTTGACCGAGCGGCCGAGCGCGGTGACGGCGAGCACGCGACCGCCCGCGACGCGAAGCGCGCCCTGCTCCCCGCTCGCGGTTCCGGCGTGGAAGACGAGGACGTCGGGCCCGAGGTCGGAGGGAAGGGTGATCGGTGCGCCGACCTCGGGCTGGTCCGGATAGCCGCGCGCCGCGACCACCGTGGTGACTGCCGTTCCCGTCGGTGCGATGACGTCGGCCGCGGGACGCCACTTGCCGGTGGCGATGGAGACCAGATCGGCGACCGTGCCCGGCGGGAGCAGCGGCAAGACCACCTGCGCCTCGGGATCGCCCAGCCGGCAGTTGAACTCGAGCACCTTGGGCGTCCCGTCCGGTGCGATCATGAGTCCCGCGTATAACACACCCTGGTAGATGGTGTCGCGCGACCGCATCTCCCACAGCACCGGCTCGAACACCTCGCGGCGCACGCGCTCGAGGAGCGCCGGAGTGGTGAGGCTCACGGGGCAGTAGGCGCCCATCCCGCCGGTGTTCGGCCCGGCGTCCCCTTCGAGCAGCCGTTTGTGGTCCTGGGCGGGGGGAAGAATCGCGATCTGCTGCCCGTCCGTCAGCGCCATGACCGACAGTTCCTCCCCCTCGAGCAGCTCCTCCACGACGATCTCGCGCCCCGCGTCGCCGAAGGCTTCGCCTTCCAGCATCGCGCGCGCCGCGCGTTCCGCGTCGGCGCGGGTGTCGCATACCAGGACGCCTTTGCCGGCGGCGAGCCCCGATGCCTTGACGACGAGCCGGTCGCCCGAGGCGGCGGAGATGTAGCGGCGGGCGTCGGCGAAGTTGTCGAACTCTCGGCTGGCCGCGGCGGGAACGTCGGCCTTCCGCATCACGTCCTTGGCGAACGCCTTGGACCACTCGAGCCGTGCGGCGGCCCGCGTGGGTCCGAACGCGGCCCGGCCCGCGGCGCGCAGCCGGTCCACGAGGCCGGCGGCGAGCGGCGCCTCGGGGCCGACCACGGCGACATCGATGCGCTGGTCGGCGGCGGCGCGCACGAGATCGTCGACGGCCGTCGCGGCGATGGGGAGATTGGTGCCGAGCTGCGCGGTGCCGGGGTTGCCCGGGGCGGCGAACAGGGTCGCCTCGGGGAGGTCGCGGTGCAGCGCCCAGCACAGCGCGTGCTCGCGGCCGCCACCGCCGACGACCAGTATCCTCACTTCTTTTTCAGCGCGTCCGCGAACGCCTGGGCGGCCCGCTTGGCGGTATCCACGACGTCGTTGACGACGGCCTTGGCTTCCTTCATGTAGTGGTCGCGCGCCTCGTCCACATCCTTGTCGAGCGGCCGCTCGCTGGCGTCGGGGCCGCGCCGCGTGTACTCGCCGCGCAGGATGCGGTCGTAGTGGCCCGCTTCGATCCAGCGCTGCAGCTCGGCGGCCCGCAGCGTGTTGAAGGGGTGGGTGCGGTCGAGCGTGTTCAGGATCTGGAAGATCCGATCGAGCGCGCCGCCCGTTTCCTCGTACTCCTTGGCCTGCACGAGGAACGCGTTCAGGTCCATCTGCGTCATGTCCCCGCCGCCCGCCATCTTGAGGAACATGCGGAGCGCCGCCTGCGCATCCTGGCTCGCGACGAGCCCCGCCCGGTCGGACGACAGCTCGCTCTTGCGGTACCACTCGAGCAGCGCGATCCGAATGGGGAGCAGCGCGATGCCGGCCAGGAAGGGAAGCGACGCGAAGCTCACGTTCAGGATCAGCACGAGGATGGTGCGATACAGCGCGTGGCCGCTCATGATGTGCCCCAGCTCGTGGCCGAGCAGGGCGCGCATTTCGTCGTCGTCGAGCAGGCGCATGGCGCCCGAGTTGATGACGATGAACGGCTTGTCCATGCCGAACGCGCCGGCGTTGACGAACGGCGTCTGCGACACGAACAGCTCGGGCCGGTCGGCCCAGTCGAGCGACGTCAGCACGTCGGTGTAGAGGTGGTTCAGCTTGGGGAACTGCGTACCGCCCACCCGCACCGCGTCGGCCTGGAACACGAGCCGCACGCCCCGCTCGCCCACGAAGCCATAGATCTTCTTCACGACCTCGTCGAATCCGGGGACCGAACGCAAGGTCTGGAGCGCCGCGCGATCGGCGGGGTGCTCCCAGGAAACCGCGGCGATTTGCGTGAGGATCTTGCGGGGACGCGCGGCCGGAAGGTTGGTGGGTTCGCTCATATGATGCTCCTGCAAGGGTGTCCATTACCCGGGCTCGAGCCCGGGCTCGGCTTCCTCGTCCCTCATCCCTCTTTCTTCAGCGCCTGATCCAAATCCGCGATCAAATCCTCGACATCCTCGATGCCGACGGACAACCGCACGAGGCTGTCCGTGAGGCCCATCGCGGCTCGCATCGCGGCCGGCACGCTGGCGTGCGTCATCGAGGCGGGATGGCCCACGAGGCTCTCGACGCCACCGAGCGATTCGGCGAGCGCGAACAGGCGGGTCCCCTCCGCGAAGCGGCGCGCCCGCTCGAACGTCCCGAGATCGATGCTCACCATCCCGCCGAACCCCGTCATCTGGCGGCAGGCCAGCTCGTGCTGCGGGTGAGAAGGGAGCCCGGGGTAGTACACCCGCTCCACCCGGGGGTGCTGCGTGAGCCACTGCGCGATCCGCCGTCCGCTCGCGTCGTGCTGGCGCATCCGCAACGCGAGGGTTTTCGTGCCGCGCAGGCAGAGCCAGCAGTCGAACGGCCCGGGTACGGCGCCGGCCGCGTTCTGGATGAAGCCGAGCCGCTCCGCGAGGTCGTCCCGCACGGCCACGAGCATGCCCCCGACCATGTCGCTGTGGCCATTCAGGTATTTCGTCGTCGAATGCAGCACGATGTCGGCGCCCAGCTCGAGCGGCCGCTGGAACACCGGCGTCGCGAACGTGTTGTCCACGACGAACAACGCCGGCGCGCGCCGCGCGATCTGGCCCGCGGCCTGGAGATCGCACAGGCGCATCAGCGGGTTGGTGGGCGTCTCGGCGAAGACCATCCGCGTGGCCGGCGTCATCGCGTCGGCGATCCGCTGGGGATCCGCCGTGTCGACGAACGTGAACGTGAGGCCGTGGCGCGCCCAGATGTGCGTCATCTGGCGGTGCGTGCCGCCGTAGACGTTTTCCCCGCATACCACGTGATCGCCCGCCGACAACAGCTTCAGGACAGCGTCGAGGGCCGCGAGGCCGGACCCGAAGGCGAAGCCGTGGCGCCCTCCCTCGAGCGCAGCCACGTTCCGCTCCAGCGCTTCCCGGGTGGGATTGCGCGTCCGGGCGTACTCGTAGCCCTTGTGCCGGCCGAGGGCGTCCTGAATGTAGGTCGAGGTCTGGTAGATGGGCGTCATGACGGCGCCCGCGAGGGGATCGGGGATGGCGCCCGCGTGCACGGCCCGGGTGGCGATGCGCCGCGTGAGGTCGTCCCCCGAGACCTGGGTCATGGCGGGAAGACTAAGGGTGGCTTTCGCGGCGAGCAAGCGACTTATACGTTAGCATCGGCCATGTCCCAACCCACCGGCACGCAGGTTCTTGTGGTAGACGACGAGCCCAGGCTTCGCCGGGTGCTCGTCCGCCTGCTCACGGGCGAGGGGTTCGTCTGTTACGAGGCGGGCTCGGGGACCGAGGCGCTCGCCATCATGGAGAAGGAGACCGTCCCGCTGATCATCTCGGACCTGCGGATGCCGGAGATGGACGGGGTCACGCTGTTGCGGGAGATCGCGAGCCGCTGGCCCGATACCGCCATGATCATGGTGACCGCCGTCGCCGAGGTCGAAAGCGCGGTCGCCTGCCTCCAGCTGGGGGCGCTCGACTACGTCGCCAAGCCGTTCCAGCTGGACGAGGTGCGGGCCCGGGTCACCCAGGCGCTCGACAAGCGCCGGCTCATCATAGAGAACCGCCACTACCACCAGCACCTGGAGGACCGCGTTCAGGTGCAGGCGCGGCGGATCGAGGAGGTCTTCTTGGAAGGCGTCCAGGCGCTGGCGCAGGCGCTGGAAGAGAAGGATGCGTACACCCGCGGCCACTCGGCGCGCGTGGCCCACTACGCCGTCGGGATCGCCCGTCAGCTCAAGCTCGACAGCAACCTGGTAGACACCATCGCGCTCGGGGCCGAGCTGCACGACATCGGCAAGATCGGCGTGCGTGAGGCGGTGCTCTACAAGGCCGGCAAGCTCACCCCCGAGGAGTATCGCCACATCATGGAGCACACCGTGATCGGCGCCCGGATCCTCGGTCCGCTGTTGCGCGATGCTCCCCGCGCCCTCGCCATCGTCCGCTCGCATCACGAGCGCCTCGACGGCACCGGAACCCCCGACGGGCTCAAGGGGGAAGAGATCCCGTTCGAGGCCCGCGTCGTGACGGTGGCCGACTCGTTCGACGCCATGACCAGCGTGCGCCCCTATCGTCCCGGCCTGTCGGTACAGCAGGCGGTGCGCGAGCTGCACGAATGCAAAGGAGTGCAGTTCGATCCGGTGCTGGTAGACGCCTTTCTGCAGGCATTCGCCGACCGGAATGCCTTGCCGCTGCCCACCCCCCAGTTCAATCGCGTGCGCATGCCGGTCCGCGCCGTCGAGGCGCGACGCGCCTGACGCGCGCCGCATCGGCATCCCGGCACTTCTTCTGACACGATGACCGACACGCTGATGGTCGGCATATCCGGCGTACGGGGTATCGTCGGGAAGGACCTGACGGCGGAGGTCGTCACGCGGTGGGCGGCGGGGTTCGGGCGTTGGGCCGCGGAGCGCCGGCCACTGGTGGTGGTCGGTCGCGACTCCCGGATCTCGGGACCCGAGCTTGCGGCGGCCGCCCGCGCCGGTCTCCTCGCTGCGGGCTGCGACGTGGTGGACGTCGGCCTCGTCCCCACGCCCACCGTGCAGCTCGCCGTCCTGCACCATCAGGCCGGCGGAGGCATCGCGGTCACCGCGAGCCACAACCCCCGCGAGTGGAACGCGCTCAAGTTCATCGGCCCGGACGGGATCTTCCTCGACGCCGCCGCGGGAGCGACGGTGCAGAAGCTGGCGGGAGAGGACGGGGGGAGGCGGGGGAGGACGGGGAAGGTCACTGAGGATACGGGTGCGGTGGAGCGGCACATCCAGGACGTGCTCGCGATGCCGGTGATCGACGTGGCTCGGATACGCGCGCAGAGCTTCCGGGTCGCGCTCGACACGGTGCGTGGCGCGGGCGGAGTCATCATGCCCGGGCTGCTCGAGCGGCTGGGGTGCGCCGTGTGGGGGATCGACCTGGCTACCGACGGTAATTTTCCGCGCGCGCCCGAGCCAATCCCGGAGCACCTGGGGGCGTTGGACGTCGCCGTCCGGAAGTCCGGCGCGGCCCTCGGCATCGCCGTCGATCCGGACGTGGACCGCCTCGCGCTGGTGGACGAGACCGGGACTCCGATCGGGGAGGACTATACGCTCGCGTTTGCGGTACGAGCCGTTTTGGGGAAGGGGGAAGGGGGACGGGAGATGGGTACACCCGTTGTCTGCAACCTCTCGACCAGCCTCGTGGTAGAGGACGCGGCCCGGGACTACGGGGCCCCCGTGGTGCGGACTCCCGTCGGCGAGGCGCACGTCGCCCGCAAGATGGTGGAACTCGGCGCCGTTATAGGGGGAGAGGGGAACGGCGGGGTGATGTACGGGCCGCTGCACGCCGGGCGTGATGCCCCGGTCGCGGCGGTCCTGGTGCTCGACCTGCTGGCCCGGAGCGGCCGCCGGGTCAGTGACCTGGTGGCGGCGGCGCCGCGGTATACGATTGTGAAGGCGAAAGTGGCGCGCGGCCCGGCCCTCGACCGGGTGTACGCGGCCCTGCGGCGGCGCTTCGCCGACGCGGCGGTGGATACAGCCGATGGCCTCCGCCTCGGATGGCGCGATCGCTGGCTGCACGTGCGGCCGTCGAACACCGAGCCGATCATCCGGCTGATCGCGGAGGCGCGGACGGCGGAACAGGCGCAGCAACTCGTGGACGAAGGACGGCGGCTATGTGCGGAATCGTAGGGTACACCGGCGCGCGGCAGGCGGCCCCGCTGCTGCTCGAGGGACTGAAGCACCTCGAGTACCGCGGGTACGACTCGGCGGGTCTCGCCCTCGTGGACGACGGCCGCATCGAGGTGCACAAGGCGGCAGGGAAGATCGCCGCGCTCGAGAAGCAGCTGGGCACCACGCTCCCGGCCGGCCGCGCGGGGATCGCCCACACGAGGTGGGCCACGCACGGCGTCCCCAACACCACCAACGCGCATCCCCACACCGACTGCGGCGGCACCCTCGCCCTCGTGCACAACGGGATCATCGAGAACGCGGGGCCGCTCCGCGCGGCGTTGGCCGCTCGCGGGCACACCTTCCGCTCCGAGACCGACACCGAGGTCGTGGCGCACATGATCGAGGAGCTGCTCGGCAGGGGCCGCTCACTCGTCGAGGCGGTGGCCGGGACGCTCGTCCAGATCGAGGGCACCTACGGCATCGCGGTGATCTCGACCCGCGAGCCCGACACGATCGTCGCGGCGCGGCGCGGCTCGCCGTTGCTGGTCGCGATCGGGAACCGCGAGAACTTCGTGGCGTCCGACGCGTCGGCGGTGCTCCCCCATACGCGATCGGTCGTCTACCTCGATGACGGAGAAATCGCCGTCGTGCGGCCCGAGGATTACCGCATCCTCGATGTGGATGCGGTGGAGAAGGCGAAGGCGGTGACGCACGTCGACTGGGACGTGGCGACCGTCGAGCGCGGCGGATACGCGCACTTCATGCTCAAGGAGATCATGGAGCAGCCGGAGAGCCTCCGCAACACGCTGCGGGGCCGCCTGCTCGAGGAGGAGGGCACGGCCCGCCTGGGCGGCCTGAACCTCACCGACGAAGCGCTGCTCCAGATCGATCGTATCGTGATCACCGCGTGCGGCACGTCGTGGCACGCGGCGTTGATCGGCGAGTACATGATGGAGGAGCTGGCGCGCATCCCCACGGAAGTCGAATACGCCTCCGAGTTCCGCTATCGCAACCCGATCGTGAACGAGCGCACGCTCGTGATCGGGCTGTCGCAGTCTGGTGAGACGGCCGACACGCTGGCAGCGTTGCGTGAGGCCAAGCGGCGCGGGGCCCGCACGCTCGGCATCGTGAACGTCGTCGGGAGCACGATCGCGCGCGAGGTGGAAGGGGGCATCTACCTCCACGCGGGCCCGGAGATCGGGGTCGCGAGCACCAAGGCCTTCACGAGCCAGATCGCAGCGCTCGCCCTGTTCACGCTCAAGATCGGGCGCCTGCGCGCGCTATCGATTTTGCAGGGACGCGAGGTGGTCCGGGCGCTCGCCCGCCTGCCGGAGCTGGTGCTGCGCGTGCTCGACAAGGCGCCCGAGGTCGAGCGCATCGCGGAGCGGCTGCTGCGGGCCACGAACGTCCTCTACCTGGGCCGGGGCTACAACTTCCCGGTCGGCCTCGAGGGCGCGCTCAAGCTCAAGGAAATCTCCTACATCCACGCCGAGGGCTATCCGGCGGCGGAAATGAAGCACGGCGCCATCGCGCTGATCGACGATCTGATGCCCGTGGTCTTCGTGGCACCGCGGGACGCCGTGTACCAGAAGATCGTGAGCAACGTCGAGGAGGTGAAAGCGCGGGGCGGGCGCGTGATCGCCGTCGTCACCGAGGGCGACACCGGCCTCGCGACGCTCGCGGAGCATCGCATCGAGGTGCCCGAGACGCTCGATCTCCTGACGCCGATTCTCACCGTGCTGCCGCTGCAGCTGCTCGCCTACTACGTCGCGGTGCGCCGGGGCTGCAACGTGGATCAGCCGCGGAATCTCGCCAAATCAGTGACGGTGGAGTGAGAGACGAGTGCGAAATGGGGAATGCGGAATGCGAAATGGCAGGACGGTCGTCGATTCTCTGAACTATCTCGACGGTTCGACGGCGGTTCAATTCATTTCGCACTTCGCATTTCGCATTCCGCACTAGGGTTAGGCGCGCCGTGCGGGTGGTCTTGCAACGAGTGTCACGGGCGGCGGTGCGGGTGGATGGGGAGACCCTGGGGTCCATCGGGGTGGGGTACCTCGTGCTCGCGGGCTTCGCTCCTACCGACACCGAAGCCGCCCTCGACTGGATGGCGGAGAAGATCCTTGGCCTCCGTGTGTTCGCCGATCCGCAGGGCAAGATGAATCTCGATCTCGAGGACGTGAACGGGGCCCTGCTCGTCGTCTCGCAGTTCACGCTGTACGGCGATGCGCAGAAGGGGCGGCGGCCGAGCTTTGTCGGCGCGGCGCCGCCGGCGCAAGCCGTGTCGCTGTATGAGCGGTTCGTCGCGCTCCTGAAGGAGCGGAGCGGCGGTCTGCGCGTCGAAACGGGGCAGTTCGGCGCGATGATGGAGGTGGAGCTGGTGAACGACGGTCCCGTCACTCTCGTGCTCGAAAAGTGAACCCGATCGTTCTCGCGAGCGGCAGCCCGCGCCGGAGCCAGCTCCTCGAGATGCTCGGTGTGCCGTTCCGGGTCGTCGTGCCCGAGGTGGACGAGACGCGCAACTCCGGGGAGGCGCCCGACGTCTACGTGGTGCGGCTCGCCCGGGCCAAGGCGGCCGCCGTGGCGGCGCGGGAGCTGGGGTCGCTCGTGCTCGGCGCCGACACCACCGTCGAGGTGCGTGGTGAAGTCCTGGGGAAGCCGACCACCACCGCCGAAGCGACGGCCATGCTCGGCAAGCTGCAGGGGCGCACCCACCACGTCTTCACCGCGGTCGCGATGGTCGGGGACGGCCGCATCGAGCACGCGCTCGACGTCACCGACGTCACCTTCCGCCAGCTCGACGCGCCGACGATCGCGGCCTACGTGGCGACGGGGGAGCCGATGGACAAGGCCGGCGCCTACGCCGTGCAGGGGCGGGGGGCGGCGCTGGTGGACTGGATTCGCGGGGACTTTTTCGGTGTGATGGGCCTGCCGGTGCGCCTCGTGCTCGAGCTGCTGGCGCGGTTCGGCGTCCCTTACCGCTTCACGCGGTAGACCGTCATCTTCTTCGACTTCCCCTTGACGGCGATCGGCTCGAGCAACTCCACCCGCGGCGGCTTCTTGAGCGCCTCGTAGAACGAATCGGACAACAGGATCTCGTCCGGCCCCGCGGCGGAGCACAACCGGCTGGCGGTATTCACCGCGTCCCCGATCACCGTGTACTCGAGCCGCCGGTCGGACCCGATGTAGCCGGCGAACACCTCGCCGAAGTTGATCCCGATCCCGATGTGCAGCTCGGGGCGCCCATCCCCCTTCCACTTCGCGTTCAGCCGGTCCAGCGCCGCGAGCTGGTCGATCGCGCACCGTATGGCCCGATCGGCGTCGTCCTCGTGGGCGAGCGGCGCGCCCCACAGGGCCAGCATCGCGTCTCCGATGAACTTGTCGAGCGTCCCCGAGTGCTCGAAGACGATCTCCACCATTTCCGTGAAATACTCCGTCAACAGCGTCGCGATCTGGTCGGGGCCCATCGCTTCCGACAGCGGCGTGAAGCCGCGGATGTCGGAGAAGAAGATCACCACCGGCCGTTTCGTGCCGCCGAGCTGCACGGCGCCCTCCTGCTGGGCGATCTGCGACGCGAGGTTCGGAGCGAAGAAGCGCTGGAAGTTCGACAGCACCAGCGCCTCGCGCCGCAGCTGCTCCGAGCGCTGCGAGTTCTCGATCCCGACCGCGGCGAGGCTCCCGAACGCGATGAGGAATTCGAGGTCCTCGTCGGCGAAGGAATGGGTGGCGGTGAGGTTGTCCACGTAGAGGATGCCGAGCACCGTCTGATCCGTGCCCATGAGCGGCGTGCACATGGCGCTGCGCACGCTCTGGATCAGGATGGATTTCCCCTTGAAGCGCTCGTCGGCGGCCGCGTTGTCGGACAGGATCGCGACCCGCTCCTCCACGGCCTTGCGGGCGATGGATTGCGGGACGTGTTTCGCGGCGCCCGAGCTGCCCTCCCGTCCCTTCGAGATGCGCGGCACGAGCTCTCCCGTGGCGGGCTCGAGCAGCAGGATGGACACGCGGTCCACGTTCATGATCTGAAAGGTGAAGTCCACGACCTTGTCGAGCAGGCGGTCCAGCTCCTGCTGCTTCGACAGCTCCTTCGAGATCTCGAGCAGGAGCGAGAGCTTCTTCTCGCGCCGCTCCTCGAGGGACTGGGCGGTCACCCTGAGGTGCGACGCGCCGGAGGGCGTCACGTCCACGATGGCGGGCACACCGCCCGAGACGTGCACCGGGAGCTGCCGCACGATCGTCCCGCCCGGCGCGCCGCCTGGCCTCGGGGTGTCGAACGCCGGTACCACCTGGGGGCGGGGTGCGGGGGCGCTCACCGCCTTCACGCGGTAGGCGACCTTGCCGAACGTCACGACGTCGTTCTCGCTAGCGACGGCCTCGGTGACGCGGGCGCCGTTCAGGAAGGTGCCGTTCGAGGACCCGAGATCCTTGACCCGGACGCCGGCATCGGCCAGGACGAGCTCGGCGTGCCTGCGGGAGATGGTGGGGTCGTAGATCGGAACGTCGCTCGTAACGGCGCGACCGACGACCACGGTGCGCCCGGGCGGCAGGTCAATCGCCTGGTCGCCCGCGGTGCTGAGCAGCTTGAACACAGGCCCCAATATAGATCAATCGCCTGCCTTGGCGAGCGCCAGCGCTCGCAGCACGGCCTGCGCCTTCGCTTCGGTCTCCGCAAACTCGCGCGCCGGATCGGAATCGGCGACGATGCCGGCGCCCGCCTGCACGGAGACGCGGTCCGGCAGCACGAGCCCCGCACGGATCGCGATCGCCGTGTCCATGTTGGTCGCGCCCCAGGAGACGTAGCCCACGGCCCCGGCGTACGGGCCGCGCCGCTCCGGCTCGAGCTCGTCGATGATCTCCATGGCGCGCACCTTCGGCGCGCCGGTCACCGTGCCGGCGGGGAAGCAGGCGCGGAACACATCGAGCGCGTCAACCCCGTCGCGTAGCCGGCCGCGCACCTCGCTCACGAGGTGCTGCACGTGCGAGTACCGCTCGATCGTCAGCAGGTCGCTCACGCGAACCGTGCCGTACCGGGCCACGCGGCCGACGTCGTTGCGCCCCAGGTCCACGAGCATCATGTGCTCGGCGCGCTCCTTCTCGTCCGCGAGCAGCGAGCGGCCCAGTGCCTCGTCCTCCTGGGCCGACGCGCCGCGCGGCCGGGTCCCGGCGATCGGTCGCACCGTGACTTCACCCTCCTCCACCCGCACGAGGACTTCCGGAGAGCTGCCGACGAAGGTGAAATCGTCGAGCGCGAGATAGAACAGGTAGGGTGCCGGGTTGAGCGCGCGCAGGTAGCGATAGAGGCGGAGCGGATCCACCGCGCCGGGCGCGTCCTGGCGGCGCGACAGTACCGTCTGGAAGGTGTCGCCCGCCCGGATGTACGCGAGGATGCGGCCCACGTCGCGCTCGAACGCGGCCCGTGGATAGGGTGACTCGGTGGGCACGGGCGGGACGGCCTCGGACAGCGTGAGCGGCGCGAGGTTGTGGGTGTCGCCGAGGCGGCCTCCCAGCTCGTCGAGGCGCTCCTGCGCCGCGTCGTACGCTTTGAGGAGAGTGGCGCGGCTCGCGCCCCGCTCCGCTTCCACGTTGACGACGAGTATCGCCCGCCCGAACAGGTTGTCGAGAATGACGAGGCTGTCGGCGATCATCATGACGGCGTCCGGCAGCCCGAGCCCCTCGGCGGGTGGGCGGGGCAGCCGTTCGATGGTGCGGACGAGGTCGTACCCGAGGTAGCCGACCGCGCCGCCGGCGAAGCGCGGCAGTCCCGGCAGGTGGACGCCGGGCAGCGCGCGCAGCCGCGCGGCGAGATGGCCGATCGGGTCCGCCGTCTCTCCGGCGGTGGCCCACCCCGATGCCCGGGTCCAGCGCTCGATGCGGGCGCCGCGATAGCGCCACACCTCGCGCGGCTCCGTGCCGAGGAAGGTGTAGCGGGCCCAGCGCTCGCCACCGACGAGCGATTCGAGCAGGAATGCGAAGGGCGGGCGGGCGACCTTCGCGAAGGCGGCGACGGGCGTGTCCGCGTCGAGCACGACCTCACGCACGACGGGCACCATACCGCCCGGCGCGGCCCGACTCAGGAAGTCGGCGCGGGGATCGCTCACTTAGATTTCGCGGCGATGCGTCACCTGCAGCCCGCCGCGTGCATCGCGCTCGCCGTCGCGCTGGGCCTCTCCCGCCCCGCGGCCGCGCAGACGTGGAACGGAGACTCTGCGCTGGCGCTGGCGCAGCGCGCCATCGCCCGCCGCCAGCGCGCGGCGGGCGACACCGCCCTCCACGACTACAAGGCCCAGGCCCACGGATTCCTCTTCTTCTTGGGACAGCTGGGCGAGGGGCTCACCGCGCCGCCGCGCCTCGTGAAGGCCGACCAGCTGGAGCTGGAAGTGTACTGGAAGGCGCCGGACTTGAGCAAGCAACGCATCGTGGGATGGCGCGACCGGGCCGAGCTGCCCACCGACATCGCCTACCATACCGACCACCTCGGCATCTTCCAGAACAACTTCGGCAGCTCCATCCGCCTCGGCGGCGGCGACGAAGTGCGCGACGTGCCGCATCCGCTCTCCCCCGGCGGACCCGCGCTGTACGACTACGCGCTGGGCGACACGACCACCGTCGAGCTGCCCCAGCGGGTCGTGCGCGTCGTCTCGCTGCAGGTGCGTCCCAAGCATCTCGACCAGCCCGGCATCGTCGGGACCGTCTACCTCGACGTGGCGACCGCCGATGTCGTGCGGCTGGCGTTCAGCTTCACTGCCAAGGCGTACCTCGACCCCGAGCTCGAAGACGTGAGCATCGTGCTCGACAACGCGCTGTGGGAGAATCGTTTCTGGCTGCCGTACCGCCAGGAGCTCGAGATCCGCCGCCGCGCCCGCTGGCTCGACATGCCGGTCCGGGGCATCATCCGCGGCCGGTGGGAGGTGGACGGCTACGAATTGAATCTCGGCCTCACGCGCACCTGGTTCCTCGGCCCCGAGATCACCTCCGTCCCCAAAGCCGAACGCGACTCGTTTCCGTGGCGCGAGCCCCTCGCGGCCGCCATCGACGTAGCGGCGGAGCCGGTGCGGCAGCAGGACCTGGACAAGATCCGCGCGGAGGTGGACCAGATCGCCGGTGAGCACGCCCTGACTGCGCTGCGCACGAGCGTCCCCGGGGCTCGTAACGTCAGCGACATCGTGCACGTGAACCGGGTGGAAGGGCTCACCCTCGGCGCCGGGATGGTGTGGCGCGGCGGCGAGGGGGCGGAGACGCGCGAGCTGCGCGCGCTCGCGAGCTATGGGCTCGCCGACCGGCGCCCCAAAGGAGTTCTGACGGGTGCCCTCAAGAAGGGGCGCAGCACCCTGCAGGCTGACGTCTACCGCGCCGTGCGCGATGTGGGCGATGTCCCGGTGATCGCGCCCATTCTCAATTCGCTGTCGGCCCAGGAATTCGGCGACGACTACGGCGATTACTACCTGGCGACGGGAGCCCGTCTCGGGTTCGCGCGCGCATTCGGCGCGCGGGGCACGTGGCGCGTGCGGGCGGGGCGCGAGCGGGTCGAGTCGATGGCCGTGACCGCGGAGCCCGCGAGCGGTGAGTATCGCCCGAATCCGTCGCTGGGCGGTCTGAACGCGAACATTGTGGACCTCCGGGTGCAACGCCGCAGTGCGGGAGTGTCGGTGCCGCGGGACGTGGCCGCGACGCTGGACCTTGAAGGCGGCTGGCTGGACGGCGGCGCGAGCTACGGCCGCGCGTCGGTGTTCGGCCACGTCCTGTTCCCGGTCGGCCCCACGCGCCTGCTGCTCCGCGCCCAGGGCGGGTATGGGACCGCGGACCTCCCGGCGCACCGCTCGTTCGTCCTCGGTGGGCGGGGCACGCTGCTCGGCGACGACTTTCGACGCTGGGGCGGACGGAGCATGGCGGTCGGGGGCGTGGAGTGGCGGCTGCCCGCGCCGCTCCCGTCGCTCGCTGTCGGACCAGGCGTTCGCACACCCCGCAGCTTCGTGGTCGGGCCGTTCGCGCAGATAGGGTGGGCGGACGGGACCATGCCCACCGTGCCCTGGGTGCCCACTGCGACGCCTCGCGTCACGCTCGGCGTCGCCCTGGAATTGCTGGGCGTGCTGCGCATGGAGTGGGGAATCGACACCAAGGAGCGCAGCGTGCGCTTCGCGTTCGATCTGGTGCGCGATTTCTGGGACATACTATGAAGAATTGCGGACTGGACGGAGCGGGCCCCCCCGCTAGGTTTGAAGGTTGATGGCCGAAGCCGCCTTTCCCGACGAATGGCTGGTACACTCCCTTGAGGGGGTGGTGACCCCGGAGCGCCTCGCCGAGCTTCGGGGCAAGGGTACGACGCGCACGCTGTGGGAGGCGCTGGTCGCGGAAAAAGTGGCGACCAACGAGCAGATCCTGGACGCCCTGTCCACCCGCTTCCGCCTCAAGCTCGCCGACCTGCAGCGCCTCGATGCTACCGTCAAGGAGAAGGTGCCGGAGCAGCTGGCGCGGCGGTACCGGGTGCTCCCCCTGCGCGTCACGGACTCCTACCTCGAGCTCGCCACCGCCAATCCATTCGATCTCGATGCCGAGAAGGCGCTGGCGTTTGCGACGGCACGCGAGATCCGGCCCGTCCTGCTCGATCCATCGAGGATCGCGGAGAAGCTCGACGAGCTGTATCGGCCCGACAAGACTATCGACAAGCTGCTGGAAGGGATGGACTCGGGCTCCGAGGTCGTCCAGCTGGCCGACCAGCCCCCGGAAGAGATTTCCATCTCGGCGGAGCAGGCGAGCCAGCGGCCCGTGGTCAGGCTCGTCGATCTCATCGTGTCGGAGGGCATCCTGTCGCGGGCGAGCGACATCCACATCGAGCCCGAAGAAGGCGGCGTCGCGGTGCGTTACCGCATCGACGGCGTGCTGCGTCAGGTCATGAAGATCCCGCGCGCCGCGGGGATTCCCCTGATCTCGCGCATCAAGATCATGTCGTCGTTGGACATCGCCGACCGGCTCCGTCCCCAGGACGGCCGGGCGCGCGTGGCGGTCAATGGCCAGCCGATCGACCTCCGTGTCTCGACCCTCCCCGCCACGCTCGGCGAGAAGGTCGTGATCCGCGTGCTCGATTCGCGGGCCACGGTCCGCAGCCTCGAGGCGCTCGGCCTCCACCCCGACGAGACCGACGCGATCAAGCGGCTGCTGCAGTTCCGCGAGGGCATCATCCTTGTCACCGGCCCCACCGGATCGGGCAAAACCACGACCCTCTACTCCTGCATCAATCAGATCAAGAGCGAGGGCGTGAACATCGTGACCGTCGAGGACCCGGTCGAGTACCGCATGGCCGGTATCGTGCAGGTACAGGTGCAGGAGAAAGCGGGGCTCACGTTCGCCGCCGCGCTGCGATCCATCCTGCGCCAGGACCCGAACGTCGTGCTCGTGGGCGAGATCCGCGATCGGGAGACCGCGCAGGTCGCCGTGCAGGCCTCGCTCACCGGCCACCTCGTGCTGTCCACGCTCCACACCAACGACGCCGCCAACGCCGTGACCCGTCTCGTGGACATCGGGGTCGAGCCGTACAAGATTGCCGCCGCGCTGCGCGGCGTGATCGCACAGCGCCTGATGCGCAAGCTCTGCCCGACCTGCAAGGAAGTGTGGATGGAAGCGCCGCCCGAGCAGCTGCGCCGCTGGCTGCCCACGGGCACGCCGCTCTACCGCGCGGCGGGATGTCCCGACTGCGCCATGACCGGCTACCGCGGCCGCTTCTCGATCCTCGAGGTGCTGACCATCAATCCCGAGGTCGAGCATGCGATCGCCACTGGAGAGACGGCGGACCGCATTGCCGCGGCGGCGCGACGGGGCGGTCTCCGCGGCCTCTGGGAAAGCGGCCTCGGCCACGTGCTGCGTGGCGAATCCACGATCGACGAATTGATGCGCGTGGTGGACGTGCCGCAGGAGGCCGCGCCCGCCCCGCGGCCCTCGCCGGTGCCACCGGTGCAGGCTCCCACCAGCCAGCGCGGCGCCCCCGTCGCCGCGCCGCGGGTCTCCCCCGCCGTCGGAACTACCGTGGAGATCCCCGAGCCACCCGCGGAGACCTTCGAGCTGCTCGAGGAGCCGACGCCCCCGAGGCGCTCCGGTCCCCAGGGCCGGCCGGCTCGCAAGGTGCTCCTCGTGGACGACGAAGACAGTCTGCGGAAAGTGATGAAGGAGCTGCTCGAGCGGGAAGGGTACGCGGTGTCAGAAGCCCGCGACGGCGTGCAGGCCCTGGACCAGATCGATCGGGTCGGGCCCGACATCATCGTGCTCGACCTCAACCTGCCGGGGTTCGACGGGTATGGCGTGCTTTCGCACGTGCGGTCCCGTCCGGCAACCGCCGGCATCCCGGTCATCGTGCTGACGGCCAAGGGAGACGAGGACAACGAAGTGCGGGTGTTCGAGCTTGGCGCCGACGACTTCCTGACCAAGCCGTTCCGCGCGCGCGCGCTTTCCGCCCGACTCGAAGCCGTGCTCGGCCGGCGCCGCTAGTTCCTACCGCTCCCGGTCATGCCTCGGTTGCCCGCCGCCCTCCCCACGGCCGACGCCGCACTCGCTCTGATCAAGCCCAAGGTGCGGGCGTTGAGTGCGTACACCCTGCAGGCCCCCGAGGCGCGCCGCAAGCTCAACCAGAATGAGAGCCCGTTCGACGTCCCGCAGGCCCTGAAAGACGCGGTGCTGGGGCGCATGCGGGACGCGCCGTGGAACCGCTACCCCTCGTTTACCCCCACGGAGCTGGTGGGCCGCCTGGCGGAGCTGCACGAGTGGACGCCCGACGGCATCCTCGTCGGCAACGGCTCGAATGAGGTGATCCAGGCGACGCTCGCCGTCACGGTCGGCGAGGGCGTGGCGGTCGTGACACCGGTCCCGACGTTCACGCTGTACCGCCTCCTGACCGAGGTGTACGGCGGGCGCCACGTCGGTGTCTCGCTTGGCCGGGACTTCGAGTTCGACATGGATGCCCTGGTCCGGGCGGCGCGCGCGGCGTCGGCCCGCGTCGTGGTCGTGAACTCGCCCAACAATCCGACGGGCACCCCCCTCCCCGACGGCGCGGTCGAGCAGCTGCTCGCCGACACCACGGCGCTGATCGTCGTGGACGAAGCTTATCAGGTCTTCGGTGGTCCCACCGCCGTCCCGCTCCTGGCCGAGCACCCGCGGGTCGTCGTGCTGCGCACGTTCAGCAAGGCACTCTCGTTCGCCGGGCTCCGCTTCGGCTACGCGCTCGCCCACCCCGCCGTCGCCCGGGAGATCGCGAAGGCCAAGCTGCCCTACAACGTCAACCGCCTCACCCTTGCCGCCGCCGCGGCGGCGCTCGAGGCGGGAACGGTGTTCGAGGAGTTCGCGGGCCGGATCCGGCAGGCGCGCGATCGCCTGTTCCGGGGGCTCACGGGCATCGCGGGGCTGCGGGCCTTCCCGTCCGCGGCCAATTTCGTGCTGATCCGCTGTGAAGCGCAGCCGGCCACGGATATCTTCCGGCGCCTGGTCGAGGAGCACGGCATTCTCGTCCGCGACGTGTCCGGCGCCGCCGGGCTCGAGGGGTGCCTGCGCATCACCGCCGGCACCACCGAGGACGTCGATGCGGTGCTCGACGCACTCCGCTCCATTCTGGGGAAGAACACCGCATGAGCCGACGCGCGGAAGCCCGCCGCCAGACGAAGGAAACCGAGGTTCGCGTCCGCATCGACCTGGACGGGACGGGACAGTCGCAGGTCAAGACGGGCATCGGATTCTTCGACCACATGCTCGAGGCGCTGGCGCGCCACGCGCCGTTCGACCTCGAGGTCTCCGCGACGGGCGACCTGCACGTGGACGCGCACCACACCGTGGAGGACGTCGGCATCGTGCTCGGGCAGGCGCTCTCACAGGCTCTGGGCGAGCGCCGTGGCATCCGCCGCTACGCCGATGCGAGCGTGCCGCTCGACGATGCCCTCGCGCGCGTGGTCGTGGACGTCAGCGGCCGTCCCTACCTCGCCTTTCACGCCGAGCCGCCCACCTGGCAGAAGCTCGGCGACTACGACGTGGCGCTCACGCCGGAGTTCTTCCGTGCGCTCGCCACGCACGGCGGGCTGACGCTGCACGTGGACCTGCTGCGCGGCCAGAACGCCCATCACGTCGTGGAGGCGGTCTTCAAGGCCGCGGCTCGCGCGCTGGGCGAGGCGACGAGCCTCGATCCGCGGGTGCAGGGCGTGCCCTCCACCAAGGGAACGCTGGCATGATCGCGGTCGTGGACTACGGCGCCTCGAACGTCAAGAGCGTGCTGCGCGCGTTCGCCGCCGTGGGCGCGGACGCGGAGCTGACCACCGATCCGGAGGCGGTGCGGGGTGCGGACCGCGTCGTGGTGCCGGGAGTCGGGCACTTCGCGCCCGCGATGCGTGCCCTGAGCGAGAGCGGCCTCGGGGACGCGGTGCGCGATACGGCGAGAGAAGGGCGGCCGGTCCTGGGCATCTGTCTCGGGCTGCAATTGTTCATGGACTCGAGTGAGGAGGCCCCCGGGACTGCCGGGCTCGGACTGTTGCGCGGCGGCGTGGTCCGGTTTCCGGATTCCCTCATCGTGCCGCACGTCGGGTGGGCCCGTGTGCGCACGACGCCGGCTGGCGCCCGCCACCCTGTGTTGGGCGAGGCCTTCAAGAGCGGCGAGGCGTACTTCTATCACGTCCACAGCTACCACCCGGATGGCGTCCCTGTCGGCGTGACGCTCGCCGAGGCGGACTACGGCGCGCCGTTCCCGACCATTCTGGGCTGCGACTCCATACTCGGCGTGCAGTTTCACCCCGAGAAGTCGCAGGAAGCAGGACTGGCGCTGCTCCGGGCGTTCGCGCGCTGGGCGCCGTGACCACCTCGCGCGTCGCCTTCGTTGATACCTACGTGTTGCGGCGTGCCACCGGGCTCGAGATTCTCGCGCTCCGGCGCGCCGCGGGCGGAGGCCGCTGTCCGGGATCGTGGGAGACCGTGCACGGTACCATCGAGCCCGGCGAGTCGCCGGTGGACGCGTCGATTCGCGAGCTGCGCGAGGAGACCGGGCTCACCGCGCGCCGGCTCTACAACGTGAGCCGCGTCGAGTCGTTCTACCTGCATCGCACCGATGAAATCGCGCTCGGTCCCGTTTTCGCGGCGTTCGTCGCGCCGGGCGACGAGCCGCGCGTGTCGAGCGAGCACGACCAGGCCGAGTGGCTCGCGCCGGCCGAGGCGGCCGCGCGGTTCGCATGGCCGCGCGAGCGGCGCACGGTCGCGGACCTGGTAGTGCTTTTCGGGGGAGCGCAAGGGGAGGGTGGGGAGACGGGGGGCTCGCTCGAGGACGTTCTACGGATATGTTAGCGCGGCGGCTGATCCCGTGTTTGGACGTGGCCGGTGGCAGGGTGGTGAAGGGAGTGCAGTTCCAGGATCTGCGGGATGCCGGTGACCCCGCGGAGCAGGGGATGCGGTACGACGCCGAGGGAGCGGACGAGCTCGTCTTCCTCGACATCAGCGCGAGTCACGAAGCGCGCGGCACGCTGCTCGACGTCGTGAGCCGGGTGGCGGAGCGGTTGTTCATTCCGTTCACCGTGGGTGGAGGGGTCCGCACGGTCGAGGACGCGCGCGCCGTGCTGCGAGCCGGCGCCGACAAGGTCGGGGTGAACACCGCGCTGGTGCGGGAGCCGGCGCTCGCGGAGCGACTCGCCGATGAATTCGGGCGGCAGTGCGTCGTGGCGGCCATCGATGCGAGGCAGAGGCAGACGGGGCAGGCAGACGGGGACGGGTGGGAGGTGTTTGTTCGCGGGGGACGGGAGCCCACCGGGCTTGATGCAGTGGAGTGGGCGCGGCGCATGGAGCGGCTTGGCGCGGGGGAGATCCTGCTGACATCAATGGACCGCGACGGCACCCAGAACGGCTATGACCTGCCCCTCACCGGGGCCGTCGCCCGCGCCGTCCGCATCCCCGTGATCGCGTCCGGCGGCGCGGGCACGCTCGAGCACCTTGCCCAGGCGCTCGATGTCGGCGCCCACGGCGTGCTCGTGGCGTCGCTCTTCCACTACCGCGGGACCAGCCTGCGCGAGGCCCGGGCCTACCTGGCGGGCCGCGGCTACCCGGTGCGCCCGTGAATCCCTGGTATCGCCGCATCTACCGCATCGTGCGCCGGATTCCGAAAGGCAGCGTTGCCACCTACGGTGTCGTGGCGCGCCTGGCGGGCCGCCCGGGGGGCGCCCGCACCGTGGGCTGGGCGCTGTCCGCGCTGGACGACGAGACCGATGTACCCTGGTGGCGGGTGTTGAATGCGGCGGGGCGCATCTCGTTGGGCGATCACGCGTCGGTCGTACAGCGGGCGCTGTTGCTGCGCGAGGGGGTGCGGTTCGCGCCCGGCGGCGCCGTGAGCCTGGCGACGTTCGGGTGGCCCGCGCAGGCTTACGACAGTGTCGTCGCAGCCCAGACGCGCGCAGCCTCTTCCAAGAGGTCGCGCAGATTGAAAGGCTTGCGGAGGTAGCGCAGCCCCAGCCGCGCCACCGTCTCCTCGGTCGCGGGCCGCACATCGCCGGTCGCCACCAGCATGCGCTCCTTGAGCCCCGGGAGCGCTTCCACCAACGCCTCCACGAACAGCTGCCCGCGGGCGGTCGCCTGCGCGTCGGCGAGGATGAGATCGTATCCGCGGGCGCGCGCCATGTCGAGCGCCTGCGCCGGATTGCGCGCCACGTCCACCGTGTGCCCCTCACGACCGAAGAGCGCCTTCACCACGCGCCGGACGGCGGCGTCGTCATCCACGAGCAGGATCGAGCGCTTGATGGCCGGTGCCGCGGGGACGGCGTGTTCTCCGCTCGGTGCTCCCTCGGCAATCGGCGCGTCGGCCGCGGCGGGAGGCAGCTCCACCACGAACGCGGCGCCGCCCTCGGGCGGCCGTTCGACCGAGATGTGCCCGCTGTGCGACTCGATGATCGAGTACGTGATGGACAGACCGAGGCCCGTGCCCGCGCCCGGTTCCTTGGTCGTGAAGAAGGGCGTGAACAGGTGGGGAAGCACGTCGTCCGCGATGCCGGGCCCGGAATCGGCGATGCGAACCCGCACGCAGTCGTCGGCCCAGGTCGACACGCGGATGGTGCGCGGCCGGTGCGGAGGGTTGGTCGCCACGGCTTGGGCAGCATTGGTGAGCAGATTGAGAATCACCTGTTGCAGCGCGTGCCGATCCCCGAGCACCGGCGGCAGATCGGTGGCGAGCTGCCGATCGATCGCCACTTCCTTGAGCTGGAGATCGTAGCTCATCAGGAGCAGCGTCCGCTGAATCACGTCGTTCAAGTCCACGCGGGCCCGCTCCCCCGGCCCTTTGCGCGCGAATGTCAGCAGGTTGCGGACGATCCGTCCCGCGCGCTCCGCCTGCTCGTGAATGACCCGCAGGTGGCTGCGGTCCTTGCCCCCCAGCTCCTTCTGCTCGAGCAGGAATTCCGAGAGCCCGGCGATGGACGTCAGGGGGTTGTTCAGCTCGTGCGCGACGCCTGATACAAGCTGGCCCACCGCGGCGAGCTTCTCGCCCTGAATGAGCTGGGCCTCGATGGCCTGCGCGTCCGTCACGTCCTCGATCAGCACGACCACGCCCTGATCCGGTGTGGGTCCGGGGATGCGGGCGGCGTTGACCCGGACCGTGCGGCGCAACGGGGCCGACCGGGTTACGAGCGGATGGGGCCGCTCGTCGCGCCCCACCGCCTCGAGCAGCCGATCCAGCCCGCCGGCCTCACCCAGGAGCGCGCTCCCGAGATCCCGGCCGACCACCTCCTCGACCGGCGTATTGAGCAGGGCGGCCAGGGCCCGGTTGGCGCGGCGGATGCGGCCCGATTCGTTCACCACCGCGATTCCTTCGCTCAGGGCGTCGAAGGCGGTCTCCCACTGGTCCTTCGCCCGCCGCACGATGTCGAAGAACCGGGCATTGGCGAGTGCGATCGCGGCATGTGTCGCCACGG
>Ga0335085_10004466_pt1 | contig 23195 bp, 24 predicted proteins | sample Lox_Sample_45_FD_206712 | JGI IMG/M metagenome (GOLD analysis project Ga0335085, IMG submission 206712) | Soil microbial communities from Loxahatchee National Wildlife Refuge, Florida, United States - Lox_Sample_4.5 | ecosystem: Environmental > Terrestrial > Soil > Wetlands | place: USA...
CGTCCAATCCATGCGACTCCGCGGAAATGGCGTAAAGCTCGGCGCCATCGGAGGAGAGAATCACGGAATCCGGACGCCCGCCCACGGGCAGGTTGGCCAGCAGCTTCCGCGCGCGCAGGTCCACCACCGATACGTAGTTGCCGCTCCCGGATGTAATGAATGCCTTCGAGGCGTCCGGAAGCACGGCAATCTGCTCCGGCGCGGCGGTCACGCTGATTTTATCGAGCGTGGCCAGGGTCCGCGGGTCCAGCAGAGAGAGCGAATTTTCGCCGCGATTCGCCACCAGCAGGTATTTTCCGTCCGGCGTGGCGCGCAGCAGCCAGGGACGAACTCCCGCCCGCGCCCGCGCGATCACCTGGTGCGCCTCGCAGGAAATCGCCGCTACCTCTCCGGTCCCCGCCGCTGCCGCGTACGCCTGCTTGCCGTCCGGAGAAAAATCCAGCGCAAAGATCCCAATTCCCACCGGGATGTTGGCGGAGACGCGGCCCTGCCGCGCGTCAATCACCCACAGGTAGCCGCCGGTCGTGCTGGCGCCCCACAACTCCGGGCGTGTGGGATGCGCGCGAAGGCCGGAAGGGGCCGGGCCCACCGGAATCTGGCCGCGCCCGGAGAGTGCCACCAGATCCACAACGCTGATGGTTCCCGCCTGCACATTTGACACGTACGCGTAGAGGTGCGCCCCGGGTTGCAGCGTGGCCAGGCGCATCTGGCGCGCCACCAGTCGTGCCGCGCCGATGGCCAGCAGCAGCAGCGCGAAAAGGAGGCGTTTGTTCAATCGAGGCATTCCGTGGCCCAGGCGCCCGGACAGTTTTGTTTCCTGGCGCCGGCGTCCCGCGTTGCCAAATCCAGGCTAGTTCACCGAGCGGTGCAGCACCCCGGCAATCTGCCGGGCCTCGCTCCACAGTTGCCGCAGTTCCGCGGGAAGAATGGCTTGCGTCCCATCGGAGAGCGCCGACGCCGGGTCGTGGTGCACCTCTACCAGCAGGCCATCCGCGCCCACCGCGATGGCCGCGCGGGAGAGCGGCAGCACTTTGCTCCGTTTGCCCGTGCCATGGCTGGGATCCACCAGAATGGGCAGATGGCTGCGTGCGCGCACCGCGGGCACCACCGCCAGGTCCAGCGTGTTGCGCGTGAAATCGCTGAACGTGCGCACCCCGCGTTCGCACAGCACCACGTTGTAATTGCCCTCCGCCAGGATGTACTCCGCGGCCATCAGAAACTCATCCAGCGTGGCGGCCAGCCCGCGCTTCAGCATCACTGGTTTTTTCGAGCGGCCGGCGCGCTTTAGCAGCGAATAGTTCTGCATGTTGCGCGCGCCGATTTGAATCATGTCCGCGGTTTGCTCCACCAGGTCCAGGCTTTCGTGGTCCACCGCTTCGGTCACGATCCCCAGGCCGAATTCCTCCCGCACCGCGCGCAGGATTTCCAGCCCGGGCCGGCCCAGTCCCTGGAAACTGTAGGGCGAGGTGCGCGGTTTATACGCTCCGCCGCGCAGCAGCTTCCCTCCGGCGTCGCGAACGTGGCCGGCAATGGCAAACGCCTGCTCCCGGGACTCGATGGCGCAGGGCCCGGCAATCAGCGCCACGCAACCGCCGCCCATGGCCGCTTCGCCCAGCGGCGTGGGAATGCGCACCACCGTGGCTTCTTCTTTGACTTCGCGGCTGACCAGCTTGTAGGGTTTGCTGACCGGGATGCATTCCACCACTCCGGGAAGCGATTCGAGCATTCCCAGGTCAATCGCGCCTTCATTTCCGGTGATGCCGATGGCCGTGCGCGACGCCCCGGGAATGGGATGCGGCTTCAGCCCCAGCTGCTCGATCCGCGTGCAAACCGCGCGTACCTGTTCCTCCGTCGCGTGCGCTGCCATCACAACGAGCATGGTGTGGTCCCGGCCCCCTTCAGCAGGCAAGTTGCGTCCCGCAGAAAGTGGCTAGTGTAACGTGGTGGTGAATCGGCGGCAAATGGGTCCCCTCTGTGTAAAGGAATGAGTGGACATCATCATTAGATATATATATCGTGTGCGGTATCTACTGCGGGCGAGGCCGCCGCGCCCGGCCCTGCCTCACTGGAGATGACCGCCGTGATTCTCTCCATCCTCGAGACGGCTCCTTCCTCCGCTCAAACCGAATTCTTTACCGCTGAAAGCCTGTTCACCGCGGCGGGTTCCACCACGGCAGTCATCACGGTCACCTCCGTACTGCAAGGACTCTTTCCCGCACTTCCCGGCCGATGGATCGGGCTGGGGCTTTCCTTTGCGCTCACGCTCATCGGAAATGGGGTTCACGGGCGCCCGTGGAACGCGGTGAATCTGTTTCTCGCCTTCATCAATGGACTCGTCATCTACGCGGCGGCTACGGGAGTGAATACGGTGGTCACGAAGCCGCCAGCGGCTCCAGCGGCGGCGGCTCTTCGCTCCGGGAGGAGCTTCCGCTGGTGGCCCTGAGGGCCGGGTGCCTCCGGCCCGATTTGCGGCCGCCACTCCAGGCGACTTGTCGCAGCGGTTGGTCCATCGTCACGGCGCGGAAGGAGAAAAACGGTCATGCCCAAGGTCATTCGGCGTTCCCAATCCCGGCGAGTTGCCGGCCGCCCCGCGGCCGACACTGTGGACCAGCAACTTAAGCTCAGAGGAATCGCAGATGTGCTTGTGGTCTTGAATCAAGCGGCCGGCGAACCATTGGCCGCCGCGGTTCCGGGGGCCCGGGCCCGGAGTACCTTCGGGGCGATGGCACTCTCCATGTCCGCGACCACCGTGCCTGTGGCAACGGATCCTGCGGGGGGCCTGCCCATGGACCTGATGAGCCTGTTCGAGTCGCCATACGAAGCGTCCATGGAAGCAGAGAGCGCCTCACTCACGCTCCGTGCATCCGGCAAACGCAAACGACCAATCGTTTCCCCGGCAGGTGGCGAGATCGTTCCGGCACTGTACCTGGATCGGTTGCGCATGGTGCTGGGCTCGGTGAGCGCCGGGGGCTTGAAGGGATTGCGGCGCCACAATCTGGTCAAACGCGTGGAAGCAATCCCCGATCTGAGTCTCATTCGCCCCCGTCGCCTGGCGGCGGCACAGCCGACCCCCGAGATCAACTGGGGCCTGAGCCGGTTGAACATTCCCGCGCTCTGGAAGCAGGGACTCGATGGGGAGGGCATCAAGGTCGGCCACTTGGATACCGGAGCGGACGGTACGCACCCCATGCTGAAGGGGGCGTTCGCGGCGTTTGCGGAATTCAACTACATCGGTAAGCAAGTCGTGCCGGATCCCGCGCCGCATGACACGGATATTCACGGCACCCACACCGCGGGGACCATTGCCGGCCGTCCCGTGAACGGGCACCGCATGGGTGTCGCGCCGGAGGCTAGCCTCGTCTCCGGCATTGTCATCGAAGGCGGCAAGGTGACGTTTCGCATCCTTGCCGGGCTGAACTGGATTCTTCATCAGGGTGTTCGAGTCTTGAGCATGTCGCTGGGAATTCCCGGCAAAGCGGACGTCTTTCTGGAAATCACGAACGTGCTACGAGAGCAGGGTGTGCTCCCGGTGATCGCCATCGGCAACGAGGGCCCCGGAACGAGCCGATATCCGGGGAATTACGCGACGGTGTTGTCGGTGGGCGCTGTGGACGACCGGGACCAGGTGGCCAGTTTTTCTTCCAGCGACAAGATGCCGCCGCCGCCCCCTCCCGCCCGCATCGTTCCAGACGTGATTGCACCAGGGGTCGGCGTGATCTCCTGCGTTCCCGGCAACCGGTACATGTCCATGGATGGCACCTCAATGGCCACACCGCACATGGCCGGACTGGCTGCCTTGCTTTTCCAAGCGAAGCCGGGCGCCACTCCCGACCAGGTGGAAAAGGCCATCTTCGCCTCGTGCCGAAGATCGTCCGGTATGCCCGCGGACCGGGCCAACAGGGGCGTGCCTGACGCCGCTGTGGCGCTGTCAAACTTGTAGAGGGCACCTGACCGGCGGTGCAAGCATCAAAAAGGAGTCCGTGCAGCCCGCCGCCGTTCTTGTCATAATTAGCTGGTAATAGGCGGGAGCGAATGAACAAGCTTTCCAGCGCGGCAAAAATCGACCCGGATCTCTGGGCGCACATTCAAGCGGCCGCGGATCCCTCCACGCCCATCGCCGCCGTGGTCAAGCTGCGCGCGGCAGATCCCAAACGCTCCCGTTTGCAGCCGCAAGAAACCGGCCGGGTGACAGAAAAGGTCCTGGACCGCGTCCGCAAGAAGCTGGGTGAAAAGGAGCAGGATTACCTGGTGCTCGACATGTTCGGCGCCTTCAATCTGGTCGCTCCCGCCAGGTTCGTTTGCGAAGTACTGAAGCAGCCGGAGATTGCCAGTGCTTTCTCCCCCGAAGGGGAGGAGTCCGCTTACATTCCTCCGCGAAACGTCAAGGAAGTCCACCTGAAGGTCAAGTCGTAGCCCGCACGTATCGCTGCAAAGTGAGAATGTTCGGATTGTGCAATTGAGGTATGTCCGCCCTCCTCCGTCCCACCCGTGGAGGGCACTTTAAACGGGCAGAAAGCCGGACATTTCTATTTTGCGCTGATGATTGAGGATTACGCTCTGGCCCGGCAACCGTATAATCTGGGCATGAGGCCTCGCGCCCTGGCCCCCGCCTTCCTGTTTCTGTCCGCGCTCACGCTGCTTTTCTCGCCTCCCGGCGCCGCCGAAAAATTCGACCAGCTTAAAGCCACCGGTTATGTCGATGACTTCGCCGGTGTGCTGATTCCCGCGGCCAAGGCGCAACTGACCGCGTTGTGCAAAGAGGTGGATACCAAAGCCCAGGCGCAGATCGCGGTGGTCACCATCCACTCGCTGGATGGTGTGCCCATCGAAGAATTCGCCAACCGGCTCTTTCACCGCTGGGGCATCGGCTCCAAAGGTGAAAACCGCGGCGTGCTGATTCTTCTCGCCGTTCGCGACCACAAATACCGGGTCGAAGTCGGCTTCGGCCTCGAACCCATCCTTCCCGACGGCAAAGTCGGCGGATTCGGGCGCGAAATGGTGCCCCTGCTGCGCCAAAACAACTATGGACAGGCGCTGCTCCAGGTGACCAGCGCGGTGGCCCGTGTGATTGCCGACGACCGGAAAGTCACCCTGGATGCGCTCGGGGGGCAGAAGCCGGTCCCCGCCCCGGCACCGGCACTCCCCGTCCCGCCACAAGGATCGCGAAGCACTCTGGGAAATGTGCTGGGCGCCATCTTCCTTTTTCTCGTGGTCATCATTTTTCTCGTCATTCTTCCCATCGTGTTGCTGATCAATTTTCTTCGCCGCCTCTTCGGGCGCCGCGGCCCCAGAAATGGTCCCGGCGGCTGGTGGGGTTGGGGTTCAGGAGGGGGCGGCGGAGGCTTTGATGGAGGCAGCGGCGGCGGAGACTCCGGCGATTTTGGCGGATTTGGTGGCGGCGATTCCGGAGGCGGCGGCGCGAGCGGAGACTGGTGAGTCAGGAGACCATCCCGCGGCCCGCGCCCGAGGCGGACGGATTGGCCCGTGACTCTGGATTTCTGGCAAAGGAGCGTAGATGAAAATTCTAGCCGGAGTAGTAATTCTTCTGCTGCTGGTCGCTGTCATTTGCGGCAGCTCGTATGTGAGCCGGCGCAATGACATGGTGCGCAAGAGCGAGGCCATCAAGGCCGCGTGGTCTCAGGTGGATGTGGATCTGCAACGGCGCGCGGACCTGATTCCCAACCTGGTGGAGACGGTCAAGGGTTACGCCGCGCAGGAGCAGACCGTGTTTACCGCCATCGCCAATGCGCGCGCGGCCCTGCTCGGTGCCCACACCCCCGCGGAGCGTATCGCCGCCAACGGCCAGCTCGATGGCGCGCTGGGACGCCTGCTGGTTGTGGTCGAGAACTACCCGCAACTGAAGTCCAATGAAAATTTCCTGCGCCTGCAGGACGAACTGGCCGGGACGGAAAATCGCATCAGCGTTTCCCGCCGGCGCTATAACGAGGCCGTGCAGGACTACAACACGTTTATCGCCCTCTTTCCCAATAGCGTGGTGGCCGGCATGTCCGGCTTCCAGCGCAACGAGGACTACTTCAAGGCGGAAGCAGCCGCTCGTCCCGTGCCCAAAGTCCAGTTCAGCCCCGCGCCGGCGCATCCCTGACGGCTACCAAACTGACGCCCCATTCCGCCGCCTCGCCGCGCGGTTGGAATCATTGCGGGTGTCTTCCACGGTCGGTTAAGATTGACGGTTTAGCGCCGGGGGATCCCTCATTGTGACGGCATCGCTTTCAAATGTTTCAGTAGAAGCGGCGCACGAGACGCCGCAGACCCTTCCATCCGACGCCAGCGAGCGCGGCGCCATTGCTCCGTTTTGGCGAGACGGCAGGCCGCGGATCGGTATCCACACCTCCACGGCGGGAGAGCCCAGCCGGGCCCTGGATATCGCCGCGCGGATTGGCTGCACCGCGCTCCAGATTTTCTCCGGTAGCCCGCGCATGTGGCCGCGCCCGCATCAGCGCGCGGTCCCGCCGCCGGTGGCTGAACGCTTCCGCCGCCGCCGGACGGAATTACGGCTCGGGCCGTTGGCCGTGCACGCGAATTACCTGATCAACCTGGCCTCCGCGGATCCGCTGGTTTGGCAGCGCTCCGTGGACGCGTTCCGCGACGAGATGGTGCGCGCGTTGCAACTCGGCGCCGAATATCTGATCGTCCATCCCGGGTCCGCCCGGGACGCGGGCATCGCCCGCGGCATCGAAAACGTGGCGGAAGCCATCGCGCGTGCCTCCCGGAATTTGCCGGAGCCGCATGCCGCGCCCGCCCAGGGCCCATTGCGCGTGCTGATTGAAAACACGGCGGGGCAGGGCACCGGTCTGGGCTCGTGCTTTGCACACCTGGGCGCCATGCTCCAGGCCTGCCGCGCGCGCGGCGTCACTCCGCTTCCGGGCGTCTGCCTGGACACGGCGCACCTGCTGGCCGCGGGATTCGAGATTCGCACCGCCGAAGGCTTGGACCAGACGCTGGACCAAGCGGACGCGGCCTTCGGCCTGGAAAACGTCCGGGTGCTGCACATGAATGACTCCAAGGCTCCGCTGGGCGCACGGCGCGACCGCCACGAACACATCGGACGCGGGCACATCGGCAAGCAAGCTTTCGCGCGCATCCTGGCGCATCCCCGGCTGCGCAGTCCGGACCGCGCGTTTCTGCTGGAGACGCCCATTGACCGGCCCGGCGATGATCGCCGCAACGTGCGCGCCCTGTGGTCGCTCCTGGGCCTCGTCCCGCCCATCGTTCCGGGTCTGTCTCGTGCCGTCCAGCGTTCGTCTGCTACGGTTGCGGATTTTTCTGGTAGGGGCGGACCCGCGCAGCGTGTCCGCCCATCCCGGCGCAGCCGTCGTCCTGTCGGAATCCATCGCAAATCATCGCGCAACCGGGCGGCGCGGCGCGCGCGGCGCGCGGAATCGGGGAAACCACGGTGACGGAATACCAGCCACAGGAAATCGAACGCCGCTGGCAGGAGCGCTGGGAGCGGGAAGGCGCCTTCCACTGCGAGGTGGACCCCGCGCGGCCGAAATACTACGTCCTGGAAATGCTGCCCTATCCCTCCGGCACCCTGCACATGGGACACATGCGCAACTACGCCATTGGCGACGCGGTGGCCCGCTTCCGCCGGCTGCGCGGCTTCAACGTGATGCACCCGCTCGGTTACGACTCCTTCGGCCTGCCCGCGGAAAACGCGGCTATGCAGCGCGGCATCCATCCGCGCGAGTGGACCAATTCCAACATCGCGGAGATTCGATTGGCCGCCCGGCGCTTCGGCCTCAGCTACGACTGGCGCCGCGAACTTTCCACCTGCGAGCCCGAATACTACCGCTGGAACCAGTGGATTTTTCTGCGCATGCTCGAGCGCGGCCTGGCCTACCGGAAAAAGAGCCTGGTGAACTGGTGCCCGAAGTGCCAGACCGTGCTGGCCAACGAACAGGTGGTGGACGGCTGCTGCTGGCGGCACGAAGACACCCCGGTCGAGGCCCGGGAGATCGAACAGTGGTTCCTGCGGATTACCCAATACGCGGACGAACTGCTGGACGACTTGCGCAAAATCGAAGGCGGCTGGCCGGAGCGCGTGGTGCTGATGCAGCGCAACTGGATCGGCAAATCTCAGGGCGCGCGCGTGCGCTTTGCCGTCGAAGGCATGGCCGGCAAGTCGATCGAAGTGTTCACCACGCGCATTGACACCATTTACGGCGCCACCGCCCTGATGCTGGCCGCGGACCACCCGCTGCTCCCCAGCCTCATCGAGGGCGCCACCAATCGCGCCGCGCTGGAGAAGGAGTCGCGCAGGCTGCTGCGCCAGGGAGTGCGCGCCGCCGATGTCGAGACCGCGGAAAAGGAAGGCTTCTTCACCGGCAAATACGCGCTGAATCCGTTCAGCCGCGCGCGCCTGCCCATCTGGGTGGCCAACTTCGTCCTCTCCGGTTACGGCACCGGAGCGGTCATGGCCGTCCCCGCACACGACCAGCGCGATTTCGAGTTCTGCCGGAAATACGATCTCCCAATCCGCATCGTCATTCAGCCGGTCACCCCCGTCGCTTTGTTTACGGACACCATGGACGCGGCCTACGACGCAAAAGACGGCACGGTCGTGGATTCCGGCCCTTACTCCGGCCTCACCCCTCCGGAGGCCATCGAACGCATGACCGCCGACGCGGAAAAGCAGGGTTTCGGCCGCGGTGAAATCGTCTTTCGGCTGAAGGACTGGGGCATCAGCCGCCAGCGCTACTGGGGCACCCCGATCCCCGTGGTGCACTGCCCGGGCTGTGGAATCGTTCCCGTGCCCGAGAGCGAGCTGCCCGTGCGCCTGCCGGCCCAGGTCAAGATTACCGGAGAAGGGAAGTCACCGCTCGAAAGCGTGCCCGAATTTGTGAACGTGAAGTGTCCGAAATGCGGCGGGCCGGGGCGGCGCGAAACGGACACCATGGACACGTTTTTCGACTCCTCCTGGTATTACTACCGCTATGCGGACGCGCACAATGATCGCGCGCCGTTCGATCCCGCCGTCGTCGGCTACTGGAATCCCGTGGACCAGTACATCGGCGGAATCGAACACGCCATTCTCCACCTGCTCTACTCGCGTTTCTTCTGCCGGGTGTTCCGCGACCTGGGAATGGTCAACCACGCGGAGCCCTTCACCCGCCTCTTCTCCCAGGGCATGGTGCTCAAGGATGGCGCGGCCATGTCCAAATCGAAGGGCAATGTGGTGGGCGCCATGGACATTGCGGCGAAATATGGCTGCGACACGGCCCGCGTGTATACGCTGTTTGCCGCGCCCCCGGAAAAAGACCTGGAATGGAGCGAGCAGGGCATCGAAGGCTGCGCCCGGTTCCTGCAGCGCGCCTGGCGGATTGTCGAGCGGCAGGCGGAACGCGTGCGGCAGGCTGGGCCCTATGACCCGGCGGCGTTGGGAGACCCGGACCGGGCCCTGCTGCGCCGGACGCACCAGACGCTGCGGCGCGTTTCGAATGATTACGAGGTGCGCTGGCACTTCAACAGCTCCGTGGCCCTGCTCATGGAGTTGGTGAACGCCATGCAGGCTGCGGAACCGCTTGAAGAGCGCGTCCAGCCCGGCGTGTTGGGCGAGGTCCTGGAGATTTTCACCCTGATGTTGGCGCCGCTCGCCCCGCACATCGCGGAGGAATTCTGGGAAATGCTGGGCCACCCCGGCGGGCTGGCGCGGGCGAAGTGGCCCGCTTACAGCGAGGAATTGGCGCGCGAGGAGATGGTGGAAGTGGTGGTGCAGGTGAACGGAAAGGTCCGCGCGCGGATCACCTGCGAGGCCGGGCTGGGGGAGGACGAGCTTTCGAGGTTGGCGCTGGCCGATGCCCGTGTCATTCCCTGGCTCGACGGCAAGCCGGTCAAGAAGACCATCGTCGTTCCCGACAAGCTGGTCAATCTGGTTGTGAGCTGACGCCCCGAGGTTTCGACGTCAGTTTGAGTCCGCAAATAGGAATTGCGTTGGACCACGTGTACGGACTACTTCTGCTGCTTGATGATTCGTCGGTACTCGTCATGAGAACCAATCCATACCCAAATGAAGTCTCCGCCGTCTTCCAGCGCGAGAGCGCGGTGGCTCATCCCAACTCTTACAGATCGCAGTTTGCCCACCCTTTTGAAATGAAGTGAGGGATGCGAGGGGTTTTGTTTGAGCAGGTCGAAGTTCTTTCGCGCGACCAGTTGGAGAGCCTCGGGCAGGCTGGCAAAGAGCGCCCAAAAGCGGGCGGTGGTTCGATGCATCTACAGATCCTTGAGGGCCCTTTTGGCCTTTTGTTCGCGGGCCTCACGCACCAGGAAATCGAGCCTTCCGGCCTGTGAGTCCGCCTCGACCTCCTTGTCCCACTTCTCCCAATCCCGCTCCGACAGCCAGCGAAAAATCTCGGCGACCTCCTCGCTGGGAAGGCGCTCAATCTCCGCCTTGAGTTCATCCACTTTTGACATACGGATGTCCTTTCGATGCACTCAGTATACTACTCGGGACGGACTCCTGGGTGCCATGCGGCCGGAAGTGAGCAGGCGAGAGGCGCCCCAAAAGCGGCGCCTCCCGCACGCAAAGGCCATCGGGCCGCTCGCCGCACGGCGCGCGCCGCTCGCCAGTTCTGCTAAACTATCCCTTCAGATGAGCGTTCCCGGCGGCATCGTCATTCTCGATTTCGGCTCGCAGTATACGCAGCTGATCGCCCGGCGCATCCGCGAGCAGGAAGTGTTCAGCGCGGTGCTGCCCTGCACCGCGGCCTTGGACGAAGTGCGCCGCTACCGTCCGGCAGGCATCATCCTCTCCGGCGGGCCTTCCTCGGTGTATGACCCGGCCTCTCCGGTGTGCGACCCCCTCGTGCTGCAACTCGATCTGCCGGTGCTGGGCATCTGCTACGGCCTGCAATGGATTACCCACGCCCTGGGCGGAAAGGTAGAACGCGCGGGGCGCCGGGAATACGGTCCGGCGGAACTGGTGGTGCAGAACGGCTCGGAACTGTTCCGCGGGCTGCCGCGGTCCCTGCGCACCTGGAACAGCCACGGCGACCACGTCACCGGCCTGCCCCCGGGGTTCCGCCTCGTGGGCACCACGGACAACGCCATCTCCGCCGTGGAGGATTCGCAACGCCGCATTTACGCCGTCGAGTTTCATCCCGAAGTGCGCCACACCGAGCACGGCTCCGAGTTGCTGGGGAATTTCGTCTTCGGCATCTGCAAGGCGCAGCGCAATTGGAATGGCGGCGCCTTCATCGCCGAAACTACCGAGGCCATCCGCAAAAAGGTCGGCCCGGCCCGGGCCATCTGCGCGCTCTCCGGCGGAGTGGATTCGGCGGTGGCGGCAGTGCTGGTGCATCGCGCCATTGGCGACCGGCTGACCAATGTGTTTGTGGATACTGGCCTGCTGCGCAAGGATGAATACGAGAGCACGCTGGACCTGCTGCGCAACCGCCTGGGTTTGAACGTAGACGGGGTGCGCGCGGGCGCGCGGTTTCTGGAGCGCCTGGCGGGAGTGACCGATCCGGAAGAGAAGCGCCGGCGCATCGGCCGCGAATTCATCGCTGTGTTTGCGGACGAGGCGCGGCGCCTGGGCGGCATCCGCTTTTTGGTGCAGGGCACGCTCTATCCCGACGTGATCGAATCCGTTTCCGTGAAGGGTCCCTCCGCCACCATCAAGACCCACCACAACGTCGGCGGGCTTCCCGCGGATCTGCCCTTCGAGCTGGTCGAGCCGCTGCGCGATCTCTTCAAGGACGAAGTGCGCCGCATCGGCCGCGAACTGGGAATCCCGGAAGAGATGCTCACCAAGCACCCCTTTCCCGGACCGGGGCTGGCCGTGCGCCTGCTCGGAGAAGTCACCGAGCCGCGCCTGGAAAAACTGCGCGAAGCGGACGCCATCGTGGTGGAGGAAATCCGCCGCGCCGGGCTCTACGACAAAACCTGGCAGGCGTTTGCCGTGCTGCTCCCGGTGCGCTCCGTGGGCGTGATGGGAGACGACCGCAGCTACGGGGAGACCGTAGCCGTGCGCGTGGTGGAATCCGAAGACGCCATGACCGCGGACTGGGCGCGGCTGCCCGCCGAGGTGCTCTCGCGCATTTCCGTGCGCATCGCCAATGAGGTGCGCGGCGTCAGCCGCGTGGTCTACGACATCAGCTCCAAGCCGCCCAGCACCATCGAATGGGAATAGCTATGCACACGACGGAAGCGGGGACCTCTTCCGCCAACTCCCTCCGGCGGGCGCGGTGGGATGCGGGATTAGCGACGGGCGAGCTTCTGCGCCATGAAGAACAGGAGCTTCCGGTCGTTGTCTTCAATCTTTCCCAGCAGGCGGCGGAAGCGCGTCAGCATGCGCGCCTCTTTGCCCGCGCTGCCCCACACCACGTCGTCCGCGGAGCGGCGCCGCGGCAACTTGGGCAGAACGGGCGGTTCCTCTCCATCATAGAAAAGCTGATAGAGAGGCACCTCGAGGGCCCGCGCGATCTTCTCGATGGTGTCGAGCGCGGGCACGGTGTGCCCGTTTTCGACGCGCGAGATATAGCACCGCAGCAGGCCGGTGCGCTTCTCGATGTCGCCCTGGGATAGATTCTTGGTTTCGCGAAGCGATCGGATACGGTCAGCGATAATCATGACGGCATTACACCATAACTACATTGCGCTTGCAACCGCAATGAACGGCCCGCCCCGGCGGGTTGAAACCGCGGGAGGGCGCGGCGCGTCCTAGAATATGGAGTGAATTTGGCGCTGGCACAGCCACGGGTTACACCCGTTCGCGCGGTGGCCTCCGGGCCGCGGGCAGAGGAATCCGCCTGCATCCGTAGGGCCCAGCAAGGGGACGTCTCCGCGTTCGAGGCACTGGTCCGCGCCCACCAGAAGCGCGTGCTCAGCATTGTGGCCGGCATCCTCCGCTGGAACGAAGACGTGGAAGACATCAGCCAGCAGGTGTTTCTGAAGGTTTTCCTGGCCTTGAAGCGCTTCGACGGGCGCTCCAGCTTTTCCACCTGGCTTTACAAGATCGCCGTCAACGAAACCTACGATTACTTGCGCAAAAAGAAGGCGCGCAAGCTGGTGTACGAGGCGGATCTCAGCGAGGAACAGGAGGAGCGCCTCTCCGATTATGTTCCGGACGACGGCCGCGCCACCACCCCGGAACGCGCCGAATCCCGGCAGGCGGTGGAGCGCCTGCTGGCGGAGCTCACCCCGGAGGAGCGCCTGATGATCGTGCTCAAGGAAGTGGAAGGATATTCCGTGGAAGAAATCAGCGAGGCCCTGGGAGTGAATCCCAACACCGTGAAAGTGCGCATGTTCCGCGCCCGCCGCAGGATGACGGAATTGTACCGGCGGCGTTACGGCGCGCCGCAACGTGTGGGCGCCTCGGCCGCCGGGAGGATATGACCATGCAAAGTTCCAATCCAGGCGCGCCAGCCTGCAACGGCTACCAGGCGCCGATGGAAGATTTCCTGGAAGCGCTGGCCGAAGACCCGGAGGCCCGGCCCGCGCCTGAGCTCGCCAGGCATCTGGCGGAGTGCGCCGGTTGCCGCGATACGCTGGCCGAAGTCGGCGAGGTGAGCACGCTGGTGCGCGATGCGGCGGTGCGCGTGCCCCCGTCGCTCTTCGCGGACCCTTACTTCGCGGTGCGCGCCGGGGCCCGCGCCCGCGAGAGCCTGCGCCGCGGTGGCGATTTCTGGCGGCAACTCGAGGCTTTTTCCATGCGCTTTATGGCCGCGGGCATCTCCGCGGCGCTGATGCTGGGGGCCATGGCCATGTGGGGCACCCAGCGCCATTCCCCGCGGTCCTTCGCCCGGCTGCGCCCCGCCGATTCCCGGGTGCTTTCGCCGGAAGTGAATCCCGCTCCCGGAAACGCGGATGAAGTGGTGGTGGCGCTGTGGTCCAGTTCGGCGCAGCGCAACGGGAGGCAACGATGAGATGGAAAGCTGGCGCCCTGGTCTTCGCCGTGTTCCTGGCCGGCGCCGCGGTCGGCGGCCTGAGCGTGCGCGTGTTTGGCGACCGCATTTTTTCTACCGGCGCCGCGGCCACCAATCTCCCCGTCACCAAAACGGAATTCGTCCGGCAACTCGATCAGAAAGTGTCACTCACCCCCGAGCAGCGCACCCAGATCCTGGCCATCATGGACGATACCGTTTCGGAATATCACAAGATTTACGCCCCAATGGGCCCCCAGTTTGAAGAAGCCCGGCACCACGGCCGCGAGCGTATGCGCGGCGTGCTGACGCCTGAACAACTGCCCAAATTCGAAGAGTTCCTGCGCCAATTGGACGAGCAACGCAAGAAGGCGGAACAGGCCAGCAAGTAGCGGTAGGACAGACACTCCTGTCTGTCCTCTCTGTCTCTTCTCTCTCCGGGCTTTGCCGCGCGCTCCTTCGCAAACGCCGCAGCATGGAAAGGAGACAGACAAGCATGTCTGTCCCACCCCCGGGCCATCAGGTCCCGTCATGCCACCCGGTTAGAAGGGAATATCTTCGTCGGACACTTCTCCCCCGTGGCTGAAGTCATCGGCAGGTGCGGCCGGCGCCGCGTGCGGCGCTTCGCCTTCCTCGGCAGGGGCCGCTCCGCCCGTGCCGGATGGCGCCCCATCCCCGCGCCCGCCCAGCATGCGGAAATTGGTGCACACGATATCGAAGCTGGTGCGTTTGTTCTGATCCCGGTCGGTATATTCCCGCTGCTGGATGCGGCCCTCCAGATAAATCAGCGAGCCTTTGTGCAGGTATTTCTGCGCGATCTCCGCCTGCTTGCCCCACACCACAATCTTGTGCCACTCGGTGCGCTTCTGGCGTTCCCCGGCGCGGTCTTTGTAGGTCTCGTCCGTGGCCATCGAAAAATTGGCCACTGGCTGGCCCGAGGATGTAAAGCGCACCTCCGGGTCGCGGCCCAATCGGCCCACCAGAATCACTTTATTCACAGACATGGCGATTCTCCTGATGGGCAAACCCTACCACGCATGAGCACGCGAGGCAATTGTGGGACAGACATTCCTGTCTGTCTCCCTTCCGCTCCTCGGCGAGTGCAGAGGATTGCTCCGCAATCCCTCAGCAGAGAGGAAGCCGCGCAGCACTCCCCGGCGCCAAAGGCGACAGACAGAAATGTTCGCACCGGCGGGCGGCAGAGAGCCCGGCCCAAAAAGGACAGACAAGAATGTCTATCCGGCTACGGCTTGGCTGCGGCCAGTTCGTGCAGCTTGGCGTTGGCCCGGCGGGCCTCATCCGTCCCGGGATTCCGGCGCACTACTTCGCGAAGCTCGCGGATGGCGCTGGCCTGCTGGCCCATCTCCAGCAGTGCCATGCCTTTCTTCAGCCGCGCCGGGGCCACCTTGAAACTCTTCGGATAATTCGTGAGCACGCGGTCGTAGGCGGTTACCGCCTGCGAGTAATCTCCCTGGGCATAGCTGATTTCCCCCAGATAAAACTGCGCATTGCCGGCCAGATCGGTGTCCGCATAATACTTCAGATAATCCTGAAACTCCTGCCGCGAAAGGTCGTACTTGCCGGTCTCGAAGTCGCGCCGCGCGGAAGCATAGAGCACGTCCGCCGATGGCGCCGGCGCCGCCGCCGCCGCGGGAGGATTCTGGGCGCCGGCCGGAGCCGCCCCGGTGCCGGGCAGGGTGCCGGGCCCGCCGCCCAGCTTCGCGTCCACGCTTTGCAGCGTGTTCTGGGCATCGGTCATCTGCTGGCCGAGTTTGCCCACGCGCGATTTCAGCTCGTCCATGTTGTCCACCATGGCCTGCAGCTGCGTGCCCATGGAATCCATGCGCGCGCCGGTGCCCGCCTGCACCTGCTGCACGGTCTGGGAGAGCGCGCCCATGCCGGTGTTCAATTTATTGACGCTGTCCAGCGATTGTTCCAGCAGCGTCTTCAGCACCGCGTTCTTCTGCTCCAGGGAGTTCTGGATGTTGTTGGTGGTGTCGATCAACCGGGTCACGTCCTGCTGGAGCTGGATCATCTCCCGGTTGGCCGCGCCCGCCGGGGCCGGCGAATACAGCACGCCGCAGCAAAAGCCCGCGCACAGCGCGGCGACTACGGTCAGGATCGTTTCTTTGCGCACAGAAGTCCTCCTCCACGGAATAATGGCGCGCCGCCGGGCCGGCGGCCGCCGCATCGGCCCTCATCCTTCAAGCGGCCGCAGCGGCCCGCGCCGCTCCGGCTGGAACCCGCTCCCACCCCCGGCGAACGAGCGCCTATTTCGCCGAAACAAAATGCGCGCGGCGGTTCTGCTGCCAGCAGGACTCGTCCGACTGCGTGCAGAAGGGACGCTCCTTGCCGTAGCTGACCGTGTTCATCCGCGAGGCGTCAATGCCCAGGGAGACCAGGAATTTCTTGGCGGACTCGGCGCGCTCCGCCCCCAGCGCCAGGTTGTATTCCAGCGACCCGCGCTCGTCGCAATGTCCCTCCACCGCCACCTTGGCTTCGGGATAGCGGCGCAGAAATTCCGCGGTGCGCGCCAGCGCGTCCCGCGCGTCCGCCCGGATGTCGTACTTGTCGTAGTCGAAAAAGGCGTCGCGCACGCTCTGCTTGAACATCTCCGCGAACGGCAGCGGTTCCGAAGACACCTCGCCCGGCCGCGCCGCCCCGCTCACCGTAATGCGCACGCTGGTCGAGGCGTTGCCCCCGGGGCCCGATGCGGTGATCGAATAGGTGGTGGATTGCGCCGGCTGCACCTGCTTGGAGCCTTCCGGCGCCACGTTTTCCCCCGCCAGAGACACGTTGGTCGCGTTGGTGGAAGACCAGGTGAGCTGCGAGCTCTGTCCTTCGGAAATAAACGTGGGCGATGCCTGCAGCGTCACCGTGGGCCGCGGCGGCGGCGGTGTGGACGCGGCCGGCGCGGGCGAGGTCGCCGCCGGATTCTTCGACCCGCAGCCCGCATAACTCAACAGCAAAATTGCCGTGCACACTACCAGGAGCGAATTCCGGACGATCTGCAGTCGCATCTTTGAATGCCTCCTCAATAAGAGCTGGGAACTTGCGCGATGACCGAGAGTGAGCCGGTGATTCCCTGAAAAGTATACTCCACACCTCCGGGAAGAAAGCAGGCCGCCCGCGCTTTCATCGCGGAGACCAATTGGGCGATACATTCTGGCCCTCGTGCGTCAACTGCCGGACCATCGAGCCGTCCGCCAGCATGCTCCAGATCTGCCGCGTGCCGGTGCGCGTGGATTCAAATGCCAGATGGCGCCCGTCCGGAGCCCACGCCGGCTTCTCGTTGCGGCCCGCGTCCCGGGTCAGTTGCACCAGTTTCCGCGTGGCCACGTCGGTCACATAGATATCGAAGTTCCCGTCCGGCCGCCGCCAGCTGAAGGCCAGAAGCTGCCCGTTGGGAGACCAATCCGGATCCACCACGTAGCCCATGTCCGGCAGGTCCAGCTTTTCCGTGTTGGTGCCGTCCGCGTTCATCAGATAGATTTGCGGCAATCCCCCGCGCCCGCTCACAAAGGCCACGCTTTGCCCGGTCTTGGGATTCCACACCGGCTGGGCGTCCGGCCCCCCGGAGGTGGTGATGCGCTTCAGCCCGCCCCCGGTCACGTCTGCTGTGTAGATATTGGGCGGGCCGGCCGCGCTGGACATGAACATCAGCTTGGTGCCGTCCGGAGACCAGGAAGGTGACGCGTTCGTCCCCAGGAAATGCTGGAAGGCCACGCTCCGCCCCAGTTCCACCGAGTACATGCAGATCTGAAACGTCGGCGGTCCCTTGGCTCCGCCCAAACACGTGTAGGCGATGCGCGAAGCGTCCGGAGACCACCGCGGGGTCACGGCGATTCCCGCCTGATGCGTCAACTGCTGCTGGCTCTCGCCGTCGTAATCCATCATCCAGATTTCCTTGTTTCCGGTGCGCGTGGAAACAAAGGCGATGCGCGTCTGCGCGATGCCCGCTATGCCTCCCGACAACCGCGTCACGATGTCGTCCGCATACATGTGCGCCAGCCGGCGCACGTCCTGGTTGGTCACCGACCCGTGATAGCGCTTGCCGATCGCCGGCGGCGTGGCCGGATTCTGCACGTCGGAAAGCCAGCCGTCCACGCCCAGCGCGTCGCCAGACGCGGCCAGCGTGCCGTAGCCCACGAATTGCGCGTTCGCGGGAACCGCCGTCCAATGCCCCGGGTTCAAGGCGGCCGGCGCACCCGGCGCGTCGGCGGGCTGAAAGCTGCGGCTCACCAGTTCCAGAATGCCGCTGTATTCCAGGTCCGCGCGCACCGTATCGGTGAAGAGCTGGGAGAGGGGTTGAGAGCCGGGATTTCCGGAGACGAAATCGGCAATGGCCACGCGGGCTTTGGCCACGCCGATCCCGGTTCCCGTCCGGAACCAGTCCGGGGCCTGCTGCGGACGCGCTTGGAGCGGCAGCAGCACTCCAAAGGTCAGCAGGGCAAAAAGCGACAGGGCACCGGCGGGAGTGCTCGCGCCACGCACAGCGGAACGCACACGGGACGTTGCGATCATGTTCCCCCAATCATCCATCACTCCCGGAAGCGCGCAGACCGGCTTGCGGCCGGACCTAACGATGAAACTCGAACCAGAATTCCACGGACACGTACGGCCCGGAATAATCCCCGGGCAGTTTCAGGAAGGGAATCGAATCCTGCACCGCCCGCAGCGCGGAGCGATCCACCGATGCGTTTCCGCTCGATTGCGTGATCTGGATGTTGCTGGCCGTGCCGTCGCGGAAAATCTGGAACTGCACCACCACCCGCGGCGCAAATCGAATCGAAGGATCCACGGTGGATTGCAGCCAGTTGTTGCTGATGCGCCGCTGCACCGCCTCCACGTACCAGGCGTAGCGCTGCGCAAACGCGCCCCCGGCGGGCCCGCCAATCCCGATACCTCCCTGCGCCGGGCTATTCCCCATGTTGAACTGCGAATAGGCCATGGACGGCGTGCCGCCCTGGCCGTAGGGAATCGCTCCCGGCGGCGGAACGGAAGTGTCTTCCAGCAGCTTGGAGCGCTTCGTGGGCGCCAGTTTTTTCTCTTTCCCGAATTGCGGAAGCGGCTTGGCGTCCGGCACCACCTCCGGCTTTTTGGGTTTGGGTTCCGATTTGTACAGCCCGTGGGTCGGGTCCGTCACCCGGCTCATGGAGACAACCGCCGGGCGCGGCAGCGGCACACCGGGCAGGGAACTGACCACCCCGATGGTCACCGCGCCTCCCCCGCCGGCTGCGGACCAGGCATTGCCGCGCGCCACGTAAAAGGCGGAAAACAACAGCGCCGCGGCCAGCGCCGTGTGCATGCCCGCGGAGGCCGCCAGCGGTCCGCCCAGCGCCGGCTCCGGAGTCCCCAGGGCCGCCACGGCCATCAGGAGCCTCCCCCGCCGTGGCTGGTGATTGGTTCCGTCACCACGCTGATGTTCTGGATGCCGGACTGGCGCATGGCGTCAATCACCGCGGCAAAACTGCCGAACGGAACGGTCTCATCGCAGCGGATAAATACTGCGCGAGTGGCGTAGTCCGGCGCCTTCGATTTCACCTTCGCCGCCAGATCGTGCAGGTTCACCGGATCGTTGCCCAGGTATACGCGTTGCGCGCGGTCAATGGTAATCACCAGGCGCTCCTCGGTGATTTCCTTCACCGTCTTCGTCTTGGGCAGGTCCACTTCAATCCCGGACTGAAGTATCGGCGCGGTGATCAGGAAAATGATCAGCAGCACCAGCACCACGTCCACGAACGGCACGATATTGATGTCCGAAAGGGAAGTGCCGGTTTGACGGTTCAGTTGCGGCATCTGCTATCCTCTGCCGGTTTTCCGATTCCGCGTTTCGAGCTTCGCCCTCGCTCAGCCGTACGTCTTCTCCACCTGGGCCAGGAATTCGTTGGTGAACGTGTCCATCTGCGCGCCCAGATTTTTGATGTTGTGAAGGAAGTTATTGTAGGCGATCACCGCGGGAATCGCGGTGAACAGCCCGGCGGCTGTGGTGATCAAAGCCTCCGCGATGCCCGGCGCCACCGCGCGCAGGCTGGAGGCGCCGGCCAGGCCCAGGCCGGTGAAGGCGTCAATGATCCCCCACACCGTGCCGAACAGCCCGATGAACGGCGTCACCGATCCGGTGGTGGCCAGCCAGGGCATCCACTTTTCCAGTTTGCGCACTTCCGCCGCCGCGCTCGCCTGCATCGTCGCCAGGATCGCGGTCTGGCTGCGAATGCGTCCGGGGTGAGGATTGGTCTCCGTCAGTTGGCTTTCCACTTCCCGCACCCCAGCCGTGTACACCGCCACCAGCGGAGAGGCCGATGCCGAAAGCGGCTTGGGATCGTTCAGTTTGCGCCGGCTGCGAAACTCGGTGAGAAAGCGGTTGGTGTGCCGCTCGAGGAGTGAAAACAGGCGTGATTTCTGAAAGATCACCGCCCAGGAAAACAGGGAAAATGCCAGGAGCATGGCCAGGACAATACGCGCGACCCAGCCCGTCTGCTCCAGAAGGGGAACGAGCTGGCTCTGCATTATGCTGCCCAGAATTGGTGTCAATGTCCTCCCTCAGTCCGAAGCCAGGCGCCCGCGCCTGCTCCCCCAGGACACTCTGAAACCGTAGCACACGCCTCGAACCCTGCGCAAACCAGAGAGTGAAGCCTGGTTCGAAGCAGTGAATGCATCTGCGAGGCGTCCGGCTGCCTTCCGAGGCTATCGCAGGCGGTTCCAGACGCCGCCTGCCCCCTGCAGGCGCGGTCACCGGTTGGCCCCTTCCCGCGTGTATCCACTGGTTCTTGCTCGGCATCCAAGAGCGGTTGTAAGCCCCACTGCGTTTGGTTGCCGGGGGCAGCCGGTGGGGAAAAACTCCGGAATCAGTTCGCTCTGTTTCGGCCATGCCGTCAAATCCAGTTCTTGAGACTAAACGGAGAGGGAGGAATAAATGAGTAAGTATCTGGCATTACTCGCAGGGGCATTCGTTCTCGCGATGGCAGCACCGGGGAAACCCGTGGCGTCCTCCGGCAACTGGAAAGTGGACGCCCGGCACTCCGACGCCCAGCTCACTACCGATGGCACCACCGAGTTTGGGAAGAAGAACACCAACTTCACCGTCGGCTTCGCCCGGCTCATGGGCATCGTGAAGCTGGACAGTACCAATCCGGCGAACAGCACCATTCATATTGACTTCTACCCGTCCACCTCCATGGACCCAACCATCGACCACGATGGCAACGTCAACATCAAGTGGTTTTCCAACGAGGCCAATAACACCATGATCTGCTTCCGTTCCCAGACCATGGAGCAGACCGCGGACGGGCGGCTGAAGGCCACCGGCGATCTGGGCCTGATGCGTGTGGACCGCAACGTGGAAATTACCCCGAGTGAATCCTATTCCGGGCCGGTGTATGGTCCCCCGATGTTCCATCACGTCAAGCAGACCGCGACCTTTGTGTTCGACCTCCCGGCGGAGGCAGCCTCCGGCCCCAACAAGGGATACCTCTCCTCCTCGGGTTCCACCAGCATGGCCCGCGAAGATTTCCCCCAGCTCTTCAAAGCCATTTTTGCCACGGAGTGGCCCGCAGTGGTTCGCGATAAGAACTGCCAGACCTTGGGCACGGGCGAAGCCTATGGTGGCACTCAGTGCACCGGAACTTTTCTGATGCCGACCTTCCCGGTTGGGCCCAGGGCCAGCTCGGGTGAAGACTACCCCGGCCCGCAGAATTTCAACAGCATTGTGGGTCAGCATCTGACCATCGCCGTCCACATGCGCTTGAAGCCGAGCGGCTCGGGCGCGAAAGCCGCTGGAGAAGGCGAGTAACCGAAAACGAGTGGCTCGGGCCGCCTGGCTACCTGGTGCGGGGAGGGCGCGAAATAATTCCGCGCCCCCCGCCGCGCCGCAGGCTGCAGCCTCACTTCCATTCTGCTCGTCAGGAAATAACGAAGCCCGACCGCCGGACGAAGCTCGATGATTTGTTCCGCAAGGGGAAGCCCGATCCGCGCGGCCCAAGCAAAGGAATGGATCTCATGGACATGAAACTCGAGGTGGTCGTCATCCCCGTCTCGAATGTGGACCGCGCGAAGGAGTTCTACGGCGGGCTCGGCTGGCGGCTCGACGCCGACTTCTCCGCCGGTGCTGACTTCCGCATCATCCAGTTCACCCCGCCGGGCTCCGGATGCTCCATTCAATTCGGCACCAACGTCACGTCGCAGGCCCCTGGCTCAGCCCAGGGCTTGTACCTGGTCGTTCCCGATATCGCGGCCGCCCGCAACCACCTGCTCGCCCGCGGTGTCCAGGTCGGCGAGCTATTCCACGAGGGGACGCTTGGCGCTCGCTTCGATCACGCGAAGAACCTCCGCGTCAGCGGCCCCGCCCCCGATCGCGGCAGCTACCGCTCCTTCGCCTGGTTTCGCGATCCCGATGGCAACGGCTGGCTCCTCCAGGAGGTCACCTCCCGGCTGCCCGGGCGCGTCGATCCCGCCGCCACTTCCTTCGGCTCCGTAACCGGCCTGGCGAGCGCGCTCCGGCGTGCCGCGGCCGCGCACGGCGAGCACGAGAAGCGTACCGGCGCCGCGGACCCCAACTGGCCCGACTGGTACGCCGAATACATGGTGGCGGAACAGTCCGGGAAGAAGCTGCCGGAGTGATCGAAGGCCGGAGCGCACGCGCTCCCGCTAATCCGGATGTGCCTTCGCGGCAAGTGTGGGACAGACATTCTTGTCTGTCTCCCCGCGCGTCTTTGCCGCAAGGATGGGCGGGCCACCTCTGCGCAGACAGGCCGGGATGCCTGTCCCGCGGGCGAGGCGTTTTGCCAGAGACTCCCCAAGGAGGCAAGCCATGAAACGGATCGCTTTCCTGCCGGTTGCTGTAGCAGCGGTGGCCGGCGTTGCCACCCTTTTGGCCCCCGCGCTCGGACACGCCGAAGACGAGGCCGCCCCCCTGTTCGGAATCAGGATCCCACCCGGTTATCGTGACTGGAAGCTGATCTCCGTGGCCCACGAAGAAGGCAAACTCAACGATTTGCGCGCTATCCTGGGCAACGACGTGGCCATCGAGGCGTGCCGCAAAGGGCAGCTTCCGTTTCCCGACGGCGCCATCATTGCCCGCATCGCCTGGAGTTACGTCCCCTCGGAGGAAAACAACAAGGCCTTCGGCCGCGCGCAATCCTTCGTTCCCGGCCCGGCCCCGGAGTGGTATCTCCAGTTCATGGTGAAGGACTCAAAAAAGTACGCCGCGACCGGCGGCTGGGGCTTCGCGCAGTTCAATAAGCACGGCAAGCCTGCCACCGAGGCCGTTCACACAAACTGTTTCCCCTGCCACGAGCCGGCAAAAGCCGGCGACTT
>Ga0335085_10004467_pt1 | contig 23190 bp, 18 predicted proteins | sample Lox_Sample_45_FD_206712 | JGI IMG/M metagenome (GOLD analysis project Ga0335085, IMG submission 206712) | Soil microbial communities from Loxahatchee National Wildlife Refuge, Florida, United States - Lox_Sample_4.5 | ecosystem: Environmental > Terrestrial > Soil > Wetlands | place: USA...
GCGGCACGTCGTCGCGACCATCGCCTCGGCGCTCGCCTCCGAGCTTGCCGACCTGGAGGTGCTCGCCGTCGACGATGGCTCCACGGATGCCTCGGCCGCGCAGGTGGCGAGCATCAGCGATCCGCGGGTGCGACTCATCCGCGAGGCGGCCTCCGGCGGCCCTTCCCGACCACGCAACGTCGGCATCGCCCACGCCCGCGCCCCGTACGTGGCCTTCCTCGACGCCGACGACCTGCTCAAGCCGCGCAAGCTTTCCGAGGCGGTCGCGGCACTCGATGCCCAGCCGCAGGCCGGCATTGCCTTCGCCGACTTCGAACGCATCGACATCGATGGCAAGCTCATCGGGGCCTCGACGCTCGCGGACTATCCGGTGTTCCTGGGTCTCAGGAGCGAGCCGCTCGGCGGGCAGTGGCGCGTCATCCGCCAGCCGGACTTCGCGCGCGGGCTGCTCGAGGAGAACTTCATCGGTACCTCCGGGGCCGTCGTGCGCCGCAGCTTCCTCGAGCGCATCGGCGGCTTCGACGAGGGGCTCAAGTACTCCGAGGACCGCGACCTGTGGTTTCGCCTGGCGCACACCGGGGACGCGCTCTATCAGAACGTCATCGGGCACTCCTACCGCGTCGTGCAGGGGAGCCTCAGCTCCCGCGCCGGGGTGCGCCACTCGCACAGCCGCATCGAGGTGCTGTACCGCGAGCGCCGGCGCTGGGCGGGCGCCGCCGACCGGCGCCTGATCGATCGGGTCATCGGCGCGAACCTCGCTGCGATCGGCTACGACGAGCGCCGCGCCGGCCGGCGTCTGAGTTCGGCCGGGCAGTTCCTGCGCGCATTCGCGCTCGCACGCCAGGCGCGGTATCTGCGCGCGGCCGTCGGCTCGCTGCTGACTGCCGGACCGCGCTAACGAGGTTCGTTCAGCCCGGGCCGCGCACCCGGTCGCGCCAGCGGTACAAGGCCGACACCCACGGGCCGCGCAGCATCTGCACGCAGCTCAGCTCGCGGCGCGTCTGGCTGAGAAGCCGCTTGAAGTCGCTGGTGCGTCCGGGACCGGCGAGAAAGTCGTAGCGCTGCACGCCGGCGGCGGCGGCCTCCTCCATGGCGTAGCCGAAGTGAATCAGGCCGAGCGAGATGCGGCTGCTGAAGGCCGGATCGAAGCCCATCTTGATGTTGTACTGGTGCCCGCCCTTGCGCACGTCGTAGAGCACCGAGACCACCGCGCCGCCGACGCGCAGCCGCGACAGCGCCAGCTCGCCGCGCGCCGCCAGGCGGCGCGCGAGGCGCATGTGAACGGCGAGCCGCTCGGGCCCGAACGCCGGCTTGTGCCAGCGCAGCCGGTGCAGGCGGTTCAGGTCGGCGAAGCCCTCCTCGAGCTTCTCGTGCGAGAGCGTCTCGAGCTCGACGGCGCCTTCGCCTGCCAGCCGCCGTCGCAGGTTCCAGAGGCTGCGGCGGGTCGACTGACGCAGGTCGCGCAGGTACGCCTCGAAACCCGCCGCCAGGTCGGCCTGGTAGGTCACCGCGCGATCGAGCTCGCGCACGTAGTGCCCGCCTCCCCCGACGCTGCCCTCGTAGCTGCGCCGCCAGCCCTCGCCGGCCGCCGTGAACCCGATGACGAACTCGCTCCAGCCGCCCTCGGCAAGCAGCTCGCGCACGCAGGCGGCGCGCACCGGCTCGAGCTCCCCAGCCGGAGCGATGACGTCGAGGTACTCGGAGATCAGCGGCCGCCGCTCGCGCCAGGCGAGGCCGATCATCTGCACCGAGTGCGTCGGCAGCACGCCGCTGCGGCGCACCGCACGGCGGTACAGCGGCGCGAGCCCCGCGAGCTGCGTGCCGCGGTAGAAGGCGAGCAGCAGCGGGCTGCGCCCCAGGGAGTCGCCGTAGAAGTGCCACCAGTTGGTGAGCCAGTCCCAGGACAGGAACAGCGCATCGCTGCTGGCGCGCGCGGCGAGCTCGTTGCACTCGTGCTCCGCGGCGAGCCATTCGTCGATACTCCAGCGGCGCACGCTGAGTGCCCCGTTCCCCGCCGCGGAAACCGCCGCGGCCATCAGGTGTCCTTGTCGCCCTGGGTGAGGTACCAGGGGCGCCGCTCGGCGCTGCCGTCGCGCGAATGCACCTGGTAGACCGCCTCGGCGGGTCGGGCGATGAAGCCGAGCTGGCGCAGCACCTCGTGCGCCGGGTGGCTGCCCGAGAGCAGCACCCGCACCGAGGACAGGCGCGGCGTCGCGCGCGCACGCTCGAGCAGCAGGGCCAGCGTGGCGCGCAGGTCTGCGGCTGTGGCGGCACGCAGGTCGTAGATGATCCAGTAACCGGCGGCCGCGTGATCCTCGAACACGGCGAGGCCGCGCGCGGCGCCCGCCTCGCGGAACGCAGCGAATCTGAAACGCATGCGCGGGTGCCGCACGTAACGCCAGTGCAGCGTCTCCCCTGACAGGTCGCGCACCATCGCGGCCTCTCCTCCCCAGGGCGAGTCTACTACGCGCTCCGGCGGCACATCGGCGAGCTCGAGCGTGCCCGCGGGCGGGGCGAGGCGCTGCAGACGCCGGCCGGCGAAGCGCCGCAGCGGCCGTGCCAGGAAGCTCGCGAGGCGCGCACTGCGCACCAGGGGCTTGAGATAGGGCCCGACGTCGGACAGGTAGACCATCGGCAGCAGCTCGCCCCCCGTGACCCATCCGGCCGCGGCGAGGGAGCGCCGGGCACTGTCGGTCGGGATGACCAGGCAGGGGCAGCGCGGGTGGTGCTCATCCAGATGCTCGCTCAGGTGGCGCAGCAGGCGCTCGCCGAGCCCACGCCCACGCCAGCGCGCATCGAGTGAGATGTCACCGATCACCGCCGTCGGCACGCGCTCGTCCCCGAAGCGGTAGGCGCGGAAGATCGCGGCCGCCATGCCGATGCGCTCCCCGCCCGGCGCGTGCAGCCAGCACACCACCGGCGGTGGGCACCCGGGGGCAGTGTGATAGCGCCAGCGCAGGTACTCGAGGGTCTCGGGGCTGTCGCGGTTGGTGTTGCGCAGCCGCAGGATCTCCGGCTCGGCGCCGGCGAAGCCGCTCACGCTGCAGTAACACTCCCCGGATGCTGCGCTCACGGCATCAGTCTCAGGCGCGGCCGGCCGCACGGCACAAGGACAGGTACAGGCGCACGTGCTCGGCGCACATGCGCTCGAGCGAGAAGCGCTCGCTGACACGCGCGCTGGCGGCGCTCGCCTGTGCCGCGCGCGCGGCCGGGTCGCGCCACGCCTGCAACAGTGCCGCGGCGAGCGCGTCCGGGTCCGCCGCCGGGATCACCGTCCCGTCGATGCCCTGGCGCACCGCCTCGGCGTTGCCGCCGACGTCGGTCACGATCATCGGCACCCCACAGGCCATCTGCTCGATCACCGCGTTGGAGAAGCCCTCGTTGGCGGCGGGGGTGAGGCAGCCGACGTCGAACGTCCACACGTAAGGTCGGGTCTCGGCCACCGCGCCGGTGAAGAGCGTGCGCGCGCCGAGGGGCGTCGCGGCGAGGCGCGCGCGCAGCGGCTCGAGCAGCTCACCGCCACCGACCGCCACCACGCGCAGCGCCGGCACCTGCAGCGCCACGCGCTCAAGCGCTGCGAAGAACACCTCGTGACTTTTTTCCGGGCGAAAGCCGGCCACCATGCCGACCACGAAGTCCCCCGGCGCGCAGCCGAGCGCAGCACGCGCCGCGGCGCGCTCCGTGGCGCTCGGCGGCCGGAAGTGCGCCGTGTCGACGCCGTTGTAGATGGTGACCACGCGCTCGCCCGGCAGGTGATCGCGCGCCACCACCGCGGCGCGCACCCCGTCGGCGGCCATGATGAAGGCATTGAACAAGCCGCGCAGCCGGCGGTTGAGGAAGACGTGCAGCGGCTTGCGCAGCTCGCCGGTGTCGCGCTTGCTCGAGATCAGCACCGGCACACCGGCGGCGCGCGCCACGAGTGCCCCGTAGGTATCAGACTTCTGGTGGTAGCACTGCACGATGTCGCTGCGCGCACGCCGCAGCAGCCGCGCCAGGCGCACGGCCTGCAGCCAGGCGTGCGGCACGTACTCGCGTCCCACCGGCAGATGCAGCACCTCGACCCCGCGTGCCCGCAGCTGCTCGAGCAGCGGGTTGTCGCCCATGTCGAACACCACCACGCGGGCGCGGAAGCGCTCGGCCGGCAGTCCGGCGATGAGCTGGACGAGATGCTTTTCCGTGCCGCCGGTGCGGTGAAAGTAGTCGATGAGGAAAAGAATCTCTATCCTGTCGGGCGCCATGGCACTCTTGCAGTCAACTCGCTCGCCGCGCAGCGCGCACTGAAGTATAGCGTTGACTTCGCCTGTCTCCCGGCGCCTGAAGGGACTCTAGGGCCTCCCGCATGGTCGACTACCTGAGCACACCCCACCGCCGCTACCTCACCTGGGCGCAGGCCACCGTGGGCCTCAGCGGCCGGGACGTGCTCGAAGTCGGCGGCTGCACGCCGGTGGCCGAGGTGCGCCGCATGGCCCCGCGCAGCTGGGTTTGCTTCAATCTGGATGAAGGTGCGGTCGCCGACTTCAACCGCGACGCGCAGGCACTGCAGTGCCCCGGCTACCGCGCACTGGCCCAGGACGCGGCCAGCATCGAGCTCGAGGCCCGTTTCGAGGTGGCCTACTCGATCAACTCCTTCGAGCACATCCGCGACCTCGCGACGACGCTGGCGCGTATCCGCAGCGCCCTGGTGCCCGGCGGCGCGCTGTTTACGGTGTTCGGGCCGATCTGGAGCGCCGACGTCGGCCACCACCTGAGCATCCCGACCGAGCGCGGCCCGATCAACATGTTCGACGGCGTGCTCGAGCCCTGGGAGCACCTGAGCTCCTCACCCGGGGACATCTACGCGCGTCTTGAACCGCGGCTGGGGGCTGCCATCGCCCAGCGTGTGATCGAGTACGTCTTCAGCTACCCAGACCTCAATCGCCTGAGCGAGGCCGATTATCTGCGGCTGTTCGCCGCGAGTGGACTCACGCGCGTGCTGCTGCTGCGGCGGCGCTCACCGCTGCGCACGCCGCGCGGGGGCGGCACGCGCACGCGCGAGTTGCTGTGGCTGGCCCGTAAGGGTAAGCCGAGTGTCCTCGCACGTGCGCGCGCCGCACTCGGCTTCGCGCACGGTTATGTCAACGCGCGGCGCGCCGGCTACTAGACCCTACCGCCCGCGGGCGCCTCGCCAGGGCGCTCGCAGATTAACGTGACTTAATCCGCAGCTTGCCCTGCAGGTTCTTGTACCGCTCAGGGTGATGTGGGAGTCTGGATGACGACGGCGCCGCAGCAAGGCTCGGCGCGTACTGCCGCAAGAGCCAATGAGCAGCTCGGATCCGCTACTGCAGGCGCGCCTCCTGCGCGAGGCCGAATTCCACGATACCAAGTACGGCGGCGGGGATCTTTACCCCCGCCACTACGCCGCCTGGCCCATGCAGCACGTTTACAGCGAGCTGCGCGCGGCACTCGGTGACCTCAGCGGCAAGCGCGTACTCGAGTACGGCTGCGGCGAGGGCTGGATCACCCGCGACCTCGCGCGCCTCGGCGGCGAGGTGTGGGCCTTCGACATCTCCCTGCAGGCGGTGGAGAACACCCGCCGGATCCTCGGCGATGCACAGCTTCAGGAGCGTTGCACGGTCGGGGTCATGCCCGCCGAGAACCTCGCCTACGAGTCCGAGTCCTTCGACGTGGCGCTCGGCTTTGCGATCCTGCATCACCTGGACCTGGCGAAGTCCCTCGCCGAACTGCATCGCGTGCTCAAGCCCGGGGGCATCGCCTACTTCGCCGAGCCGCTGGCGGGCAACCCGCTGATCCGGCTATACCGGCATCTGACCCCGCAGTTCCGTACCGCCGACGAGCAGCCGCTGGACCTGAAGCGCCTGCCGCGGCTGCTCGGCGCCTTCAGCCGCCATGAACACCGCGAGTACTACCTCACCGCGCTCGGGGCCGTCGCGCTCACCTACCTGCCCGGTGGCGCGCGCGTGTTCCCTGCGGTGAGCGGACCGCTGCATCGGCTCGACCGGACGCTGCTGAACGCGCTGCCCGCTCTCGGAGGCTGGGCGTGGTACACGGTACTCAAGGTCGTGAAGTAGCCACGATCCGTCCGTGCTGTCGGGCGCTGGCGACGCGCCGATTGGCTGTATTAACAAGCACATGGCGGCGATTGCGGCACAGGCCGCGCGCGCCCTGTCGGCAAGCCCCGACGATTGTAAGCGCCGCGTACGATGCCCAGGCCGCCTGGCCTTGCGTATACAGGCACTTACGATCCGGGAACGCCCCGGCACGCTTCTTGTATGTCAAGTGGACCGCGGCGACCCGGGCTCATCCGGGCCGCCCTCATTTTCCGGCTCGAACGGAACTGGCAAGCAAAGGTATCGAAGCAATGCACATTGATGTGACCGGGCGTGCGCGCAACAGCCGCCGCAGCAGCAGTTTCATGGCATGGGTGGTGGCCGTGGGCGCGGTCGCGCCGGTGCTCGCGGCCCCGACAGTGCAGCAGGTCAGCGGCCCGCTCGATCACAACAGCTCCATCACCATCACCGGCAGCGGTTTCGGCAGCAAGCCCACGGCGGCCCCGGTGGTGTGGGACAACGCCACCGGCAATTCGCTGTCGGCGAAGTGGGACGGCGCCATGCCGAATGCCGCGCCCGGCTACAACACGCAGTACCACGCGCCGATGCGCGGCATCGACCCGCCGCACAGCCACGTCACGCGCTATATCGCCGGGGCGCACGCCACCAACAAGGGGGCGGACTCCGGCTACGACGTGCTGGTCTACAAGAACGTGACGCTGCCGGCCGCCGGCGCGCCGCCGTACATCTACATGAGCTGGTACCAGCGCGCGGACAACGGCTGGAGCTTCGCCGCGCACGCGGCCAATACCGTCGATGACGACAACAACTTCAAGAACTTCGTGTACTCGGTGTGCTGCGGCGCCTACGAGCAGCCCTACTGGTACACCATGTACGGGCCGCCGCACCCGGCCAGCAGCACCGACACCGACGTGCAGTGGGCCATCAATGGCCAGCAGCTCGACAACCCGGACGTGAACGGCCACAACGCCTGGTGGAACAGGGCGGTCAATCCGATGGCCGGCAAGTGGTCGAAGGTGCAGGTCCTCATCAGGGTGAGCGCCGACAAGGACGGCTACGTCAAGCTCTGGGAGAACGGCCGCCTGGTCATCGACTACGCCGGACGCACCGACAACTTCCCCGGCAATCGCCGCACGCTCGCCATCGGCGGCTATGCGCGCATGCAGGGCCACACCAACAACTGGCGCTACTTCGATGACCTGTACGTCGACACCTCGCAGGCCCGCGTGGTGCTCGCCGACAAGCCGGTGCTGAGCCAGGCGAGCATCATCGAGAACCAGATCCCGAGCAGCTGGAGCGACGGCTCGATCACCGCGACGGTGAACCTCGGCCAGTTCACCCAGGGGCAGACGGCGTACCTGTTCGTCGTCGACGCGAACGGCAACGCCAGCGCGACGGGCACGTCCGTGACGGCCGGCGGCATGGTCGCCGTGCCGAGTCCTCCGCCCTCGGTCTCGGTGCGCTAGGCGGGGGCCGCGGCCGCCGCCGGCAGCCGGCGCCCGAGCTCGCGCGCCTCAGCGTCCCAGCGGGCGGCGAGCTCCGCGCGGCGCGACTTCGCGGCCGCGGCGAGCTGCGGGGCCTGCTCGCGCAAGCGCCCGAGAGCGCGGCGGATATCGGCGGCACTGTTGTCGGTGAAGACAGCGGCGGCGCCGAACAGCTCCCGCGAGGCCGCATTCCCCGACAGCAGCATCGGCTTGCCGAGCGCGAGCGCCTCGTAGGCGCCGCATACCAGGCAATCCTCCATCAGCGTCAGGTCGATGACCGCATCGCTCGAGCGCAGCAGCGCCCAGTAGTCCGCCTCCGGCAGATAGCCGGTGAAGTGCGCGTTGGCGGGCGCGGCGGCGCGCGCCGCGGCGCTCGCGCGACCGGTCACGTAAAGCTCGAGGTCCATGCCCTGCACCGCCTCGAAGATGGCGGCGATGGGTTCATCGGGCGCGAAGGTGGCGATCAGCACGAGGCGGAACAGGCCTGCCTGCGCCGCCGCCGACTCGGCGGCGGGGGGCACCGGAATGCGGTCGGGGAGCACGAACGGCACCCCGCCGTGCGCCTCGACCTGCCGCGCCAGCTGCCGGTTGGTGACGATGGTCAGGTCGGCGCGACGGAGCACCCAGCGTGCGAGCCGCAGCACCGCGCGCTGGCGGTGGATGAAGGGCGTGACGGCCTCGTTGTGCGCATCCACGATCAGGCGGTAGCCCCACAATGGCCGTAGCAGCAACGCCAGCGCCGCCAGCACCAGCGATGGATTCTGCACCAAGAGCAGCTGCGGGCGGCGCCCGGCGAGCACGGCGCAGGTGCGCGCGGCGAGCTCGAGGTAACGCAGCGCCCCGCGGCGGGTGGTGCTGATGACGAGCAGTGGCACATTGAGCGCGGCGCACAGCTCGCGCGTCCGACGATGATCGGTCCAGGTGAGCGCGAGCGAGCTCACGCGGCGACGGTCTTGAGCGCGCGCCGCGCCGCGGCGCGCACGCGCCCCTGGCGCTCGTGCCACAGCTGGAACATGAGCAGCGAGAACAGCAGCTTGCTGTGCTTGCGCACGCCGCTGAGGTGCTCGTGCTTCAGGCGCTCCAGCTCGCGCGGCTCGAAGATGCCGGCGGCGGCGATCACGGTGGGCGCGAGCGTCTCCTGCAGCAGCGACTGCAGTGGGCCGCGCAGCCAGCGTCCCATGGGTGCCTCAAAGCCCTGCTTGCGGTGCTCGATGACCGGCGCGGGCAGCCAGCGCGCGGCCACCTCCTTCAGCAGGTGCTTCTGACGCAGGCCGCGGATCTTCAGAGCCGCCGGTACCGCCATCGCCTCCGCGATGAAGTGGTGATCGAGGTACGGCACCCGCAGCTCGAGCGAGTGCCACATGCTCAGGCGGTCGGTGAGCGTCAGGATGTCATCGGGCAGGTACCACCTGAGATCGGTCTTCAGCGCCCGCTCGACGCTGCCGCCGTGGCGGAAGCCCTCGAAGGTCGCGGTGAGGATCGCGGCGGTCGCGGCGGGATCCAGCTGCGCGGCCGCCTCCCGGCTGTAGAGGCGCAGACGCTCGGCTGCCGGCAGCGTCGCCATCGAGTCCTGGTAACGCGCGGCCGCCGAGCCGGAGGAACTGCGCGCGAAGCGCTTGAGGTGATCGACCAGGTCGCTGCCGCTGCCCGGCTCAGGCAGGCGGCGCACCAGCGGCTCGACCACACCGGAGCGGAGCCAGCGCGGCACCCGTGCATAGCCGTCCCCGAGTTTGACGCCGAGGTGGCGCCGGTAGCCGCCGAACAGCTCATCGCCGCCGAGTCCGGTGAGCGCGACCTTCACGTGCGCGGCGGCGACCTGGCTCACGTAGTAGCTCGGGATCACCGAGTCGTCCGCGAACGGCTCATCGAAAGCCTCGACGATCTCGCCGATGATCCCCGCGACGCGCGGCTCGACGTTGAGCTCGTGGTAGCTCAGGCGGTAGCGCTCGGCGATCATGCGCGCGTAGCGGCGCTCATCGATGAACGCCGAGCCACTGTCACCGAAGCCGACCGTGAAGGTCTCGACCGGGCGCTCGCTCTCGCGGGCCATCATGGCGACCATCAGGCCGCTGTCGACACCGCCGGAGAGGAATGCGCCCACCGGCACGTCGCTCACCAGGTGCGAACGTACCGCACGCTGCAGCCCGGCCTCGATGCGCTCCACCCAGGCCCCGGTGCTCGCCGGCTCGGGCAGCGGATCGGGGATCTGCCAGTACACCTGGCTCGCGAACTCCCCGCCGGGGCCAATGCTGACCACCGTCGCCGGCGGCACCTTGGTAATGGCCCGGTAGATGGTGCGTGGGGCGGGCACGAAGGTGTAGGTGAGGAACGCATCGAGCGCCTGCCAGTCCATCTCCGTCCCCACCAGCCCGGTGGCGAGCAGCGCCTTCATCTCCGAGCCGAACAGCACCCCGTGCGGCGTGCGCGCGAGGAAAAGCGGCTTGATGCCGAGGCGGTCGCGCGCGAGCAGCAGGGTCTGCTTGCGCATGTCCCAGAGCGCGAAGGCGAACATGCCCTCGAGCTCCTGCACCAGCTCGGCACCGCGCTCCTCGTACAGGTGCACGATCACCTCGGTGTCGGAGTTGGTGCGCAGCTGGTGGCCACGCGCGCGCAGGCCCTGCTGCAGAGCGCGGTAGTTGTAGATCTCGCCGTTGAACACCAGCGCGACCGAGCGGTCCTCGTTGAAGATCGGCTGCGCGCCGCCGTCGACGTCGATGATCGCCAGGCGGCGCATCGCCAGTCCCACGGCGCCCTCGTGCAGGAAACCCTCCCCGTCCGGGCCGCGCCGCGCGATGGCGTCATTCATTGCCTGCAGCAGCGCCTCCGGCCAGCCGGCAAAGGACACGAAACCACAGATGCCGCACATGGCGCCTACCTCGCGCTCAGGCCCGGGGCGCGGCGCCGGGGCGGCGGCCGGCGACGCAAGCGCGACCAGCGCGTGGTGCGCGTGGTGAGCGGCGGACTCGCCGCCGCGGCCGGCGCCAGTTTGACGGCCAGCTGTCCGGTGACCACGGACAGGCCGCCGACGAAATACCAGTAGGGCTCGGAGAGCCCGAAAGACGCGAAGCTGAAGAACAGGTCGACCGCCACCACGACCAGCAGCGTGCCCGCCACGTTGTGCAGGAAGCGCAGCCGCTCGTCGGTCGTGGGCGTGGCGCTGACCACCCGCTGCGCCTCGAGGCAGGCGCGCAGGAAGCTCCAGATGAGGGCGAGCAGCAGGCCGAGTCCGATGTAGCCGAGTTCCTCGGCGGCCTCGGTGTAGAGGTCATGCGAGGGCAGGTCCTCGCCGCGGAAATTGGCGTTGGCCTCGCGCGAGGTGCCGAGGCCGTGCCCGAACAGCGGCCGCCGCAGCGAGACGTGGAAGTCGCCGATCACGCCGTTGATGCGGTCCTCGGCGGTCGCCCCGCCCTTGGCGGTGTGCGAGAAGATCGAGACGTAGCGCTCTTTCTGCAGATCCGTCATGAGCGACATGGCGATCGCCGCGCCCACCACCGCCACCACCAGCAGCGGCCCGCGGTGCTGGCTGCGCCAGATGACGAACAGGCACAGGAACACGAAGGCGAGGAAGCCGGAGCGCGAGGCGCTCAGCACCAGCGCGTAGCACATGGCGAGCGCGACCGCACCCCAGGCGACGCGGCGCGCCGGCGAATTGGGAGGGATGAGGAAGTGCAGCATCGGCAGCGTCATGACGATCACGAAGCCGAGGCCGTTCGGGTTGATGATGTCGGCGGGTGCGCCGGCGAGACGGTCCATGTACTCCCAGTTGCCAAGGGAGGTGAAGGAGCCCCAGTAGCCGGAGCTGAAATGCAGGTACAGCGGCTCGAGCACGCGCCACACCTGCGTGGCGACGTAGACCGCGAGCAGGATCCTGAGCTTGCGGGTCGTATCCACCGTCGCCACGACGAAGAAGAAGAAGCACAGCGACTTGGCGTAACCCTCGAGGTTATGGATGACGCTGCCCGGCCACTCGACGAAGGGGATGGTGAGCACGATGTAGGCGAGCAGGATCCACAGGCGCTGCGCCACCGGGTGCAGCTTCTGCGGCGGCGCCTTGCCGCGGGCGGGGCCGGCAAAGAAGACCGCCAGCGCCGTGATGACCGCCAGCAGCAGGTCAAAATGCATCGCCGCCAGCACCCCATTGCGCGCCGTGAGGTGCGTGAAGTAGCTGATGATGAAGGCACAGAACAGGTAGAACGCGAGGTCGCGCGAGCCCTTCTCGGGCGGCAGCGCGGCCGCAGTGGGCTTCGCTCGGGTGCGCGTCCTTGTCATGGATTTCATTATGTCACGCCGGTCCTGCTGCGCCGGCGCCTGAAGCTGCTGCGAGTCTGCCTGTCGGTTGCCGGAAACACGAGTGCAGGTTCAGAGAATCGCGGCGTAGGTCTCTAGGTAGCGCTCGGCCATCTGGCGGCTGCTCCAGGGCGGCGGCGCCGCGCTCGCGCGCAGCTCCTGCGCCCCGAGCGCGCGCGCGAGCGCTGCCTCATCGCCGGCGGCCACCAGCGTGCCGAGCGCGCCCTGCTGCAGCAGCTCCGGGATGGCGCCGACGGCCGTGGCGATCAGCGGCCGCCGCCACTGCAGCGCTTCGAGCAGCACGAGCGGCATGCCCTCGGTATGCGAGCTCATGACGAAGCCCGCCGCGTGCTCGAGCAGCCGCTCCGCCCCCTCGAGGAAACCGGCGAGGCGCGCCTGCTCGCCGAGGCCGAGGTCCACGATCAACTGCGTGAGCCGCGCGCGCTCCGGGCCCTCGCCGACGATCAGGAGCTGCCGGGCGGGCGGGCCGGCGCGCAGCGCGCGCGCAAACGCCCGCAGCAGCAGGTCAAAGCCCTTCTCCGGTGCTAGCCGCCCGATCGCGACCCAGGTGGGCGCACGGGCCATGAATTCCGCGAGCGCCGCCGGCGGCGGCGCTACCCCGAGCTGCGCGAGCTCGGCGAGACGCTCCTCGCGCGGGGGGATGCCGTTCTCGATCACGTGGCGCCGCTGCGGCGCCACGCCCCGCAGCGGCGGCAGGCTCAACATGCCGCGCGCCACCACCACCACCGCCTCGAGGTGGCGCAGTGCGCGCGCATCGAGCCACTCGTAGAGGCGCAGGCGGCTCAGGCCCGGCGCGGCCGTCCAGCCGTGCAGCGTCGCGAGCATCGGCCCGCGCCGCGCACGATCGAGGAAGCCGAGGAGGATGTTGGCCTTGTAGCCGTGCGAGTGCAGCACCTGCGGCCGCGCGCCGGCGGTGGCGGCGAGCAGCCGGCGCACGACCGCGGGCGTCGGGCGCGGCGCGATGCGCAGCGGCAGCACTGGCAGGCCGAGGGCGGCCGCGCGCGCCTCGAGCGCGCCGGCCGGCGCCCCGGGGTCGGCGATACTGCCGATCACCGGCGCGTGTCCGAGGCGCTGCTGCTCGCGCGCGAGATACAATAGAATGCGTTCCGCCCCGTACAGCCCCTCGCTGTGGATGAGATGAAGGATCCGCATTGGGTCAGGACCTGAAAGCGTTGCGCGCATGAGCTGGGGGCGTTGCCGGGGCCTGATCGCCTCGGACCTGTGGCGCTACAGCGGCCGCCTCGGAGCGGGCGTCTTCTGGCGGCACTTCTTCGCGACCCCGGGCTTTCGCTACAGCGTGCTGCTGCGTCTGTACGCCTATCTGCGCGCCAGCCGCTGCGGCGGGTTCGGGCCGCGGCAGCTGCTGGTGCTGGCGCTGCACCACTACTCGATCCGCTATGGCATCGACATCTCGCGCGACGTGCGCATCGGCAGCGGCTTCTACATCGGGCACTTCGGCGGCATCGTCGTCAACCCCGAGGTCGTGATCGGGGACAACTGCAATCTCTCGCACGGTGTGACGCTCGGGCGCAGCAACCGCGGCGAACGGGCCGGCTGCCCGCGCATCGGTCGCAACGTCTACATCGGCCCCGGCGCCAAGGTGATCGGTCGCGTCGAGGTCGGTGATGACGCCGCGATCGGCGCCAACGCCGTGGTGCTCGAGGACGTGCCGGCCGGCAGTGCCGTCGGCGGCGTGCCGGCGCGCGTCATCTCGCCGGCCGGCTCCCAGGGCTACGTGAACCGCACTGACTACCCGCCGGTGCCGCTCGGCTGAGCCGCGGCGCGGCCGCGCCCGCATCACGGCGCCCTCGTCGTGACCAGCGAGCGGGCGAGCGAGCGCCAGGCCGGCCAGTACCAGGGGATGAAGCGCAGTGCGCGCAGGTAGTCGGCGAGCGCCGCGCCGCGATCGCCCTCCTGCCACAGCGTGGTGTCGCCGCGCCCGGCATAGGTATGCGCCCACGCGTAGCGCGCCGTGGTGGCGTTGACGATGCCGGGGTTCGCGTCGAGGAACTGCTGCATGATGCGGATCGCCGACTGGTAGCGCTTGCGGTAGTTCTTGGACATCTGCCCGGCCCAGATGCGGTAGCGCACGGTCGCCTCGGGGACGAAGTCGAACTGGTAGCGCGCCGAGAGGCGCAGCCACAAGTCATAGTCGATGCCCATGCCGAGGGTCTCATCGAAGCGCCCGTCGCGCTCGAGGCACTCGCGGCGCACGACGCCGGCGGAGTAGCACACGAAGTTCTCCACCAGCAGCGCCCCGCTCACCCAGCCGCGCCGCATGGGTGTCACGCCCTTCGCCAGCAGCTGGCCGCCGGCGTCCATGCACTGGTAATCCGAATACACCACGCCCAACTCGGGGCGGCCGGCAAACAGCGGCATCTGCCGCGCCAGCTTGCCGGGCAACCACACGTCGTCGGCGTCCAGGAAAGCGACGAAGCGCCCGCGGCTGAGCTCGACCCCCTTGTTCTTGGCGCGCGCCTGGCCGGCGTTGGCCTGGGTGAAGACGCGCACCCGCGGATCGTCGCGCCAGCGCTGCACGCGCTGCGCGGTGTCGTCGCTCGAGCCGTCGTCGACGATCTGCACCTCGACATGGGGATAGGACTGCGCCAGCACCGATTCGACCGCCTCGGTGAGGTAGTGGCCCATGTTGTAGCTGGCGATCACGACCGAGACCAGATCATCCGTGCTGCCCGCAGCCATGCGCTGTCCTAGACCCGGCAGATGGCGAAGCGGTACTTGCCCGAGCGCTCCTGCGGGATGCGCTCGAGGTACTCGATGCGGGGCTCGATGCCCGGTCCGAGCACGCCGCGCAGCTCCGCGAGCAGCGCCGTCTCGCTCGCGGGGGTGTAGTCGCGGGCCCGCACCAGGTTGACGAGCAGCTGCTCGCGGCTCGGCTGCACGAGCTGTAACTGCTCGATGCCGGGGATGGCGGTCAGCGTGCGCTCGACCAGCGACACGCCGGCGACCAGCGAGCCGTCGCGGCGCTTGAGATAGTCCGCGACCCGGCCGGTCACACGCTCGAGCAGCGGCAGACCGCGACCGCAGGGACAGCGCCGCGCGCTCGGCACGCCGACGTCCTCGATGCGGTAACGGATGAAGGGCATGCCGCGGTTGAGCAGGTCGGTGATGATGATGGCGCCCTCCTCGCCCGGCTGCGCCTCGCTGCCGTCCTCGCGCAGGAACTCGACCCACAGGTGCTCGATGTTCAGGTGCAGCCCCTGATGGCGCTCGCACTCGCAGGCGATCAGTCCGACCTCCTCGCAGCCGTAGCGGTCGGTGACCGGGCAGGCGAACGCCGCCTCGATCACCTGCCGCTCCGGGGCGAGCAGCATCATGGAGGTGGACACGATTCCCTGGGGGCGCAGATCCTCGATGTGATGCTCCAGCAGGTAGCGGCCCAGCATGTAGAGCGAGTGCGAATGGCCGAACAGCACCTGCGGCTGCTCGCGCCGCCAGGCAGCGACGAAGGCCCCGATGGAGGCGTCGTTGAGGTTGATCGTGTCCAGGTACAGGAAGCGATCGATGAGGGCGCGGCGCAGGCGCTCCTTCCAGGTGCGCGCCTGCGGGGGGTTGCCCCACAGCGCCGCGATCTTCATGCCGTGGTAGCAGCCGGCCCACTGGTCCGAGCGCAGCGCATCGGCGGTGCGCACCTCGAGCCAGCGGCGGTCGAAGTAAGTCGTGAGCGCGACCCCGGTCGAGCCGCCGGTCTTGTGCACGCCGAGCTCGGCACGGCGGAACTCGTCCGACAGGATCGCCTCGGTCTGCTCGCGGATGATGCTCTTGGTGAGCAGCGGCAGGCGGCGGAAGGCCCCGGCCTCAAAGTGCGCAGGATCGAACCGCGCCTGCGCGAACAGGCCCCGGTAGTAGCGCGAGTGCGCCGCGGCGTAGCGCAGCATGGCCTCGAGGCGCTCCTGCTGGCGCGCGCGCAGTGAGGCCTCCGGCAGCCACTGACTGCGCTCGAGCTCGTGCAGCACGCGCAGCCGGCTGCTGCCGTCCTTCACATCCCACAGCGGATGGAAGACGTAGCGCGACAGGCTGCTCATGAGGGGCATCGGGGGCCTAGCCGGTGCGCGGTTGCCACAGGACCTGCTTCTGCCCGCGCACGAAGCGCGCCAACGCCACGGCCGAGGCGGCATTCAGCAGCAGGAAATAGTAGCTGTAGCGCGCCAGCGCGAAGCGCCGCAGCGGCCCGGGTCCGGCGCGCGCGGCCAGCGCCAGCAGGACCAGCGCCACCTGGCCGGCGGCGAGCCACCGGTAGAGCGGACCCTGCGACAGCAGAGTCCAGTTCAGGAGCGCGGCGGCGGCGAGCGGCAGGAAGCTCAGGTAGCGCAGCAGCTTGTGCGACAGGAGCTGCCAGGAGAAGAGCGGGAAGCGCAGCGGGTTGAGCAGCCGGCGCTTGTCGCGCAACGCCCAGAGCGCCCGCAGCGCGACGCGCACCCGCATGCGGTACTCGGCACCCGCGGTGGCGAGCGTCTCCTCCTCGAGCACCGCCGCCGGAGCGAAGACCACGCGGCAACCCTGTTCGACCACCGCGAGCGGCAGCACGAAGTCCGGCAGCTGATCCGGCCGCATCGGCCGGTAGAGGGCGCGGCGCACCGCGTCCACCCCCCCGTCGACCCCGACGACCGAGCCGAGATCGCTCTCGAGCGATCGCAGGCGGTTTTCGTAGCGCATGTAGGCGCTGCAGCCATCGCCCACCAGGGAACCGTGCGCATCCACGTAGAGCATCCGGCCGGTAACGTAGCCGACGGCCGGATCGGCGAACGGGGCGAGCAGCTCGCGCAGCGTCTGCGGGCGGTACATGGAATTGGCATCGGCGAAGACGATGATCTCGCCGTCGGCACGCTCGATGAGGCGGTTGAGGGCTGCGGTCTTGCCGCTGCGCGGCTCCTGGCGCAGGAAACCGACGCGCGCATCCTCGCGCGTCAGGGACTCGAGCAGCGCGTCCGTGGCGTCGGTGGACGCATCCGAGGCGACGAGCACTTGCAGCAGCTGCGGCGGATAGTCCTGCGCGAGCTTGTTGCGCACGGTCGCCACGATGCTGTGCGCCTCGTTGTAGGCGGCGATCACCACGGTGACCCGGGGCGTGAAGGCGCCGCCTTGCACCGGGCGCGCGCGCACCGAGCGCAGCAGCCACAGGCACAGCGGGTAGCCGACGTAGGGGTACAGGCCTGCGACCAGGCAGACCCAGAACAGCAGCTCAGCAGTGCCCGGCACGGCGGCAGCCCCGGCACGGTCCGCGTGCTACAGGCGCGGCTGCATCGCCGGCGAGGTCGGCCGCATCGCCGGCAACCCCAGGTCGGGCGCCTGGGCCGCCTGGCTGAGCGCGTAGGAGGCGGTCACGCCGATCTGGTTCTCCTGTGCGTCGCTCGAGGAGAGCGAGGAGTGCGCGGCGATGAAGCGCAGCGCGACACGCGGCCCGAGCTGCCAGCGCAGGCTCGCCAGCACGTTGATGGTGTGCACCGCGCCGCCGACGGCGTACTCGTCGTGCTCGTAGTTGACCCCGAGGTCCAGACTCATGACGAGGCTCATCTTGCGGCTGACGAAGGCGCTGATGTAGCGCGCGTCGCGGTTGAGGTCCGGTGACTCCTCGTAGTGTTCGGTGAAGGCCCCCAGATTAATCTCGAGACTCGTGCGCTGGCCCTGCAGGCGGTAGTTGGCGCCGTACTCCTCGTGGGAAAAGGGCTGACCGGTGACGATCTGGTTCGGCTGGTTGCCCGGCACCGGCTGATCGAGGTTGATGCGGAACAGGTTGGCGGCGTCGGTGAACTGCTTGAGCGTGCGCAGCGTAATGCGCTGCATGGGTGAGATCAGCCGCGACAGACTCACCTCCCAGTTCACGCCGCTGGCGCGTTCACTGCCGACGTCCAGGTCCGTGTAGCCGCCGGAGGCATCCAGATAAGTGCGGCTGTCGCCGAAATGGAAGCCGCCCACATAGGTCCAGCCGTCGAAGTCGGTGTTATTCACCTTGTCCTTGAACTTCACGTCGCTGTAGCTCGCCCCGACATAGGCGCTCAGCGTGTTCGAGAAGGCACGCTCGATCTTGCCCGAGCCACCGCTGCGGCGATTGTCGATGTTGATGTAATCGATGGACTTGGAGTTCGTGTCGACCCAGGAGACGGTGCCCTCGATGATGATCGTGGTGCGCAGTGTCGGCCTCAGGGTCAGGCGCGGGCCGGTCGTGAAGTAGTTGATGTTCTCGAGGTTGTCCGGGGTGGCCGGCAGGAACGGGTCGAGGGTGGCCTGGTTGAAGGAGTCGCGCGCCACCCACGAGAGGTAGCCCGGGACGATCTTGAACTCCCCGGCGGCATCCAGATAACCGTAGGGCAGCGTCTCGTACTCGTTCTTGAAATACTTCACCATGGCGATATCGGCATCGAGGTGGTAATCGAAGCGCGGCGCGTCCTGGCGCGAGGTGTCCCCGACCAGGCCGATCATCGCCAGGGTGTCGCTGCGGCCATCGGGCGTCAGCGAGACGTTGTCGGTGTAGATCAGGCCGGCCTGGGCCTCGAGGTAGTTGCCCTGGTGCGAGTTCGTGGCCTGGTTGAAGAACAGGCTTTGGGTAGTGATCGGTCCGGTCTGGGCCGCGAGCGGCAGTGCGCTGCACACGAGCACGGCCGCCAGTGCCAGCCGGGCCTGCCAGCCCGCCATCCAACGCTCATTCATGTGCACGCCCCTTCAGCGTGGCTCAAGAGCTGCCGTCTTTTTCGCCCGACGCACTGGTCGCGTAGCGGTAGTAGTACCCGGCGTGGGGCTGCTTGGTGCTCTGGTTGAGCACCAGCGAGACGGATTTGCTTTCGGCCAGCTGCTCGACGGCCTCCAGCACCGCGTGCTGCGGCGTCTGGTCGGCACGCACCACGAGCAGAATCTGCCCGGCGATCTGGGTGAGCGCCTGCGATTCGGTGGTGAGCAGCAGCGGCGCCGAGTCGAACAGCACCAGGCGCGAGGGATCCTGGGTGGCCAGCTGCGAGACCACCTCGAGCATGCGCGCGCTCGCGAGCAGCTCAGTCGCGTTCGGATCCTGGTGACCGGCGGGCAGGAACGACAGTCCCGGCACGTCGGTGGGCAGGATGGCCCCGGAGAGTGACAGCGTCGGGTCCTTGATGACGTCGAGCAGGCCACGCACGTCGTCGGCGCCGAGGATCTGGCTCAGGCGCGGGTTGACGACGTCGCCGTCGACCAGCAGCACCGTGACGTCCTCCTCGAGACGCACGCTGAGCGCGAGATTGAGCGAGGTGAAGGTCTTGCCCTCGCCTGGCACCGCGCTCGCCACCATGACGAGGTTGCCCTCCGGCAGCGCCTCGACGCCGCGACCGAGCGCGTTGTTGATCAGCGGCCGCTTGATCTGACGGAACTGCTGCGCGAGCTCGCGCTCCTGGTGAGCCGGCGGCAGCAGTCCCGCGGCGCGCAGCACGTCCAGATCGATCGGGATGACGCGCGTGCCGGCGCTCGGCGCGCCGGCCGGCTCGAGGCGGCGCGCGGCCGCACCGCGCTCGCGCACCGGCGCGGTGGTGGTGCGCGAGGCCTGCAGGCGCTTGATGGCGTTCTCGATGACGCTCATGCGGTCAATCCGTGGAGGAAGCGCGAGGTCGGCCCCTGGATCGCGAGCACGATCAGGGTCGCGAGAACCAGCGCCGCGGCCACGCTCGAATAGGCCCACACCGCGCGACGCGCCTCGGCCTTGTGACGCTCGAGCCAGGTCATGCTGACCGAGCCGAGCACCGGCAGCTGCGTGAGCTCGTGCAGCTGGCGGGTCGAGGTGAACACCGGGCGCAGCTGGTGCATGAAGTAAGCCACCCCGAGCCCCGCGGCCAAGCCGCCGATCAGCACGGTGAGAATGAGGCGCACGCGATCAGGGGCGACCGGGTGGTCGCCGCCGGTTGGCGGGTCCACCACCTCGAAACGCACGATGCCGGTGGCATCGGCCTGGTCGGAGAGCTTGGCGCGGTTGAGCCGCTCGACCAGCGCCTGGTACTGGCCGCGCGTCACGTCGTAGTCGCGGCTCAGGCGCGCAAATTCCGCCTCGACCTCCGGGGCGGTATTGATCATCTTGCGCAGCTCGCCGATGCGCGCCTCGCGGTCGCTCACCTGGCGCTGCGCGGCGGCCACCTCGACGTCCGCCTGGCTCAGCTGCAGGCGGATCCCCTGATAGACCGGATTGGCGGCCAGTCCCGTGGCGGCGATCGCCGCCTGGTCGCCGCGCCGCACCGCCTGGATCTCGGCGGCCTGGCGCTTGCGCAGGTCATCCAGAGCCTGACGCGCGGCGATCACGTCCGGGTGCTTGTCGGTGTAGCGCAGCAGCAGCTCGTCCAGGCGCCCCTGGGCCTCGCGGATGGCGCCGGCCGTGTCGGTCGCCCCGCCGGCGCCGGAGCCGGTGAGCCCGAGCATCGGCTGCTCGCTCGAGAGCTGGCGGCGCAGCTCATCGCGCTTCTGCTCCGCGACGGTGAGCGAGAGGCGGTCCTTGTTGAGTTCCTCGGACTCGGCCTGCAGGCGCGAGAAGTAGTCCGAACCGGACGCCCCCGGCACGAGGCCCGCGTTCTGGCGCTTGAAGTCGGCGATCTTCGCCTCGGCGGCCTGCAGCTTCTTGTCGTAGTCGGCGATCTGCGTGCTGAGGAACTGCTGCGCCTGCTCGGAGCTCTGCTGGCTGCCGCCGACCGCGTTGGTCATGAACAGCCGCAGCAGCGCGTCCACCACGCGGCGGGTGTTCTGCGAGTCGTGGTCGGTGTAGGAGATGACGTACAGGTCCGCGGGCTGGTTGCGCTCGCCGTTCGCCTCGACACTCAGGCGGGAGCGCAGGCCGTCGATGATGGCGGCCTTGTGCGCGTCGGTGTAGCGGGTGTAGTCCGGTATGGCCTCGCGTGCCACGCGATCGAGCATCGGGCCACCGAGCAGCGCCTCGCGCACCGCTTCGACCTGGGCGGCGAGGTTGGACTCGACTGCGATGCCGGCGGTCACCTGCTGCAGCCGAGTGCGGCTGTCCACGTACACCCGCGCCCAGGCGCTGTAGGTGTCGGGCAGCATCAGCACCACGATCCAGCCGATCAGGCACACCACCCATGCCACCAGCATGGCGGTCCAGCGGAAGCGCCAGGCACCGCGGACCTGCTCGAGTATGAAATCCAGGGCTGCGTGCATGGATTAGAACATCGACTGCGGGACGACCAGAACGTCGCCGGGCCTCAGCGGAATGTTCTCGTGCACGTCGCCGCTGTTTACCAGGTCAGCCAGCTTCACCTTGATCACCGTCTCCTTGCCGTCGACCATGCGCACGATCTTGGATCGGTTGCCGGACGCGAACTGCCCGAGGCCGCCGACCTCGAGGACGGCATCGAGCACCGTCATGCCCTCGCGATAGGGAAGCGCCTGCGGGTGCGCCACCTGCCCGACCACCTTCACCAGGCTGAAGGCACTCGCAGCGGTGGTCACGATGATGTTGACCTTGGGCGAGCGCACGTACTCGGACAAGACCTGTTCCAAATCGCGCGCCAGCTGCGGCGCAGTCTTACCGACGGCCACCATGTTCTCTACCAGCGGGGTGGAGATCTTGCCGTCAGGCCTGACTGGCACGCTCACCGACAGCTCGGGATTGCGCCACACGAACACCTGCAGCGTATCGCCCGGGCCGATGATGTAGTCATTGCTGGGGGCCTTCGCGGCGGCCTGAGTCGACGCGGGCGTCGGTGCTGGGGCCGGCGCCGGCGGCGGGCTGGAAGCGCAACTGAGGATTAGTGGACTTATAGCCAGCCATCCGGCCAGCGTCAGTACGCTCGGGCGTCGCATCACCGTTCCTGGTGCCAAAAGTTGAGCCTATCAGAAAGCAGGGAAGCGAAGCCCACTCAGTTGGACGGACTGCCGCTCCCCTTTATGACAATCCGATCAGTGGTTTGGATGTTATTCCGATGCGTCATTCTAGCGCGCACCGTCTCCCCAAGGCGACGCAGCTTAACGGGACCGACGCCAGGCCCGGTGTGAGCGGCGTCACACGTCCCGGGCGACGGAATAAGTGCAATCCGCAAGGCGCAACAGCCGTTCCCAACAGCAGCCGGCTCAGAACTGGAAGTAGAGGAAGGGCGAGGCGCGCGAGCCGGCGATGATGGCGAGCGTCATACCGAACACGAATCCGAGCAGCGGGACGCGCACCAGCGGCCGGGCGGGCGCGTGGAACTCGAAGGCGTTCGGGCCGAACACCGACCACAGCGTCGCCAGCACCGCGAGGGCCAGGAACAGCTCCCAGTCGGCCGGCAGCACGCCGCTACTCGGCACGAACATGCGCGCAAACACCCCGCCGGCCATGTGCAGGTCGGTGGCACGGAACAGCACCCAGCCGCACAGCGCCAACACGAACATGAGCACGCCGCGCGCCGGGAAGGCGTCCCAGTAGCGACCGAGCAGGTGGTAGAGCGCGAGCAGCGTGCCCCAGTAGAGGCCCCAGACGATGAAGGTGAAGTTCGCGCCGTGCCACAGGCCACCGAGAAACATCGAGATCATGATGTTGCGCACCGTCAGCCACTTGGAACCGCGACTGCCGCCGAGCGGGATGAAGAGGTAGTCGCGGATGCAGGTCGACAGCGAGATGTGCCAGCGGCGCCAGAAGTCGGATGGATCGCGGGCGCGGTACGGGGAGTTGAAGTTCTGCGGGATGCGCAGCCCAAACATGAGCCCGAGCCCGACCGCCATGGAACTGTAGCCGGAGAAGTCGAAGTACAGCTGCATGCTGTAGCCGAGCATGGCCAGCCAGGTCGCCGCGCTCGACAGATGCGTGTAGTCGGCGAGCCAGGGGTTGACGAAGCGGGCCAGGCTGTCGGCGACCAGCACCTTCTCGACCAGGCCGTAGACGAAGAAGGAGCTGCCGGCGTACAGCCCGGCGCGGCGGTCGGCGCTGGCGAGATTCTCCAGGTCTGACTCGATCTGGCGGAAGCGCACGATCGGACCGGCCACCAGCTGCGAGAACAGCGAGACGTAGGCGGAGAACTCGAACAGGCTGCGGGTCGGGCGCACCACGCCGCGGTAGCAGTCGACGATGTAGCTGATCGTGTGGAACGTATAGAAGGAGATGCCGACCGGCAGCACCACGTGCAGCACCGGCAGCAGCGGCCCGAGGTGCGCCGCGCGCGCCACCGCGTTCACGGTCTCGGCGAAGAAGCCGGCGTACTTGAAGAAGCCGAGCAGTGCCAGGTCGCAGCTCACCGGCACCCACAGGATCCAGCGGCGCGGTCCATAGCGCAGGAAGGCACGCCCGGCCGCGTAGCTGACGAGCGTCGAGAACGCCATCAGCAGGCAGAAGCGTACGTCCCAGTAGGCATAGAAGACGTAGCCGGTGATGGTGAGCC
>Ga0335085_10004468_pt1 | contig 23175 bp, 23 predicted proteins | sample Lox_Sample_45_FD_206712 | JGI IMG/M metagenome (GOLD analysis project Ga0335085, IMG submission 206712) | Soil microbial communities from Loxahatchee National Wildlife Refuge, Florida, United States - Lox_Sample_4.5 | ecosystem: Environmental > Terrestrial > Soil > Wetlands | place: USA...
GTCGGGAGCGCGGAGCAATTGACGCTCGGCCTTCAATTCGAGCTCGCCGCGGGCTGGAAAATCTACTGGCGCTCGCCGGGAGACGCGGGCTTCCCGCCGCAGCTCGATTGGAAGGGGTCGGAGAACGTCGCGAATGCCGAGATCGCCTGGCCCGCGCCCATGCGCTTCAGCGTGCTCGGCCTCGAGACCATGGGCTACGAGGGCGGAGTGGTGCTGCCCATCGCGGTGCGGCTCGCAAAGCCCCGCGCGCCTCTCCACGCGGTCGTCGCGCTCAACTATCTCACCTGCGAGAAGATCTGCATTCCCTACGAGACGACGCTGACGCTCGACCTGCCGGCGGGCGCGGCGGAGGGCGGCGGCTTCGCCCGCCTCATCGGCGAATACCAGGCGAAGGTGCCCGGCGACGGCAAATCCGCGGGGCTGCATCTAGAGAGCGCGACGGTCGAGAGCGGCGACAAGCCCGTATTGATCCTGCGCCTTGCCGCCGATCCGCCGCTTGCGCATCCCGACGCCTTCGTCGAGGGACCGGCGGGGATCGGCTTCGGGCCGCCCGTCCTTGCGGGCGATCGCGCGCATCCGGCGCTGCGCATCCCCGTCTACGGCGACGGCAAGACGCCGCCGAGGCTTGCGGGCGAGCGTCTCACCGTCACCGTCGTCGACGGTACTCGCGCGTTCGAGGCCGTCGCGGTGCCGGCGGTGGTCGCGCCTTCGGCGCCTTTGCCCTCGCTGCTGAGCGTCCTGCTGCTGGCGCTCCTCGGCGGCTTCATACTGAATTTCATGCCCTGCGTGCTGCCGGTTCTGTCGTTGAAGCTGCTGGCCGCGGTGGGCCACGGCGAGAGCAGGACCGAGCTGCGCCGCGGCTTCCTCGCGACGGCCGCGGGCATCCTGCTCTCCTTCCTTCTGCTCGCGGGGGCGATGATCGCGGTGCGGACGGCCGGCATGGCGGTCGGCTGGGGCGCGCAGTTCCAGCAGCCAGCATTCCTCGCGGCGATGGCGGCGCTCACCACGCTCTTCGCCGCCAATCTCTGGGGCTGGTTCGAGATCCCGCTGCCGCGCGCCATCGCCGATCGCGCGAAGCTGACGCCCGGCCATCCCTCGCTCCTCGGCAGCTTCGCGGCCGGCGCCTTCGCGACCCTGCTTGCGACACCCTGCTCGGCGCCGCTGCTCGGCACCGCCGTCGGCTTCGCGCTCGCGGGCTCGAGCCTCGATATCATCGCGATTTTCGGAGCTCTCGGGCTCGGCCTCGCGCTGCCCTATCTCACGGTCGCGGCAATACCGTCGCTGGCGCGCCTGCTGCCGCGGCCCGGACATTGGATGCTCACGCTCCGCCGCATCCTCGGCCTCGCCTTGCTCGGGACTTCCGCGTGGCTCGTCTTCGTCCTGGTGGCGGAAGCGGGGCTCCTCGCGGCCGCGCTGGTGGGGGCGTTCCTCGTGGCGCTGCTTGCCCTGCTGGGCCTCGCGCGCGCCTCGAGGCCGCGTATCGCCGGCGCCGTCCTTGCGATTGCGGCCGCGCTCGGCGCGGTCCTGGCGCTGCCCCCGCCCCAGGCGGTGCCGGCGCGCCTTGCGGACGCGCTGTGGCAGCCCTTCGATCGTGGACGGATCGCGGGCCTCGTCGGCGAGGGCAAGGTCGTCTTTGTCGACGTGACCGCGGACTGGTGCGTCAACTGCAAGTTCAACCGCTGGCTGGTCCTCGACCGCTCCCCCGTGCGCGAGCGCCTCGAGGCGCCCGGCACGGTCGCGATGATCGCGGATTGGACGCGGCCCGATCCTGCGATCGCGGCCTATCTCATGAGCTACGGCCGCTACGGCATTCCCTTCAACGCGGTCTACGGGCCCGGCGCGCCCGGGGGCATCGCGCTCTCGGAGCTTCTGAGCGCCGAGGACGTGCTGCAGGCGCTCGAGCGGGCGCAGGGAAGGCCGCGCTCCGCCGCCAACATAACCCCACGCTCTGGGGGGTGATTTTCGGGCATCGACCCACTATTGTAGCGGCGGCGCGGGGCTCGCCCTGCGGACCCAAATTTGTCCCAACAGAGGGGAGAGGCAATGATCAAGGTCGGCGACAGGATTCCGTCGGTCAAGCTCAAGCACATGACGGCGGAGGGCGTAAAGGACATCACCACGGACGAGGTCTTCAAGGGGAAGAAGGTCGTTCTCTTCGCGCTGCCGGGCGCCTTCACGCCGACCTGCTCGGCGAAGCATCTCCCGGGCTTCGTGCAGAAGGCCTCCGAGATCAAGGGCAAGGGCGTCGACGCCATCGCGTGCCTTTCCGTCAACGATGCCTTCGTCATGAACGCCTGGGGCAAGGACCAGAAGGTCGAGGGCAAGGTGCTGATGCTCGCCGACGGCAACGGCGACTTCACCCGCGCGATCGAGCTCGAGATGGACGGCAGCGGCTACGGACTCGGCAAGCGCTCGCGCCGCTACGCTATGGTCGTGCAGGACGGCGTCGTCAAGACTCTCAACGTCGAGAATCCCGGGGCCTTCGAGGTCTCTAGCGCCGAGGCGATCCTCAAGGCGCTCTGAAGCGCGATCGGCGGTCGCAATTCCGGCCGCCGATTTCCTCGCGTCGTCTTCCCGGAGATTGCTGCGCGGTTGGGCGGGGACCGCTTCGCTCTTCAGTTCGGCGGGCGAAGCAGGTTCTCGCCTCTGAACAGCGGGATGCTCATCGCCACGCGGCCGCCGTGGACCAGGGTCAGCGGCGGCAGGGTCTCGATTTTCGCGAACATCGAGCCGACACGAGACTCGATTTCCGCCGGCGTCATCCGCGGCGCAACGATCAGCAGGTCGTGGCCGCGGAAGCGGCTTGCGTCCTCGGCGATGCCGTACTGCCGGGGATCGTTGCCGAGGCAGATCACCGGCACGCTCCCCCTCAGCGCGTAATCGAGCTTGCCGGCATCGTGCCAACGCAGGGTCGCGACCGCCGGGGTCTCGGCATCGAGGAGGCCGCGCTCGGCCAATTGCGTCCGGACCGACGTCCAGTCGACGGCTGCGAGAGCGGGATTCTTGGCGGAGGCGAAGCTGTCCGGCAGCCAGCTCCAGCGAATTTCCGCCGCCACGGCCAGGAAAATCACGACGACGAGGATGGCGGTACCCGCAAACCAGGCACGCACCCGCCGGTCGCCGTGCTGGAGCCGTTCCGCAATGGCGTGGCCGAGGAGCGGGAAGAGCACGAGATATCCGGGCGCAGCCCAATGGAAGGCGACGCGGCCCCTGGCCCACAATGAAATGAGCGAGAAGAAAACGATCGGCACCGCGCCGATGCAGCACAAGAGCCACTCGGCCGATCTTGCCGGTCCCGATTTCGCGGCCTTGATCAGCAACAGCAGGATCGGGAGCCAGATCCAAGGCAGCAAGTAGAGTGCCCCGCCCGCGAGGGTCACGAAGGGTGCCGTCGGCCGTATCTGCACCCCGGCGGCGCGGCCGCCCTGGAATGCGAACGAGACCCAGTCGTGCTGCGCGTTCCAAATCAGAACGGGCGAGAAGAGAGCCAGGGCGATCAGCGCGGCCGCGTATGGCTCGGCTCGCAGGAGCCAGCGGCGATCGCCCGGCTGCGTCAGCAGGTAGAGACCGGCGCCGGCAATGCCGAGCACCGCCGAGTATTTCGAGAGCAGCGCGAGGCCGGTGCAGATGCCGACGCCGATCCACCAGCGCCATTGCTCCGATGACATCGCGCGAACGAGACAGAGCGTCGCGGCGAGCATCGCGCAAATCAACGGGCCATCCGGCAGGACCCAGCTCGCGCTCGTCACCCCGAAGACGGGCGCGCAATTGAATGCGATGGCAGCCCACAATCCCGTACGTGCCGAGAAGAGTGCTTCGCCAAGCAAGTACATCAGCCAGGTGGAGAGGGCGAATAGCGCGATGAACGGCAATCGCACCACGATTGCGTCCTCGCTGCCGAAGAGCTGCACGGTGCCCCAGGTCAGCCACCAGGAGAGCGGCGGATGATCGTAGTAGCTGAGAGCCAAATGGCGGGCAGTCGCAACGGTGTAGCTTTCATCGATGCCGAGCCCCATCGCGCTCGCAAAGACGAGGCGCAACGCCGTGCCCAGCACGATGAGCAGCAGAAGCGCGCTCCGCGGAGCCGCGAGCCATCGCCCGGCGATGCGCGAAGTCCTGGGGTCGCCGGAGGTCATGATATGCCTGGCACGCGCTATCGCTGAAAGCGTGATCCCGGAAAGGCCGACGAGCATGGACGACGGAGTCCGGAGATCGGCGTCCGCGGGCACCAGCTTCGGGAATGTCGCTGGCACGTGTCAATAGCTGGAGTGAATTGAATTCGCAAGCAACCTGCATGAAATTCGTTCTGCAATCGCTTGGGGAGACGCACGCGACAGCCGCTGGAGGCAAGTCTTCGCGACATTCTCCGATTGATCCGTGCAGGCGATGCGGGCAGCGGATGCGGCGAAGCCTTCTATGAATGCGAAGCGGCGCCAAGCGGCTCGTCGGAATTCGCGGTAACTGCTTCGCGCGAGGGAATGCGCTGCGCCCGAGCGTGGACCGGGTGTCCGCCGAGCGCGCTCAGCATTCCTCCCGATGCAATGCGATCGCCGCGCGTGCGAGCGCGTCGGCCCGCTCGTTCTCGGGGTGGCCGGCATGGCCGCGCACCCAGATCCATTGGACACGATGGGGTGCCAAGGCCGCTTCCAGGCGCTGCCAGAGATCGACGTTCTTGACGGGCTTCTTGTCGGCGGTGCGCCAGCCGCGCCGCTTCCAATCCGCGAGCCATTGCGTGATGCCGTCGTGGAGATATCGACTGTCGGTGTGGATGCGGGCGTGGCAGGGGCGCTTCAGCGCTTCGAGCGCCGCGATCGCCGCCGTCATCTCCATGCGGTTGTTGGTGGTCTCGGCCTCGAAGCCCGAGAGCTCGCGCTCGTTGCTGCGGTAGCGCAGAATGGCGCCCCAGCCGCCGGGGCCGGGATTCCCGCTGCAGGCGCCGTCGGAGAATATGTCGACGACGTCGCTCTCGCCGCTCGTCATCCGTCGATGCCGTAGGCGCTGGCGCGGTCGATGCCCCGGTGGAAGCGGAGCTTGCGCAGATATTCGAGCGGGTCCTTGGGGCGCACCAGCGCGCCTGCGGGATGATTGAGGAGATCGTAGAGCCGCGTAAGCAGGAAGCGCAGCGCGCTACCGCGCGCGAGCAGCGGCAGCGCCTCGAGCTCGGCCGTCGAGAGCGGCCGCCGCGCGCGATAATTCGACAGCAGCAGCCGCGCCTTCGTCACGTTGAAGTCGCCGTCGGTCTCGAAGCACCAGGCGTTGAGGCAGATCGCGACGTCGTAGGCGAGGAAATCCGTGCAGGCGAAATAGAAATCGATGAGGCCCGAGACCGCCTCGCCGCGGAAGAACACGTTGTCGGGGAAGAGGTCCGCATGGATGGTGCCGGCGGGGAGGTCCTTGGGCCAGCGCCGCTCCAGCTCCTCGAGCTCCTGCCCCAGCTCCTCGGCGAGCCCTGGCCGCACCTCGTGCGCGCGCGCCTTCGACGCCTCGAAGAGCGTGCGCCAGCCCGCGACCGAGAGGTTGTTGGGCCGCTCCATGCCGAAGCCCGCACCCGCGAGATGGAGCGCGGCGAGCGCCCCGCCGACCCCTGCGCAATGGAAGGGATGGATGCGGCGCGGCCACATGCCCTCGAGGAAGGTCACGATTGCCGCGGGCCGGTTGCAGAGCGTGCGGAGCGCGACGCCGTCCCGCGCCTTGACCGGGGTCGGGCAAGCGATGCCGTGGTCGGCCAGATGCTCCATCAGTGCGATGAAGAAGGGCAGGTCCCGCGGCGCCACGCGCTTCTCGTAAAGCGTCAGAATGAAGCTGCCCTTCTCCGTCTGCAGGAGATAGTTCGAGTTCTCGACACCCTCTGCGATCCCCTTGCAGGAGACGACCGCGCCGATGCCGTATTGGGCGACGAAGGCCGTGAGCTCCTCGTCGCCGACGTCCGTGTAGACGGCCATGACCGGCTCAAGCCCAGGCGACAGCCGCGCCCGGCGCAGGCGCGGCAATCGTGGGGTCGGGGGACGGCGGGCTCATGGCGACCGCCGCATTCTGGTGGAGGCGCCGGATTCGCGCAACGGCGCGGCGGCGAATCGCCGCGTCCGCCGGGGCTTTTGCACCCGGTTGCAGGCCTTGTGCCGTCGGGCGCCCTCGCATAGAGTCCGCCGCGCACGCATAGCCACCGATCGGAAGATAAATCATGGCCGAGCCGATTCCCGCGCAAAAAGCACCTTACGGCGTCAAGGTGGAGGCAGGTCGCGAGTATTGGTGGTGCGCCTGCGGGCGCAGCAAGTCGCAGCCCTTCTGCGACGGCTCGCACAAGGGCACGGGGCTTTCTCCCATGCAATACACGGCGCCTCAGTCCCAGGAGCTCTGGTTCTGCGGCTGCAAGCATTCCGCGGCGAAGCCGCTCTGCGACGGCTCACACAAGCGCCTTTGAGGACCATGAGGGCTGCGCGCGCCATTGCTGGAGCCGCGGGGCTCGTCTCGGCGCTCCTGGCGGCGGGCTGCTCGAGCCTCGGTACCTCGGACTCGGTCCGCTGTCCGCACGCCACGATCATGCCGGACCTGCAGGCGATCGCGAAGTTCGGTCCCGGGCCGAGCCGACAGGAGTCGAATCTCGCCTATGGCGCGCGCATGCTCGCGAGCACCTCGAGCTGCGAGCTCGACAAGAAGCGCAACGGCATCACCGTCAATACAAAGCTCGGCGTCGTCGCCTTGCGGACCTCGCCTGATGTGAGGAAGGGCCAGGTCACCTACCTCGTTGCGGTCGTCGATCGCAATGCGCAGATCCTGACCGAACGCGACTTCGTCATCGATCTCGACTTCCCGAGCGCTCAGCGCCGCCTGGAGATCAGCGAGGAGCACACGACCTTCATTCCGCTGGCGAAGGGCCGCACCGGCGACGATTACGGTATCGTCTTCGGCTTCCGGCTCACGCCCGAGGAGCTCGAGTACAATCGTGCCCACGTGCAACGCGGGCCGGGCTGAGGCAGGTCGCTGGCCTTCCAGCGTGCCCGGTGCTAAGGTCGCCTGCGTGCCGTAGAGCACCCCGACGGGAGAGATCGAGCGCAGCCGACGAGGCGAAGCGCCCGGCGCCGAAGGAGCAACCGCCCCGGAAACTCTCAGGCAAAAGGACCGTCGGGGGAAGGGCACTCTGGAAAGCAGACGCGCGTCCGCGCGCGTCTCACCGAAGAGGTAAACCGGCGGGAGTGATCGCGCCGGCGAATCTTTCAGGTTCCGTGACAGAGGGGGCTTCCGTCGTGGCATCCCGCCGCGACGCGCGAAGCCGACCGCCGTCAGGGATGCCATGGCCGATCCGACCCTCCTGAAGACACCGCTCCATTCGCTCCACGTGGCGCTGGGCGCGCGCATGGTGCCCTTCGCGGGCTACGACATGCCCGTGCAGTATCCGACCGGCATCGTCGCGGAGCATCTGCACACGCGCGCGGCCGCGGGCCTCTTCGACGTCTCGCACATGGGCCAGCTTAGGCTCGACGGTCCCGGTGCGGCCTCCGCGCTGGAGCGGCTCGTGCCCGGGGAGATCCAGGCATTGAAGCCGCAGCGCATGCGCTACACGCTCCTGACGGAGGAGAGCGGCGGTATCCTCGACGACCTCATGGTCACGAACATGAGCGACCACCTTTTCGTGGTCGTGAACGCCGCCTGCAAGGCCGAGGACACCGCGCACATGAAGCGTGCGCTCGAGCCCGCGATCAAGGTGACGCCGCTGCCGGAGCGCGCGCTCATCGCCCTTCAGGGACCCAAAGCCGCCGCCGTACTTTCTCGGCTCGCTTCGGCGGTTGCATCCATGCCCTTCATGAGCATGAAGGCCGAGACCCTCGAAGGCGCGATCTGCCTCGTCTCGCGCTCCGGCTATACGGGCGAGGACGGGTTCGAGATTTCCGTGCCTGCGAGCGCCGCAGAGCGGCTCGCGCGGCGGCTCCTCGGCGAGAGCGAGGTGAAGCCGATCGGGCTCGGCGCGCGCGACACGCTCCGTCTCGAGGCCGGGCTTTGCCTATACGGCCATGACATCGACAGGACGACGACTCCCGTCGAGGCCGATCTCGGCTTCGCCCTCGGGAAGCGGCGACGCGAGCAAGGCGGCTTCCTCGGCGCGGCGACGATCCTGCGCCAGCTCCGCGAGGGCGTCGCGCGCAAGCGCGTGGGCATCAAGCCCGAGGGCCGCGCGCCGGCGCGCGAGGGGACGGAGATCCTCGATGCCGGCGGCGCCGCCATCGGCAAAGTCACCAGCGGCGGCTTCGGCCCCAGCGTCGACGGTCCCATCGCCATGGGCTACGTCGCGAGCACCCATGCAGCGCCGGGCAGCGCGGTCTCGCTAATGGTGCGGGGGACGCCCCGCCCCGCGCGCGTCGTCGCGCTGCCCTTCGCTCCGCATCGCTACCACCGCGGCTGAGACCGCGCCAATCGCAAACGAGGAAACGCCATGACCGTCAAATACACCAAGGACCACGAGTGGGTGCGCGTAGAAGGCGGCACCGCCACGGTAGGGATCACGGACTACGCCCAGGGACAGCTCGGCGACGTCGTCTACGTCGAGGTGCCGGAGGTCGGGCGCAAACTCGAGCAGGGCAAGGAGGCGGCGGTGGTCGAATCCGTGAAGGCCGCGAGCGAGGTCTATGCGCCGATCTCGGGCGAGGTGACGGCGGCGAACGGCGACCTTGCGGGCGAGCCCGCGCGCGTCAACAACGATGCCATGGGCCAGGGATGGTTCTTCAAGATGACCGTCGCCAATCCCAAGGAGCTCGACAGGCTCATGGACGAGGCGCAGTACAAGGCCTATGTCGAGGGGCTCGGCTGATGCGCTACCTCCCGCTCACCGATGCCGACCGCAAGGCGATGCTCGCCGCGATCGGCGTGCCCTCGATCGACGCGCTCTTCAAGGACGTGCCGAAAGCGGCGCGGATCAAGGGGCTCCTCGATCTCCCGCGTCTGCAAGGCGAGCTCGAGGTCGAGCGCGCGCTCGGCGCCATGGCCGCGAGGAACGTCGCCGTGGGCTCGGTGCCGAGCTTCCTCGGCGCCGGCGTCTACCGCCACCATGTTCCCGCAGCGGTCGATCACCTGATCCAGCGCGGCGAGTTCCTGACCTCCTACACGCCCTATCAGCCGGAGGTGTCGCAGGGGACGCTGCAGACGCTCTTCGAGTTTCAGACGCAGGTCGCACTCATCACTGGGATGGAGGTCGCGAACGCCTCGCTCTACGACGGCGCCACCGCCTGCGCCGAGGCCGTGATGATGGCGAACCGGGTGACGCATCGGAGGAAGGCAATCCTCTCCGGCAGCCTGCACCCGCATTATCGCGATACCGCCGCGACTTACGGCCGTTTCGTCGGCTTCGACACCGTGCTTGCGGAACCGGATCCCGCGGGCAAGGAAAGCCTTGCGAACGGGATCGACGGCGAGACCTCCTGCGTCGTGGTGCAGAACCCCGGCTTCTTCGGCGAGCTCCGCGATCACACCGCGCTCGGCGAGGCCTGCCACAACGCAGGCGCGCTTCTGATCGTGATCGTGACCGAGCCGGTCTCGCTGGGCGCCGTCAAGCCGCCGGGCGCGATGGGCGCCGACATCGTCGCGGGCGAGGGGCAGGCTCTCGGCATGGGCCTCGTCTTCGGCGGCCCGCATCTGGGGTTGCTCGCGACCCGCGACCGCTTCGTGCGGCAGGTGCCGGGCCGGCTCTGCGGCGAGACCGTCGATGTCGACGGGAGACGCGGCTACGTGCTGACGCTCTCCGCGCGCGAGCAGCACATCAGGCGCGAGAAGGCGACCAGCAACATCTGCACCAACTCCAATCTCTGCGCGCTCGCCTTCTCGATTCACCTGGCGCTCTTGGGCGAGGCGGGCTTCACGCGGCTCGCGGCGATCAATCACGGCAAGGCCGTGCAATTGGCCGAGCGTCTGGCGAATGTGCCGGGCGTCGCCATCGTCAACGACAGCTTCTTCAACGAGTTCACGTTGCGCCTGCCGAAACCCGCGGCGCCGGTGGTGGATGCGCTCGCGAAGCGCCGCATCCTCGGGGGAGTGCCCGTGAGCCGGCTCCATCCCGATCGCGCCGAGCTCGCGAGCCTGCTGCTGGTAGCCGCGAGCGAGACCAACACGGAAGCCGACATGAGCGCCTTCGCATCCGCGCTCGCGGAGGTGCTGCGATGAGCGATTGGAGCAAGGCCGTGAGCGGCTTCAAGAGCGAGGGCAAGGAAGACCCGACCATGAGCGGGAGCCGCGGTCTCCAGGAGGAGGAGCCGCTGCTCTTCGAGCAGGACGCGCCCGGGCGCACCGGCGTCGATCTGCCGGAGCCGCCCGCGGTGAAGAGCCGCCTCGGCGGCCTGGCGCGGCAGGGGGCGATCGGATTGCCGGGCCTCAGCGAGCCGCAGGTCGTGCGGCACTACATGCGGGTCTCGCAGAAGAACTACGCGATCGACACCGGGATCTATCCGCTGGGCTCCTGCACCATGAAGCACAACCCGCGCCTCAACGAGAAGGTGGCGCGGCTGCCGGGCTTGGCGGACATCCATCCGCTGCAGCCGGTCTCGACCGTCCAGGGCGCGCTGGAGCTCATGGACGAGATCGCGCACTGGATCAAGACGCTGACGGGGATGCCGGCGGTGGCGCTCTCGCCCGGGGCGGGCGCTCACGGTGAGCTCTGCGGCATGATGTGCATTTGGGCCGCGCTCGATCACCGCGGCGAGCACCGCAAGCGCGTGCTGGTACCGGAGTCCGCGCACGGGACCAATCCCGCGACGGCCGCCGCCTGCGGCTATGCCGTCGATCCCATCAAGGCGGACGCGGCGGGCCGCGTCGACCTCGCCGATCTCAAGGCGAAGCTCGGGCCCGACGTCGCGGCCTTCATGCTCACGAACCCCAGCACATGCGGGCTCTTCGAGCGCGACGTGCGGGAGATCGCGGACATGGTCCACGCCGCCGGCGCCTATTTCTATTGCGACGGCGCCAACTTCAACGCGATCGTGGGCCGCGTGAATTGCGCCGAGCTCGGCATCGACGTGATGCATCTGAATCTGCACAAGACCTTCTCGACCCCGCATGGCGGCGGCGGCCCCGGGAGCGGGCCGGTGGTGCTTGCGGCGAGCCTCGCTCCCTATGCGCCGTTGCCCTGGGTCGTGCACGAGGCCGACGGGTTCCGTCTCGTCGAGCACAAGGACGGCGAGGCGAGGACGGCGCTCGGGCGCATCAAGGGGAATCACGGCCAGATGGGCATGTTCGTCCGCGCGCTCGCCTACATGATGAGCCACGGCGCGGACGGGCTGCGCCAGGTCGCGGAGGACGCGGTGCTCAACGCCAACTACCTCCTCGCCTCGCTCAAGGACGAGCTAACGCCGGCATTCCCCGGCACCTGCATGCACGAGGTGCTGTTCGACGACCGCTTCCTCGAGGGCACCGGCGTCGCCACGCTCGACTTCGCGAAGGCGATGACCGACGAGGGCTACCACCCCATGACCATGTACTTTCCGCTCATCGTTCATGGCGCGCTGCTGATGGAGCCCACGGAGACCGAGAGCAAGGACTCGCTCGACCGCTTCATCGCGGTGGTGAGGGGTCTCGCGCGGCGGGCGAAGGCGGGCGAGACCGACTTCTTCCACGCGGCACCGCGGCTCACGCCGCGCCGGCGCCTCGACGAGACCTTGGCGGCGCGAAAGCCCGTGCTGCGCTGGCGCCCCAAGGCCGGCGAGCGGCAGGCGGCGGAGTAGCGGGGGTCGATGCGCGAGGGACGGCACGCGCGGCGCATCAGCGCTCGCCGCGCGAAGTTGCCTCCCGCGCCCCCGCCGGTACTGCGCCTCGGGAGCACGCCGCCGACCGCGCGCGATCTCTATCACGCGCTGCTGACGATGCGCTGGCATTGGTTCTTCGTCGCGCTGGCGATCGCCTATTTCATCTTCAACGGCACCTTCGCGCTGCTCTACCTCGCCGCGCCCGGCGATATCGCGAACGCCGAGGAGGGCTCCTTTGCAGACGCCTTCTTCTTCAGCGTCCAGACCATGGCGACGATCGGCTTCGGCGTCATGGCGCCCAAGACGCTTTATGCAAACGTGGTGGTGACGGTCGAGGCGCTCATGGGCCTTGCGGGCTTCGCGCTCGCGACCGGCGTGATCTTCCAGCGATTTGCCCGGCCGACCGCGCGGGTGCTCTTCAGCCGTGTCGCGGCGGTAACGCGCTTTGAGGGCGTCCCTACGCTCATGTTCCGCTGCGCCAACGAGCGCCGGAACATCGTGCTGGAGGCCGAGGTGCACGTGTACCTGGCGCGGGAGGAGGTGAGCGCGGAGGGGATGCAGTTCCGGCGCACGCACGACCTGAAGCTAGCGCGCTCGCGCAATCCTCTGTTCTCCCTGAGCTGGACGGTGATGCATCCGATCGACACCAAGAGCCCGCTCCACGGCGCCGACGCCGCGACGCTCGCGGCGCAAGACGCGGCGATCGTGGCGACGCTCACGGGAACCGACGAGAGCCTGGCGCAGACGATCCTGGCGCGGCACGTCTATGACGCGGCCGACATTCTCTGGGGGCGGCGCTTCGTCGATGTCTTGAGCCGGACGGCCGACGGCCGGCGCGTCATCGACTACCGCCGCTTTCACGACACCGAGAGCGACGGCGGGTGAGGACGCCGCCGGGTGCGACCCGGCGGCGCACCGATCACATCTTGTCCGGACGAACTTGGCCGCGAATTTCGCCGCCCTTGTTGGCCTCGGTGTGGATGTTGACGTAGAACTTGCCGGCATCCAAGTCGGCGATCTGGGCGTCGGTCAGGACTTTGCTGCCCTTGATCTCGCCGGAGGCCGCCTTCGGCACGTTGTCGAAGGGAATGGCGACGCCTGCATTGGCGCCGACGGCCGCGGGGCCGTGGATGTGCGCGGCGGTGGCAGGGCCGCTGAGGTCGCTGAACTTGACCGTCCAGCTCAACTGCTTCGTCGCGGGGTCGAGGGCCAGCATCGCGGTGCCCTTGCCGGCGCCGCTCACCGGCGGCACCTCGTTGGCGGCATAGAGATCGGCTTTGTAGGCCTTCTGGCTCGACGTTTGGTTGCAGGCCACCAGCCCAACGGCGACCGCCGCGGCGGCGAGCATCGTGAAGAAACGGCGCATCAGGATCCCTCCCTGTCTCGTTTGACGCGTGACGCACGCGCTCCGCGATCATTCGCGGGCGCGCCGTCCGCGGCTTGGTAGCACATCCGGAGAAGTGGCGGAGCGCCGCCGCGGCGCCAGTACGGTCACAAAGCCGTGTGCGGGCGGTAGTGCCGCTGTGGGCCTGGCCTTTCGAGCTCCCGCCAGCAGCTTGGCGTTTGACCCGGGCCGCCGCGGCCGAAGCTTTCGGGTGCGAGGGCGGGCCGTCATGCTATGGTGGCGCTGGAAAGTTCGGTGACCGTCATAAAGGAAGCGGGGTCATGTCGGAGGCAAGCGCGATCGCCTCGGTGGAGATCGGGAGCGCGGAGGCGCTGAAGCGCTACGAGAGCTTCATGACGGTGGCCCGCAACCGCCTCACCACGCGCCAGTTCCGGCCGGATTACGTGGTTCCGCGCGAGCACTACGAGATGATCCTGGAGGCCGCGCGCCACGCGCCCTCCGGGGCCAATGCGCAGCCCTGGCATTACATCGTCGTGACAGAGCCCGAGCTGAAGCGACGCATTGCCGACTATTTCGTCGAGGAGCAGCGCCTGCGCGCGAGGCTCAGGATGAAGTTCCCGACGCCAAACTACCGCGGGCTCGAGACGGCGCCGGGCTTCATCGTGGTGGCCGCGGACTTCCGCTTCATCCGCGCCTTTCCGGTGCTGATGGACGGCTCGGCGCTCGACATGCAATACCGCGAGAACGCGGAGCGGATCCTCCTGCAGAGCGTCGCGGCCTCCACAATGTCCGCCCATCTTGCCGCGGCGGCGCTCGGCTACAACGTCTGGTGGGTGACGGCCATCGGCCAGGAGGCCGCGCAGAAGGAGATGAAGCCGCTCCTCGGCATTCCCGCGGATCTCGCCGTCATCGACATCATGCTCTTCGGCCCGCCCTCGAAGCCGCCCTACAAGCGCTGGAAGAAGGCGCTGCCGCAGATCATGAGCTGGAACCGCTTCGATCCCGCCAATCACATGACGCTGGAGCAGATCGAGGAGTGGATCAAGACAACGCGGCACAAGGTCATGTACCGCGACGAAGCCAAAATCGACTGAGGTATGTCACAGATGGCCAGGCGTTCGATCATTGCCGACGATATCGACAGCTACGTCACTCGAACTCTCGTCAAGGAGACGCCGATCCAGCGGCGCTTGCGCGCGGAAACCCTGAAGCTTCCGCTGGGGCTGATGCAGATCGGCGCCGATCAAGGCGCTTTCATGGCGTTGCTGGTGCGCCTCATCGGCGCGCGGCGCTGCCTCGAGGTCGGCACCTTCACCGGCTATAGCGCGCTCACCGTCGCAGCGGCCCTGCCGCCGGACGGCAAGCTCATCGCCTGCGACGTGAGCGAGGAATGGACGAGCATCGGCCGCCGGTATTGGCGCGAGGCCGGTGTCGAGGGCCGCATCGATCTCCGCCTCGGCCCCGCGGCCGAGACGCTGCGCGGCTTGCTCGATGCGGGCGAGGCCGGCCGCTTCGACTTTGCCTTCATCGACGCGGACAAGTCGAACTACGACATCTATTACGAGCTCTGCCTCCGGCTCCTGCGTCAGAACGGCCTCGTCGCCGTCGACAACGTGCTCTGGAGCGGCTCCGTCCTCGACGAGAAGAAGCAGGACGCCGACACGGCCGCGCTCCGCGCGATCAACCTCAAGATACGCGACGACGCCCGCGTCGAGTCGGTCCTGCTCACGATCGGCGACGGGCTGACGCTCGCCAGGAAGCGCTAGGAAGATCCCTCTCCCATCTGCGATGGGAGAGGGAGGCTTCGTGCGATTGACTTTGCGGGGGACGCCACGCATGAATCCTGCGGCTGGGCTAGGGAGGCGGGGGATGCGCAGAGCTATAATGACGGCGGCGGCGGCGCTGCTGCTCGCGGGCGTGGCGCGGGCGGAGGAGCCGGTGCTCAACGTCTACAATTGGTCCGACTACATCGGCAAGGACACCATCGCGAAGTTCGAGACGGAGACGGGGATCAAGGTCCGCTACGACGTCTACGACGCGAACGAGGTGCTGGAGGCGAAGCTGCTGGCGGGGCACTCCGGCTACGACGTGGTGGTGCCCTCCTCGAGCCCTTATCTCGCGCGGATGGCGAAGGCGAGGATTTTCCTCAAGCTCGACAGGGCCAAGCTCACGAATTACGGCAATCTCGATCCGCAGATTCTCGCGAGCGCGGCGGTCGCCGATCCCGGCAACACCTACGGCGTGCCCTACATGTGGGGCACCACGGGGATCGGCTACAACATCGATAAGGTGAAGGCCGCGCTCGGCGCCAAGGCGCCGGTCGACAGCGTTAGCCTCATCTTCGATCCCGCCAATGCGAAGAAGCTCGGGGAGTGCGGCCTCTCGCTCCTCGATACGCCGGAGGAAGTCTTTCCTGCGGCGCTCCTCTCTCTCGGCAAGCAGCCGCTGAGCCGCGACGAAAAGGACCTCGAGCTCGCGGCGGGCGCGGTCGCGAAGATCCGGCCCTTCGTCACGAAATTCCACTCCTCGCAGTACATCAACGATCTCGCCAACGGCGACCTCTGCGTCGCCTTCGGCTATTCCGGGGACATCTTTCAGGCGAAGCAGCGCGCCGAGGACGCGAAGAACGGCGTCAAGATCGCCTATTCGATCCCCAAGGAAGGCGCGATGCTCTGGATCGACCAGATGGCGATCCCCGCGGATGCGCCGCATCCCGGGAATGCGCACGTCTTCATCAATTTCATCCTGCGCCCGGAGATCGCGGCGGAGATCTCCAACGCGGTCGCCTACGCCAATCCCAACACGAAGGCGACGCCGCTCGTCGACCCCGAAATTCGCAACAACCACAACATCTATCCCACCGCCGAGGTGCGCAAGCGGCTCTTCTTCGATACGCCCGTCAGTCCGGAATACGAGCGCGCGCGGACGCGCGCCTGGACGCGGGTGAAGACCGGCGGCTGACGGCGGCGCCCGTGGGCGCGGCGGCTGCGGCGCCCCTAGTTCGTCTCGAGAGGGTGGTCAAGCGCTTCGGCCCGACGCGCGCCGTCGACGACGTGTCGCTCGAGATCGAGCGCGGCGCCTTCTTCGCGCTCCTCGGGCCCTCCGGCTGCGGCAAGACCACGCTTCTGCGCATGCTCGCGGGCTTCGAGCGTCCCGATGGCGGGCGCATCCTCATCGACGGCGTCGACGTCGCGGAGGTTCCGCCCTACGCGCGGCCCACCAACATGATGTTCCAGTCCTACGCGCTCTTCCCGCACATGACGGCCGCGGAGAACGTCGCCTTCGGGCTGCGGCAGGATCGGCTGCCGCGCAGGGAGATCGTGGCCAGGGTCGAGGCGATGCTCGAGCTCGTGCAGCTCCGCGCGCTCGCGGGACGCAAGCCGCATCAGCTCTCGGGCGGGGAGCGGCAGCGCGTGGCGCTCGCCCGCGCGCTTGCGAAGGAGCCGAAGCTCCTGCTCCTCGACGAGCCCCTCGCGGCCCTCGACCGCAAGCTCCGGGAGGAGACGCGGCTCGAGCTCGTGCGCATCCAGCACCGCGTCGGCGTCACCTTCCTCATGGTCACGCACGACCAGGAGGAGGCGATGGGCATGGCAAGCCGCATGGGCGTGATGTCGCAGGGCCGGCTCGTCCAGGTCGGAACGCCCGGGGAGGTCTATGAGCGCCCGAGCTGCCGTTTCGTCGCGGATTTCATCGGCGGGGTGAACCTCTTCGAGGGCCGCGTCGCCGGCGCAGGCACGCCGCTCTCGGTCGAATGTCCGGAGCTGGGGCTGAGGATTGCGGTTGCGGGCGCGGCGCCCTCCGGAGCGGAAGTCGCGGTCGCGGTACGGCCGGAGCGCATCTCGCTCTCGACGCAGGAGCCCGGCCGTGCAAATCGCCTGCGGGGCACGGTGCAGGAAATAGCCTTCCGCGGCGAGGCCTCGACCTATCACGTAGGGATCGCGGGCGGCCGCCTCCTGCGCGTGACGCTGCCGAACGCCGGGCCGGGGACCGCCCCGCCGCCGGGCGTGGGGGCCGCGGTGTGGCTCGGATGGGACGCCGAATCCGGCGTCCTCCTGACCTCATGAGCGCGCCGGGGACGGGACGCGGCTGGGGCAGGCGCGGCCTCATCGGGATTCCCTATCTCTGGCTCCTGCTCTTCACGCTGCTGCCGCTTGCGATCGTGCTCAAGATCAGCTTCGTGGAGAGCCGTCTCGCGGTTCCGCCCTACGGCCCGCTCCTCGAGACCGGCGAGGACGGGTTCCGGCTGGGTGCAACGCTCGAGAGCTACGCGCGCCTCTTCTCGGATAGCCTTTATATCCGCGCCTACATGTCCTCGATCCGCTACGCGCTCGCAGCCACGCTCATCTCGCTGCTCCTCGGCTATCCCATGGCCTATGCGATTGCGCGGGCGCCCAAGGCTTGGCGCATCGCGCTGCTGATGCTGGTGATCCTGCCGTTCTGGACGAGCTTCCTGCTTCGCGTCTACGCCTGGATCGGGCTCCTCAAGGGCAACGGCCTCGTCAACAACGCGCTGATCGCGCTGGGCGTCGTGGGCGAGCCGCTGCCGCTCCTCAACAACTCCTTCTCGGTCGTGCTGGGGCTCGTCTACGGCTATCTCCCCTTCATGGTGCTGCCGCTTTACGCGACGCTGGAGCGGCTCGATCCCGCGCTCCTCGAGGCCGCGGCCGATCTCGGCTGCCGCCCCTGGCGCGCCTTCCTCGAGGTGACGCTGCCGCTCTCGCTGCCGGGCGTCATCGCGGGCTCGCTCCTGGTCTTCATCCCCGCGATCGGCGAGTTCGTCATTCCCGAGCTCCTGGGCGGGCCCGGGACGCTCATGGTCGGCAAGGTGCTCTGGGACGAGTTCTTCAACAACCACGACTGGCCCGCGGCCTCGGCGGTTGCGGTGGCGATGCTGCTGCTGCTGGCGCTGCCGATGGCGACGATGCGGCGCTTCCTGCGCGAGGAAGCGCGATGAGCGGCCGCCGCTCGTTCTTCCTGCCGGCGATGCTGGCGCTGGGCTATCTCTTCCTCTATGGGCCCATCGTCTCCCTGATCGTCTACTCCTTCAACGCCTCGCGGCTCGTGACGGTCTGGGCGGGCTTCTCGACCCGATGGTACGGCGAGCTCCTGCAGAACGCGGCGATCGGCGACGCCGCCTGGACGAGCCTCCGCATCGCCGTCATCTCCGCGAGCGCGGCGCTCGTGCTGGGAACCCTCGCGGGCTTCGTGCTGAACCGCTACGCGAGGTTCCGCGGCCGCGGCTTCTTCGCCTGGCTCCTCACCGTGCCGCTGGTGCTGCCGGAGGTCATCATGGGGCTGTCGCTGCTGCTGCTCTTCGTCGATCTCGAGAGCGTCATCGGCTGGCCCGCGGGGCGCGGGCTTCTCACCATCGTGATTGCCCATGCCGCTCTCGGCACGGCCTACGTCGCGGTCGTCGTGCAGGCGCGGCTCCACTCCTTCGACCGCTCGCTCGAGGAGGCGGCGCTCGATCTCGGCGCCAGGCCCGCTAAGGTCTTTGCGGTGATCACGCTTCCGCTTATCGCGCCGGCGCTCGCGGCAGGTTGGCTCCTCGCCTTCACGCTCTCGCTCGACGATCTCGTGCTCGCGAGCTTCACCTCTGGCCCGGGCGCCACGACGCTCCCGATGTGGATCTTCTCGAGCGTACGCCTCGGCGTGAACCCGCAGGCGAACGCGCTCGCGACCATCATGGTGGCCGTGGTGACGCTCGCGGCCGTGGTCGCGGGCCGGCTCCTCACGGGGCCGAGGGCGCGCGCTCAGGAATCGTAGCTGAGGACCGAGTGCACGGGCACATCGAGGCGCTGGCGGCCGCCCAGGAAAGTCAATTCGATGATGCAGGCGGCGCCAGCGACGGTGCCGCCGACCTTGCGCACGAGGTTCACCGCCGCGGCCATGGTGCCCCCGGTAGCGAGGAGATCGTCCAGCACAACCACCCGCTGTCCCCGGCCGATAGCGTCGGCCTGGATCTCGATCGTGTCCGTGCCGTATTCGAGGTCGTAGGTATGGGGAATGGTCGCGCCCGGCAGCTTCCCCTTCTTGCGGACCATGACGAAGCCGCAGCCGATCGCGAGCGCCAGCGGCGCCGCCACGAGGAAGCCCCGGGATTCGATGCCCACGAGGACGTCGGGCTTGTGCTCCTTCACGCCTTCGGCGAGCTGCGTCACGGTCTCGCGCCAGGCGCCGGGATGCGCCAGCAGGGTCGAGATGTCGTAGAAGAGGATTCCCGGCTTCGGGAAATCCGGAATTGAGCGGATATGCTGCTTAAGGTCCATCCGGCCGTCCTTGGGCGTCAATCTCATGGGCGCACTCTAGCGGGTTCGTCTCCGCGGAAAAGCCTGCATTTTTCGTGCCCGCGGCGGCCCGTCCCTGTAGAGTGACCGGTCATGGCGCAGGAGGCTTGGGTCGAGACCGGGTTCCGCGAGGGCGCTTTCGTACTGCGCGCAGGCGGGGCTTGGCGAGTGAGGGGCGCCGCCGCTCTCGATCACAAATTGCAGTCGCTCGATCCCGGGGCGGCCCGGGCGGCGCGGATCGACCTCGCGGAGGTCGAGAGCCTCGATTCCGCAGGCGCCTGGCTGCTGCTGCGCACGGAGCGCGCGCTCCAGACCCGCGGCATCGAGGTCAGCGTCGAGAATCTCAGGCCCGAGATCGAGCCGCTGCTGCGCAAGGTCGAGGGGAGCTGCCAAACGGTTCCGCCGGGAAGGCGCCGGCGGCACGGCGGGCACGGCTACCGCGACTTCGCGCGCCGCGTCGGCGAGGCGACGTTCTGGTGCCTGGCGCAGGCAGCGGAGCTCGTGAGCTTCCTCGGCCTCGTTACCATAGTGGTCGTCCGCACCATCTTCCGGCCGCGCCGGCTGCGCTTCGTCTCGCTCATCAATCACATGGAGCGGACGGGTGTCACGGCGATGCCGATCGTGGGCCTCATCTCCTTCCTGATCGGCGTGGTCCTTGCTTATCAGGGCGCCGATCAGCTCCGGCAATTCGGGGCCGAGATCTATACCGTCAACCTCCTGGCCGTCGGCGTTCTGCGCGAGCTCGGCATCCTCCTCACGGCGATCATCGTCGCGGGACGCTCCGGCAGCGCTTTCACCGCTGAGATCGGCGCGATGAAGGTGCACGAGGAAGTGGACGCCATGCGCACGCTCGGTCTCGATCCCGTCGAGATCCTGGTGCTGCCGCGGCTCTTCGCGCTGCTGGTCACTCTCCCCCTCCTGGGCTTCTACGCCAATTTCATGGGTCTCCTGGGCGGCGCCCTGATGTCCTATGCGACGCTCGACATCAACTTTCCGCTCTTCGTGCGCCAGCTCGAGAGCGCGCTTTTCGGCTGGACCTTCTGGCTCGGCCCGATCAAAGCCCCGTTCTTCGCCGTGGTGATCGCCGTCGTCGGCTGCTATCAGGGGCTCAAGGTCTCGCAGAGCGCGGAAAGCGTCGGCCGGCTCACCACCGTCTCGGTGGTGGAATCGATCTTCCTGGTGATCGTGATCGATGCCGGCTTCTCCGTCCTGTTCTCCTACCTTCATGTCTGACGCCTCGCACGGCAACGGCGCGGAGCCGCCGATCATCCGCATCCGCGGCCTCAAGACGAGGCTCGGCGGCCGCGCGATCCACCGCAACCTCGACCTCGACGTGCGTCGCGGCGAGGTCCTCGGCGTGGTCGGTGGCTCCGGCACGGGCAAGTCCGTGCTTCTGCGCGCGATCGTCGGACTGGTTCCCATTCGCTCCGGCACCGTCGAGGTCTTCGGCGAGAATCTCGCCACGCTCAATGACGAGGCGCGGCGCCGGATCGAGTCGCGCTGGGGCGTGCTCTTTCAGGACGGCGCGCTCTTCAGCTCGCTCACCGTCGCGCAGAACATCGAGGTGCCGCTCAAGGAGCATCTCGACCTCTCCCCGGAGCTGATGAGCGAGATCGCGGCCATGAAGGTCGCGCTCGTGGGTCTGCCGCCCGAGGCCGGAGCCAAGTACCCCGCCGAGCTCTCCGGCGGCATGCGCAAGCGCGCGGCGCTCGCGCGCTCGCTCGCTCTCGACCCCGAGCTTCTCTTCCTCGACGAGCCCACCGCCGGCCTCGACCCCATCGCGGCCGCGGCCTTCGACAACCTCATCGGCGATCTTCAAAAGAGCCTGCGACTCACGGTTTTCCTCGTCACGCACGATCTCGACACGCTCATCACGATTTGCGATCGCATCGCGGTGCTGGTCGACAAGCGAGTGAAAATCGGCACAATGACCGAGCTGCTGCGCGATCCGCACCCTTGGATTCAATCGTATTTCAGGGGTCCTCGCGGTCGTTCGGCGCTCGCGGCGCAAGGGGTGGCCGGGGAGGATTAGACGATGGAGACGCGGGCCAATTACGTCTTGGTCGGGAGCTTCGTGCTCGCGGTGCTCTTGGGGATGTTCGTATCGGTCCTCTGGCTCGCCGGCGCGCAGTTCACACGGCAATTCAAGATTTACGACATCTTCTTCACTGGCTCCGTGACCGGCCTCAGCGTGGGCGCGCCGGTCAACTACAACGGCGTCTCGATCGGCAAGGTGACGGAGATCCGGCTCGATCCCACGAGCCCCGATCAGGTCCGCGTCACCGTCGAGCTCGACTCCTCGGCGCCGATCAAGTCGGACTCGGTCGCCTCGCTCGAGCTGACGGGCATCACCGGCGTCTATTACGTCGAGATCAGCGGCGGGACGCGCGAGGCGCCGCCGATCGCGAAGCTGGAGGGACAGCGCTATCCCGTGATCGCGTCCCGCCCCTCGCGGCTCCAGTCCTTCGTCGCGAGCATACCCGACGTGCTGAGCCGCGCGATCGACATCGAGGATCGCATGGCGAAGCTCCTCAGCGACAGGAACCTCGCGGCGATCGCTGGCACGCTCCAGAATCTCGAGCAGATCTCCGGCGACCTCGCGCAGTCCAAGAAGATCGACGCCGTTGCCGACGAGGCCATCACGACCATGAAGCAGATCCAGACAACGGTGGCGACCGCGAACGAGACGCTCGCCGAGGTGAAGCGCGCGACGACCGTGGCGGAGGGCGCCATCGGCGACGCCTCCGTCACCCTCAAGACCGCAAACACGACCCTCGGGCACATCGATGCCGTGGTGCAGGACGTCCGCCCCGGCGTGCGCGATTTCAGCCAGCGCGGCTTGACCGACCTCGTGCAGCTGATCGCGGACGCGCGGGTGCTGGTGGCGAGCCTGACGCGCGTCAGCGAGCAGATCGAGCGCGATCCCACGCGCTTCTTCTTCGGCGAGCGGCGCGAAGGATACAAGCCCCGATGACGGCCCTCTCCCGCCGCTCCCTCGTCCTTGCGCTCCCCGCGGCCCTTGCGGGCTGCGGCGGCACTTTCGGCGGCAGCCAGCCGCCGCCGCAGCTCTATACCCTCACCCCCGCGCGCGATTTCCCCGCGGGCCTGCCCAGTGCAAAGGGGCAGCTCCTGATCGAAGTACCGGTGGCGCCCGGCGGGCTCGACACCGAGCGCATCGCGCTCATGCGCAGCCCCGTGACGCTCGACTATTTCGCCAATGCCGCCTGGACCGATCGCGCGCCGTTGATGGTGCAGACGCTCCTCGTCGAATCCTTCGAGAATTCCGGCAAGGTCGGCGCGATCGGCCGCGAGAGCCTGGCGCTCCGCGCGGATTGGATCCTGAAGCCGGAGCTGCGCGTCTTCACCGCGGTTTACGAGGGCGCCGACGCGCCCACAATCCGTATCCGCCTCGCGCTCAAGCTCGTGCGCATGCCCGAGCGTGGCATCGTCTCGGAGCGCACGATCGATTCGAGCGAGCGCGCCGCGCAGAACGCGGTCCTTCCGGTGGTCGAGGCCTTCGACGCGGCGCTGCACCGAGCCATGCAGGACGCTGTCGCCTGGGCGATTCCGGTCATGGCCCGCGGTTGAGGCGGGCACGGCTTGCCTCTGAGGGCCGAATCCCGCATAAGTCGAATGAGCCCGCACCTTTCCGGACCGCATGGTCGAACTCGCGAGAGTACCGCGTCCTGAGCTCGAGCGCATGGCTGCAGCCGGCCGCGAGGCGCTGGAGTGCATGCGCGTCCTGGCCGAGACCGGCGGCAGCGTCGTGAGCGAGGCGCTCAAGGGCGCCGAGGGCTTCTACGAGTGGGAGCACTATCCC
>Ga0335085_10004469_pt1 | contig 23172 bp, 22 predicted proteins | sample Lox_Sample_45_FD_206712 | JGI IMG/M metagenome (GOLD analysis project Ga0335085, IMG submission 206712) | Soil microbial communities from Loxahatchee National Wildlife Refuge, Florida, United States - Lox_Sample_4.5 | ecosystem: Environmental > Terrestrial > Soil > Wetlands | place: USA...
ATGGTTGTCCTCCCGGTTAGCCTTGATCCTTCCTCATCCCGTACGGCGTGCGCGTCCGGGCAGAAAAGTCCCTCACACGCAAGGGAAAGCCATGGGCAGCGCAAGCTTACGCAACTGTTCCCTCCCTTACAACTGGATTTTTGACATCCCACAGAACCGTTGAGATATCCGGGAAAGTGGGTTACCGTATTTGTTCAACAAAACTCGACGGTTTGATTCCCGAGAGATAACATGATCAATTCGTCTCGCCCCATCGTGCAAATCTCGCTCGACCTTACGACCATTGAAGAAGCTCTGGATCATGCTCACAAAGCGGCGCGCGCGGGGGTGGACTGGCTAGAAGCGGGAACCCCACTCCTCCTGGGGGAGGGTCTGCACGCCGTTGAGGCGTTGCGACGCGAGTTCCCGGATTATCCCGTGGTCGCGGACTTGAAAACCATGGACGGCGGGTACCTGGAAGCGGAGATGATGGCCAAGGCCGGAGCCACACACGTGGTGGTAATGGCGCGGGCGCATCCGGCGACCATTAAAGTCGTGGTGCAGTGTGGCCGCGATTACGGAGTGAAAGTCATGGGCGACGACCTAGGCTGCGAAGACAAGCCCGCCGCCTCCCGCATGATGCAGGACCTGGGAGTGGATTACATCGTGCACCACGTGGGATACGATGAGCGCCGCGACCTGGCGGTGATCGCTGCGCACGGCGGCATTCCGCCCAATCCCCTGGATGAACTGGTGGCCGTAGTCAAAGCCGTAAGCATCCCCGTGCAGGCGGTGGGCGGCCTCTCCGTGGAGCAGGTTATGCAGCTCCCCAAGTTCGGAGTCCGTCACTTGGTGCTGGGCGCACCGCTGACGGTTGATGCGGACTCCTTCAAGTCGCCGTCGCACGACCTGGAAGGATTGTTGCGGGAGATTATTGCCAAACTAAGGGGTTGACCATGCCGACTGCTTCCATGGCGGCGATCGTCCATTACGCTCTGGAAAAATACGCGGTGGAGTTGCGGGAAGTACCGCGTCCCGGCGATCCCGCCGACGAGGAAGTTCTGCTCGCCACCCGCGCCGTGGGTGTGTGTGGAAGTGAGATTCACCAATTTCATAATACCCATAGCTGGCCCGTAAACATTCCGGTGATCCTGGGGCATGAGTTCACCGGCGTGCTGAGCGCCGTAGGCAAGGGCGTGCGGGGATTTCGCGAGGGCGACCGCGTGGTCTCAGAAACGGCGGCGTTTATTTGCGGCCAGTGCGCTTATTGCCGGTCCGGTGAATACAATCTTTGTCCCCAACGGCGCGGCTTCGGCAATGGCATGAACGGCGCAATGGCGGATTTTGTGCGGGTGCCTGCGCGCTGCCTCCATCGGGTGCCCGATGCCGTCTCCTTTGAAAAAGCCTCGCTCACCGAACCGTGCTGCGTAGCGTTCAACGCCACTTGCGTCCACACTCGGATCCAGCCGGGCGATTCTGTTCTGGTCCTGGGGCCGGGCCCTATCGGGCTGCTTTGCCTGGAACTGGCCAAACTTGCCGGCGCAAGTTGGGTGGGCGTGGCCGGGCTGAAGCAGGACGCCGCCCGCATGAAAGTGGCAGAGGCGGTAGGGGTGGATCGCACGCTCACGGAGGGTGAAGAGCAGGTCCGCAATGTGGTAAAGTCCATCGGCGATGGGCTGGGCGTGGACGTGGTGATTGACGCCGCGGGCGCCTCCGCTGCGCTGAAGACCGCCCTGGCGGTGGTGCGGCCGGGCGGGCAAATCACCAAAGTCGGCTGGGGACCTCAGCCGCTGAGCTTTTCCCTCGACCCGCTGGTGCAGAAGGCGGTTCGATTGCAGGGCAGCTTCAGCCACAACTATCGGATGTGGGAGAGAGTGCTTACGCTGCTGGCGTCGGGAAAGCTTGATCCGTTGCGCATCGTGGGCCGAATCGAAACTTACCCCAATTGGCGCTCCTGCTTCGAGGAAATGGCCTCCGGGAAAATTGTGAAAGCCGTCTTGAAACCAGTGCGCGACAACGGGTGAACCGTGGCAACGCGAAAGGAACCCATGAGCCAGGCGAATGCCGAACAGGGATTGTTGGCGGGGCAAGTGGCTGTGGTCACCGGCTCGACTCAGGGCATTGGTGGGGGAATCGCCCTGAAGCTCGCCGAGCAAGGCGCGCGGATCCTAGTGCATGGGCGTGCCAGCCAGCAGGCTGGCGGCGAAAAGATTGTGGCGGCCATCGAGGCCGCCGGAAGCCAGGCGCTGCTTGTGACCGGCGATTTGCGGGATGAATCGCACTGCCGCAGCATCGTCCGCGACGCGCTCTCGCGCTTCGGGCGGGTCGATATCCTCGTGAACAACGCCGGAGTGGTGCATCGCGGCAGTATTGAAGATACTTCCACCGAACTGTGGGATGAAATCTTCGACATCAACTTGCGCGCCCCGTTCCTTCTCTGCCAGGAGGCGGTTCGCCACATGAAGGACCGGCAGAGCGGCTGCATCGTCAACATCGGATCCGTGAATGCTTACTGCGGTTTGAAGCGGCTGCTGCCCTATTCCGCGTCCAAGGGCGCGCTGATGACGTTTACCAAGAACCTGGCGAATTACCTGACGCAATACCGTATTCGGGTGAATCAGATCAACCCCGGCTGGGTACTGACCGAAGGAGAGCGCCACGTCGTCGCGGTGCTCGAAGGTAAGGGTGAGAATTGGGTGGAGGACGCGGTGAAGACGCGCCCCTTCGGCCGCCTGCTGCTGCCCGCCGATATCGCCAACGCCGTTCTGTTTTTCGCCACCAACGAACTGATTTCCGGCGCGGTGCTCGATTACGAACAGCTTCCTTTTGGCGCGCCGTCCGACTTACCAATCTAGGGGACCAACCGACAATGAAACTTGCGGCCTTTCCCAAATGCTACATGGACGAAATGGTCCGGGACCGCACTATGACCCTGTTCGAATGGATCGACATGGCCGCGGACCTGCCCGTTGACGGCTTGGAACTTTACGACGGAACACTGGCCAGCTTTGGTGACGCATACCTGGAGGAAGTCCGCGAGGCACACGCACGCCACAGACTGGAGGTTCCCATGCTGTGCTGCTCCTCGGATTTCACCCAGCCAAGCGCGGAGGACCGGCGCAAGGAAGTGGAACACGAGAAACGCAATGTAGATATCACTGCGCGGCTGGGGGGCAAGTTCTGCCGTGTGCTTTCCGGCCAGCGCCGCCCTGGCGTTCCGCGCGACCAGGGAGTGCAATGGGTGGTGGAATGCATCAAGGAGGTTGTGGAATATAGCGCAACCAAAGGCATCGTTCTTGCCATGGAAAACCATTACAAAGACAATTTCTGGACGTACCCGGAGTTTGCGCAGAAGCAGGATGTTTTTCTCGAGATCGTAAATCAGATTGACTCGCCGTGGTTCGGCGTACAGTACGATCCCTCTAATGCCATCCTCGCCGGCGAGGATCCCCTCGATCTGCTCGAAAAGGTCAAGCACCGCGTGGTAACAATGCACGCGAGCGACCGGCACCTGAAGCCCGGACACACCATCGAGGAGTTAAGGGCGGTGGAGGATTCCCTTGGGTATGCGGCGATTCTTACCCACGGCGAGGTGGGCAAAGGAATGAATAATTACTCGCACATCTTCCGCACCCTGCGGGAGGTGGGATTTGACGGGTGGGTTTCCATTGAAGACGGTTTGAGCGGCATCGAGGAAATTCGCGCTTCCGCGGTTTACCTGCGCCCGTTCATTGATGCCTAAGCCCGTTCAGCTCCGGTACGACGCGTTGATATCGATGTAATCCCGCGTGAAGTCGCAGGTCCACACGCGGGCTGTGGCCCTTCCCGTGTGAAGATCCACATGCAGCAGCAGTTCCTTCCGGTCAAGCTCGCGGTGAGCCGCCGCTTCGTCGAAGCCGGCATCGACGCCTTTGCGGCACAGCGCCATGCTGTTTACGCTAACATCGACCTTGTCGGGATCGAATTTCGCGCCGGAGTAGCCCGCGGCACAGAGGATGCGGCCCCAATTGGGGTCGGCACCGGCAAGCGCTGTCTTGACCAAGGGAGAGTTGGCAATGGCGCGGGCGACGCGGTCAGCATCGAGGGGAGTCCGCGCCCCCACAACCTCCACGGCGACCAACTTGGAAGCGCCCTCGCCGTCACGCGCAATCATGCGCGCGAGGGTCTGGCAAAGGAGTGTCAATCCCTCCGCGAACCATGCGCGGCTTTCGTTACCAGGAATCACCGCTGTCTCCGCAACGCCGCTGGCCAGAGCCACAACCGTATCGTTGGTTGAGGTGTCGCCGTCTACGGTGACACGATTGAAAGATTCATCCGTCGCGGCGATGAGCTGGTTGTGCAACATGCGCTCCCCCATGGTGACATCTGTCGTAATGAAAGAGAGCATGGTGGCCATCCGCGGATGAATCATCCCCGCCCCTTTGGCAATGCCGGCTATGTGCACAGCCTTCCCCTTTACCTCTGACCGCACCACACAGGTCTTGGGGACGGTGTCAGTGGTCATGATGGCGCGGGCGACGGCCTTGGCGTTTTCCTTGGAGAGCATTTCTTTCAGGCGGGGGAGTTGCTTAAGAAGAAGCTCCGCGTTGAGTGGGACGCCAATGACCCCTGTCGATGCCACCAGGACTTGCGAGGGTTCGATTCCCAGCAACTCCGCGGCGACTCGGGCCGTTTCCTCCGCCGCGTGCATCCCCTCCCTTCCGGTGCAGGCATTGGCATTTCCGGAATTGACGATAATGGCGCGGCAGCGTCCCCGGCTATCAACCAGGTTTTGCCTTGAAAGTAAAACCGGCGCCGCTGCAACTCGATTCGTGGTGAAAGCCCCAGCGGCCGTCGTCGCTGGCGAATCAGAAAAGATCAGCGCCAAATCCAGAGCATCGCGTGTTTTCTTGATTCCGGCAGCGACTGCCGCCGCCCGAAATCCCAGCGGGGTAGCCAGATCGCCTTCGATAGGTTCCCACTTTGGTATGGCTCGACTCACCGGCCCTCCTTGACTACTCGCGACGTGACAAGCTACAGCCCCGGAGCGTCCCAAGAGCTGAGAGCCCAAAAGGACGGAGATCGATGACAGGGCATTGTCGTGTGGGGCCCCGCCGGCCCCACCGAAAGGAAGAATCTGTTTCGCCCGCCCTCCCTAAGGCTTGGCGGGGTCGGGGTTCGGAGCGATTTCCATCACTCCCGGAACGATGGGTTGTGGAGACGGGCGCCCCGCCACCTTGATCGTCCGCACACTCTCATCACAAGCCTGCATGTATAGATCTTCGTCAGCGCGGCCCGGCGTGCAGTTCGCCTCCACAATACGGTCCGGCGAAATAACTCGCGCCGTGAGAAGCATCGCCCGACCTTTGTACTGCCAAATAAGAACCGCATCGCGGTCATTTATCCGCGTGTGCTCAAAATTATACCGTGGAAGCTCGTGCTGAGCACCATCTGTCTGCCAAATGGCCAACTGTTGGGGTGTAAACTCGGCGCTCTCATCAGGATTGGGTTGCGAAGTGATAGTGATGGAAGGTCCTATGCTCCAGAACCTTGGTGAAAAAATCCGGACACCACCGGAAAAGGGCTCCACCTTGTCGTTAATGCCCGCCGCCACCTGCACCTCAAATCCCAAGCCATCATTTTTATAAGAGGTCAGCACCAACGTTTCCACTTTCACCACTTCCTTGTGCTTCGGATACCACTTCACGAGAAAGTACTCCCCCCCCACGATCCCGCCCCCGATCAGCAAGATCCCCAAACCGACGATTAATTGCGTAGGAACATGTTTTTTCATCGTGGCAATATTAACCCGTGTGCGGCGGAAGGCGCAATGCGGGTTTAACGGATTGTTTCATTGAGCCATGGGGTCATTGAATCATTAAAAATATGACCTAACGGCTAAATCGCTTGATGCTTGACTGGCTCCCTGGCACGATTACTTGGCGCGGTCATCGGACTTGAATGAGGGGATGAGTTTTCTCCATGACTTTCCCTACTTGCTGCGCGTCCACTCCGCGGGCGCGCAGAGATACCAACAGCCGCGCGGCATCCTTGGGAGCAACGGAAAGCAGGAGTCCGCCGGAAGTCTGCGGATCGAAAAGCAAGTTCCTCACTTCTTCCGCCACGTCAGTTGCAAACTCCACGCAGCCGCCGATGAATTCCTGGTTTCGCTTCAAACCACCGGGTAGAAAACCTTTCCGCGCAAGCTCGCGCGCTTCTGGCAAGAACTCGATTTGGGCAGAGTCGAGGGCGAGGCTCACCTTGCTGCCCACCGCCATTTCCCGCGCGTGGCCGAGCAGGCCGAAGCCCGTGACGTCCGTGGCGGCATGTACCTCCAATGGCAAGGCTAACTCCATGCTGGCACGGTTGAGCGTGGACATGGAGAGGATAGCCGCATCCACTGCCGCTTCCGCCGCAGCATCTTTTTTCAATGCCGTGCCGATTACCCCGGTGCCAAGGCGCTTGGTTAGAATCAGCCGGTCATCCGGCAGCGCTCCCACGTTCTTCAGTATCCGCTGAGGATCAATGACACCGGTCACCGCGTAACCGAATTTAATTTCCTCGTCGCCAATCGAGTGGCCCCCGATCACCGCGCAGCCGGCTTCCTGCATCTTGGCTAGGCCGCCCTGAAGGATTCTTCCGAGAATTTCGAGATCGCTGCCGGTGTTGGGAAACCCGACGATGGAGAGCGCAGAAATCGGTCGGCCACCCATGGCATACACGTCACTGAGAGAGTTGGCGGCGGCAATCTGGCCGAAGGTGTACGGGTCATCCACGATGGGGGTAAAGAAATCCACCGTCTGAACCAACGCCAACTCAGGCGAGAGTTGATACACTCCCGCGTCGTCGGCGGTGTCGAAGCCTACCAGCACGTTTGGGTCGAATTGTTTCGGCAACCGGGCAAGCACCGAGTCCAAAATCCTTGGACTCAACTTGGCGGCTCAACCCGCTGCCTTGACCATCCCGGTCAAGCGAATGCGTTCGTCCATAAAGGATTTGATTATATTCCGCCGCCGAAGAATTCCCAAACTGGGGGTTTGGGTAATGACGTGGCGAACCTGGTGCATCGTCGGGAGCCGGTGCCTGGCTCTACAAAAGCTGCCCGCCTCCGGCCTTTAAACTGGGGGCAAGAATCCGGGTCAGGCCAAGGCCTTTTCCACCACATTGCCGAAAACGTCTGTGAGCCGGAAATAGCGCCCCTGGAACTTATACGTCAGCTTGGTGTGATCAATGCCCAGGCAGTGCAGGATGGTGGCTTGCACGTCGTGGATGTGTACCGGGTCTTCAAGTATGTTGTAGCAATAGTCGTCAGTTTTCCCGAGGGTGATACCGGGCTTGATGCCGCCCCCCGCCATCCACATGGTGAAGCAGCGCGGGTGGTGGTCGCGGCCGTAATTGGTATCGGTAAGCTTGCCCTGGCAATAGACGGTGCGGCCGAACTCACCGCCCCAGATCACCAGCGTGTCGTCCAACATGCCCCGTTGCTTCAGGTCGATAATCAACGCCGCGGAAGCCTGGTCCACGCCCTTACATTGGAGGGCAAGGTCGCGCGGCAGGTCGTTATGCTGATCCCACCCGCGATGGTAAAGCTGGACGAAGCGCACGCCGCGCTCGGCCAAGCGACGCGCCAGCAAGCAGTTGGCGGCATAGGTTCCGGGCTTGCGCGAATCCGGCCCGTACAATTCAAATGTGGACTCCGGCTCCTTCGACAGATCCATAAGGTCCGGAACCGAGGTTTGCATGCGATACGCCATTTCGTACTGGGATACGCGAGTCTCAATTTCAGGGTCGCCGTACTTCTCCGCCAGCAAGCGGTTCAATTTGGCAATGCCGTCGAGCATGCGCCGGCGCGTGGTGGGCGAAATTCCCGGAGGGTTGGAGAGATAGAGGACGGGGTCCCCTCCGGCATGGAACTTCACGCCCTGGTATTTGGAAGGCAGAAAGCCGTTGCCCCACAGGCGCGAAAACAGCGGCTGATCAGGATTCAGAGCGTTGGCTTGTGAAATCATGACCACGAAGGCGGGCAGGTTCTGGTTTTCACTCCCCAAGCCGTAGCTGACCCACGACCCCATGCTGGGGCGGCCCGGCTGTTGGAATCCAGTCTGAATGAATGTGATCGCCGGATCGTGGTTGATCGCGTCGGTGTAGACCGTTCGAATCAACGCCACCTGATCGACAATCTTCGCGTGGTGAGGAAGCAACTCGCTCAAGTGCGTGCCGGTATTCCCTGCGGGGGAGAAGTTGAAGATGGAAGGCGCCACCGGCAACGTCGATTGGCCGGAGGTCATGCCCGTAATTCGCTGGCCCATGCGGACGGAATCCGGCAGATCCGTACCCTTCCACTTGGTCAGGTTCGGCTTGGGATCAAACAAGTCGATTTGCGAGGGGGCGCCGGACTGGTGCAGAAAGATGACACGCTTGGCCTTGGGGGCGAAATTGGGAAAGCCGATCTGCCCTCCCGTCTTGGGATCGATTCCGGCGTCCGCGGCGAGGCCATCCTTCGCGAGTAGCGATGCGAGCGCCGGGATGCCCAAGGCAATGCCTGCGGTGCTGCGCCTGAAGAAATGGCGTCGCGTCATCGAGAGTGCGAGGTGCTTGGCCTTTGGATCCATCATGGCTTATTCCCCTTGGAAAAGCGGTCAGGTTTCAGCGGTCAGCTATCAGACAAGATTCGTGGCACGGGCGTCCCGCCCGTACTGTTGGGGCACGGTCAAGATGGCCGTGCAACGCTTCATTCTTTGGTAATCGTCTCGTCCAAGTTCAAGATAATGCCTGCTACGGTCGTCCACGCGGCGAGTTCCTTAGGGTCAAGATGCGGATCGCACTTGGACGCGCCGACGCTCAGCAATGCGGCGGCCTCAGCGCCGTGCTGGCGGTAGTCGGCTAGCGCTTCCTTCGCAGCTTCCTCCAGCACCACGCGTTCCTGGGCGTCAGGAATTCGCCCTGTGGCCAGCCGGAAAGCGTAGTTGATTCGCCCTGCGTCCGTCTTTCCCCCCTGAGTCAACATCCGCGCGGCAAGAAAGCGTGAGGCCTCGACGTACGTCGGATCGTTCAAGAGCACGAGCGCCTGAAGCGGGGTGTTGGTTACGGAACGGCGCGCCGTGCATTTTTCTCGGTCAGGAGCATCGAAAGTGACCAAGGCCGCAGGAGGTACGGTACGTTTCCAGATGGTATACATGCTGCGGCGGTAGAGATCCCTGCCGGGGGATTCAACGTAGGTCTGCCCGGTGAAGCCCGAACCAAACGCCATCTCTTCCCACAAGCCCTTGGGTTGATAGGGGTAAACGCTGGGTCCGCCAACGCGATTATCAAGCAGCCCGCTGACGGCGAGGGCGTTGTCTCGGATCAACTCTGCCGGCAGGCGGAAGCGCGGGCCCCGCGCCAGCAGACGGTTTTCCGGATCGCGTTCCTCGAGTTCAGGTGTTACCTTCGACGACTGCCGGTAGGTGGCCGAGGTCGCGATGAGCCGCTGCATGGCCTTGACGTTCCATCCGGTGCGTACGAATTCTGTGGCCAGCCAATCCAGCAGCAGGGGATGGCTGGGAACCTCGCCCTGCGATCCGAAGTCTTCCGACGTCTTGACAATCCCGATCCCAAAATCTTCCTGCCACAAATGATTCACCGCCACGCGCGCCGAGAGCGGATTCTTGGGATCCACAATCCACTTGGCGAGGCCGAGGCGATTCATGGGCAAGCCCGGCGCCATGGGAGGTAGAAAAGCCGGCACATTCGCGGTGACCTTATCTTTTGGGTTGTCATACTGGCCGCGCCCTAGCACGAAGGTTTCGCGCGGTTTCTTCATTTCAGCCATCACCATGACCGTGGGGATGGCGTCTTCCAGCTTCTCTTGTTCAGTCCGCAGATCTTGCAGTTGGGCGTAAAGCTGGCGTTCCTTCTCCGGCGCGCTGTACTTAAGGAAGTATTCGTTCAGGCGGGTCTGGCGATCTTTTTCCAGAGCCTTCTCCTTGGCTTCCTTGGTTTGCATTTTTTCTGCTGAGCCGATTTGAACGTCCTCGGGGGGCTTTTCGGGCTGAAGCGAGGCGATCTCCGGGGCCGGCCGCCCGTCGAGATTGATCAACAGAGCACGCGCCGGCAGACGAATGGCAAGGCTGTCTGCTTCGGAATCGCTGAGCTTGCGATTGTAGATGCGCAGATCGTCCATAGTCCCCTCGGCGGCCGTTCCCACACTCTTGTCGCCGACCTCGAGAGGGGCTTCCGTGCGAAAGTCGCCGCGGAGTTGGTCCTTGAGAATGGTAGTCGGCATACGCTTGGCATCGACGTAGAGTTGGATGCCAGCCGCTTTTCCCGATCCGTCGTATTCGATCAGGAGGTGGCGCAGCGATTCGAGCTTAATCTGGTCCTTGGTCTGGACCTCGATCGCGTCGTCGGGCCAGCGATTGGCCAAACGGAGGATGATGTGCGCCACGCGCTTCTGACGCCCAAAGTACCCAGGCGTATCGTCAGAAATTTCCCAGCCTTGCCAATGCTCCCCGGCAGCGCGCTTTTCCATCACCTTGACCGGAACAACACCAGTGGGCCGGGCCCAAAACGCGAGGGAAAAGGGCTTGGCGCGCTCAAAGTCGCCGGCATTGCCGAATGACACCTGCGTTTCGGGGCTGAATTCCGCCGCCTTCGAAACCGCGCCCTCGTCATAGACGACCTCGCCCCGCACGGGCTTGCCGTCGATGTGCGAGCCTGAGGCGTCGTTCAAATCGCTATCTAGGGGGTAGTAAGCCACTAGGCCTTCGCGCGTGGGCTCGGGAAAAGAAGCGAGGGCGGTCTTCTGCCAATCGTTGCGCTGGGCCAGAACATCCTTTTCCGGCAGGGTCGCCAGCGTGGTAGCGATCTTCGCTTTCAGCTCATCCATTTGTTGTTGCTGCGCGTGCGAAGGCATAGGCAGCACCGGCACGGCATTGCCCGTAAAGCCATCCAGGCCACGCTCCGGAACCGTGTTGAAAAAGGCAAAAAAGCGGTAAAAATCCTTCTGTGTAATGGGGTCGAATTTGTGGTCGTGGCAGCGCGCGCACCCCATGGTCAGGCCCAGGAATGCAGCGGACGTGGTGCTGACCCGGTCCACCACATACTCTACGTGATACTCCTCGGGGATGGCGCCGCCCTCGAGGGTAATCATGTGGTTGCGGTTGAATCCCGAGGCGATCTTCTGGTCCATCGTGGCATTGGGCAGCAGATCACCCGCGATTTGATCGATGGTGAACTGATCGTACGGCAGGTTCTCGTTGAAAGCCATGATTACCCAATCGCGCCATGCCCACATGTCGCGCAGGGAATCGATATGGTAGCCGTGCGTATCCGAGTAGCGGGCCATGTCGAGCCAGGGCATCGCCATGCGCTCGCCATAATGTGGGGAGGCCAGAAGTTGGTCCACCCGCTTTTCGTAAGCGTTGGGAGAACGGTCGGCCACAAACGCGTCGATCTCCGCGGGCGTTGGCGGCAATCCCGTCAGATCAAAGTAGACCCGCCGCAGAAGAGTGGCTTTGTCGGCTTCCGGAGAAGGCTTCAATCCTTCACTCTCGAGACGCGCCAGAACGAAATTGTCAATGGAATTGCGCGGCCAGGCCTTGTCCTTTACTTCCGGAACCGGGGGGCGCTTGGGGGGTGAAAAGGACCAGAGCATTTCCCACTTTGCTCCCTGATCAATCCACTCCTTGAACAGCTCAATCTGCTTGGCCGTCAGCGAGCGGCCGGAGTAAGTGGGAGGCATTTTAACGGCGTCGTCGGTGGCGCTGATTTTCTGGTAGAGCTTGCTCTGCGCGGCGTCACCGGGAACGATAATGCGGTAACCACCTCGGTCAACAAACAGGCCTTCCGTCTCGTCCAGGCGCAGGTTGGCCATGCGCTGTTTCTCGTCAGGGCCGTGACACTTGAAGCAAGTGTCCGACACGATGGGACGGATGTCGCGGTTAAAGTCCACCCGCTTAACCACCGTCTGTGCTGGCGTCAACGAGGCGATCTTGGCGGCGGCGAAAAACCAAACAACAGAAGTGAGGATGCCAAACGTAAAAAGCAGCCGAGTTCGCAAGCTGATTTCCCCCCAACCCTTAATGGAACATACGCCCTGTGGTCTATAAACTATATCCAAAAGGGCCGAGCAAATCCACTGCAACCTTGTGCCCGGTGGGCTTCCTTCTGTTACAATGCCGCCTAACCCTATGGGCACGTTGCTGGCCGGGGCATCGTCCTGAGCCGGCAAGGCTTTTCCCCGGGGTAAGGTGCGGCGTAGTGGACCAAGACTTGGATTTGCTTCAGCGGTGCCTCGCCGGCGAAAACTCCGCCTGGGAAGGCTTGCTCAGGGTCTACACCCGAAAAATCTATAATTTCTGCTACCGGTTTACAGGCCGGGCCGAGGAAGCGGAAGATCTGACGCAAGAAGTCTTCATCAAGATCTTTCAAACCTTGCGGAGCTTTGACGCCGCGCAGGGATCATTTTCCACCTGGTTGCACCGCGTGGCGCGCAACCACTTGGTGGATCACTACCGGCGCACCAAGAAGGACCGGATGACAGGGTCCATCGAAGACGACTTGGAGGCACTGGTTGATAGGCCCAGCCCTGGAGCGGGACCCACCGGCCACGTGGAGGCCCGGGAGCGGAAAGAGCAACTCCAGCGGGCATTGGACCGGCTTTCGCCGGATTTGCGGGAGGCGGTAGTCCTGCGTGATCTGCACGACTTGGACTATTTGGAAATCTCTCAGGTACTTGGAGTCCCTCAGGGTACGGTCAAGTCGCGAATAAATCGCGGTCGATTGGAACTTGCGCGGGTCTTAAAGCGTATGGAAGGTATGAGAGGCCCCGCAGAGGCGGGAAGCGAGCCATGACGCACCTGGAAATTGAAAACCTGGCGAGCGATTACCTGGAAGGGCTCTTGGAACCCTCCCTTAGAGCAGCGGTGGAAGCACATTTAGACGGGTGCACCGCCTGCCACGAGCTAATGGGGGACGTCCGCCATGCCCTGGAGCTATGCCGAGCGGCGGAAGATGCCGAACCCAAGCCTTGGCTTGTTTCCAAGATTCTGCTGGCCACTATCGGTGAGCGTAAACCCACTCTGCGCGAGCGGATTGCCGCATTCCTCCACCCCGTGCTGCAACCCCGGGTGGCCTACCCGGTCGCCATGACGGTGTTCACCTTTTCCATCATCGTCAACGCCGCCGGGCTGAACCTGAGAGGTTTGCGATTTGAGGATCTCAATCCCCGCACCTGGGTTGACCGTGCCAACCGTCAAGGACACTTGCTGGCCGCGCGCGCGGAGAAGTTCTATTACGACCTTCGCGTGGTGTACGAGATTGAGTCGCGCTTCCGGCAACTAAGCGGCCAACCGCAGGTTCAGGAGGAGCAGACTCCCAAACCTGCGGCGCCGGGAGGAGGTTCCTCACAGGGCACGCCGTCTGATAATACGATGGCCTCCAACGAAGGCTCGTGGGTCGTGGTGGCGGCAAAGAGCGAACAACCTCTCCCTGCGGTGGGAAGACAGACAAGCTTTACCAGGACGGGAAGGAGCCTAATCCCATGAAATGCGCCAATCACCCTCTCAATGATACCTCCGCTTATTGCGGACAATGTGGGCGCTCACTCTGTACCGACTGCAAACGCGACGTAGGCGGAATGGTCTACTGCGAGAATTGCCTGGCGGCCCGCTTGCATAGTCCTATTCCCCCTTGGGGGGGAATAGGGACTGGCCCCAGTCCCGGTGTGGCCCTGGCCTTGGGATTCATCCCCGGTGTGGGAGCCATTTACAATGGCCAAGTTACCAAGGCTATCGTGCAGGTCCTGATCTTTGGTTCCCTCATCGCCCTCGGTGACCGCGTCCACGGCCCTTTGGATACTATTTTTGGGCTGGGTGCTGCGGCATTTTACTTTTACATGGTGATCGACTCCTTCCAGACCGCCAAGGCGAAGTGTAGTGGCAAGCCGGTGCCGGAGTGGTTTGGCCTGGGCGAAATGAAAATGAACGCTCCTATTGGGGCCGCATTGCTGATCGGTCTCGGCGTTCTCTTCCTGCTGGACAACCTGGGCGTGCCGGTCTTTGGCCAGCTCAGTAAGTTCTGGCCCATCCTGCTGATTGTTGCCGGATTCCTGTTGTTGCAGCGGCGGCTTAGTGGGCCAAAACCCCAAGCTCCGATTAGTCCGGCCCAGCCCGAGAATCCAGCAGAAGGGCCGAGCAATATTCCCGGGGCCAAGGGGCTGTAAACCCGGTGTTAGGAGCTAGGTGCTGGGGGCTGGGGAGAAAATAAGAACCGTGCAGCCAGGTTCCAGTCTCCAGAATCCGCCCTAGCACCTGACACTTGGCACCCGATACCTGAGTTTTGAAATTCGAACCACCTGGAGGAAAACCATGGTCCTGAGTCCCTTTGTCGTCCCCCTGGGAGTATTCGTGATGGTTGTGCTGATCGTGGCCATCGGTTCCATGAAAAAGATGCGCGAAAAAGAGTTGGAGGCGCATCAACTGCTTCGCCAGCAGGAAATGGAACACGAGCGGAAGATGAAAGAGCTGGACATTGAGAAAACCAAATTAGAGCTGGAGAAGGCGCGTGCGACCAAGATTGGGTGAAAGTATACCTTGGCGATGCAGGGGCTCGGGCCCAGCAGTGTATGGAGGCATACGAAATGGATTTCAACATCAATCCGTTGCTAATTCCGATCGTGGGAACGATTACCGGCACCCTGATGATTGTGGCCATCGTGGGAATCGTGTTCTGGTTCAAAGCGCGGGACAAAGAACTGCAATACCACCAGGACCTGCGGGTTCGGGAAATGGAACACCAGCGCAAAATGAAGGAGCTCGAAATCGAGTTGGAAAAAACTAGAGGACGTTCATCCACCGGCCCAGCCGCGTAATAAAGGTATGGCCGAGCAGGCAGGCGGGGAGGTCATTGCCAATGTCACCATTTCTCATTCCTCTTGCGGTATTCGCCATGGTTGTACTGATTGTGGCCATTGCCGAGGTCGCCAAGATTCGCAATCTGGAAATAGATATTCACCAGAGGTTGCACGTGCAAGAGATGGAGCACCAACGCAAAATGCGGGAACTGGAGTTGGAACTTGAGCGTATAAAGCAAGGGACCTAACGCGCTTCGCGGCGTGCGGCCCGCAAGCATAGGAAAGAAACTATGGGAGCAACACCTTCATCACCAGCGCGCCATCGTACCGGGCTCACGTTTCCCGTCCTACTCGTCGTGATGGGAATAATATTTCTGCTGGACGAACTTGTACCGGGTTGGGGAATCAGCAAGACCTGGCCGGCATTACTGGTAGTGATCGGGATTCTAAAGCTGCTGGACGTAACCCGGCCACCGCGCCCCCCTGAGGGGCCCCGGATCTAAGAACCAGTAAGCAGTAGGCAGTAGGCACCAAACCGGAGGAGGGGCCGAAGGCAGCGCAGACCTATACTTTAGGTATGCGGTCCTGCAAGCCAGCGTCATGTAACGAGCTTGCTTGTCACTGGTCACTGCTCTCGGGAGGCAAACATGAGCGTCTACACCTATCGTCGTGGATCAATTTTCTGGGCGCTGACCCTCATCGGCGTGGGCGCCATTTTTCTTTGGCAGAATTTCAATCCCTCCATTCATCCCTGGCAACTGATTGCCAAGTTCTGGCCGATCCTTATCATCTTCTGGGGACTTTCAAAGCTCATCGACTACGTGCAGGCGCAAGCCCATCCGGACACCACCCCGCCCCCGCTTTTCTCCGGCAGTGAAGTGGTAATGCTGGTCCTGATTCTGGTGCTGGGCACAATTGTCTCCAGGGTGGTCCTGCACCCCTGGCAGCAGTGGGGATGGCATATTGATGACGATGAAATTTCCAACATGTTTCTGAATTCCTACCCCTACACGCAGACTTTTTCGCAGCCGGTTCATGGTAGCCCTCACTTGTTGCTGGATGGCCATCGTGGCGACCTGGAAATCCGAGGCGCTGACCAGGCGGCGATCGACGTGATGGCGAAGGAATCGATCCGCGCTGAGGACGAGAGTGCAGCCAAGAAGATGTCCGACAATCTGAAGCTGGAAGTGGTGGAAGAAGCCGGGCATTATGTGCTGCGCTCCAACCGGCGGTCCCTGCCGGACGAGGGCCGCCGTATCACCGTCGACCTGAGCCTGCGCGTTCCCATGGGGACGTCCTGTGAAATTGGCGCCGAGCGCGGGGACATTGCGGTAGACGGATTGAACGGCGACCAGACACTCTCCATCCAGAAGGGCGCTGTACGCGCCACCAATATCAAGGGCCTGGTAAAAATCCACAAATCCGGCGGCTCCACGGAAGTCCGCGGCGTGAAAGGCAGTGTGGAGCTCGATGGCCGCGGCGACGATATTGAGATCGCCGACGTCTCCGACACCGCCACCATTCACGGCGAGTTCAGCGGCGCCCTCCAGTTCCGCAACGTCGGCCAAACCTTTCGCTACGAATCTTTGCGGACCAATATGACCGCGCAAAAGCTCACCGGGCGCCTGGACATGGAGGTCGGTTCCATGGAAGTGAATGGCATCGACGGCCCCTTCGAAATCACGACCAAGCAGAAGGACATTAGCGTCAGCGAATTCAAACACAGCTTGCGCATCACCGATAGCAACGGCCAAATTTCGTTGCAGACCGCCACACCGCCCACTCACGATATCCAGGTAGAATCGAAAAACGGAGCTGTCGAGTTGACCCTGCCCCCGGGCTCGAATTTTCAGATCGAAGCCAGTTCGCGCCACGGCGAAGTGGAGTGCGACTTTTCCGGGCCGGGTTTGAAGGTGGTGAAGGAAGGCGACATGCCTTCCATTTCCGGCAGCTACGGCAAAGGTGGGCCCATGATTCGCGTGAACACGGACTATGGCGCCATCCGAATTGTGCGTGCCGGTTCGCAACCCCCCGCGCCGCCAGCGCCCCACGCCCCACCTGCACCGCCGGCGCCTCCGGAGCCCTCCGGCAAAGCGCAGACAACCTGGAACCACCCGGGGCGACCCTACATGCCCGTCGCCCATGTGGGCCGGGCCGGCAGCGCCCCGTCCCGCGACGGTCTGGCGAGAGTTGCCGATGCCATCTGCCGGATGGAGGCGCAAAGGGTCGAATCTCTCTGGCCTGAAATCGTGCGGTGTGGCCGCGCGCACCTGCATGCGATGAATGTGAATTATTGAAGCAGCCAAGCTACGCCGCCACCCGCTGAAGCGTCTGGAAGAAATCCGGAAAGGAAATATCCACGCAGGAGCTGTCTTTGATGACGGTCGTGCCTTCCGCCACCAGGGCGGCCACGGCGAAGGCCATGGCAATGCGGTGGTCGGCATGCGGATCGATTTCCGCGCCGTGAAGTTTCTGCCGCCCGGCCACGCGCAATCCATCAGGAAATTCCTCCACTTCGGCCCCCATGCGGCGCAGGTTTTCCGCCACTGCCGCCAAGCGGTCGCTTTCCTTCACGCGCAATTCCGCCGCGCCCCGGAACGTCAATCCCTTCTCGGTTTGCGTGCCCAGGACGGAAAGCACCGGCAATTCGTCGATCAGACCCGGCACCAGTTCCTGTGGAATCTCACCGCCCGCTAGCTGGCTGGAATCAACGTGCAGGTCGCCGAGCAATTCTCCATTGAGGATTTCGAGGTTCACCACTTTGACGCGCCCACCCATGGGAACCAGCAGGTCAAGCAAGGCCGTGCGCGTGGGGTTCAGGCCGACGTTGTGCAGCATCAGGTTGGAACTGGTCACCATGAGCCCGGCTACAATGAAAAATGCCGCAGAGGAGATGTCACCGGGAACGTAGAGTTTTTTCCCCTCCAGGCGCGCGCGGCCGCGCACCGCGATGGTGCGCTCGTGGCGGCCGATGTCCGCCCCCAACTGTTCCAGGGCGATTTCCGTGTGGTCGCGCGTGGGAAGTTTTTCCACCACTTCTGTTTCGCCCTCGGCAAACAGGCCTGCCAGCAGGATAGCGGATTTCACCTGCGCGCTCGCCACCGGCATTTCATAGCGAATGGGAGTAAGGTGGCCGCCTTCAATCTCGATGGGTGGGCAGCCTTTGTCTGCGGTCTTGATGCGCGCGCCCATGAGGGTGAGCGGATCGGCCACGCGCTTCATGGGGCGGCGGGAGAGCGATGCGTCACCTACCAGCGCAGAACGAAACGGCTGGCCGGCTAGAATCCCTGAAAGCATGCGGATAGTTGAGCCGGAATTCCCTGCGTCAAGCGGCCCCGACGGCGCCCGCAGACCTTCCATGCCTGCGCCCGCGATCTTCACAATGTTCTCTTTGCGCTCAATCTTGACGCCCAGCGACTTCAGGCAGTCGAGCGTGGACTGGCAATCGGCGCTCGTGGAGAAGAAATGGACTTCGCTCGGCCCTTCGGCAATCGCCGCCAGCATCGCATAGCGATGAGAGATGGATTTATCTCCGGGGAATTGCACCGCCCCTTCCAACTTCTTCGCGGCACTCAGTTTCTTTGACTTCGACCGAAATAAGCTCATGGAATCATCATACCGGAGGCAGCATACCTGTTCCAGCCGACAGCTTACGGCTCACAGCTAAAAGTAAAACCGGCGGAGGCGCTGCGGTCGGCCGTTAGCTGTGGGCTATATCCTTCCTCTGCGCCGCCTTTTGGCCGTCCGGCTTGGGAAGGAAGAGGTCCTGCGGTGTCAGTCCGCATTGTTTGACCATCGCCACCGCATACTCATCACGCCCCAGATTGGAATCGCCGTTGTTGGTGCCGAAGGAGAACTTAACCCCCGCATTCTTGGCGCGCTGGATGAACGCCGGGCTGGGCAGGCGGTAGCGGTTGTTGATCTCAATCGCCACGTCGTTGGCCTTGGCGGCTTCGATGACCCTCTGCATCCGCTCCAGAGTCCACAGGCGATCGTAATCGCGCGCGATGGGGTCCGGCAGGAAAGTAGGGTTGGCGTGGATGTCGATGGGTTCGTGATTGAGAATGCCAACGATGCGGCTGACCAACATTTCCATGAATTGCTCAGGGTCGGAAAGATCTCCCATCTCTTCGGGAATCCACAGACGCCGGCGCACACCGCGGTCATCGGTAAAGGTCATGCAGTCGGTGAAAATGTAATCAAACCGGGCAATCGTTTCCCGGGAGAAAAGGGTCACCCACTCGCGGCCTTCCCCCTGCAACCCCACGAAACAGGGCTGGCCTTTCATGCTTTCCAGGAAATCTTTCACACCGGCGTCATTGGTGATGGGAAACTTCAGCCCGCCGTTGACGGCGATTCCGTACATGATCCCCAAACGTCGCGAGTTGGCAAGGGCTTGCTCGAGGGTCAACCCGCCCTTCAGGTGAGTGTGGTGGTCCACCACGGGATAGCCCTGATGGTTCAATTGCAGCAACTGGCGGTAAACGTCGTCCACCTGCGGTCGTTGCTCGGCGGGCGTGTGCAGGTCATCGGGCAGGGGCTTTAACGCAAGGTTGCGAAAATGTACTGGGGGTTGCCCGCCGCAGCATTCCAGGGCGAACGTGCCGCGACTGAGAGTGGGCTTCGCACCATCCGGGGGCGGGTCAGGCTCGATATAATCAACGATCAGCGTCCCGCCCACCCAAACCTGCACTTGTTTGTCGCGCACCTGGACGCGCACTTCAAACCACTCGTCATCCTTCACCATGGATTTGTAGATGTTGCGAATGCTGTAAAGCGAGCCGGTCTTGCGGAGGTCGCGCCCATCACCATCGCCGACGTCGGTGTTGTTGATTTGCACCTTGAAGCCGGTCATGAGCGGGCCGTGCGATTGGAATTGCGAGTGAAAACGGATGCCCGAGCAAGCACCCGGGCGCGTCAGCACTTCTGCCTTCAGATCGAAGTTTTTGAAATTGGCATTCCCCAATCGGCCGGTGTAGAAAAGGCTCGCGCGTGGTCCGTCCGCCACGATCTTTCCGTCCTCAGCCCGGAAGGAATGGCGGTGCTCTCCGGCTTTCCAGCCGTCAAGCGAATGGCCATCGAAGAGAGGTGTGCCCTCGTCATCGCCGCCGCGCAATGCGGCGGGCAGGACCAGTAATGAAGCTAAAAGATTACGCCGTGAAATCGAGACCATGGAACCGTCCTTTCAGGACAACACTGTCTCCGTGTGCTGGAGGGGGACGCCATCGTCGAAGACGGGTTGTATTATGCACGAAAAAACCCGTGAAAAACCAAATTGGAGTGGCAAATTGTCTTCACAAAGCCGCTGTTTTCTGCAAAAATCGTGTCGGATCGACGTAAATGTCCGCCATTTCGACGGATATATTGTCCGTGTTTCTTTGTTTTCATACACATTCCGGGTTCGGTCGTACTTTTCTTAACATCTTTTTTGCTTCAGTGTGCCCGCTCCGTCCTTTTCGTAGACCCCTCTCGGCGTTCACTGGGCTCGTTAAACTCCGCCGACAGATTCAGTATCCGATACGGGAATGCCGCCTCTCTGAGTTTCTTGGGCAACGGGAACCGGGGCCCCCTGGACAGTGGAAACTCAGCGCCGAATATGGAGAGTGCCAGCAGTAGAAGGCCAATCAGAAAGAAAATCAAGACAAGGATCGTGCCAGGAATTAGCAAAAACAGCGACTGCGCAGATGGTAAGCGCAGAACCAATGCCAGCCAACGAGGTTTTTGTCCCCAAACCGCAGACGTGGTAAGCGCCGTCACCTCAGACGGTCGCACCTGCCTGAAGGTGTCGTTGCCCGGAAGTTCCACCCACCCTGGTTTTGCGGTATAGTGTTCGCCGGATGCTGCAAACAAGGTTTTTGACATCATGAAGGCTCTAACACTGACGGAATACAACCACTTTGTCTTTGGGGATGCCCCGGACCCGCAGATTGGCGACATTGAGGTCCTGGTGAGGGTGCATGCGTGCGGGATATGTGGCAGCGACGTGCATGGGATGGACGGGTCCACGGGACGCCGCCGCCCTCCCATCATCATGGGCCACGAAGCCGCCGGCGTGATCGCCGAGGTAGGAAAACAAGTCACGGGTTGGAAGAAAGGCGACCGTGTAACCTTCGACTCGACAGTTTCTTGTGGGGAGTGCTGGTTCTGCCAGCGGGGGCTCGTGAACCTGTGCGACCATCGCCGCGTGTTAGGTGTATCGTGCGAGGATTACCGGCAGCACGGCGCCTTCGCCGAATACGTGGTCCTGCCCCACCGCATTTTGTACCGCCTCCCCGACTCCGTCTCTTTCGAACAAGCCGCCATGGTTGAATCGGTTTCCATAGCGGTACACGCCGTAGAACGCACCCCGGTCTCCCTGGGTGACACCGCGGTGGTCGTGGGAACAGGGATGGTGGGTCTCCTGGTGGTACAAGCTCTGCGCGTTGCGGGGTGTGGAAAGATCATCGCTGTGGACTTAGAGCCGCAGAAGTTAGAGTTGGCGCTGACGCTCGGCGCCGACGTAGGCCTGAAGGCCGATGAGCGCGACGTTGTGGAAGAGGTGCGGAGTCTTACTCAGGGGCGCGGGGCGGATGTGGCGGTGGAAGTGATCGGTTTGAGCCCAACCATCAACACCGCCGTTGCCAGCCTGCGCAAAGGCGGGTCGCTGACCCTGGTGGGGAACCTCCGTCCTACCGTGGAGATTCCACTACAAGCGGTCGTCACGCGGCAACTGACGCTGGCAGGGAGTTGCGCCTCTAGCGGGGAATACCCTGCCTGTTTGAATTTGCTGGGTCGCCGGGCCATCAACACGGATGCGCTGGTCAGCGCCACACCTCCCCTCGCGGAAGGCGCGGCCTGGTTCAAGCGGTTGTATGACCATGAACCTGGCTTGCTAAAGGTCATCTTACATTGCTAGCGCCTGGGAACCAACATGGAAGCACTCAAAACCGCCATCGTCGGCTGCGGGAAAGTCGGCCACCTGCACGCCATAGCCCTCAGCCGCACGCCGGAGTCGGTTTTCGTCGCCGCTTGCGGCCGAGACCTGGCGCGCACCGAAACTTTTGCCGCCGCCTACAATGTTAAAGCCTATCGCGACGTCGAGGAGATGATTGCCCGCGAACGCGTCCAAGCCCTAACCATCTGCACTCCTCACCCTTTGCATGCCTTTCACGCCATCAAAGCCGCCAAGGAGGGGGTCCATATCCTTGTCGAAAAGCCGCTGGCGTCGTCGCTGGCGGATTGCGACGCCATACTCAGCGCGGCGAAACAAAATGGGGTGAAGGTGGGGATGGTATCCCAGCGGAGATTCTATGCTCCGTGTGCGCGGGTCAAGAAAGCGATTGTGGATGGCAAACTGGGCCGGCCGATCCTCGGCTCCGTGGCCATGTACGGTTGGCGGGATGAGCCCTACTACCGCAGTGACCCATGGCGCGGTTCGTGGCAAGGGGAAGGGGGGGGCGTCCTGGTCAACCAGGCGCCGCACCAATTTGACCTGCTGCATTGGTATATGGGGCCGATTGACGAACTCTTCGGCTTTTGGGCAAACTTCAATCACCCTTACATCGAAGTCGAGGACACGGCGGTGGCGGTGCTGCGGTTCAAGAACGGCGGGCTCGGCAATATCGTGGTCAGCAACTCCCAGAATCCCGCGCTCTACGGACGGGTTTACGTGCACGGCAGCAACGGCGCATCCATAGGTGTCCAAACCGATGGGGGGGCAATGTTCATCGCCGGCATGTCAAGCATCACCGAACCGCCCATCAATGATTTGTGGACCGTTCCGGGGGAAGAAGAACTATTGAAAAAGTGGCAGAAGGAAGACTCAGATTTCTTTCTTAGCATTAATCCTATCGAATACTATCACCAACTCCAGATTTCCGAATTCCTAAAGGCCGTCATGGCAGGCCGCGATTCTGCTGTCCCCGGCGAAGAAGGCCGGAAAACCGTGGAAATCTTCGAGGCCCTCTATCGCTCGCAGCGCGATCGGAAGCCAATCAAGTTCCCCGTGATGCCTGAAACCGGCGGGCACGAGTCGCGCCGCGGCCAAAATCCTGATCGCAACGGCTAAAAAACCAAAGGGCCGCGATCCGTCGCGGCCTTTTCGTTTAGTGAGCTATGAAGTCTTCGAGGGCGGCGACCCAAACGTCGGCACCACAAAAGAAAAACGCCGGCCGCTAGACCGGCGTTTATAGATCCCTTTGACCTCTGAGTTGAGCAGCCACGTCCCTCTGCAATCTGTGATCTCAAATTTGAGATTTGAGATTAAGGTTTCAGAGCGCCTCGCCTCCGTTCTGGACCTGTCCAGCCGAAGCCGAACTCCAGAACCGGTTCTCTCTTAGAAAGGAGGTGATCCAGCCACAGGTTCTCCTACAGCTACCTTGTTACGACTTCACCCCAATCAT
>Ga0335085_10004470_pt1 | contig 23170 bp, 19 predicted proteins | sample Lox_Sample_45_FD_206712 | JGI IMG/M metagenome (GOLD analysis project Ga0335085, IMG submission 206712) | Soil microbial communities from Loxahatchee National Wildlife Refuge, Florida, United States - Lox_Sample_4.5 | ecosystem: Environmental > Terrestrial > Soil > Wetlands | place: USA...
CCGTTTCATCCGCTCTACGCCGAGATGCGGAAGGTGATGAAGGAGGTGAGCGCGGGACTGCTGGCGCTGTGCCTGCGCGCGCTGGCCGAGCACGGCTGAGAAGAAGAGCGCCCGGTCTCGATCGAGGCCGGGCGCTTCTTCATCCCTTTACTTTTTCTTCTTCTTCTTCTTTTTCTTCTTGGTCGCCATGGGATGCCTCCTTGTCAGTGACAAAGGGGGCGCCGCTCCGCAGCGAATCGGCGGCGCCTCACACCAAGGTACAACTTCGGCGCGCCGTCGCAATAGGAAGAATCGATGCGTCATCATACCGGCGCGACAGCTTCGCTCTGACGTTTCCGTTCGGACGCCACGACCCAAACGCCTGCTTGCGCCACGCAGGCGGCAGCGTTTCGTTGTAGGCAAGCGTTACGTTCCCTCCCCCGTGGAAGGGAGGTCTCGAGGACATGCGTTTGATCGTGGGTGGTGCACTGCTCATGGCCGCGCTTGCGAGCGCTGCCTGCCATACCATGAGCGCTGTCAGCCTGGAGCAGCTGAGTGCCCTGAGCCCGGACCGCGCGTGGGTGACACACGCAGATCAGTCGGTCGTCGTCGTATTCGTCCCTCAGGTCGTGGGAGACACGCTGGCGGGGTACGTCAACGGACAGCTTACGCAGCTGCCGAGCGCTGACGTGAAACGCGTGACCGTGCGGAAGCCCGCACCCATGCGCACGGCGCTGTTGGTGGCTGGCACAACCGTCGGCGTGGCCGGGCTTCTTGCTGCGCTTTCGGGCAGTGGCAATACTCCGCTACCGACGGCCATCAGCGGTCAGCCTGGCGACTGCGATAAACACCCCGACGATCCGATATGCCAAGGCCACCCGTAGGTGCAGATGCCGCCGACTACTTCGGCCCTTGGTTGGCCACGACGATGCCACCGACGATCGCGGCGAGCGTCGAAAACAGAATGACGGTCCGCTCGTAGTCCGGCACCTTCGCCTGGACGCTCTGGATTTGGTTCAGCGGGATGGCGAGGGGTTCCGACAGGCCCTGCCACACACCCTTCAAGGTGTCGCCGACCATGCGCGGCTGGTCCACGGGAACAAACGAGTAGTCGGTGTACGTCACCCACACCGTCGGGGGGCTGTGCGCGGGGATGAAGATGGCGGGATGGACAGGCTGCACCGACGTGCAGGCGGCGACGGCAAGGAGCACACCTAGGAACCGAACGGGGTTGGGCACCATGTCTGCATCTCCGCGTTGGGGGCCAGCGAATCTCGAGCGGCGGGGAATCGTACGCGCGCCTACGGCCCACATTGCGGGTATAGGTCGGGATGCTCCCTGGCAGAGTAGCTCGAACATTCCCTGAGGGAGAGGTCCTCCGCGCCCGGCTTCGAGCTCGCCACATAGGCGCCCGCAACGACGACCATACCTGCCGCGGCGACCAGGAGGAATGTCTTGGTGCGGTCTCGGACTCGTGCATCGACGGTCCGGACGCTGTCGAGGGGAATCGCGACGGAGTCTTGCGTACCCCAACGCAGGCCCTTCAAGGTATCCGCCTGCAACTCGGGGCCCGTCACCACCAGCACGGTCTGGTCCGGGTAGGTCACCGTCACCACTTGCGGCAGACTCTTGGAGGCTAGCTGCGCGGGCGCTACGGGGCGGACCGTGGTGCAAGCAACCGTGCCAAGGGCCATACACACGCCTGCAACTCGGCTGAGCACCATCCGACATCCTCCGTCATTGGATGCGCCGACTCGGAATCGAACCGAGAACCTACTGATTAAGAGTCAGTTGCTCTACCAATTGAGCTATCGGCGCGCGGCGGAAACATCGCCACGGCCCGGAGGCTAGGCAACCCTCGACTCTATCCGACGCGCCTTTCCACGGTTACTGTTGCACCGTTCCCGTACTCACACCCGGACCGATGGGCAGCCTCATGACGGCTCGCTCGTTGCTCGCGGTGGCGCTGCTCCCCGCGAGCCTCATCGCCCAAACCCCTGCACCCTCGTACGAGCAACGCTACGCCGAGGTGATGGCCCTCGCACCGCGTGAGGACCGCGTCGCCACGGTGTCGAACCTCGTGCTGCAGCGGGACGTCGCGCGGTTCACACTCACCAGCGGCAAGCTTGCGCTGCTCACATTGGTGGGTGGTCGCACGGTGGGCGCGGTGTTTCGCGGTGAAGGGGCGTTCTCCTTCTTGCCGCCCACCGTGATCGAGCGGGCGCGGCTCCAGCGCTTCGAGAACACTACCGACCTCACGGTTACCTTCACCGAGCTCGTGCTCTTCTTCGCAGACTCGACCGAAGCGGAGCTGACCCGGACCCTCAAGTTCGGCTCAGGCGACGTCTCCACCCTCGGCGCCGCGGTCAAGCGGAGTCTCGAGTACATGGTCGAGAGCGACAGCAAGTCCGTCGATCCCGTGCTGATGGCACCGTTCCTGAACGGCGAGGGGACGGGCGTGTTCTACGCGCACGTCGACCGCGACGACGGTGACCCGCTCATGTTCGAGATCGATCCCATGGACTTCGAGCCGGTGACGCTCGCGCGAGGAGGGCCGCGGGCGACGGGATCGCATACGCGTGAAGTGATCTGCCGGTTCCCCTCGCAGGGCGGGGGCGGCGCGGAATCGGGGGTGCTCGAGCGCCGGCCCACGGTGCGCGCGTACCGTCTGGACGTCAGCATGACGCAGACCGGAAGCGGGGACTTGAGCTTCAAGGCTTCGAGCCGCATCGAGATCACCACGCCCGTTCCCACCGGCCCCTGGGTGCCGCTGTTTCTCAACCCGCTGCTCAAGGTGGACTCCGCCCGCTGGGACGGCGGGGCACCGGCCACGGTGTTCCGCGGCAGGGATGCGGGAGTCTTGTGGATCCGGCTCGAGCATTCCCTCGCGCCGGGCGATGCGGCCCCCCTGCTTGTCTACTATCAGGGCGATCTCATCGATCGCTACGGCGACTTCTTCTTCATCAGGTCTCCCACGACGTGGTATCCGCTGTCGCTCGACGGAAACACCTCCGCCACGTTCGACATGACGTATCACGCGCCCAGTCATTACACGCTGGCCAGCGTCGGCAATCGCGTGGATTCGACGGTCACGGGGCACATGGGCACGACCCGGTGGGTCACGGCCGCGCCGATCCGCTTTGCGACGTTCAACCTCGGGCAGTTCGAGGACTACGAGGTACGAGAGCCTGACGTGCCCCCGGTGACCGTGTTGATTTCGGAGAGTGAGCATCGTCTCCTCGCAAAGGTGATGACGCAACAACGTCACATGAAGGAGACGGTCGGCACGGATGTCGCGCAGAGCCTCAAGTTCTTCCAGCACGTGTACGGACCACCACCGGTCGAAAAGTTCTACGCCACCGAGGTGCCTTACTTCGAGGGCATCGCGTTCCCGGGCCTCGTGGACCTGTCATGGGTCACCTTCCAACTGACCGACGACGCCGGGTACCAAGCGGCGTTCCGCGCGCATGAGGTCTCCCATCAGTGGTGGGGGATCGGGGTGGACGTCGCGACCTACCACGACCGGTGGCTGGCCGAGGGATTCGCGAACTTTTCGGGCCTGTGGTACCTCGAAGCGTCCCGGAAAGACAACAAGAAGTACTTCGACATGTTGCATCGCTGGCGCGACGAAATCCTCAAGCACCGCGACGAGCCGAGTCCCATCTGGCTAGGGGAGCGCGTCAACTCTTCCAAGGACCGCAACGCCTACGACGTGCTGATCTATCAGAAGGGCGCCTGGGTCCTCCACATGCTCCGCGTCCTCATGCTCGACCTCCAGACCGCGAACGAAGATCGCTTTACCGAAATGATGCAGGAGTACTACCGCACCTACCGCGGTCAGCGTGCGTCTACCGCCGATTTTCAACGCGTCGTCGAGCAGTATGCGGGCATCGACATGAGCTGGTTCTTCAAGCAGTGGGTGTACGGCACGGGGATTCCGAGCTACCGCGTCGCCTACCACACGGACCGCACCGACAACGGCATGATCCGTGTGCGGCTGCGGGTAATCCAGGACGACGTGCCCGGGGACTTCATGATGTACGTTCCCGTCACGATCGACTACGGGGGCGGCCGCGAATCGCGCCTGCGGGTGAAGGTGACCGGCCCCTTGTCGGAGATCGCGCTCCCCCTCATGCGGGAGCAGCCCAAGGGGCTCACGTTCAATGCGTTGGACGGGGTGTTGGCGGACGTGAAGATGGTGGGGTGGTGACCCCCATGCCCCCAAGGGGAATCGAACCCCTGTTCCCACCTTGAAAGAGTGGTGTCCTGACCGTTAGACGATGGGGGCGGGTGGCGCCGAGCGGACGCTCCGGGACGGATACGAATAGCGGTAACGGGATTCGAACCCGTGTTTGAGCCTTGAGAGGGCTCCGTCCTAGTCCCCTAGACGATACCGCCTGGACCAGACTGCACCGGCGCCAGAATATCGCCCCCGGCCGCCGGGCCACGCAACCCGCGCGCACGCCCGCGGATGTTGACCTGCGCGCCCGCACCCTTACCGTTACTCCCGGCCGACTCCCCCAAGGGGCATGGACGCGTGGCACTGCGAAGCGTGAGACACGTCGTATCGCTGTTCGTCCCCGAGGGCGTGCTCCTCGCGGCCACGGTCGTCGCGCTGCGGCTCGACGCGCTCGCGCCCACGCTGCCGGCGTTCGCGCGCTTCTATCCCTACGCGGTCTTCCTGGTCGGGGCGCTCCTCGCCTGGCGGTTCCAACGCTCGCGACTGCTCTTCGCCCTCATCGTGCTGGCACTCGCGAGCGTGGGCCTCCACGCGCCCGTCGGCACCGCGGCGGGTCGCTCCACTTTCCAGGCCACGACGCTCCTCCTGCCGTTGAACCTCGCGGCGCTGGCGCTGCTCGCCGACCGTGGCGTGCTGACCCCCATGGGCCTCCTCCGCCTCGGCGCCATCGGGTTGCAGGTCATCTTCGTCACGTTCGTGCAGCGCACGGGCTCGGCGGCGGTCGTTCCCCTGCTCGGGCACGCCCTCCTCCCCGCGCGCTGGTTCGCGTGGACGCCGCTGCGCCAGCCTGCCCTGCTCGCCTTCGCAGCCGCCATCGTCGTAACCGCCCTGCCGCTCCTGTTCGAGCGCAGCACCACGAACCGCGGCTTCCTCTGGGCGATCATCGCGGCGTTCCTGGCCGCGAGCGCGCGCCGCCCGGGACCCGCCGCTGCGATCTACCTCGGCACGGCCGGCCTCATTCTCGTCGCGGCCGTCCTCGAAGCCTCCTACCTCCTCGCCTACCAGGACGGACTCACCGCGCTCCCCGCGCGCCGGGCCCTCACCGAAGCGCTCGAGCGGCTGGGCGGCGGAGGACACTACACCGTCGCGATGATCGATGTCGATCACTTCAAACGATTCAACGACACCTACGGGCATGACGTGGGCGACCAGGTGCTGCGAATGGTGGCGGCGAAGCTCGCGCAGGTGACGGGGGGCGGGCGCGCGTACCGTTACGGGGGGGAGGAGTTCGCCGTGCTATTCCCCGGCAGGAGCCTCGACGAAGTGCTGCCGCACCTGGAAGACGTGCGCGAGGCGGTGGCCGACACGAACTTCACGATCCGGCGCCGCCTGCGGGCGCGGCGCCGGCGCGATGCGGGCACGCGCCCCCGCCGCAAAGCGGCGATCACCGTCAGCATCGGCGCGGCCGAGCGCAGCCAGCGCCACGCGACGCCCGAGGAGGTCGTCCGGGCGGCCGATCAGGCGCTGTACCGCGCGAAAGAAGAAGGACGAAACCGGGTACGGAGCTAGCCGGCGGCGCTCGCGGCGCCCGCCTGCTGCATCGGCTCGTGCGGCTGCGCGGTCACCCACACCCCGGGGTGGGGAATGGTGACCGTTAACTCCTCGGTGATCCGCGGAGGACGGGTCGTGTAGGAGGCGAGTGCCTCGCGCCACTCCACCGGGACCGCCGCGCTGGGCCGCAGCGGCAGCGCGATGGAGCTCCCGATCCGTCCGATCACCGTGTTCTCCACGACATCGGTCAGCAGCGCGCCCGTCGGGTCGCGCAGCTTGGACAGCGCGGCGTGCCGCGCGGCGGGGTCGCCCGCCGCGATGATCGCCGTCGAGTAGTACAACAGATTCGCTTCGATGTGCTCGAGCAGCCGGCGCTGTCCTCCGTCCGATCCGCCCACCAGCCGCTCGAGGTCGGGTAGCAGGTCACGGTCGAGCAGGGTGCGCCGGAAGATGTATCCGAATCGGCGGACCGCGTCCGCCGTTCCGACGTTCTGCATCCGGAACGGGACGAACAGCACGAGCCGGATACGCGGGCTGCGCAGTACCACGCGGAAGCGCTCGAGCGGCTCGAAGAAATGGAACGTGACGACGTGATCGCGCGCCGTGTTGCGCACCGTGCGCAGCGCGCCGGCATCGGGCGGGACCGAGCCCGCGTCCACCACGCCGAGCGGTCGCCGCCGCAACGCCTGGCTCATCCGTTCGGTGCGCTCCCTGATCAGCGCGATCGCGTCCGTAGCGGCGGCGTGCAGGTCGGTTCCTGAGAGCGTGCACCCCTCGAGCTGCAGTTCGGGCCGCAACGCCGACACCAGGTCGCCGAGCATGGACGTGCCCACCATCCGGGCGAGGATCTGGAGCGGGCGCTCCCGCCCCTCCACGTCGCGACGCCACCGGCCGTCCAGCACGGTGAGCCGCGCCTCGTCCCCCGGCGTGAGCGACACGCTGTACAACAATTCGCCCCACAACACGCCCAACGACTGCCACAGCTGCTCGACCTCGATGAGCACGCCGTAGCGCATCGTGGTCGGGTGGTCGCCCGTGAGCGTCGAGAAGTCGGCGACGCCGTCGCCTCCCGCGACGCTGGTCCGGGCAGCGCGGTCCGCGAACATCGCGAGCCGCTGGAAATAGAGGATGTGTCCCGGGATCTCCTGCTGCTCGGTGGGCCGCGAGCCGGCTGGAGGGGCCGCGGCGTGCTCGCGCTCGCTCGACCCTTGCGACAGCGGCACCCAGCTCGGCGCGGCGAGGTCGGTCGGGCCGTCGCCCAGGGTCGCGGTGGCCAGCTCGATCGGCTCTTCGTTGCGCAGCCCCACCCGCAGTCGCAGCCGCGCGCCGTCGCGGCGCGGGATCGCCACCGTCCCGTCCGGCTCGCTCACCCAGTAGCCTGCGGGATTGCCCACCTCGTCCAGCACCGTCACCGGCACGCCCTGCGCGGGCTTGCCGGTATCCTGATTGACGATGCGAAACACCCACACTTCCTTGGTCACGAGCCGATCTATGGAACGCGAAAGGGGGCAACAATATGCAATCGGAGGGCTGCGACGTACAACGCGCGCCAACACATCGTGGTTAACTCGTTACGTCAGGCCCGATTGGGCCCAGCCACGTGCTAGCGCACCCCCGCCGCCCACTCGATCCCGCCGAGCAAATGGTCCAGAAACGGCCGCTCGCTGAAGCTGCACGCCGCATGGCCCATCGCGGTATACCAGGCGCGGCCGCCGTCGTAGCTGTGCTGCCAGGCGATCGGGTGCACCGCACCCATCGTGCCCCCCGAGTAGCTCGCTTCGTCCACGCGCACGAGCAGCGACACGCCGGTGGGCTGCGCGGTGAAGTTGTACCACTCGTCGCTGCGCACCCAGGGCGAGGGCAGCGTGCTGGTCGAGGGCTGGCCGGCGTCCACCACGATGACCGTGCCCTGCTGGAACGCCGGATGCGACGCAAACGTCGCGCCCAGCAGGGCGTGATACCACGGCCAATCGTACTCCGTATCCGACGCGGAGTGCACGCCGACGAAGCCGTGTCCCGCCCGGATGTAGCGCTCGAACGCCGCTTGCTGCGCCGAATCGAGCACGTCTCCGGTCGTGCTCAGGAACATCACCGCGGCGAAGCGCACCAGGTTCGTGTCGTCGAACGCCGTCGCGTCTTCTGTGGCCTCGACCGCGAAATTGTTGTAGGCACCGAGCACTTGAACGGCGGTGATCCCGGCGGGAATCGAGGCATGGCGGTAGCCGGTGGTGCGGGTGAACACGAGGATGCGAAACGCCGGCGGCGGCGCGCCGGCTGCCGGTGGCGGCGCCACGGTGTTCGATGCGGGACACAGCTCGGGCGCATTCGCGCCGGAGGAGCTGCACGCGGCGCTCGCGAGAGCGAAGGCGGTCAGGACGACACGCACTAGTCGACGCGCTCGGCGTTCAACTCGATCACGTGGCGATCAGGGTCCAGAATGAACACCTGAGGGAAGCCCGCCTTCCCCCATTGGTTTTCCCGCATCCGCTTGGTCGCGTCCCGCGCGTCGCTCGAGAACCCTCGCGACTTGAGGAATGCCACGGTGTCACGGTAGCTCGCGACCCGCAGGGCGAAGTGCACGTCGTGCGAGTCTATCCCTCGGCTGCGCAGGGTCGGCTTGTCGTGCAGAATCAGGTGGAGCTGCCGGTCGCCGATCGCGAACCACGCCCCCGCGAACTCGAACGCCGGGCGCTCGATCTCGCGCAGGCCGAGCACGTCCCGATAGAAGGCGCGCGAGCGCTCGAGATCAGTGACCGCCAGACTCACGTGATGCAGCCCTGTGATTTCGATCATCCGACGGTCCGGCCGGCTCGCCCCCTCACTTCGCCGGATTCACGTCCACCCTGAACGCCGGCGCGCGCCCCTTGGGCCGCTGCGCCGCGGGAATGGTCACGCTGTTGCCGTCGCGCACGGCGTGATAGGTGGGCGACATGATCTCCACCCCGGCCTCCCAGAACGTGTCCTGGATCGCGGAGTGTAGCCGGTTGTAGATCCATGGCAGCTGCTCCGCGTGTGCGGCGTCGATCGGCGCGTTGAGTTGATACTCCACGTACGAATCGTCGAGCGCCTTTTGCAACACGAACGGAGCGGGATCCTTCAGGACCCCCTCGGTCTTCCCCGCCGCGGCGATCAGGAGGTCGTGCACGCGCCGCCACGGAGTGTCGTAGCCGATGGTCACCGACGAATAGACGAGCAATGGATACTCGTACCGGCCTGCCGCGGTGTAGTCGGTGACCGCGCCGGCAACGACTACGCTGTTCGGGAGCGTCACGAGCTCGTTCTTGGGCGTGCGGAGCCGGGTGGACAGAAGACCCAGCTCGATCACGGTGCCCTGGACGCCCGAAGCCTGGATGAAGTCCCCCACCTTGAAACTGCGCGAGTACATCACGACGAGCCCGCTCATCGCCTGGCCGACCAGCCCCGCCGAGCCGAGCGTCACCAGGACGCCCGCGATCACCGAGACGCCTTTGAATGCCGTCGAGCCGCTCCCGGGGACGTAGGGGTACGCGACCACGACGGCGAACATCCAGAGCAGTGCGACGATGATTCGCCGTGTAGGATTCGCCGTGTCCGGATGGATCCCCGGAATCGCGATGCGGCGCCGCTCGGCGGCGTCGAACACGTTGCGGACGATCCGGGTCACGAACCGCGTGGCGACGAAGATCAGGATGAGCACGGCGAGGCTCGGGACGGCGCGCAACGCGGCGAGCGCGAGCTGGCCGAGCGAGTCGAGCAGCGCGTTGCCGAGGGCTTCTCCCCAGGGCCGCGTCCACGGAAACAGGCTGAGGACCGAGGTGGCGTAGACGTAGGCCGCCACGAGGCCCAGGCCCCACACGATGGCGCCGGCGACCGCGTGCTCCGCCACGATGACCTGCTGGGACGCGATCAGCGGCACGCCGCGAATCCCCAGCCTCTGCGCCGCGGCAAGGAGGCGCGGCTCGAGGAACCGGTAGAGACGGCGCCGCCCCACGGACAGCAACCACACGACAAGCACGAACAGCGCCGTGGCCCCGAGAAACAGCGCCGAATCTTCCAACAACTTCCTCACGCTGTGCGATTCCTGCCACTCGTGGACCGCCAGGCGGAGCTCGGCCGCCGCCCGGTCTGCGATCGCGGCGACCGTTTCCCCGGCGGTCGTATCAGCGTCGGCGCGGGTGACCAGGAACACCGGCTCCCCGCTGAGCAGAACGACCACGCCATCGAGCGCGGGCTGCGAGGACACCGAATCGCGCCCCGCCGCAAGGGCGGCACTCACCCGCCGGGCGACCGCCGCCGCGCGCGCCTCAGCCGTCGGCTCGGTCCCCCGCGTGCGAAATACCACCACCGCCCGCGTACCGATCCGGAGCACCGCGGTATCGGGCGGCGCCCCCTGCAGCGCCGGCAACCCCAGAGCCACCAACAAGTGGATGATCGCCATCGCGCGAACCTCTCCGAGAAGGTGTCAGGCCCCTCGACCCATAACACCACACGGACACGAGTGCAATTGGCCCACGGGGAACCCAGATTGCATCAGAACTGGCGGAACGGGGAACTCTCGCGCGCCAAGATCATATCAGTGAGGTGGACCACCCTCGGCCGTCGCCATTCGAGTCCGCGGAGGAACTGCCATGCCCGCTCGGAACGCACGTATCGCGATCGCCCTGACCGTCCTCGCCTTCCCCCTCGCCTGCCGCCAGCAAGAGAAATCAAACTCGCCCGGCGTCCCCGCGGCGGGCGCGCCGGCGGCTCTGGCCCCCGCTGGCCCCCTCGGCAACGCGACTGTTACCGGAAAGATCACCTTCGTCGGCACGGCGCCCGAGAACCCGCCGATCGACATGTCGGAAGAGCCCACCTGCAAGGCCGACTACTCGACCACCCCTCGGCAACGCGTCGTCACCGTCAACCCCAACGGCACCCTGGCCGACGTGTTTGTCTACGTGAAGTCCGGCCTTCCCGCCGGCGCCACGTACGCCCCGCCCGCAACCCCCGTGGAGCTGGACCAACGCGGCTGTATGTACCACCCGCGCATATTCGGCATCATGGTGGGCCAGACGCTCGCCATCAAGAACAGCGACGGCGTCCTGCACAACATCAAGGCGCTGGGCAAGGCCAACCGGCCGTTCAACATCAGCCAGCCTACCAAGATGACGACGGATCGCCCGGGCTTTACGGCGCCCGAAGTGATGTTGCCACTGGAGTGCAACGTCCATGGATGGATGCACGCATTCGTCGGCGTGCTGCCGCATCCCTTCTTCGCGACGACGGGCGCCGAAGGAACGTTCACCATCGCCCACCTGCCCGCCGGGACCTACACCATCGAAGCATGGCACGAGCGGTACGGCACGCAGGACGTGACGGTCACGGTGGCCGCCAGCGAGACAAAGACGATTGACCTGAGGTACCCGAAGCCCTAGCGGCAGCGTCAGAACGCCTGGTCCCAGCGAATCGACAGCCGAATGGCTGCGCTGATCAGGCCGACCATGCTGTAGGTCTGCACGAAGTTGCCCCACTGCTCGCGCGTCGCCGGATCGATGTGCTCGGCTAGCAGGCCGTGGCGATTGCGGCAGGAGAGCACCGTCTCGAACAGGGCGCGGGCCTCGGCGCGCTCGCCGATGGCCGCGAGGGCGTTGATGTACCAGAAGGTGCACGCCAGGAACGCGTTCTTCGGCGCGCCGAAGTCGTCGGCCTGCACATAGCGGAAGACGAAATCGCCTCGCCTGAGGTCCCGCCCGATCGCTCGCACGGTGGCGGCAAAGCGGGGATCGTCGTCGGCCACGAATCCCAGCTCGTTCAGGCGCAACAGGCTCGCGTCGAGCGTGTCGCCGTCGAGCGTGGCGACGAAGCTGCCACGCTGCGCGTTCCACGCCCGCTCGCTCGTGACGCGATGGATGCGCGCCGCCTGGTCGCGCCAATACCCCGCGCGATCGCTGAGCCCGAGATGGCCCGCGACCCGCGCCAGGCGGTCGCAGGCCGCCCAGCACATCACGCTCGAAAAGGTGTGCAGGCGCGGGGCACCCCTCACCTCCCAGAGACCGGCGTCGGGCTGATCGAACAGCGCGGCCGCGCGCTCCCCCAACGCTTCCAGGCGGCGGAACAGCGCTGCGTCGCCGCGCCGCACGAGCCGGTGATCGAAAAACACGTGGACCGCGGCCAGGATGGCGGCGCCATAGACGTCGTGCTGTGCCTGCCGGGACGCCTGGTTCCCCACGCGGACCGGCCCCATCCCCCGATACCCCGGGAGCGAATCCACCTCGCGCTCGTCCATGACCGACCGCCCGCTGATGCCGTACACGGGCTGGAGGTGGCTGTCCGGGCCTCCCGCCACGATGTTGAGGACGTAGCTGAGATACCGCTCCATCGTCTGGGTCCCGCCCAGCCGGTTCAGCGCGTCGATCACGAAGTGCGCGTCCCGCAGCCAGCAGAAGCGGTAGTCCCAGTTGCGCGTCGTGCCGGCCGCCTCGGGGATGGAGGTCGTGAGCGCGGCCACGATCGCGCCCGTGTCCTCGAACACGTTGAGCTTGAGGGTGATCGCGGCCCGGATCACCGCCTCCTGCCACTCGAACGGGACCGCGAGCGAGCGCACCCACTCGCGCCACTCCGCCACCGTCTGGTCCAGGAACTGGCTCCCGATCTCCGCCACGGCGCTCGGCACCGTCTCATCCGGCCCGAGCAGGAGCGTGACGGTGTCCTCGAGAAAGAAGGGGTTCTCTTCCACGACGGCGGTGACCGGGACGTCCGTCGTAAGCCGCACGACGAGCTCGGTGCCCAGGTAGCGGATGTGGTTCGATCCGGTCGTGATGGCCGACCGCGCGCGGCCGTAGTCATAGGCGGGGCGTACCCGCACCCGCACACGCGGGCTGCCGCCCAGGCGCCTGATCCGTCGCACCAACATCATCGGGCAAAAGGTTCGGCCGTGGTGGCGGAAGCGCGGCGCGAAGTCCGTCACCTCGATGGCGCCACCAGCCCGATCGTACAGCCGGGTCACGAGGACCGGAGTATTGACCACGTACTCCTGTTCGTCGCGCACGCAGTCGATCAGCTCGACCGCGAGATAACCGAAGCCGTCGGCAGCGCCGTGCGGCCGCAGCAGGGCGCAGCACACAGGATCGCCGTCGAAGCGGGGAAAACAGGCCCACACGATTTCGCCCCGGGGGTCGACCAGCGCGCCGATCGTCCCGTTGCCGACGACGGCGAGGTCGAGCGAGCTCACGCGGCGACGACCCCCAGGCCCTCGAGCCACGCCCGGACGGCGCGCACGTCCCGCAGCCGCCATCGGGCCGCGCTCCGCCCCTGGCCGACCTTGACGGAGTAGCCGCGCAACCGGTTCACCATTCTGAAGCCGTACTCGTCGGTGCGGTCGTCCCCGACGAACACGGGCGGCCGCCCGCGAAACGGGGCCTCACGCATGAACTCCTCCACCGCGCCTCCCTTGTCCCGGCCGGCGGGCTTGAGCTCGACCACGCGTTTGCCGGCCTGAAGGCAGAAGGCGCCGCCCAGCTCGCGGAGCGCCCTGCGCATCAGCCGGTGCGCGTAGCCGCCGAGCGCCGGCGCGCGGCGGTAATGGAGCGCGAGCGACAGGCCCTTGTGCTCGAGCAGGAGGCCGGCGTGGACGGCGATGGCCGCCTGCAGCCGGTCGTGCGCGGTGTCGAGCGCGACCGGCGCCACGTGCCGCGTGATGCGTCCCGCCGCGTCGCGGCGCTCCGTGCCGTGCTGGCCGGCCGCCGGGAGACGCACGTCGTGAAACAGGGCGTCCACGTCGCGAATCGACCTTCCGCTGATCAACGCCACTGCGCCGCCGCTCCGGCGATACAGCGCTTCGATGAGGGCGCGGACGTCGTGGTCGAGCCGCGCGCGGGCCGGTGACTCGGCGATGTCGAGCAGGGTCCCGTCGATGTCGAAGAAATAGGCCCAATCCGGCTGCGGCGCCGGTGGAGGCCGCGAGCTCAGCCTTGCACTCATCCGCTCAAGCCCGCCTCGAGCCCGCGGGCACGATGGGCCCATCGCTCGGGCACCGCGGTGCGCTCGAGCAGCCGGCCGCGCCGGCGCATGCGCGCGGCGTCGATCAGCATGCGCCCCGCCCACCGGTACACGTTGAACTCCTGGATCAGGCCGCGCATCACGCGCATGCGCGCGCGCTGCTCCCCGCGGGGCAGCCGGAGCGCCATGTCGAGGGCCGCCGCGCACTGGTCGGTGTCGTACGGGTTGACGACGATCGCCTCCGGCAGCTCGCGCGCGGCGCCCGTGAACTGGCTGAGAATCAGGACGCCCTGATCGTCGTTGCGTGCCGAGACGAACTCCTTGGCGACGAGATTCATGCCGTCGTGCAGGCTCGTGACCACGCACACGTCCGCCGCCCGGTAGTACTGGTAGACCGCCTCGCTGTGATGATGCTCGACCAGGAGCACCACCGGCGGCGGGCCGTGGTCGGCAAACCGCTCGTTGATCCGCGTGGCGAGGGCGCGGACGCGCGCGTCATAGTGCTGGTACTCCTCGATCCGGCCGCGTGTGGGCGCCGCAATCTGGATGAAGCTGAACTTCCCCACCCACTCGGGCCGCAGCTCGAGCAGGCGCTCCACGGCGCGCAGCCGCTCTTCGATCCCCTTCGTGTAGTCGAGCCGGTCCACGCCGACGCCGATCGCCTGCGTGGCGGGAAGCTCATGCCGCTCACGCACCTCCCGCCGACACTCCTCGATCGGCTTGCTCACGAGACAGGATGACGGCGGCCACTCGATCGAGATCGGATACCGTTTGACGGCCGTCAGCTTGCCCCGGTAGGACACGGTGAAGGTCTCCCGGTCGACCCGCGCCTCGAGGAACCGGTCGACGGTGTCGAGGAAGTTGTTGCAATGAAACTGCGTGTGAAACCCGAGAATGCTCGAGCCGAGCAGGCCGTCGAGCAGCTCTTCGCCCCAGGGACAGATCCCGAACGCTTCCGGATTGGGCCAGGGGATGTGCCAGAAGGCGATGATCGTGGCGCCGGGCAGCTTGTCCTGGATCATCCGGGGCAGGAGGGCAAAGTGATAGTCCTGCACGAGCACGATGGGATCGAGGGAGGACGCCTCCTCGGCCACCGTGTCCGCGAACTTGCGATTCGCCCGAACGTACTGCTCCCAGTCGGCCGTGCGGAACGTGGGGCGCACATGCGCGATGTGACACAGCGGCCACAGGCCCTCGTTCGCAAACCCGTAGTAGTAACCCGCCTCCTCCTCGGCCGTGAGCCACACACGCCGCAGCTCATACGCGGGCCGCTCGGGCGGAACCGTGACATGGTCGTGCCGGTCCACCACCTCACGGTCGGCCGACCCGCCCCCGTGCGCGATCCACGTCCCCGAGCAGGCGCGCATGATCGGCTCGAGGGCCGTGACCAGCCCGCTCGCCGGCCGCCACAATTCGATCCGGTCGCCGTCGTGGACGTGGATATACGGCTCCCGGTTCGAGACCACGATCACTTCCTGGCCGCGGAGATCGGTGTGCAGGATGGCGCGCAGCGTGTCGGGCGTCCACGCGAGCTGCTCCTCGTCGCGTGAGCGGTGCTCGGCCTCGAGATCCTGGATCAGGGCCCGGAGGTCGTGCGCGATCGGGCGCAGTTCCGGCGCGTCGGGCTTGTCGGAGGGACGAAACAGGCCTTCCCCGCGCAGCAACGCCCGCAATCCTTCTACCCACCCACGCCAGCTGAGCTGTGCGATGACGACCGTGATCAGGGCCACGGTGGCGCCGAGCCCGACGAAAAAGAGATAGAGATACTTGCGGGTCTCGGCGCTCCGTCGCACCACGAAGCTCATGTCGTGCACCAGCACGAGCTTGCCGGCCGGCGCGCCCGCGGCCACGAGCGACCGGACCGAGACCAGGAGGGGGCCGGTCGGACTCGTCAGCAGTTGACCGGCCGGGTCGGCAAAGCGGTCCAGCGACCCGCACTGAATCGCGACCGGCAGGATCGGGACGGCGATCGGCTGAGCCTCGGGCGACGCGCAGTACGCGATGGCGTAGAGCCGCTCGTCCTTCGTGATTTGGGCGAAGAATCGCCGGATCCGAGCGTGGTTCCCCGCGCGAATGAGATCCTGCAACGGATCGTCGACCGTATTGGCGATCAGTGTCGCTCGGATATCGAGGTCGCGGACGAACCATTGCACGGTCAGGCGATCGACGAGCGGCACCACGGCATAGGCGAAGGCCGCGAGCGCGAGAAGCAGCGGGATGATGAATCGCAGGGATAGCCGCATCGGAGTTCCTTGCGAGGGAAGGCGCCCACGAGATGGGCGGGCGCAGCCGCAATGGCTGCTCAGGCTCGAACGATGTCTGTCCTCCGGTGGCAAACGCGCAACGCTATCGACCCAGATACTCCGCGGTGCCCTGGGGGTTCCGCTCGGGACGATGGACCGACGCGACCCCCGGACCGCGCGCCCTCGAATGCAGCAGGTTGACGGGACGTACCGCCCGGGCGCTGACCGTCGGCGTGCCGGCCGTCGAGCATCCATCCATGAAGCGGATCGAGGCCGCGAAACCGGACTCGAGCTATCTCCTCTACAAACTCCAGGGCACGCAGCTCGCGGTGGGCGGGAACGGCGCGCAGATGCCGCAGGGATTCCCCCGTCTGCCCAACTATACGATCCGGATGATCGGACGCTGGATTGCCGAGGGGGCGTTGTTGAACTGAAGGGGCGGGAGCGCCACGGAGCGGCGGCGGTTGCGCCGCCGCTCCGGGCACGAGCGAGGGCTACTTGTGGTCGTGCGAGTGTGGTACGACGGTGCGGGCGAACACCACGACGCACCCCCGGCCCTTCACCACGCACCGGTTGGTGGCGTCCGTAGCCGTGGCGAACAGCACGCGGGTGAAGATCTCATCCGTTTCTGCGTATGCCGACGGGCTGGCGCCGGCGATGTTCACCACGTTCTGCAACCATTCGCCGGTGGCCGCGTTCATGATGCCGAGCGACGCCTGGCCAGTGGTCGGCAGACCCGTGCGCAGGTCGTTGCCGGTCACCAGGAACGTCGGGACGTTCCTGTCGCTTGTGTTGAGCCAGCTCTCGTCGCCGGTCCCGACCTGCGTGACGACATTCAGCACCGCCCCGGTCCGCGCGTTCATCCTGACCGGCCGGCCGCACAGCTGACCCCACAGGTTGTTCTGCAGGATCCGGAAGTTGTTCGCAGCGGTGCTCGCCGCGCCGATGAGCGCCGTGCAATCGATGGTGCGCACGGCTTCCGACGTCTCGGTCCGGTCGTTGATGATGTGCACGAACGGGCCGCCTGCAACGCCCGTTACCGGGAGGACGAGCCGATTCAGCACGGGCACCCAAACATGTCCCTCCAGCCCCGCGCCGATCGAGAGGTGGCCGAGCACCCGGTACGGCCGCCGGGCGGAAATAAAGGTCACATACCCTAAGGCCGCGCCGTGCGGGGCCGCCACCGCCAGCGGGTTAGGATTCGAGACGGTGACGAGGTGATGGACGGGATCGTATTCGATTTCGTTCGAGCGGCCGCAGTAGTGCGTCGTCTCCGTCCCGCCGTCACAGTCCGGTATCGCGACGCTGATGGACTTGATGATCTGCAGACGATCCATGTCCACCACGTGCACTGTGGCGTTGCCGTCCGACACGAAGAGCACCCTGCCGTGACTGCCCCCATGCTCGAACCAGCGGTCGTCATCGTCGTGTCCAAATCCCCTGCGCAGCACGGGCGCCGAAACGAAACTGTTGGGTCCGGGGCCGTTCGTGGTAGCCGTCCCGCCGCCGGTTCCGACGTTCCCGGCCATCCCGCCGATGCGCCCGACGTAAGTGTGCGTCCTGACGTCGATCACGTCCACGCCGTTGTTGGACGCGTCGGAGACGAAATAGAGCGCATTGGACTGCTCGACCCAGGTCTTCTGTGAGCTGGTGAGGGGGTTGCCGGGAATTTCAATTGCGCACAGGAAGTCGTAGGGCCCGGTTCCCTTATCCCGCCCGTCGAGGGCGCAATCGGGATTCCCTCCCTTGACCCTGTTCTCGAGCACCGTCGGCATGGTGGGCGCCGAGGGCACCTGCGTATCGTCGCAGCCCAGTGAGGCAGCCGCGATACAGCTGAAGATGACGATACACGATTTCATCACAGGCTTCATACAAACCTCCGGAGAAGGCAAACGCCGAGCTACCCGTAGCGGCGGCTCGGCGAACATGGGTCCTTCGTGGCGTCACATCCGGCGTCGCGGAGGAAGCGAAGAACCGGGCTGCCATTTTTCGGCGAAGGGCTAACCTGCTCGCGATTGGAGGCCTGTCAAGGGCTGGAACGCCTGGCGCAGTGTGGACGTCGTGCCACACGCTCGCGCGCCCGCGTCCAATGGCTTGCCGCTGCGCCGGATGGCCGATAGCGTACACGCCTCTCTATCCGGAATCCTCGTGAAGATCGGACTCGTGGGCTTCGCCGGCTCAGGGAAAACCACTGTCTTCAACACGCTCACCGGCCTCCAGGTGCCGGTGGGCTTCGGCGGCGAGGTGCGGCTCGGCACGGTGAAGGTGCCCGACGACCGGATCGCCAAGCTGAGCGCGATGTTCTCGCCCAGGAAGACCACCTACGCCGAGATCGTGTTCTGTGACGTGCCCGGCGAGCACGGCGCCGAGCACAAGGGGCTCTCGCGCAAGGCCCTGGTGCAGATCCGCGACCAGGAAGTGCTCTGCCTCGTGCTGCGGGCGTTCCCCAATCCCGCGCTCGAACAGGCCCCCGATCCCCAGGCCGAGCTCGAGGCCTTCCACACCGAGTGCCTGCTCGCGGATCTCGACATCGTCGAGCGCCGGCTCGACCGCGCCAAGAAGGACAAGCCCGACCCGCACGAGCTGGCGGCGTTTCAGACGATGAAGACCACGCTCGAGCACGAGCTGCCGCTCCGCTCGCTGCCGGCGGCGGCGCTGAATCGCGACCTGCTCAAGGGCTACGCGCTCTTGACCGACCGTCCGCTTCTCGTCGTACTGAACTGCGCCGAGCAAGACGCGGCGGCCGCGCTGCCCCAACCGCTGGCCAAGCGGCTCGGCGAGCTGCACGCGGCGGGACTCGTGCTCTCAGCGAGCGTCGAGGCCGAGATTGCGACGATGGATGCCGCCGACCAGGCGGCGTTCCTGGCGGACCTGGGGTTGCAGGAGTCGGCGTTGGCCCGTTTCATCCGGACCGCCTACGGCCTGCTCGATCTCATTTCATTCTTTACGGTGGGGCCGGACGAAGTGCGCGCGTGGCCGATCAAGCGTGGCACGCGCGCGCGTCAGGCAGCGGGACGAATCCATTCCGACCTCGAGCGCGGCTTCATCCGCGCGGAGGTGATCCCCTACGAGGTCTTCATGCAGTACGGCTCGGAGCAAGCGGTACGGGACGCGGGACGGCTACAGGTCGAAGGGAAGGATTACGTGGTGGCGGATGGAGACATCCTGCACATTCGCTTCAACGTGTAGCGCCGCCTCACGACAAGGACGGAGGCGTGCAACGCCTCCGTCCTTCGCAAGATAGCGCTACTTAGTTTCCGTTGCAGCCAGCAGCTTCGGGATGCTTGTCGCAGTCACCGGCCTGAGCGTTGTTGATCTGGTTCCCGCCACTGCTGGTGATGGCGTAGGCGAATCCCCCGACCGCCGCCGTGAGGCCGACGACGAGCAACACCGTACGCCCCGTCGCGGGCTCCTGCACCTTTGCCCCCGAGATGTGGGAACGGGGAATCTCCTGATAGGTCCCACCCGCGAACCCCACCAGGGTGTCGTTCACGAATTGGGGGTTGTTCACGACCAGAGGGGCGGAGCCCTGGCTGCTGTCGGTGATCCAGACGCGACCCGGCCTCAGGGAGCCAATCTGGTCCAGGGAAACGGGCTTCAATGTCTTGCAGGCACTGCCGGCCATACTCGCAAGAATCGCAGCGTAGAAGACGGCGGTCGGACGCACGGGTGCACCTCCTCAGGTGTTCATGCCTGGTACGGCTCAATGGCTAAAAGTACCCAACTTTCAACATTGGGGTCCACCAGCCGTCCTGACATGAAACATAGGGCTTTTGGGCATGCTCGCTAGCGCGATCCGCGCGTGGCCAATCACTACCCTAGGGCAAGCGGCGCAATACGAGCCCCGAGTCGCCCGCCACGAACACGTTCGCTCCCGTCCCCCAGCTGGCGTATAGCGTCAGCGTCGTACCCGACGCCTCCGGGCTCCAGCTCGTCCCGTTGTAGTGCAGGATCGTCCCTCCCTCCCCCACCGCGAAAACGTCCGTGGGCCCGCGCCCCCACACACCGAACAGGGGCATTGTGGTCCCGCTCGCCTGGGGGCTCCAACTCATCCCGTCGTAGTGGAGGATCGTCCCGGTGTCGCCCACTGCGAAGACGTCCGCCCCTCCGCTCCCCCAGACCGCGGCAAGCAACTGCGTCGTGCCGCTCGCGTGGGCGCTCCACGCTACGCCGTCGTAGTGGCGGATCGTCCCGCTCGCCCCGACAGCGAACACGTCCGTTCCCCCACTGCCCCATACACCCCAGAGCCGTTGCATTGAGTCATTCGGGAGAGCACTCCACGCGCTGCCATTGTAATGTAGAATCGAGCCATCACTCCCCACCGCAAACACGTCACTTGCTCCGCTTCCCCAAATCCCGAACAGGTCCGAGCCGGTTGAGTGATCCACACTCCACGTGGCCCCGTTGTACCGCATGACGACGGCGAACGAGCCGGCGGTGAGCACGTCAGCGGCACCGCTCCCCCAGACTCCATACAGGTCGACCGTGGTACCGGTATTCCCCGTCAGCCACTTCACCCCGTCGTAGTGGAGCAGCGACCCCGCCAGCCCCACGACGAACACGTCAGCCGGCCCACTGCCCCAGACGCTGCGCAGCGGCCACCCGGTCCAGCCGGTCTGAGTAGTCCAGGACGAGCCGTCATAGTGAAGGACTGCGTCTCCCGTCGCGAACACGTCGCCCGGCCCACTCCCCCACATTCCCCCGAGGCCTGGCAGGGACCCGGTCGTCTGCGGAGTCCACGTCGTTCCGTCGTAGTGCAGTATCGGCCCGAAGGGGCCGTTGAAGGCAAACACATCGTTGGGTCCGCTCCCCCATATTGCCATGAGCACCCCATACACGCCGCTCACCTGCTGCGTCCAGGTCGTGCCGTCGTAGTGCAGGATCAGTCCGGGTGACCCCACCGCGAACACGTCCCTCGGCCCGCTGCCCCACACGGCGTTGAGCGACTGTCCGGAGACCTCCCGCTGGCGGGTCCAAGTGGACCCATCGTAATGGAGAATCGTCCCCCCCGACGCTCCGACAAACACGTCCGTCGACCCGCTCCCCCATACGGACAGCAGATTCTGCGCCGAGTTGCTCAGCTGCGCACTCCAACACGTCCCGTTGTAGTGCTGGATGGTCCCGGCATCCCCGACGGCGAACACGTCGGACGCACTGCTGCCCCAGACTGCCTCGAACTGCTGGGCCGTTCCGCTCGTCTGCTGAACCCAGCTTCCCCCGAACGCGTCCGATCGCGCATGGCGGGTGAGAATCGTCCCGTTCACTCCGACCGCGAACGCTTCCGCGCCGCGGCTCGCCCAGACTCCCGTGAGGCGTTGCCGCAGGTCGCTCTGCTCCGCGCTCCAATTCGTGCCATTGTAGTGCCAGATGGACCCGTCGAACGCGACCGCGAACACGTCGTTGGCGGCCCTTCCCGAGACGCTGCGCCAGTACGTCCCGACCGACTGTGTTTGCCACTGCGGGACCGTTGCGGGCGTGACCGTGCCGCTGGGCTGGCACGTGCTCGACGGGCTCGTGTCTTCACTGCATGCGGACCCCAGCGCGGCCACGACCAGCGTTGTCGCGAGTGCGGCACCGACGGTCCTCACTTCGTCGCCGACGCCAGGATGGCTACAGCGAGCACAACCCGCCGACGTGGGTTGACCGACCAGGGGATGACCGTGGTGACAGGAACGTCTACTGCCATTGCTGCCTCGTTGCGGGCGATGCGAGATGAAACCTACCCGCCGCACCACTGGCTCTGTCAACCTGGCGTTCAATGCCGTGAGGTCATGGGATCACTACGAAGAGCGAGCGGGGATTGTGAAGTAGGCAGGAGTCGTCGCGTCAGCGCGAGGCCCTGGCGGGCCTGTGAACAGGAGGGCAGCGACTGTGAAACAGGCCCGGCAGGAATCGACCGGAAATGTCGCGAGCCGCAGGCGAGCGACGGCGGCAAAGATTCCCCGGGACTGAAAGAGCCGCACCACGCGGTGCGGCTCTTACAGGCCCGGCAGGAATCGAACCTGCAACCCCCGGTTTTGGAGACCGGTGCTCTACCAATTGAGCTACGGACCTAAAAATTGGTTGCTGAACTTAGCCAAGCGATTCAAACTGCGGCAGTGTCGGACTACGCCCCACCGGTGTGCCCGATCGCTGCGTCGACACCGCTGCGGTACAGCAGCAGGCGGTAGGCCTTGTACTTCTTGAAGTTCAGGCCGTTGCGCCGCCCGCTGAAGTGCTTGTCCTCGTAACGCCGCATCTGCTTCCGGAATTTCCATTTCACGACCTGCATCACCCACGGATGCCGTGCCTCGAGCCGTGAGAGAATCAACTCGTAGGCCGGTCGAATGGCCTCGCGGTAGGCGGCGTCCAGCAGGTCGAATGTCGGCGCGATGCCGTCGGTCATGTCGAGATCGAGCGTGGGAACGAGCGGGAAGCGAGCGATCGTCTCGCGGAAGCGCGGCAGCTCGTGCCCACCCCCGATGGGACTCGCGCCTTCCGCCGGAACGCGAAAGATGTCGGTAATCAGGACGTACCCGCCGGGGTTGAGCAGGGTGAGCGCTTTGGTGAACGCCTCCTCGAGCGGAATGAACAGCAGGCTCTCGCTGAACATGACGAGATCGTAGCGGCGGTCGGTGTGGAGATCCTGGAACCGCGTCTCGAAGATGTCGCCGCGCCCGTGCAGCACCTGCTTCGCCACGCCGGTGAGCACGCCGTTCGGTGAGACGCAATCGACCGTGAAGCCGCGCTCCAGCAGCTGGCGCGCCGTGTTCCCCGCCCCGCAGCCCACGTCGAGCACCGACGTCACGCCGGCGGGAATGTGGGATATCAGGAACTCGGTGTAGTGGGCCTGCGCCTGCGCCAGGTTCTGAGGGACCCGGGGAAGTCCCTCGGGCCAGTAGCCGTAATGCAGGTCCTGCATGTCGAGGAAGTGGCGTCCGATCACGAACCCCAAGGCGAGGCCGAATTCGCTCGACGGCAACTCGACGTGGTTGGGGTGACCTGACGCGCTCATTTTAACCGGAGAAGATAACCCGCTCGGCACGCCGATCCCGCGATCGCTCGTCTCAACGAGTTGGGGATGTGTATGGGTGGCTGACGGGAATCGAACCCGCAACCTCTGGAGCCACAGTCCAGCGCTCTAACCGATTGAGCTACAGCCACCGCGAGCGGTGCGGAATCTAACCCCTCACCCCGTGGGCCAGAAGCGCTCCACGAGCGGCGCCGTGCGTGGATCCACCGGCACCCGCGCGCCATCGAGCGTGTCGATCGGCACCACGCC
>Ga0335085_10004471_pt1 | contig 23168 bp, 21 predicted proteins | sample Lox_Sample_45_FD_206712 | JGI IMG/M metagenome (GOLD analysis project Ga0335085, IMG submission 206712) | Soil microbial communities from Loxahatchee National Wildlife Refuge, Florida, United States - Lox_Sample_4.5 | ecosystem: Environmental > Terrestrial > Soil > Wetlands | place: USA...
ATAAGACAAGAGATGATTTTGTTCGTCTAGTGAAAGAAGGCGAAAGCAAATCCATTGATCGAAAGCGCTACAAAATCATTCAACACGATGTTTCTGCGTACGATAAAAAAGGGACCGATTGTGCAGAATCATATGTGCTAATGGTGGACAACGCAGCCGCTAAGCCGTCCGGAAACAAAGGGGTTATGATCCTCGAGTCGCTTGCCCTTGCCTGCGCCCACCCCAAAAACAAAAACATTGTGGTCAATTTGGGCTATTCGCATCGATATTATCCGGGTCATCAAGACGCCGCGTTTCGCGAGAAGGCAACCGCCGTCGTGAACAGTCTTGAATTCACAGACTTCTAGTCAGGTTCGGCATCCCGGCTCGCTCAAGCAGCAGCGATTTCCTGCTTGCTGCATTCGACGAAAATCCGCCGCCCGGCCGCGGCATTAGTGTGTTCAGGCTCAATGACAAGTTTCGCTTTTCAACGGGTTAGTATTAGACTCGTGCAGGATAATGAGCAGCACGCTTGGTGCAAAACTAAATGTTACTTGAATTTTCATTTTTCTTGCTATAAGTTAAATTGTGCCCTAAAAGAATAAGATGCGCGGAAGTGCTGGCAGTCACCAGAGGCTGTAGCTGTTTTGATTTTCTGTTGGCAAATTTATAAGCAATTCAATAGTGGAGCAAACCAATGAAAGCTAAACCGTGGCTCGATTGGCTCACGTCGTCTTTAACCATGGACAGGCGTACATTTCTCAAGCAGTCCGGTGTCACAGTGCTCCTTGCCGGATGCGCGTCGACCGCGACACAGGAGCAAGCCGCAAATGCGGATTCCAAGAAAGCGCAAATCACCTCGCTCTATGATGCTTTCGGCAAGACATCGACCATGCAAAAAGACTGGGGTTTTTCAGCATACATCGAGTATGGGGGCAAGCGCATTCTGTTCGACACCGGAGACAACGCCGAAATTTTTGCGCACAACGTGAAGGCGAAGGGCATCGACCTCACCCAGCTGGATTTCGCGGTCGTGACGCACCGTCACGGCGATCATACGAGTGGCTTGAATTATTTGATGACCGTCAATCCGGGTGTGCCGATATACGTACCACATGAGAATTTTGGCGTGTTCGGCGCCACCTTGCCGGGAACCTTCTACAAGCGTAATGAATCGCTGCCCGCCGATATGCGCTACTTTGACGGTAAACCGCCTGAAAAGCTTAGTTTTGGCACACCGTGGCCGCAGGCAAACTTCAAACGGTTGAGAGGAAACACCGAGATAGCGCCCGGATTTCAATTGATCATGTTAAAGGGTTCTTGGGGCGTTGATCTGGATGTGATGGAGATCTCGTTAGCAATCGACACCCCGGACGGAATCGTCCTCGTGGTCGGTTGTAGTCATCCGACGATAGAAAAGGTCGTAGAAACCACAAAAGCAGTGACCAAAAAGCCGATCCACCTTGTCGTCGGCGGGACGCATCTGCTGCCTGCGACAAACGAGCAAATCAGCCAGATTGCCGGTAACCTGCACGATAAGTTGCAGGTCGCATGGATTGCGCCGGTTCATTGCACCGGAGAGCGTGCGTTTGGGACGCTGAAACAGACATATGGTGACCATTATGTCTATGCCGGCCTTGGCAGCACGATCCTGCTTGGCCCAACGGTCACGACGCTTGCCGAAGCCGGACAGCCGCATATGGTGGCAATGGACCAGGAGGATCTGCGCAGCTGTCGTGAATTGCACGCGCTAAGCGGCTGCATTTGCTGTCCAAAAGCTCCAATCGCGCAACCGGCTTAGCACGCGCAATAACAACAGCAATTCGGGTCAGAGTTGAATTTTCTCCGTAGCAGCGGAGAAATGCGGCTCTGGCCCTTTGTCTTTACTTAGACGCACGAGGTCACTGGGGTAACTTCATAGCGGCGTCTTGCGGCCAAGGCTGTTCACTGAAAAGTCCGCGAACGCGACTCACAGCCGGTTCTGCGTTGCCTATCGGTAGCCTTATTCCCATTCTATCGTTGCCGGCGGTTTACCAGAGATATCGTATACCACGCGATTGATACCGCGCACTTCGTTGATGATACGGTTGGAAATTTTCGATAATAAATTATGAGGCAGTTCCGCCCATTGCGCGGTCATGAAATCCTGGGTCGTGACCGCGCGCAAGCACACGACATATTCATAGGTACGTCCATCACCCATAACTCCTACTGATTTCACCGGGAGGAACACCGCAAATGCCTGTGCGGTTTTCTTATACCAGCCTGAAGTGCGCAGCTCATCAATAAAAATGGCATCTGCTCGGCGCAATAATTCAGCATATTCGCGCTTCACTTCGCCCACAATTCTTACGCCCAGGCCGGGGCCGGGAAACGGATGGCGGTAAAGCATTTCGCGCGGCACGCCCAGCGCTAAACCCAGCTCCCGCACTTCGTCCTTAAACAATTCCCGCAACGGCTCGAGCAGCTTCAAATGCAGTGTTCTAGGAAGGCCGCCGACATTATGATGCGATTTGATGGACTGCGCTTTCTTGGTTTTGGCGCCGGCGGATTCAATCACGTCAGGATAAATTGTGCCTTGGGCCAGCCATCTGACCTGCCGGAGCTTCTTCGCTTCGCGCTGGAAGACTTCGATGAATTCCTTACCGATGATTTTGCGCTTTTGCTCCGGATTAGACACTCCCGCCAGCTTTTTCAGAAATTTGGCGGAGGCGTCCACCATGATGACTTTAACGCCCAAATTGCGGCTGAAGGTATCCATGACCTGTTTGGCTTCATTGAGCCGCAGCAGGCCATTGTCCACGAAAACGCAGGTGAGCTGCTTGCCGATAGCCCTGTGCAACAGCATTGCGGCTACGGCCGAATCCACGCCGCCGGAGAGCCCAAGCAAAACTTCTTCCTTGCCCACCTGGTTACGGATTTTCGAGACCGCCTCCTCAACATAATCGGGCATATTCCAGTCGCCCTTTATCCCGCATATTTCATGCACAAAGCGCTCAATAATGCGCTTGCCCTGCCGCGTATGCGTCACTTCTGGGTGAAACTGCAGGCCGTAAAGCTTGCGCGTATCGTCCGCCATGCCTGCAATCGGGCTGGCATCGTTCCCGGCAATGACCTTGAAGCCTTCGGGGAGCGTATTTACGCGGTCGCCGTGGCTCATCCAGACATCGAGCAGTCCGTAGCCTTCTTGGTCGCTTCGGTCCTGAATATCTTTTAGCAACGCCGAATGGCCGCATGCGCGCAGCTCAGCGTGTCCGAATTCGCGCACCTGCGCGTTTTCAACTTCCCCGCCGAGTTGAGCCGCCATGGTCTGCATACCGTAACAGATTCCCAGCACCGGCACTCCGAGCTGGAAAACGATTTGTGGGGCACGCGGAGCGTTACCTTCGACCACCGAGGCTGGCCCGCCGGACAGTATGACGCCGCGCGGATTGAATTCCCTTATGAATTTTTCACCGACGTCATACGGATGCAGCTCGCAGTAAACTTTTGATTCGCGCACGCGGCGAGCGATGAGCTGCGTGTACTGGGAACCGAAGTCAAGAACGAGGATTTTTTGATGCGTCATTGCAGGATTAGAGTCTCGGAGCGCCCGGTCATGCAAATTTGGCGCACCTTACTCGACGCGGTAATTCGGTGCCTCCTTGGTAATCTGCACATTGTGAACATGCGATTCGCGCATACCCGCGGAAGTGATTTCGACGAATTGCGCTCGAGAACGCATTTCATCAATGGTTGAGCAGCCGACATAACCCATGCTTGCGCGGAGCCCTCCCGTCAACTGCTGCATTACAGCCACGACACTGCCTTTGTAGGGCACCCGGCCTTCAACACCCTCAGGCACCAGTTTGTCGGCGTTCATCTCGGGCTCCTGAAAATAACGGTCGCTTGATCCCAGCTGCATCGCACCGAGCGAGCCCATACCACGATAAGATTTATACGAACGGCCTTGGAATAATTCGATTTCTCCCGGTGCTTCTTCAGTGCCGGCAAACAGCCCGCCCAGCATAACCACGTTCGCGCCTGCAGCGACAGCTTTGGCGATATCGCCGGAGTAACGTACGCCCCCGTCCGCTATTATCGGAATTCCGCTGCCTTTGAGAGCCTGCGCCACGTTCTGAATTGCGGTGATTTGCGGCACGCCGACTCCGGCAACGATGCGCGTGGTGCAAATCGAGCCCGGTCCGATTCCGACTTTTACTCCGTCTGCACCGTGGTCCATCATCGCCCTCGCGCCATCCGCCGTTCCGATATTGCCGCCAATAACTTGAGTCGTAGGAAAGTGCTTTTTAATCCATTTCACGCGGTCCAGAACGCCTTGTGCGTGACCGTGTGCGGTGTCCACCACAATCACATCTGCGCCTGCTTCGACCAGGCTTTCGACGCGTTCCTCCGTACCTTCGCCGACACCCACCGCAGCGCCCGCCCGCAACCGCCCGAGTTCGTCTTTGCAAGCATCCGGATGTTCGCTGGACTTGAGTATGTCCTTGACCGTAATCAGCCCTTTCAGTTCGAACGTTTCGTTTACCACCAGCACCCGCTCCAAGCGGAACTTGTGCATCAATTTCAGCGCCTCTTCTCGGCTCGCGCCCTCTCTCACGGTCACCAGCCGCTCGCGCGGGGTCATAATATTTTTAATCGGCTGATCGAGATTGGTCTCAAAGCGCAAATCACGGTTGGTAACTATGCCGACGACCCGCGCGCCTTCGACTACCGGCAAACCTGAGATTTTGTGCTGTTGCGTGAGATTCACGACCTCTCGCACTTTCATGTCCTGGGGAATTGTGATCGGATCTTTCACCACGCCGCTCTCGAATCGCTTGACCTTCGCAACTTGGGCGGCTTGCGCCTTGGCCTGCATATTTTTGTGAATGATGCCCACTCCGCCTTCTTGCGCAACAGCGATCGCAAGCCGCGCTTCCGTCACAGTGTCCATGGCCGCCGAAATCAGCGGGATATTTAATGTTATCTTGCGAGTCAATTGCGTGGAGAGATTTACGTGGCGCGGCAGAACTGTGGAGTGTGCGGGAACCAGCAGAACATCATCAAAGGTCAATGCTTTTTGAATTACCTGCATATTTTGTTCCTTTGCAAAATAACATTATACGCAAGGTGCATCGGGGGGTAAATATTAGACGCCCGGACGTCAGGAGCGGGTGACCTGAATTTCCCAGGCAATTCAAGTCAATGGCCGCTTGGCACTGTGCGCTAAGTCCTACACTTTATAGATTCTTTGGAATACACTAACGGGTAATTTTGCCCTACAGGAGTTGTTATGCCGTATACGCATGTACTGGGTGCAATTGCGCTGGCGCTGCTGGCCGCGACAAATGCCTACTGCGACGTTTACAAATGGGTCGATAGCGACGGCACGGTCCATTATTCGGATCAGCCGGCCCCCGGCGCAACGCAAGAGCAAACTTTGAACATCAGATCGGGCACTGCAGCCGACGCTGAGTCCGGTGCCCAAAAAGCGCCGGGAACTAAATCCTACATTGAGCAGGACGCTGAATTCCGCAAGCGCCAAGTAGAAGCGGAGGAAAAACAGGTTAAGGAAGAAAAAGCGTTGGCTGACGCCAAACAGCGCCAGCAGAACTGCCAACGCGCTCTTGACAGCCTGCACGCCTTGCAGTCCGGTGCGCGCGTCACCCGAACTAACGACAAGGGCGAGCGCGAATATCTCGACGACAACCAGCGGCAGGAGGAAATCGCTAACGCGCAAAAAAGCGCGGACTCCTGGTGTAACCCTCCAAAATAATTCATTTGATCCGATTTCAGGCGCCGCGGGTATTTTTTCGCGTGCTAATGGCTGCGTGAGCGCGGCGGCGGCGCGCCTCCTTGGGATCGGCGATCAACGCGCGGTAAATTTCCACCCGGTCCCGATCGCGCAACGGCGAATCGGTCCTCGCTATCTTTCCGAAAATTCCAACTTTGTTTGTGCCAAGATCGATTTCCGGATATTGCTCTAGAATACCGGATTGTTTTATCGCTTCGCCGATTGTGGTGCCCCGTTTCACGCGTAGCCGCATAATGGTCTGGCCGCGGAGGGCGGCGTAGGCCACTTCGATGCTGATTTCCTTCATCATTCAAGCGTAAAGCGCCTTGGCACGATTGATAAAACCGTCAATGAAACTGTCAGCGATGTGCTTGAAAGCGGGGCCGAGTAGTTTTTCCAGTAGCTTGCTGGAAAACTCATAACACAGCCGAAATTCGATCTTACAACCCGATTCGCCCAATTCCATAAAGCGCCAACTACCGTCAAGACAACGGAACGGGCCGTGTACCAAATGCATTTCGATTGAATCTGGCGCATGTTTGGTGTTCTCGGTAGTGAAGCTATGCTTGAGGTAGCCGTATTTAAGGCGAATCGTCGCCAAAGTAATTTGTTCAGTTCGTTGGCTGACCGACGCGCCAACGCACCAAGGCAGAAACTCGGGATACTCTTCCACCCTGTCAACGAGAGAAAACATTTGCTGCGCCGTATAGCCCACCAGCACCGATCTGTCTACCTGGTTCATGGCATTCTGAAAGCTGATAAAATCATAAAATATTAGCAGTGTCCGCGCCTAATGAGCATTATTCAAAATAAAAAAGCATTCCACGATTACTTTATCGAAGAAAAATACGAGGCGGGCATCGTGCTCAAGGGCTGGGAAGTCAAAGCCATTCGCGCGGGCCGCTGCCAAATAAAGGAAGCTTATGTCGTGGTGCGCAAAGGGGAGCTTTTCATGACCGGGTGCCATATTAGCCCGCTGGAGACCGTTTCGACACATGTTTTACCCGATGCTACTCGCACCCGCAAGTTGCTGCTGCACTCCAACGAGATAAATACACTGATCGGTAAGGTCGAACGCGCAGGATACACTTTAGTGCCGCTGGATATTCATTACTCCCGTGGCAAGGTAAAGTTGGAAATTGGGCTCGCTAAAGGCAAGAAGCAGCATGATAAGCGCGAAGCCGAAAAAGAACGCGAATGGCAGCGGCAAAAACAGCGCTTGCTACGCGCCAAAAACCGGTAAACGGTTAAGGCGATCGTCCCGCGCGCAGCAGACAAGTTCTAACGAGTATCTCCCTGCGCCAGGGAAGCCTGGTATTTGGCGACAGCCTGCTCCAGATTGAAGATCATCCGGTCGCGACCCAGGATCCCGCTAAGGGGCGAACGCTGGACCATCTCCAGCACTCCCGGATTGAGACCGACCAGCCACAGCGAGATTCCGCGGTCGCGCATTCTCTGCTCGGCTTCGGTCAGCATTTTGAGCGCACTATACTCGAGATCGAATACGGCTTCGAGATCGAGAACCACGACCTTCGGCTGCGCCTGGACGACGAGCGGCCTTATCTTGTCGGCAATGCGTTCATAGTTCACAAAAAATATGCGCCCCTCCGTCCGCAGCAGTAGTAAACCAGGAAACGTTTCGTCCTCGGGGTGCTCTTTGGAACGAGGGCGGAACACATTGGTACCCGGCTTCCGTCCCAGCACATGCACCGGCGGGTCAGCTATTTGGTAGGCAAGGGCCAGGATCGAAACGATGATGGCAACGAGGATTCCCTGCAGTGTTCCCAGCAGCACCACTCCGACCATTGCAACCAGCGCCCAAATGAATTCCATTCGACGCACCTTGAGGATGGTTTGGAACTCCGCCGGCTTTATCATGCCGATCGAATAGACGATCACGACGGCGGCGAGAGTGGCTTCCGGCATCAGGCCGATTAAGGGGGCCAGGAACAGCATCGTGAACAGCGCGACTGCGGCCGTGACTAATTCCGCGAGCTGGGTGCGTGCTCCGGCAAGCCGGTTCACCGCAGTCTGCGTGGTCCCGCCCCCCGCCGGCATCGCTCCCAACAGCGCGCCCCCGATATTCGCAAGTCCCGTCGCGAATAATTCACGGTTCGCGCGCGGCGTTGGCTCGTCCTTCTCGGCAAACGCGCGTCCGGCGGCAATCGATTCGGTGAAACTCATCAGCGCGATTCCCAAGGCTGCCGGCCAGAGCTGAACGATCAGCTGCAAGTTCGGCAAAGTAAGCGACGGAAGGCCCGTTGGAACCTGGCCAACAGTGCCGACGCCGTAATCCTGCAGCCCGAAGAGGCTCATTCCTGCGATTCCGCTGGCAACTGCAATGATCGGCGCTGGCGCTCGCGGAAAAAAACGCTCGACCGCCACGAGTATCCCGATCATGACCACGCCCAACGCCGCTGTAGTCATTGACGCATGTGGAACGCCTTGTACAATGGCGAGGACATTATGAAAAAACGAGCCCTTCTGAAAATGAATCCCCATTAGCTTCGGCAGTTGGTCGAGTACGATGACCAGCCCGATACCTGCCTTGAATCCTATCAGCACCGGTTCCGATATAAAGTTGGCCACCACGCCCAGTCTCAAGAACGAAGCCAGAACCAGAACTGCCCCGACCAGCAATGTCAATGTTGCCGAAGCGACTAAAAGCGAGCTTGGGTCGCCGCCTGGAACCACCTCACCAAATTCCGCGGCCGCCAGAATTGCAAGCGTTGTAGTCGTGCTCACGCTCAGCGGCCGCGACGTCCCGAGCACTGCGTAGATCACCATCGGCAGAAACGCGGTATAGAGGCCTACCTGCACTGGAAGCCCGGCGATTGTGGCGTAAGCCATCGCTTTTGGAATCACGACTGCCGCAGCAGTCAGCCCCGCGATAACGTCCAGCTGAATCCATTGCTTTTGGTAATCACGGATCCAATCAGGCACTGGGAGGCGGAAGCCGCCGGGTCGGTTGCTCGACATCGTGTTACCTCACGGCTTATGTGGCATGCCGAATAGGTTAAATCAGGAAATGCGAGTTAGATTGCAACGAACCATGCGAACCATCGGGCCTTCCGGACTGGCTACTTCTAGGAAGCCAAGACGTTTTGCGAGACTCAGCATGCGCGTGTTGGATGCAAGGATATATCCTTGCATACGCTCGAACCCTCGTGCGTGCGCGGTTTGCATTAATGCTTCCAGGAGCTGGCGCGCGAGACCCTGCCCCTGCCATTCATCGGTAACAGCGACTGCAAACTCGCAGTCCGTACTCCCGGCTCCGGCGGCATAGCGCGCACCGGCGATGATTTTTTTCCGCGCGCCCTCCGGCACGACAGCAACCAGTTGCAACTCGCGGCTTCCCTCAGGATTGGTCGCGCGCTCGAGCATCTGCGGCGGCAACTCGCGCAGTGCGGTCATGAAACGCGCGTAACGCGATTCAGCCGAAAGCCGTTTGATGGCAGCCTGCAGCTCTTCCTTGTCCTGCAGGCGTACCGCGCGCAAGGTTACCCGCTGCCCGCCTCGCAACCGCACATCGACAGGCCTGAATTCGGCTACCGGCGCAGCGGCTTTCATCGCAGCGTCGAGCGGGCGACCAGCAGTCTGACCACTTGCCGCCTCAAAACTTCTCGGGAATATACTTGAACGGATAGTCCGGTTCCCGATAGCCGTGGGGCTTTTGCCGCTTTGGCAACTTCACTTTGTCGCCCTTCAGCTTCTTGTACGGGATTTTGCTCAGCAGATGGGTGATAACATTAAGCCGCGCGCGCTTCTTGTCGTCCGAATTCACCACGTACCACGGCGCCCATGCGGTGTCAGTCATCTTGAACATATCGTCGCGCGCCCGCGAGTAGTCATACCAGCGGCTGTATGACTCAAGATCCATTGGCGAGAGTTTCCAGATTTTGCGCCCGTCGTTGATACGCGCCTCGAGCCGGCGGGTTTGCTCAGCCATGCTGACCTCCAACCAATACTTGAACAGGATGATTCCGTCTTCGGCCATTAGCTTTTCGAAGGCGGGTACCAATTCGAGGAAGCGCTTTACGTGTTCTGGGGGGCAAAAACCCATCACACGCTCGACGCCTGCGCGGTTGTACCAGCTGCGGTCCCAGATCACTATTTCGCCGGCCGCCGGCAGGTGAGGCAGGTAACGCTGCACGTACATCTGGCTTTTCTCGCGTTCGGTCGGCGATGGTAGCGCGATGACCCGGAATACGCGAGGGCTCACGCGCTCGGTGATCGCCTTGATGGTCCCACCTTTGCCCGCGCCGTCGCGCCCTTCGAAGACGATGCAAACCCTGAGGCCTTTGCGCTTGACCCATTCCTGGAGCTTGACAAGCTCGACATGCAGCTTCGCGAGTTCTTTCAAGTATTGCTTATTCTTGAGTTTGTTTTTGCCCTTGGAACCTTTGTTAGGTTTTTCTGTGCTGTCGTCAGCCATAATTTTGCCTCCTTAGTGATTTTTCAGGCGCGCGCTCCAAACAATTCGTCTTCAGGAACCTTTTTGGGCTTTTTCGTTTTCCAGCGCCTTATCCATAATCTCTTTATACAGTGACACCATGCGTCCCGCGACATCGCGCGCGCGCGGATCTTTGTCGATTATGGGCCCGAGGTTTTTGGCGTTCGCAAACACCCGCTCCAGGAACGCAATATCGAGATCGTTCAGCACCTCGCCTCGGTCAACGCGTTCCTTTATTTGCAGCGCCTTGGGCAGTATTTCCTCGACCATCCTCTTTGCAAGGACGGCGAGGACACCGATATCCTTTGAAATTTCACTCATGCTTGCCTCCTTTGGCCGCACGCGGCCACTGCCCCTGGCTCATGTCAAGACTTAAATCGTTTGCCTAAATTATATTGCTTCTGGAACCGCACTTCCATGATTTGGGAGTAATTGCTCTCTCGCAAATCGCACATCATCTGATTTGGTCTTGGCGCCCTAATTCTGCCCAGAATTGTGCGATACGATGGCACCGCTGCAACTCCCTGAGAAACATCTTTCTTGGCAGCATTAGTCAGGAGCTCATTCGATCGGCGTTCGAAAGGCTCGAAAAAGAGCGCGTTCGCAGCACTTGATTTGCGAACAGATTCGAAGCATGTAGGGGGTTGTTTGGACGTTCTGAAATTTTGGGGTGGACGATGGGATTCGAACCCACAACAACCGGAATCACAATCCGGGACTCTACCATTGAGCTACGTCCACCATTGAAGCAAGCATGTCGGCACGCGACTCGGTATCAAAGCATCAAGTATGGCGTGCCCGGCGGGAATCGAACCCACAACCCCCAGCTTAGAAGGCTGGTGCTCTATCCGGTTGAGCTACGGGCACTGTAGCCAAAGCAACCGCCTGCGAAAAAATGTTGAGCCCAGCAACCGGGTTTGAGACTTGGTCGGGGTGGAGAGATTTGAACTCCCGACATCTTGCTCCCAAAGCAAGCGCGCTACCAGGCTGCGCTACACCCCGGAAGGGCGTAAATATACTCTTGACCCGAACAAAGGTCAATTCACCGTGCAGCAAAAATCAAATCGAGCGGAGTGGACTTGCGGTATAATTCGTTTTCTGATATCAAGGCGTTTTTCCAATAATGGATGCTACGAAGATGTCCCCGGAGCTACATAAACAAATCACCCCCTACGTGCCAAAAAAAGGGGAAGAATACATGAATCCGAAGCAGCGTGGGCACTTCCGAAAGATCCTGGAAGCCCTGAAAGTCGAGTTGAGCCAGGATATAGACCGGACGGTGCACACCATGCAGGACGAAGCAACGATTTTTGCCGATCCAAATGATCGCGCCAGCCAGGAATCAGACATGGCTCTAGAACTGCGCAACCGCGACCGCGAGCGTAAGCTCATCAAGAAAATCGAAGAGACCATCGGTAAAATCGACTCGGGGGAATATGGATATTGCGAAAACTGCGGTGTTGAAATCGGCCTGAAGCGCCTTGAAGCGCGTCCCACCGCGACCTTGTGCATAGACTGCAAAACGCTGGACGAGCTGCGGGAGAAGCAGGTAGCTAAATAGTCTTTTTTCTGCGCCGGAAATCACAAGGGGCGGTTTGTTCGACCGCCCCTTTGCTTTTTTTGCACGGAAAACTTAACTTTGCGAAGCGGCTGTGGTTTCCGTGGCAACGGCCTTCATGCTCAAGCGCAGCCGGCCCTTTTCGTCAGCTTCCAGTACCTTCACTTTAACCGTCTGCCCTTCCCTGAGATATTCCGCCACACTGTTCACGCGCTCATTGGCAATTTGCGAGATGTGCAGCAGTCCGTCTTTACCCGGCAACACGCTGACAATCGCGCCGAAATCCAGAAGCTTAAGCACGGTGCCTTCATAAACCCGCCCCACTTCGACTTCGGCAGTAATATCTTCAATGCGCTTCTTCGCGAGCAGACAACCTTCCGAGGCGGCGCAAGCGATGGTCACGGTTCCGTCTTCCGCGATATCAATTGAGGTTCCGGTTTCTTCCGTAAGCGCGCGGATCACCGCTCCGCCTTTGCCGATTACATCGCGGATTTTTTCCGGTTTGATTTTTATGGTCATGATGCGCGGAGCGTAAACTGAAATTTCCCCGCGCGCACTGGGCAGGGTCTGTTTCATCATTTCAAGAATGTGCATGCGACCATCGCGTGCCTGGTTGAGCGCAACGCGCATGATTTCCTTGGTGATGCCCTGTATCTTGATATCCATTTGCAATGCGGTTATGCCTTTTTCAGTGCCCGCGACCTTGAAGTCCATGTCACCAAGATGATCTTCATCGCCTAAAATATCGGTGAGCACAGCGAACCGGTTACCTTCCTTGATAAGTCCCATGGCGATCCCGGCGACATGCGCCTTGATTGGAACACCTGCGTCCATAAGTGCAAGACACCCCCCGCACACCGAGGCCATCGAGCTCGAACCGTTAGATGCGGTGATTTCGGATACCACGCGCATGGCATATCCGAATTCCTCCACCGTCGGCAACACACCGATCAATGCACGCTTTGCCAGCCTGCCATGGCCGATTTCGCGCCGCTTGGGCGAACCGACGCGACCGGTTTCCCCGGTAGCATAAGGCTGCATGTTGTAATGAAGTATGAAACGGTCGGTATATTCGCCCTGGAGCGCATCGATAATCTGTCCGTCGCGTGCAGTGCCAAGTGTGGCGACCACCAATGCCTGCGTTTCACCCCGAGTAAACAGCGCCGAGCCGTGAGCACGTGGCAATACACCGGTGCGGATGGCAATCGGCCGGACGGTGCGCGTGTCACGTCCGTCAATGCGAGGCTCGCCGTTCAGAATCTGGCTGCGTACTATTTTAGCTTCCAGCTCCACGAAAACGGCTTTCACAAGGTTCTCGCGCTCAGAATCGGGGTTGTCGCCTTTCAGTTCCTCCAGCACCCGGCTGCGAATCGCGTCTATCTCTTGACTGCGTGCTTGCTTTTGCCTGAGCTCATAGGCCTTGCGTAATTCAGCTTCCGCCAACTGACCGACTCGAGCGACCAGCGCCTCGTCCTTAGCTGGAGGCTGATGGTCCCAAAGCGGCGTGCCTGCCTCATCTGCGAGCTCGTTGATGGCTGTGATAGCCGCCTGCATTTCCCGGTGACCGAATATCACGGCACCAAGCATGACGTCTTCAGGTAGTTCCCGCGCCTCCGACTCGACCATCAAAACCGCTTGTTCCGTGCCCGCAACAACCAGATCCAGCAGAGACGATTTTAACTGCGTGGCAGTGGGATTCAATATGTATTCGCCGTCGACAAACCCTACCCTCGCTGCCCCAATTGGCCCGTCAAACGGAATCCCGGAAATTGCCAGCGCCGCGGAGGCACCCAGCATAGCGGGGATGTCGGAATCAATTTCATTGTTTGAAGAAACGACTGTCGCAATGATTTGCACCTCATTGTAAAAGCCTTCCGGAAACAGGGGTCGCAAGGGGCGGTCGATCAAACGCGAGGTCAGCGTTTCCTTCTCCGAGGGACGGCCTTCACGCTTAAAAAAGCCGCCGGGAATTTTCCCAGCGGCATACGTACGTTCTTGGTAATCTACTGTAAGTGGGAAAAAATCCTGACCGGATGTTGCCTGCTTTGCTCCGACCACCGTAACCAGCACCACCGTGTCATCCATGTTGACCATGACGGCGCCGGTCGCTTGGCGCGCCATTTCGCCGGTTTCAAGGGTGACTTCGTGATCTCCAAAACGAAAACTTTTTTTGATTTGCTTCAAAACGGCTTACCTTTGAGAATTCGTCGGTTCAGCACGAAAGCTGTCGCTTCATTACCGAACACCGATGTGGCAGCATAATTTAAGCATTATTTTCGCAGACCAAGTCGTTCGATCAACTTGCGGTAGCGATCGGCACTGTGACTCATAAGATAATCCAGCAGTTTGCGGCGGCGGCTGACCATGCGCAACAGACCTTGGCGTGAGTGATGATCTTTTACATGCACCTTGAAATGCTCGGTCAGATCATTGATGCGCGCGGTCAGCAGCGCAACCTGTACTTCCGGGGAACCGGTATCGCCCTTGGCTGTTTGGAAATCCTGCACAATTTTTGATTTTTGGCTGCTCGTTACCGACATTAACTGCTCTCCGGGGCAAAAAACGCTATTTTACCTTTTATAGGCTTGTTTGCTCAAGTCGCAATTGTGCTCGCGCATGAGTTCCAACAATCACCCGTCGCTGCTTCCTCACAATATTACGCGCTTGTGGCGAGCAGGCGCTTGGGTTTTATCTCGCCTTCCGGCGTAATTTCACCAAGACCGATAAGCCCCTGTTTCAAACTATAGATCCTCACGATTCCGCCGAACGTGGAAGCAGTTTGCTTTACAGTATTGCCACGCACAAAACTGCGGCAATTTTCATCGTCAAGAAGTATTTTCGGGTGCGCCAGCAATAGACTTTCTATTGGCAGAAGGCTCGCATCCCTTTGTTCCAAGTTCATCGCCTCAAGCCGCTGCAGAGTGTAGGCCTCATCCAGACGGAAGGGCCCGACCCGAGTCCGTCGTAGCATCTTCAAATGTGCGCCACAACCGATTATTTGCCCCAAGTCTTCGGCCAATACGCGGATATAGGTGCCTTTGCTGCAGTGAATCGTAACCATAATATCTTGGCCCATCATGCGATCGAGTCGTAAAGTTTCAATGCGCACAGTCCGCGGCGCCCGTTCCACCAGCTTGCCTTCCCTTGCATAGGCGTAAAGCGGTTTTCCCCGGTGCTTTAGCGCGGAATACATGGGTGGAATCTGGCTCAGGTTGCCGACCAAAGAGTTCAATGCCGCTTCCACCCGCGCCGCAGAAACATCGACGGGTCGCTGCTGGAGGATTTCTCCTTCGGCATCACCCGTTGAAGTGGTCTCTCCTAGCCTTACAACGGCTTCATAGCACTTGCCCGAATCCAGTAAGCTCTGCGAAAACTTTGTCGCTTCGCCGAGACAAACCGGGAGTAGACCCGTCGCCAGCGGATCCAACGTCCCAGTGTGCCCGCCTTTCGCGGACTGAAAAAACGACTTTACCTTCTGCAACGCAGCGTTGGAGGTGAGCCCTGCCGGCTTATCGAGTAGCAATACCCCGTTGATTTGCCTCTTGCGCAAGGTTAGTTAAGACGTATGTTTCTTGTCTTCCGAAACCGCTTGGTCGATTAGGCTGGAGAGCCGCATGCCGCGTTCAACCGAGCTGTCGTATATGAAATGCAGTTCCGGCACCGCGTAAAGTTTGAGGCGATGCGCGAGCTGGCTGCGGAGAAACCCCGCAGCGTGTTCCAGGCCGCTCAAGATTTCTGCCGTTTGACAGGATTCTCCAAGGTGCGTAAAAAAAATCTTGGCATGAGCGTAGTCCGGCGATACTTCGGCGTCGGTAAGCGTAATCATGCGTATTCGAGGATCCTTTAACTCATGATGCATGATTTCCGCCAGTTCCCTTCGGATCTGTTGAGCGACGCGCCGTGTTCTAGGATAGTCTTTTGGCACCGCGAATATCCGCGATTAATGGTGTGACAAGGGGTTAGTGGCAAAACTGTCAGGTAACGCGTCGACAACCCGGGCGTTATTAGCCCCAATTTCCCTACAGTGTTCTTGCGACTTCAACGACTTCGTAAATTTCCAACTGGTCGCCAACTTTAATGTCATTGTAATTCTTGATCGACAGGCCGCATTCAAAGCCCGCTTTTACTTCCCGCGCATCGTCCTTAAAGCGCTTCAGTGAATCCAGCTCTCCACTGTGTATCACGACATTATCGCGCAGCACCCGCACCATGGAATTACGTTTGATCAGGCCCTCCAAAACATAACAGCCCGCCACGACACCCACTTTGGAAATTTGAAATACCTGCCGCACGTCCACCAGACCGAGGATGTTCTCCTTGCGCTCGGGAGCCAGCATTCCGGACAGCGCGGCCTTGATTTCGTCCACCGCGTCGTATATGACATTGTAGTACCGCACATCCACGCCAGCATTGCTTATAAGTTTGCGTGCGGTACTGTCGGCCCGGGTGTTAAAGCCGATCACGACGGCCTTCGAAGCGAGCGCCAGGTTGATGTCCGATTCGGTTATGGCTCCGACTCCGCTGTGTATGATATTGACCTTGACTTCTCCGGTGGAAAGTTTTTGAAGAGCATGCGCGAGAGCTTCATATGAACCTTGCACATCGGCTTTGATCACCAGGGAAAGTGTTTTAGCCTCGCCCTCCCCCATTTGGTCGAACACATTTTCGAGTTTGGCCGCCTGTTGCTTGGCAAGCTTCACGTCTCGGAATTTGCCTTGGCGGAACAGAGCGATTTCCCTCGCTTTGCGTTCGTCGCCTAGAACCTGGGCTTGCTCACCCGCTACAGGCACATCCGATAAACCCTGGATTTCCACGGGTATCGAAGGTCCGGCTTCCTGCACCGCGCGTCCCGCTTCATCAAACATCGCGCGCACGCGCCCAAACACAGCTCCCGCCAGCAGCACGTCGCCCCGCTGCAAGGTACCCGACTGCACCAGAATTGTGGCAACCGGTCCACGTCCTTTATCTAACCGCGACTCGATCACCAAGCCCCTGGCGGGGGTATCACGTGGCGCTTTGAGCTCGAGTACTTCGGCTTGCAATAGTACGCTCTCCAGCAGCGCGTCGATGCCCTTCCCCGTCTTGGCGGAAACCTCGACAAACATGGTATCGCCGCCCCAACCTTCAGGCACGACTTCCTGCGCCACGAGCTCCTGTTTGATGCGCTCGGGATTGGCCTCCGGCTTGTCAATTTTGTTTACTGCGACCACGATTGGAACCTTGGCGGCTTTGGCGTGATGCACGGCTTCAACGGTCTGCGGCATCACGCCGTCATCCGCGGCCACCACGAGAATTACAATATCGGTCGCCTTTGCGCCGCGCGCGCGCATGGCAGTAAACGCTTCATGTCCCGGCGTATCAAGAAATGTAATCATGCCTCTGGGGGTTTCAACGTGATACGCGCCGATATGCTGAGTAATTCCCCCGGCTTCGCCGCTCGCCACGCGCGTGCGGCGGATATAGTCAAGCAGCGAAGTCTTGCCGTGGTCCACATGTCCCATCACCGTAACCACCGGAGCGCGCGGCAATAACGTTGCTTCCTTGGGTAGCTGGTCTTCAGTTAAGAAGGATTCGGGATCATCCAGTTTAGCCCGTTTGGCGATGTGTCCCATCTCCTCCACCACGATCATCGCGGTGTCCTGGTCGAGCACTTGGTTAATGGTGACCATTGTGCCCATGTTCATTAGCACCTTAATGACTTCCGCAGCCTTCACCGACATTTTCTGGGCAAGTGTGGCGACCGTAATGGTCTCGGGTACCAGAACTTCGTGCACCATCGCCTCGGTGGGCATAGAGAATGCATGCGGCTGTTGAGGTTGGCTTTCTTGTTGAAGTTGCCTCGGCTTGGGTGCTTTACGCTCCCGCCAGCCCTGCCCGCCGGTAAAATCGCCCCGGGTTTTGATCGTGCGTCTGCGAGCGGTTTCGTCCTGCCAGATGACCTTGGGCTGCTTCTTAGCCTTCTTTTGCGATTTCGCGGCTTTTTCCGGGGTCACTGCCGGTTTATGCAAGGTGCCTCCGGTTCCGGATGGAACGAGCTGAGTCAGCGTGGCTGTCGGCAGCGGTTTGGCCTGCTGCGCCTCTTCGGTCTTGATTTCGGGTTTCTTGCGTTTTCTCTCATGTTTATCGCGCAGCTCTTCGCTTTGCCGCGCTATCAGTTCCGCCTGTTTTTTGGCTTCTTCCTCGCGCAGAGCCAGCTGCTGGGCATCCAGCACCGGCGCAGCGATTTTACGTTCTTCCTCGTCGGCTGCCGTCTCGTCGCGTTTCACAAACACGCGTTTTTTGCGCACCTCGATCTGAATCGTGCGCGCCTTTCCGGTATTGTCTGATTTTTTGATTTCGGAAGTTTGCCTGCGGGTCAGCGTGATTTTCTTTTTCTGGTCTTTGGCCCCGTGAACCCGGTGCAGGTACTCCAGCAACTGAGTCTTGTCCTGCTCGGTAAGTAAATCTTCGGCGAGCCTCTTGTTGACCCCGGCCGCCTGCAATTGTTCGATCAGGCGCAACGGATCCAGCATCAGCTCGCGGGCAAATTGCTCAACATTCATCTGTGCCATGGCTCTTATTTCCTAAACCGTGCCCTTAGCCTCATCAAGCGAACCAGGGCGCGCGCGCCGTCATGATGAGCTTCTTCGCGCGGTCGGCATCCATGCCGGTGATTTCCAGCAAGTCATCCACTGCCAAATCAGCCAGCCCTTCCTTGGTCGTTACACCTTTGGCAGCCAACATCCGTGCCGTTTGACTGTCCATTCCTTCCAGGGTCAATAAATCCTCGGCATCATGTTCCACCCGCTCTTCGCTGGCAATCGCTTCGTTAAGCAGCGCGTTTCGAGCACGGCTCCTCAGCTCATTGACCGTCTCTTCGTCCAGGGCCTCGATTTCGAGCATTTCATTGAGCGGCACGTAAGCCACTTCCTCGAGCGTGTTGAAACCCTCCTGCACCAGAATATCCGCGACCTCCTCGTCCACGTCCAGCCGCTCCATGAAGAGCTTCTTGACATTCGCCGATTCCTCGGTGCTTTTTTTCTGAGACTCCGCAACCGTCATGATATTGAGCGCCCAGCCGGTGAGTTCTGACGCCAATCTCACATTTTGCCCGTTGCGGCCGATCGCCTGAGCCAGGTTTTCCTCCTCCACCACAATATCCATGCTGTGCTTTTCTTCATCCACCATGATGCTGCTCACCTCTGCAGGCGCCAGGGCATTGATCACGAACTGTGCGGCGTCGGGTGACCACAATATAATATCCACGCGCTCTCCAGCCAGCTCCCCGGTCACCGCCTGTACCCGTGATCCGCGCATTCCGACGCAGGTTCCGATTGGATCTATGCGCTGGTCGTTCGCTTTCACCGCAATTTTGGCGCGTGAACCCGGATCCCTTGCAGCAGATTTTATTTCCAGCAAACCCTCTTCGATTTCCGGAACTTCAAGTTCAAACAGCTTCATAAGAAATTCGGGGACAATGCGCGACAAAATCAACTGCGGCCCGCGGCTGTTGCGGTCGACGCGCATCAGATATGCGCGCACCCGGTCACCGACTCTCAAGTTCTCCTTAGGAATCATCTGATCACGCGGCAACAACGCTTCAATTCGGCCCGATTCGATCATCGCATTGCCGCGCTCCATGCGCTTGATCACGCCGGTTACCAGCTGCTCCTTGCGTTGCAGGAAATCGTTCAGGATTTGCTCGCGCTCGGCGTCGCGTATTTTCTGCAATATGACCTGCTTCGCGGTTTGCGCACCGATGCGCCCGAACTCCACGGCTTCGAGCGGCTCTTCAATATATTCGCCGAGCTGAATTTCCGGACCGCGATTTTGTGCCTGCTGCAAGGTCATTTGGCGCGTCGGCGCTTCCAGTTCCTCGTCGGGCACCACCTGCCAGCGTCGGAACGTCGCGTATTCTCCGCTGCTGCGGTCCACCGATACCCGCACTTCGACATCATCGTGAAAACGCTTCTTGGTGGCGGACGCAAGCGCCAATTCCAAAGCTGCAAAAACGATGTCCCGGTCAACGCTTTTTTCGCGCGCCAGGGCATCCACGAGCAATAAAATTTCACGACTCATAACCAACGACCTCCAGCTATAGATTGGGGATCAGGCGGGCTTTTTCCAGATTGGCCATGTCCAACGCCAGCATCCTGCCGTCCACTTCAAGCTGCAAAAACCCGCCATTGATCCCGCGAAGCACGCCCACAAAATTTCGCTGGCCGCATACAGGCGCCCGCACCTTGATTTGCGCTCTCTCTCCAGAAAAACGCTCGAAATCCGCGCTTTTTTTTAGTACCCGGTCCAATCCCGGGGACGAAATCTCCAGCCTCTCGTAATCGAGGTTTTCCACTGCAAACACGCGGCTAAGATGGTTGCTGACGCGGGCGCAATCGTCTACGTTAACTCCACCCGACTTGTCGATAAACACTCTCAGCAGCTTCCCCCCCGCCGACATTTCCATGTCTACGAGTTCAAACCCAAAGCCGTTCACGGCCGCTTCCACTTTTGCCCGAAGATCCGCCATAATCAATATCACAAACAAAAAATGGGCTGAAAGCCCATCTCCATTTCTTACTCCGCCATTCTAGCAAAATATTTAAGCGAATCAAATAGGATAAAATGACCGGGCTCGGGTCTGGCGCGAGCATTTACCGTTATTGCAAGGACTTCTCGCGTGGAATTTGCCTCAGCATTTGGTACAAAAGTCGGAATTTTTTCTTTAACTTTCATGCCGGTTTATGTTAAAAGAGCTTCCGAATATGGGAAAAACGTCTCCTGAATCGCCTGCCGCGCCCAACTTTATCCGCAACCTCATTGACCAGGACAACGCCACGGGTAAATGGGGTGGGCGGGTGGAAACGCGCTTTCCACCGGAGCCCAATGGCTATCTGCACATCGGCCATGCCAAATCGATTTGCCTCAACTTCGGCCTGGCGCGGGATTATGGCGGTGAATGCCACATGCGCTTTGACGATACCAACCCGACCAAGGAGGAACAGGAATATGTGGATTCAATCCTCGATTCGGTGCACTGGCTGGGTTTCGACTGGGGCAAACACCTTTATTATGCATCCGACTATTTCGACAAACTCTATGAGTTTGCCGAGCATTTCATTAAAACCGGCAAAGCTTACGTAGACAGCCTCAGCGCCGACCAGATTCGCGAGTATCGCGGGACCTTGACTGAAGCCGGCAAAGAAAGTCCCTATCGCAACCGCTCAATCAAGGAAAATCTCGACTTGTTCCGGCGCATGAAAGCAGGAGAGTTTCCAGACGGCACCCACGTGCTGAGGCTCAAGATCGACATGGCATCGCCCAACATCAACATGCGGGATCCTGCAATTTACCGCATCAGACACGCGGATCACCACCGCACCGGCGGCAAATGGTGCATTTACCCGTTATACGACTACACACACTGCATTTCCGATGCGCTGGAAAACATTACTCACTCAATCTGCACCTTGGAATTCGAAGATCACCATCCACTTTATGACTGGGTATTAGAACAACTGGCCACGCATAAGCTGCTTAAGCGCCCGTTGCCGCAACAAATAGAATTCGCGCGATTGAACCTCACGTATACCGTGATGAGCAAAAGGAAACTCATTGAACTTGTCGACGGCAAGTATGTGGACGGCTGGGACGACCCACGCATGAATACCCTGGTCGGCGTGCGCCGCCGCGGCTATACACCAGAATCCATACGCCTCTTTTGCGACCGCATCGGAGTCTCCAAAGCGGATTCGTGGATTGACGTCGGCTTGTTGGAAGAAGCGCTGCGCGACGATTTGAATGAGCGCGCTGAACGACGCATTGCCGTGCTGCGGCCGCTGAAACTTATCATCGACAATTACACGGACGGCAAAATCGAGGAATGCGAGGCTCCCAATCATCCCCAAAAGCCGGAAATGGGCAAACGCAAATTACCGTTTTCCAAAACACTTTTCATCGAGCGCGAGGATTTCATGGAAAACCCGCCCAAAGGCTACTTCCGTCTGTCGCCCGACACTGAAGTCCGCCTGCGCTATGCTTACATCGTCAAGTGCGTGAGCGTGGAAAAAAACGCGCTGGGAGAAGTTGAAATCGTGCACTGCACATACGATCCGCAAAGCAAGAGCGGCAGCGCCGGCGCAGACGCACGCAAAGTAAAAGGCAATATTCACTGGCTTTCTGCTGCGCATGCGCATCGGGCTGAAGTGCGGCTCTACGACCGGCTGTTTGTTCATCCGCATCCGGACGCCGGCGGCAAAGACTACAAGGAGTTCTTGAATCCGCATTCCAAGGAAGTAATCAGCGCCTATCTCGAGCCCGGTCTGGCATCAGCCAACGCCGAAGACCGTTTTCAGTTCGAACGGCACGGTTATTTTGTCGCGGATTTAAAGGACTCCAAGCCCGGCATGCCCGTATTCAACCGCGCCGCCACGCTGCGCGATTCGTGGACCCGGCAGTCCGCGAAACAATGAATTATCTTCATTATCGACTTCACGTGGCAGCCACGGCCCATTTGCTCAAGCGCATAGGGTTCTCTGGGGTATTTTTGGTGGTGCTTGGAAGCTGCGCCTACTACAGTGGCTACGGGCTTAAGCCGGGCGTTGCCAAAGAATCCGATATCCGAGAAGCCATGGGCAAACCAACAGTCACATGGATGACACCCGCCGGGGACGTTTGGGCCTATCCACGTGGACCCTTGGGTGCGCAAACTTTCCTGGTCTACTTTGATAAAAGCGGGACGCTCAAAGCGATCGAACCGGTGCTGGATGAAGACCATTTCGCCCAAATCGCGGCGGGAATGACTCACGAACAGGTGCTGCACAAGATTGGGCCCCCTTTTCAAACTATAACATTCCCTAATTTGGATCAGGTGTCATGGGATTATCACTACACCGACTTGTGGGGTTATTCCGCTATTTTCTCCGTGATTTTTGACCAAGCCGGGCGGGTGGTATATACCTTCAAACAACGGCAGTTTCAGGGCGGCAACCACCAATAAAACCGTGAATGCTGTAGGTCGGAACATGAACAAAATAAAGAAAATCTCTACTCTAATCGCTAATTAAATATGTTACGCTCCAAAGTCGAACCTTCTAGTCCCCGGGAAAAATCATGGCAAACAAACCATTTCTTACCGACATCAAGACGCTGCGCAAACGCGCGCGGCAGCACATCGAACAAGGTGCGGTTACACCTGGCTATAAAGGAAACCGGGAAACCGTAATTAAATTACTGAACGAAGCGCTTGCCACTGAAATAGTCTGTGTGCTGCGCTACAGGCGCCATCATTTCATGGCTGCTGGAATCAATGCCACAAGTGTGGCGCAGGAATTCCTAGAGCATGCCAACGAAGAACAGATGCATGCCGACCAAATTGCGCAGCGCATCGTGCAGCTTGGAGGCGAGCCGAATTTTTCACCGGAAGG
>Ga0335085_10004472_pt1 | contig 23165 bp, 10 predicted proteins | sample Lox_Sample_45_FD_206712 | JGI IMG/M metagenome (GOLD analysis project Ga0335085, IMG submission 206712) | Soil microbial communities from Loxahatchee National Wildlife Refuge, Florida, United States - Lox_Sample_4.5 | ecosystem: Environmental > Terrestrial > Soil > Wetlands | place: USA...
TTGGAGAGCCTTGTGATGGGTAACTATCTCGCAGGGTTCGGTGGAAGCTCGAGATTACTTAACGAAACTATGGTTAATGAATTTCCAGAGTGTTAAGATAATTATCGTTCGATCCAATTTTCATGGCTATTACATTTCTTGAGTAAAAATGGAAGAATGGCCAATAATTTATATCTTATTACTAAACACTATGAAAATTTATTAATTAAATTACCTAGGTCTTTATTGAATTACTTACCCATTAATATAAAAAATAAAGAATTAGTTATATATGGTACCAATTTAGTATCTACAATAAATTATCCTTATTATACTAAGATTATTAGGTATATGGTACATATACCTAATAATATTTATTATCCTTTAGTGGGTATTATATTATCAGATGGATGTATTACTATAAATAAGAATAGTATTTATAAGGAAGGAGGACGATTTAGATTTAAAAAATCTATATCTAAATATGAATATGCTTATAAAGTATTTTGTCTTCTTTCTCATTATTGTTCTTCTTATCCTCGTTTTGTAAAAACTAGGTTTAATAGAAAAGATTTTTATGGTATAGAAATTATAACTAGATCTTTACCCTGTTTTTTTATGTTATATCAAAAATTTTATTTTAAAGGTAAAAAGAGAATACCTGATGATTTATATGAAGATTTAACGTATGAAGGATTAGCTTATTGAATAATGGGTAATGGATCTTTCGTAAAAGGTGGAGGATTATATTTGAATACTCAATCTTTCACTATTAAAGAATGTATATTAATAATGAATATTTTAAATATAAAATTTCATTTAAATACTACTATACATATGCAAAGGGAACAACCTACGATATATATAAGAGTAAAATCAGTAAAAATATTATATCCTAAAATAGAATCTTATATAATTACTAGTATGCAATATAAATTCCATTATAAATTAATAATGAATAGTGATAATATAAATTAGGGGCAAACTCTAGAGAAGTCCTATTTTTAGAATAAGTAATAATTATAGGATAATCGTAGAATTAAATCATGATTAGGAAACTATTATGTAAAAGTGTAGAGACAAGATGCCCCATAATTCCTAAGTATTTTAGATTTAATTAAATTTTAAGCCTGACGCTTAACATATTTATATAATAAAAAAGAATATAATAATTTTTATTTTTATAAGGAGTTATAAGGAATTGTCCAATTCACCGGTAACGGTTTAGAGCAAAACTCTAATAGAAATAATATTTCTAGAAAATAGGCTAACTCGTTTCATGCTATTAAGTATGAATCAAAGATTCTAAATTTAGAATTGTCCCATTTTCTGACCCCCCTCCCCCTCAAAAAAAAAACAAATGGGGGAAGGAATAAGATGATTCATCGTTCCATCCAGACGGAACTCGAATCTAGACCTGAAATGGTTAAAGGCTGAATCTTGAGCAACTGCTTATGGGGGAAGCTTTGCGTTTAATACTCCTATGCTTTATGCTTTAGGTTTTATTTTTTTATTCACTGTTGGTGGATTACGGTTAGTTCACTATATAGATTATAATATGCTTAAATTTTATATTTATTTTTTATATAAATAATAAGCAGAATATTTTTTTGCTAATTAAAGCATTCTATTATTCTTAGAGATTATGTGTAATCTAATATATAACTTAATTTATATTAGATTAAGTTTAATCTAATATAAATGTTAATTTGTATTAAAAATATAATCCTAATGGTATATAATATATACATAATTATATTTTTAATTTTAAATACGTGTCAATAATTTATTTCTATAAAATTAATAATCATAGAAGAATAACTTAAATGACCAATATATAGTATTATTTTTTTTTTCATTAATAATAAATTTGCTATATTATATAAAAGTTTCAAAAGGGCGCAGGCGCAGGCGCAGGCGCAGGCGCAGGCGCAGGCGCAGGCGCAGGCGCAGGCGCAGGCGCAGGCGCAGGATAAGGATAATATTTTATTAAAAGATAAATGAATAATATCTAATGTATAATAGCTCGATGTATAACTAATTCAATAGATATTATTTAGTTATAATTTTTTTTTTACAGGTGGGAGCATAATAAAGAACTATTTAAACTTAAGTTATCTTATTGATATTATTAAAAATAGCTCTAGCTAGTAAGAAAGTTAATTAAATATACGACATAAAAAAATTAAAATTATCATTTTAAATAATTAAAATTATGATTAATTAGATATATGATATTAAATAATTAAAAGTTTAATGGTTATTTTTTTTTTTTACTTACATTAATTATTTAATTTACCATTTTAAGTAACAGGTGTGGTCTTAGCTAATGCGTCAATAGATCTTGCGTGCGGTTTGGTATGTGTAAGTCGGTTTATTAATGCAGTTAGACATACTGTTGTAAACTATCTTAGTCATGCGGAAAGCCTAGAGATTAATCTGGAGATAATTAATTATGATATTCCTAACCGATTTCACAAGTTGATAACTTGTAATAAACCTGTATTAAAAAGACCGGGCGTGGGTTGGAATTACATGTCTAATACAGGCAAATGAAACAGCATTACATGCGGGATGAAAGTTAATATGAACGGAATAATCCACAAAAATAAGACAGTAATAATAGATTACTGAGGCAGGCTTACAATACACCAAACAACTAATTATATGTTAAATTATCCAATATTTACCAATAAGAACCAGAAAGAATTGGGTTATAAAAACATGTTCAAAATTAGTTCGATGTTTAGGGAAGTAATAGTTAAAGGAAAACTTAACTGGTACGATACAAACACGGATCTTTATGTAATTAATAGAAAGGACGGAAAATACGGTTGTATATCCCCTATAACAAGGAAGAAACTAGCTTATACCCCTTGAATATACTGGAACTCTTCTCCAACCTTATCCAGGTCAGCTTTCTATTTAAAGGATAAACAGTTAACATTTGTTAGTAAGATTAGTAAGGTAACAAACTTACCTGTAGTTCAAAAACGTAGATATTCAACTAGTAACTCAAAGGTTAAACAAACTTTAATTAACAATCTACCTATTCCAACAAATGGAGAAGAAGCAATTAAAGTACTAGAAAAGTATCTACTAGAACTGAGTAGCATTCTAACTCCTATCCTTTATGATATGTTTGGGAAAATCAAGCCAGATTTTAGCAATAAGAACTTTGTATATTATTGACCTTCTCTGGATGATAAACTAAAGGATCAAGATTGAACCTTGATTCAAATAGCTATACGAACCTATGTTCAGTTATACACATATCTAATTGCTGTAGAAACTTCTCGTAAATTTAAACCGACCTTCTCCACAGATGTGTCTCTTGCTTTTACTGAGAACACTAAACTTCTAGACATTAATAGTATATTGGAAAGAGGTAAAGTGATTAATTTAGAGAGTAATTTGCCCGTAATGTTCAATCAGAGTCCCCAATCTAAAATTGCAAAATCAGGAGACTTAAAATCTAATAAATATAAAAAATTAATACAAACGTTGAATAGTATTGACACTGAATGATCTAAGACAAAAGGATATATTATCCAAGCTTATGACTATCAACCTTTTAATCGTAATCTTGTTAAACCAATTCCGTCAGTAGAAAGAAGCAAAGTAAAAAATAAAATTTTATGAGAAGAAATTCTACAAATGGCCGGAACACAAATGAAATCTATTATCTTTCAAGTCTGAGCTGTAATAAAAATAGGCCAAACAACAGGAAGATATACGCCTGGTTTTGATAAGAGAGCTTTCAAAGCAGTGCCAACTAAATCAACTTTGAGATCCAAAGTTTCTGCATTAAGCTATTTAGAACCTAGAATTAGAGAAATCAAAGAAATTTTATCAATTGCGAAAGGTAAAACTGATCAAGTTATCAGAAGAAAAGTAAAGCAAAATCTGTGAGACAGAAGTTGAGGCTGAGGCTCTCGGCGAGATATACTACGCCGAGCTTTAAAGACTAAAGAATCAAAAGCAGGTCTTAGTATCCTTCGGAAAGAACTTAAGAATATCCTTACTAACCCTGTTAAATATCTTTTAAATGAGAGAAAGGTTCATTTAATCCATAATAGCCTCTTAATGCTTAGACTTTTATATAGTTTAAAACCTTCAAAATTAAGAAATTATAAACATGGACCTCTTCTACGTGTATACATTCTAAAAAATAATAATAAACTTAGACCCTTAAGTATACCAACCCTTAAAGACAGAACTTTACAAATGTTATTAAAATTGGTAATGGAGCCCTACATGGAACCATTAGGTGACTCATGTTCTTTTGGTTTTAGACCGGGTAGAAATGCTCACCAAGCAACAGCTCATCTTCATAATTATCTACTTAGACGTAGCAATGCTTCTAATTCTTTACTTAGTAGAAGAAAAGGAGGATCTTTAGACTTAATATATAGAGGTTACTTAAAGAAAAAGTTTGAACTGAAAACGTTAGAATCAAAAAAAATAAAAGAATTGACTAAAAAGGATGGGCCAAATCCCAGAGAAACCCATACTATTAAAATACACAGAGGAGGAAAGACTGCTAGTCGCTTAAGTGTCTCTAGTAATTTTATTGAAACTCTTAAGAAAAAACCTAGAATATTTAAATCACAAATTATTTGAGATGCAGAGATTAAAGGTTGCTTTGACAACATCAGCCATAATTGACTTATTGAAAATATACCTATGCCAGCAAATTTCGAATTCTTAATGCCTATAATATTGAAACCAAGAATTATTGAAATGGTAAAAGATAATTTAAAAATTCCATTTATACCTAAAAGTATTAGGCAAGCTTTTCCTCATTTATATAAAATTAATTACAAAACAATAGTAGAAGAAAGTACCTCGACTCACGGTATTCCTCAAGCTCATTGAGCCGGAGGTATAATAAGTCCATTATTTATGAATTGAACGCTCGATGGATTAGAAGAGACTGCAAAATTAGCAGCAGAAAGTGTTCGAAATGAACCATCCGAAAAATTAAATGCAAATAGATTACATTTAGTAGATACTGAACTAATAGAAATATATCAAGAACATCATGACAATTTAATAAAGGCTGGACTTCCAGGTATAATAACTTATCCTTCTACTTTGATAAATCTCGCAACGATACCAGGTTATAGAAATACATGGGTTATAAGATATGCAGACAACTTTATTATAGGAGTTAAACATCAAAAACACATAGAAGCTATAATTTTAACGGTGAGGGATTTCTTAAAGGAGAGAGGCCTAGAAATTTCAGAAGAAAAAACCAAAACTATTTCATGAAAAATGGGAGCTAAATTAAACTTTCTATCTTGAACGCATAATCTGATCTGACCTAGGAAGCCTTTTTGATTAATTATAAAGGATCAAAGAATAAGAGGGAAACTTTCAGATTGGAGAGGTACTTATAGCTATCCTTCTGTTAAAGCGACAAAAAATTTGAGAAAAGAAATAGTTGAATTAACAAACAGAGGTAATGTTAGCTGTTCAGATAGTGATATAATCAAAAAGTTAAACTCTCTAACTAGGGGATGATTGAATTATTATACTCCATGTCCTAACCTACGTCAGTTATTAAGAAACCTTGATATTTTCCTATTAAAAAGATTCAAACAATTCCTTTTCAAGAAATATGGTAATAGTTACTTTAAATATTATCTTAATTACTTTACATATGACACTTATGAAAATTGGAAATTAAATAAAAGGAAAATCACAAAATTCAGGAAGAATCCTATGATTAGCAGTACTGCTAAAAATAATAGGATTAAAGTTCTACCTTTGAAATTATTTACTGATCTTTATAACGGTGGTGTAATTTGAGCCCATTATTTTCCTACTATTGATATGTTAAGAAATAGCCTATTAACTCATCCAGAACCCTTCATAAAAAGAGCTATTAATGTAGCTAGCAGTAGAGAGGATACGCGAGCTAAGTTATTAGTTATTCAAAAATTAACATGTCCTCTATGTAATAAACCCCTAATTGATTGGCAAAATATTCTTAGATGGGATATAGATCCAGGGGGATTATTTGATAATCTATCAGAATATAATCTAGGAAGGGATATTCTTAAATTTATTGAATGCAAAGAAGATGAAGATAATAAGTTTAAACAATCCAAATTCAATAAAAAAGGAGGATCCTCAGTCAGAAATATTTTAGATAATAAAAATAAGAATTGATTTAAGGATCTCGAGAAAGATCATAAAATACCTAAAATTATTACCACTTCTAAGGAGCAGCATCTTAAAATACTCAACGATATTAATAATTTGCAGCTGGTTCATAAAAATTGTCATTCATTGAAATCAATATTGATGGACCCTTGAAACAAGAAATTCAAAAGAACTATTAAAAATTTAGTTGGTACATATACAAATAAAGGTCAACTAATAAATATTGAGTATGAATTAGCGAGATATATCACTATCGTCTTATTTGACCTTTTGGGTGACTTTTCATTTTTATGTCTTAATAAAGAAGATAATAAAAAAATTAAACAAATCGTAAAAATAAGTAAAACAATGATTCCTAAAGATGTCTTTGATTATGTCCTTAAAAATCGAATTTGAGAATCAAAATCTAATAAATTTGCGCTTCCACGAAACTTTAATTAAAATTGCAAATAGGATCAGGGTCCTCCTTTTAATCTTGGAGATGTGAATTTATCTATTTGTACACCATTGTAATATAATATATAAAATTTTTTGATTTTCTAGGGGCCCGCCCACCAAAGCATTCTAGAAGTAAATTGAATAAAAACTAAATTTCATTTAATTTCTTTAATAATTTCAGTTGTATTGGATAATAAGCTAAGCTATATATTCATTAATAACTAGAATGGTCTATATTTTGTACAGATATGCAAGAATCTAATATAAATTATTTTCTGGGGTGGGCTAAGTTGGGCGAAGTATTTTGTCCAATTATAAAATTGGATTATTTAGTAAATTGTGGCCTTAAGGGCCAAACTCTTGATATATAATTAAAATTTCTACGATCCGAAGAGCCGAGTGCATCGAGAGGTGCGCGCTCGGATCTGTGGTGGGGGGAATAAATATTTATTCTCGTCTATACCGAGGTTCCATGATACATAAGTTTTGTGTAAAAGAACCAAACTCCGGGGAAGCCCTAAAGCCTTATTAACCAAAGTTATTGGAGAAACTTAATAACTGGCCTCATTAATGACTGAGGGTATGGTAATATCACTAAGGATGTAAGAAATGAAATGGGTGATCGCGGATCTAAATCAGATCTCTTAAGGGATCTGTAAAAGAGCAACGAGTAGATGGTTCTTCAGTATTGAAAGAGAATACTGTTAGGTGTACTCTAGTCACCGGGAAACCGGCTCTTAGGAGAAATTAAGTAACCTAAGATTAAAGTTATCACAATAGTCTTTCCGTAAAGTTATTTTTTATTTAGTGTATTATATTTAAGTTAACTGAGTTTGAAATAAAGATAAAAAATCCAATCTATACAGGAAGTTTGTAGAATATAATTTTATATTTGTATAAAATAAATATATTTTCTTCCATCTTTATTTAAAATATAAGTTCATTTTATGATTAAGTGATATTAACTTAATTATAAGTATTAATATAAGTTATATTAAATTAATAACAGGAGAGTTTTGTGTTTCGATTACGTAGTTGCTCAAATGGGCCTGAATATTTTATATTCAGAAACTGCCTATATGCTGAGAACTATGTTTTTAGTTTATTATTTACTATTTAAATTTAAATATCTTTTAAAAATAGATGCAAGTCAGAGCTTTAATCTCTTAATAAATAGTGAAAATAATAATAATACTGTTATATTTAATAAAAATGAATATACAAATATACAATCAGCAGAAAACTGTAAAGGATTCTCAGAGACTATACGTCAGTTATCTAATAATAATATTTTGAATAATAAAAATAGAGATTCTAATTTCTATAATTGATTAGCGGGAATTATAGACGGAGATGGAAATTTTGATATTAGAAAAGATTCTTTAAACCGTTTTAAATTAAAAGCTATTAAAATTAAATTACATAATAGAGATCTTAGAATTTTAACTCAAATTCAAAATTATTTACATATAGGTCGAATTAGAGCAGATAAAAATAAGCCTTATTCTATATATATTGTATCAACTCAAAAAGAAATGAAGTATATAATTACTCATTTAAATGGTTTAATAAGAATTAAAATTCCTGGGTTTAAAAAAGCATGTACTTTTTTTAATATTGAATTCAAAGAACCTAATTATATAATTGGTCCTTTTGATCCATATTTTTCAGGGTTAATTGATACAGAAGGTTCCATTATTTTTAATTATCCAGGTAACAGAATAGAATGTAATTTAGAATTTCAATATAATGATTACACACAGAGACTGAATTTTGATAATACAATACCTTTTTATAAACCAAATGTTTTATTACGTAAACAAAAAAGTAAAAAAACTAATAAGGAGTATCGTTCTATTGGTTTTAAGTATCAAACAGTGAAAGGTATGATGTATCTTTATGATTTCTTTATGAAAAATAGATTATACTGTGATTTTAAGTTTTATAGAGTAACAAAAATTAAGGAATTTTTATTAATAAGAGATTATAATAAAGAACCTAAAGGAAGTATAGAATTTAAAATTTATTCTGATTTTTTATTAGATTGAATACAATATAGAAATCCTTTGTGAACAAAGGTACCTTTTATTAATAAAATTAGATAATGAGATAGTCCTACTTAATTTATTTTAAGCATTTCCACTATGTATTATCAATGGGTGCTGTATATGCATTATTTGCAGCTTGATATTTTTGATCACCTAAATTTGAAGGATTAACGTATAATGATACTAAAGGAAAAATACATTTTTGAGGTATGTTTATTGGGGTAAATTGTACGTTTTTCCCGATGCATTTTCTAGGTTTACAAGGTATGCCTAGAAGAATTCCTGATTATCCTGATGCGTTTGCAGGATGAAATTTAATAGCAAGTGTTGGCTCTATGATATCAATCATTATGTCTGCATATTTTATAGCTATCATTTGTGATAAATTTGAAAAAGGATTAGATGTTTCAAGAGATGGTTGACTTAAAGATGAATTTATTGAAGGTTATGCAGCTTGAACTGAAAATTCTGAATTAAGTAAAAATATTGAATGAAGTATAAATTCTCCACCTCATTTCCATGCTTTTAATAAATTACCTATTCAAGGTTAATTATATAACTATATTTTATTTAAATGTTTATTTATTTCCCTAAAATAGTAATTTGATTTTTAGTAATTTAATAACTTAATAACTTATTATTAAAATAGATAATTAAAATGAATATAAATACCACTATTTGTTTTAATTATTACTAAATATATAAATAATTAAAACCATACCAATATATTTTTGGTTTTAATTATTTATATATGTTTTTATAAATAGATATTCTAGTTATATATTTTATGTATATATTAATATATTAATTAATATAAGTTTATATAAACTTATATTAACATATGTAAGTGCACATAAAACTTAGAAAAAAGGGGTTTAATTTAATTTGATAAAATATTAATAATTTTATTAATATATAGATATTAATTTTAATTTTATTGATATATAATATTATAATTATATAATGTTATTTTTGGCTAGTATTTAAATAAATTAATAATTAATAATTATTAATTAATAACTAATAATTAATATAGGGGTTTGAATCCTCTATCTCCTCAATGCTAATAATAGCAATACTAGCTTTATTATTAGCCGCTACTTCCAGTTATGATCGTAGCTATAAGACACTTGCCGAGTATGTCAAGTTTAATAGAATCGTTTTCATCGTCTTTATTTTGGCAAGTTATTTAACATTTAATACAATTGAATTAAATGTTTTAAATAATGGGACTTTAATATGAGGTGGCGTTTTCAAAATTAATATGTTGTCACAAGTATTTGACTGTATTTTATTAATAACAGGGGCCTTTGTTAGTTTATTAACGAGTTTTATACCATATAACTATAGAAAATATTATGATGAGGAATCGATGAATTTCATTATTAATTCAAAATACCATACAAATATTTCTAATAAACTAGAATCTAATTATAATAAGGTTAGTTTTTATAATTATTACATTAATAAATTATTAAGTTATTATGATCATAATAATTTTCAAAATAAACCAAAATTACTTATTTTTATAACAAAAATTATGAATAAATTTATTAATTCGTTACCTGAATTTAAAATTAATACTCCTTTTTTTGTTAATAAAGATTTAGAAGATAGTAAAATTGAAGCTAAAGAATTTAATTTATTATTAATATTTACAGTAATTGGTGGTTCTTTATTAATATCTAGTAATAATTTAATTTCTTTATATTTATCTTTAGAATTACAAAGTTTTAGTTGTGCGCCGGAAGAGGTGTATACTGTGGAGATATTAGTTTTTATAAAAATACTAATATTATCAGATATAATTGGCCTCCTATTAAATGGGAGATATCTGCCACGAATGATCACACATAATCAGATTGATCATAAATTATATTGGATAGCTGATCATACAAAGATAAGTCAAATGGGACTGCCCCTATTGGAGATATATCTCGGTGGCGAAAGTAAAGGGAAGAATAACGAATTTGATACGTACAGAGAGGCCCAGCTTGGCCCTGATGTCTTAAGCAGAATATCACGGCATCTGAGAGGGAAATTTAATGTTCTCGCTAGTAGACTGAATAACGAGAATTGCCATAAACCCTCTACTCACTTCAGTATAGAAGACGCACGTGCGCAAAACCCTAAAACTATCATTAGAAACGTCAGTATACCACAACTTCGGGATCTAACCGCAAAGAAGTATAATATATACTTAATGCGGAGACGGAGTTTCCATATTAGGTCGTCTAAAGAAAATAGGCGAACAAAGGGAAATAGTCAGGAGTCGCTACGTCTTGATGTACGTGACTCTAACATTAAGGGTAACGAGGAACTCAACCTTAGACAAGGCAGCAAATCGAACATATCCGTTAGTTCATGAACAAAAATAGAAGTAGGCAAATATTTAAAAGGTGATGGGACATATAACGGTTTAATCAATATTATTTCAAAACCATTATTTCTGCAAACATGTTATCTAGAAATAAAGAGTAAACCAGGGAACATGACAAAAGGAACAGATAGTACCACTCTCGACGGTATCAGCTTGAGCTGATTCAATAAGGTGGCCATTGATCTTAGAGAAGGGAGATTTAAATTTTCCCCTGCCAGACAGGTAATGATACCTAAACCTGGAAACAAAAAACTTAGGCCTCTCAACATCGGTAACCCTAGAGAGAAAATTATTCAAAAAGCCTTGACAGTAATTCTCGAAGCTATTTGAGAAGATTCATTTTCTGACTGTTCTTATGGTTTTAGACCTAACAAATCACTCCATCAAGCTTTATACCAATTATATAGGAATGGTGCTAATTATCAGTGAGTAATACTAGGTGACATATCTAAATGCTTTGATATGATCCCCCACACTATCATTCTTACTATCTTAAGTAAAAAGATACAGTGTAACAAAACTATGCAATTAATACGTAAATCATTACATGCTGGATATATAGATTCTGAAACTAAACAGCTGATTAATACAAATAAGGGTACACCACAAGGCAGTATACTTAGCCCATTATTATCCAATATTGTTTTAAATGAGCTCGATCAATATATAGAAAAGATAAGAGTAGAATTTGAAAAAGGGGAAAAAAGGGCAAGAAATAAAATATATGACAATTTAACGGCAAAAATTTATTATCATCAAAAGTACAACCCAGGTTCTTCAGAAATTAAGAGACTAGCTAAAATAAGAAGAGGAATACCTAGTACGATGATCGATGATCCTAATTTCAAACGAATGATGTATTTAAGATACGCGGATGATTTTATAATTCTTATTGGTGGATCATCTAATGATGCTCACTTAATTAAAAATCGAGTGAGTGATGTTCTGGAAAAGAAATGTGGCCTTAAGTTAAACAAGGATAAAACTCTAATTATAAATACTAAGGACGGATTTAACTTTTTAGGTGCATATTGTATTAAACCACATTCATTAAAAGCTGGGCTGTTTAAAACAGCAGCTAGAAATTCAGGTAAATATAAAATGAGAATGAGAATCATGATCCCTATAAAGGATTTAATTAGAAAACTGAAAAATAACAAGTTCATTAAAACAAATAACAAAGGATTCCCCTTTTCTACAGCACGTAAGGATCTGATAAATTTCGAGCATCATGAAATCATATCCTTTTATAATCACCGAATTTCTGGTTTATTTAATTTCTACAAATTTGCTAGTAATTTAAATAGCTTAAGAAAAATTTTTATGTTCTTACAATTTTCTTGTGCTCTTACACTTGCGTTGAAATATAAACTTAGAACCAAGAGAAAAGTATTCAAGAGGTTTGGTTATTATCTCAAAGATACCGAAACAGGTATGTTATTGAAAATACCTGTCTCATTAAAAGTAACACATAATTTTTCAAAAACCAACCTTAGTCGTGCAGACGATATTCTTAGGATATCTTGGTTTAATAAATTGACTAAATCTAGCTTGTATAAAACTTGCGCTATATGTAGTACCTCCATAAATGTGGAGATGCATCATATTAGACAGGTTAAAGATGTTAAAAATAAAATCAAAACAGGTAATAGTACATATCAGCAATGAGCAGGATCTTTTCTAAGAAAACAAATTCCACTTTGTAGCTACCATCATGATTTGTACCATAGTGGGGACTTTAATTATGCCGACATGATGATAATTCGAAAATACACCTAAATAAATATATAATTGGATAGCTTAAGCTACGATAGACACCTAGGACGAAGTCTAGGAGATGCGGTAAGCTACGAAAGGTACCTTGGACGTAACCTTACTTTATTCATAAAGTCCGCATCTCCGCTATAATAAAGCATTTAAAAATACTTGAAAGACGCTGGCGGAAAGCCGTATGATGGGAAACTATCACGTACGGTTTGGAGGGCAGTTTTCTGACCCCTACTATATATTTTAAGTTCTAGTCAAATAAAATCATTTTTTGGTACTAGTGGAGGATTGAAATATTTTTTATTAGGTGGATTAAGTAGTGGATTTATTTTATTAGGTGCTAGTTTATTATATGGTTATACAGGTGCGCTAAATTTTGATGATATATTTAAAATTTATTCTGATACTTCGACAAACTATTTTATTGATCCTTGTTTATTAATCCTTTTCGCAGGATTATTATTTAAAGTATCAGCTGTTCCTTTCCATAATTGAGCACCTGATGTTTATAATCAAGTACCTACTATTAGTACTACCTGATTAATAGTCATTGCGAAGATTTCAATTTTTATACTTATGCTAATATTAGTTCATCAAATTAGGATTGCATTAGATTTAAATAGTTTAAGCAATATACAACAATTATATTCTGTAGATAATCATAAATTGTTTGATTTTTATGCCATCACTACTATTTTTGATGATATTAATATTAATTTTAAAAGTTTATTCAATTTCTCTGATTCTTTTATATCCGGAGAGGTACTATTTCATAAAAATTATGAATTTCCTGAGGCTGAAGTTCCTCCTTTTTTATTACCTAATTATTCTAGTATAGGAATTTGAACTAATATTTTAACTTTATCTGCTATTTTCTCTCTTTTAATAGGTACTTTCGTAGGGGTAACTCAAAGCTCAGTTAAAAGATTATACAGTTATAGTACTATTTCACATGTTGGTTTTTTATTATTAGCCTTATCTGTTAATTCTTTATCTAGCTTAGATGCTTTTTTATTTTATTTAATACAATATACTATAACTAATTTAAATTTATTTTTTATTTTAATTGCTTGAGGTTATATATATGTAAGGTATTTTAAAGAAAGTAATAGAGAATTTAAAGCAATTCGTTTTATTAAAGTTAATCCTATTTCATTAAAAGATGTTTATTTTGATCCGACAATATTTGATTTAATAGAATCTGTTAATCAAGATTTAAGTGAATTTAATAAAGAAAATAAGTTGTATTTGAAAAATGAATTGTTTAAAATTAATACTATGGAGGATTATTATTTTACTCATGAACTTGAAAAACACTCTAATATTTATAATAATTATAAAGAATGGATTTATACACCTGTACCTTATATTGTTAATTTTAAAGGTATGTTTAAATCTGATCCTATGTTAGCATTTTGTTTAGCTATAACACTGTTATCTCTTACAGGTATTCCCCCCTTAATCGGTTTCTATGGAAAACAGCAAGTTTTATTAGCTAGTATGCAAGCAGGGTTTTATTTAGGTCCTTTAGTTGCTATCTTTACTAGTGTTATAGGTGCAAGTTATTATCTAAGAATAATTAAGTTCTTATATTTCTGTGATAATTTCTTAGTTCCAATATATAATGATAGAAATGGTATTAATAAAATTTTTCATCATTTTAAAAATACTTTCACTCTTGAGGATAATGATTCTAATTATAATATACCTCTTATTCCTAGTAATCATTTAAGTTTAGCTATTGCTTTATTGACTTGTATTACTTTATTTTTTATTATAAAACCTTTCTTGTTATTAAATATAATTAATTTAATAACATTATCCTTGTATTAACACATAGATATATTAATTATTAATCTGAATTATACCTATGTTGATCAAGATTTCAGTAAATATAATATTAAAAGGATCAGGAGCCCGACCAGCGGAGCAACAAGAATTTTTTTTTTATTTAAATAAATTTGATATTTCCTAATTTATCTCTTATATTTCATAAAAAAATATTAGAATTTAAATATATATTTTATTATTTCTCTATATTCAGATAAAATAAGGATATATATATCTAATAAATTATATAACAATTTTTATTGTTTATAATTATATTTTATGTACTATAATTTAAAGAATAAGATTATTTTATTCTTTTTATTACTTAAATTAAGATACATTTATATTTAACATAAAATATAAAATATAAATATTATTTAATAATATTTATATTTTATATTTGTTATTTATATATAATATAATTATATAGATATCTCTTTATTTTTAAATAATATACTTAATGTTTATTTAGATACTATTTGATTTATTTAAAATTATAAATATTAGGATAATAGAGCAAGTGTTATTATTGATGATAAAGAATGAAAAAATATATTTAAATAAAAATAATGAATTCTCTTTATTTCTCTTTTCTTTGTTGATGTGAATCTAACAATAAATGAATAATATTTTCTTTATATTTATTTGGGATTTTAGTAGAAATATACATGGTTATATGTTATATAAATGGATATAAGGAATGTTAATGATATTATGATGACAGATATGCTGATTCCTTTAGTAAATTTGGAAATAATAAATACTGAAATTTTTTTTACATGAATAAAAGGGTCAGGGTCACAAAATTTTATTCAATTTTTATTTTTACTTCTTTTCTTTATAATTGTGATTAAAAGAATTTCGTCTTTTAATCTAATTAAAGAAAATAAATTTAAGTTTAAATTTTTAGATGCTCCAGTAAGTTGAGGTTTATATTTTCAAGATGCAGCAAGCCCCTCTTTTGAAGGAGTAGTTGATTTACATAATAGAATTATGTTTTATTTAGTTGTTATTTTATTTGGGGTTTCTTGAATATTATTATCAGTAATAATTAATTTTAATAAAAACAATAACAAATTAGTTTATAGACATTTAAATCATGGTACATTAATTGAATTAATTTGAACAGTAGGACCAGCACTCGTATTAGTTGCTATAGCTTTTCCAAGCTTTAAATTATTATACTTAATGGATGAAGTTATTGATCCAGCAATGACAGTAAAAATAACTGGTCTCTTTGGCCAAAAATTATATATATTATATAGAATAATAAATATCTATGCTTTAGGAGAGAATAATTTAAATAATTATTTTTTACGTGAATTTAATACTCTTAATTTAAGAGCTAAAAATCGTATAGGTCCTCATAATCAAGATGTCATTTCTTTAATTATTGGTTCTCTATTAGGTGATGCTTATTGCAATAAAAGATTAATAGTGGGTAGTAGAATATGTTTTAGACAAAGTAATATACATAAAGATTATTTATTTTGACTCCATGATTTTTTTTTTACAAGAGGTTATTGTTCTAATTTAAAACCTAGATTATATATTAGGAGATTAAAAAATGCAGATAAAATTTATACTGGTTATGAATTTAATACTTATACATTTACAAGTTTTGATTGAATACATAAACTTTTTTATCATAATGGTAAAAAAGTAATTAATGAAGAAATAGAAAATTATATTACTCCTTTATCTTTAGCTGTTTGAATAATGGACGATGGAGGATGAGTTAAACATGGAGTTAGAATCAGTACTAATGCATTTACTTATAATGAAGTTCAATTATTAACTCTTATTTTATTTAGAAAATTAGGGTTAATAACTTCTATACAGAAACTTACCAAAGTGTATGAAGAAGATATGGATAAATATACGATTTATGTTAAATCTAGTTCTATTTCGTTACTTAGAAAGATAGTACAACCTTATATTCGTCCTTCTATGTTATATAAAATTGGATTATAATAAAAATTATTTAAAAATTTTTTTAATAAATTTGAATAAAGAAATAATTATTCAAATATATATAATAGTCGTGAAAGTAACATTACAAAATTTCAATGTCTTTCTAAGAATTTGACAAGATTCTTAAAGATCATAATACTTTAAGATGAAATATTTTTAATATAAAATAGTATTTAAATAAATACAATTATTAGTATATGTATCTTTGGCGACATGAGTGAAAACAGTCAATGGGGAAATTGATTTAAGGTTAATAAAAGAAAAATTTTATTTTTACAAAGACTGTCAATAAAATCTTTTTTTTTCTTTTTAATTTTATTGCAATAGACTGGGTCATTTGTGGATGTTTGATATTAATCAAATGTTTAATGTACAGTCAAAACATAATTAAGAAGACCTTATTTTAATTTTGTTTGCATCAATGATATTGAGGTGCGCCGTTTAATTATACATCTCATTGCTTTATAAGGATTGTAATATACATCTTAAAACAACTAATACCTATAAATTATTTGAATTTAAAATTGAATATATACAAAAATAATAAAGTCTTTCCTGTAGATGTGGAAAGTAAAGGAGCAAGCTTATCTGAAGTCGAAAGACTAGGGAAGTGGAGCATGCTTGCAAAGGTCTCTTGAGAGGTAGGTACTAAACTCGAGAAAAGGGATCGACCTACTTCTGACATGATTCTTTTAGTAAACTCTTGCTGAGTTAACACTACTCCGATTACTAATGGTACCTTATGTAATCGTCTAAGTATAATAGCTAAATCTCAATTGGTCATTATGTCTACACTTAGAAGCTTACTGCGACAGGCAGGACAGGACTTTGAATCTAAATCGGAAATTTTGGGGATGTATAAGAACTCGGGATCGCCTAAGAGAAGTAAATCCTTCTCAAAGAGGGACGGAGTTTCCGTAATACTTAAGAATTTTATTTATAAAAAAAGCTTTAGGAAATATCTTAAGGAAGGGAAACAGCTTATGTTAGATTTACATAACGTTTCCGGTAGGGCAACCTATTCGACACGAGTCTGTAAATCGGGGAATTCTAAACTAAACAAGAAAATAGAATGTAAATATAGAGAGTTGTTCCAAGTGGATATATATAAAACTGCATACGACAAGTTAAAATCTAAACCAGGAAACATGACCGCTGGAGTAGATAAGGAAACTTTAGATGGAATATCGCTAGGATGGGCCGAAAAAGTTTGTCAGCAAATGAAGGATAGAACATTTAAGTTTAAGCCTTCTTCAAGAGTATATATTCCTAAGGCTAAAGGGCTAATGAGACCATTAGGTATTCCAAGTCCTAGGGATAAAATTATACAACAAGCTATGCGAATATTATTTGAATCTGTCTACGAACCCATCTTTTTAAATAGCTCTCATGGATTCAGACCAAATAGATCAACAACTACTGCGATTTTTGAAGTACGTAAATGGAACGGAATAACTTGAATGATAGAAGGAGATATTAAAGGCTTCTTTGACAATATCGATCATCATATATTAGCCAATCTACTTAAAGATAAGATTGATGATAAGAATCTAATAGACTTATACTGAAAATTAGTTAAGGTTGGATATGTAAACAATGGGAATTATTATGCTTCATCTTTAGGTGTACCGCAGGGAGGAATAATATCTCCTTTACTCTCTAATATATATTTACATGAATTTGATTTATTCATGAAAAATTTATGTGAAAAATACACTGATAAATCAAAAAGAGTCTCAAAACCTAATCCTATGTATACTAAGCTAAGATCAAATATAAAGAAATTAGAAAAAATAAAGATATTAAATAAAGAACAACTTCAAGATCTAAAAGCAAAAAAAAAAGAATTAGTATTAACTTCCGCAGTAATACGAACTTCAGATACTGGTACTAGGGTTTACTTTAATAGATACGCTGATGATTGAATTGTGGGTGTGAGTGGAAATTTAAAGTTAGCCAAGGCTATAAAAGAAGAAATTCATCAATTTTTAAGAGATAAACTGAAATTAACTTTAAATATAGAAAAAACGAAGATTACTCATATGATCGAAGATAAAGCCAAATATTTGGGGTTCTATATTTTTAGAAAATCCAGATTATATACAGAAAGTCTTCGATCCAAAATGAAGTCTACAGGAACCACGCGAAGAGCAACTAATGCCTCGGTCATAATAGAAGCTCCTATTGATTTGATCATAAAGAAACTAATTGATCAAAAATATGCAAAAATGACTAAAGGGAAAAAAGTAAGACCTGCTGCGATAACCAAATGAATATATTTAACCTCTGAAGAATTAGTATTGAGATACAATGCTATTATTGGAGGGATATGTAACTATTACTCTTTTGTGGAAAATAAAAACCAATTAAGCTATGTTTTATGGATACTGAAATTTTCGTTAATTTACACATTGGCAAGAAAATTGAGGCTTTCAGTTAGAAAAATCTTCCGAAAATTTGGTAAGAAAATTACAATTGAATACAAAGTAAAAGAAGAGTCCAAAACTATAAGATTACTCTATCCTTCATTAGCCCGAAATAGAGTTATTAAAATACCAAAAGACTATTCAAGTACTGATCCGTTTAAGGTAAAATTTTTTTCTGTAAGATCTGGACATGTTTGAAATAAACCATGCCAAATCTGTGGAAATAAAGGTGATGTTGAGATGCATCACGTTCGACATATAAAAAAAGGCAAAGCCACAGGTTTCACAAAAATAATGTCGAATCTTAATCGAAAACAAATCGCGGTATGTCGAGGATGTCATTTAAAAATACATTCAGGTACGTACGATAGTATCTCTTTAAAAAAATTAGAGTAAAATTTCTATGTGCCGAAAATCCCCTTAAACAATGTTACTTACTCTTTTATTCGTTAATTAAGAGTTAGTATATTTTTCAATTTACTTACCCAACTTTAGAAATTGGGAGTTTATATAATTTATTCTTATTTCATTACTCTAAGTATGATTTACGAACTTAATTATATAGAGTTGAAAATGAGCGGAGAGCTGGATGCATCGAAAGGTGCACGTCCAGTTCGGTGGGAGGGTATTCGTTTCCTGAGGTAATTACAAACCTTAAGTGCGGGTATCCGACCCAACAGTATGAATATGCAGATTTTCTGAATGAGGAAAATGAAACAATTAATTTTGATTCCTATATGAAAGATGAATCAAGTTTGGAAGAAGGTGAACTCCGAATGTTGGATGTAGATAATCCTTTAGTATTACCTATTGATACACATATTCGTTTTATAGTTACTGCTGCTGATGTATTACATGATTGAGCTATGCCTGCTTTAGCATTAAAAGTAGATGCTTGTCCGGGCCGATTGAATCAGGCATCAGTTATAATAGAACGACCAGGTTTTTTTTATGGGCAATGTTCTGAAATATGTTTACGACTAAATAGGTCTATTTGTTATGGGAAAGAGAAATTATCACTGATATTCCCTAGCACCAAGCTTAGTATAAATTACGACGTTGGTTTATGTGAGTTAAGCTTAAAATATATTCAAATAAGAGTCCTGAACTTATTAAAATTAGGTGCGTATGTTGGTTTTATAAATATAATCAATAAGATTATTGCAAAGTTAATTTTGTTTGAACGGTCATTAACACGTAACTGGGATTTTTCAGGATACATCCCTAAAAAGTCTGATCTTGATTATAATGCAAATATTTCTGTGAAGAGTATTTGTATGACTAAAAGGATCAGAGAAAAAGATCATCCCGGGCGAAACCCGGGAGGAATCAAGGCCTTCGGCCCAGATTTAAAGACTAAGAATGTATTCAAGCAAGAGGATATATTAATCAGTGAAAGAAAAAAGGTCTTTTGGCTCACAGAAATTAAGAGTGCAATAATTCAGTCGACAAATGGAAGTAAATTAGGTAACCCCGTATTCCATAGTTTCATTGAAATTATGGCGCTAAAGCATAATAGCGACTTACAGCTAAATAGTGAGTCATGAATAGAGGAATCTGTTTATGAAGCTTTCCGGGGGCAGGATTGGTACCAAGATAATTTATTTAGTCTCGGGGCGCTCTGCGCCCCGAGACCAAGGTTCACCCCCGCTCTATCCTTCAATTCCCTTTGTTCCCTAAAGGGAAATCCAGAGGCGGGGTGAACTACTAATAATAGTAATACAAATATTAATTATCCTAATTACCATGCTTATAACGTCTGAAATAGTCTTAACTGAAGGCTACAAGATACCTCTTTATTCAAATTTAGAACTAAAATTCAATTTGGGTTTAGAGTTGTTTTTCGAAAATATTCTTCGGATAATTTACCGAATAATATTAAGCCTTTAAAAAATAAGAAGTTAACAAAAGATATTAGTCATACATTGAAAAAGGGTATGTGAATAACTACAGAACAGAAACAAAAGTTAACTGCTTATATTGAAAAAGTTCAGAAATCTATTTCAGAAACTACTTTAAAATATGGAATGTATTCGAAAAAATTAAATTATTTAACTGAAAATTATTTGCATTCTTTATTAGTTCAAGTATTTGCTGTTGAAGTACTGAGTAAAAACAAAGGAAGTAAAACAGCGGGGATCGATAATTTAATTTTGGATCGCAGTTATGAAAGTAAAATATTAATATTAAGTAAATTAAAGAGATTCTATTCAATAGATAAAATTCAAGGTAGATCTAGGATCAAGAATAGGATCAGACGTGTTTATAATCCTAAATTTAATCCTAAAGAATTGAGACCGGCCTCCTCCTCTTTGAGCTCCTCTTTGAGAAGGAAGTTGGTCAGGGCCTCAATGAGGCCCAGACCTATGATAATACCTAGTATAATAGATAGAGCAATTCAACAATTATTTTTAATAATTATAGATCCTATTATAGAAGTTAATTCCGATTTATATAGTTTTGGTTATAGGAAAGGACGCAATCAAATAATGGCTATAGGTCATATACAGAAAAAATTGCAAACTAAATCTAGTAGAGGAGAAATAAGACAGATTCATTATCCTATTATCTGAGATGCGAATATTAGGAAATGTTTCGATTCTATAAGTCATAAGTGATTACTTCAAAATATCCCTGTACCTAAAAAGTATAAGCGTATATTTAAAAAGTGGTTAACTGGGGGTTATATAGAATTTGGAAGTGAAAAAATTTATCAAAATTATGAGGGAGTTGCACGAGTGGTGAGCAATGGAATTCTTAGTCCTCTACTGATGAATATGACCTTAAACGGAATAGAAAAATTGATTGAAGATGCCAAATTAGAATATAAAAGTAAAATTAAGAGGAGTACAATTAGAATAAGTAAATATGGAAAAAAAAAATTGGCTATTAAGATGAAAAGTATAGTTAATAACAAATTTAAAGAAGTAGAAATATCTTGTAATTTTATTAGATACGCGGATGATTTTATAATAATTTGTGGATCACCTATATTATTGGATATTATTAAGAATAAAGTAAATGAATTCTTGAATTTAAGAGGATTAGAAATACATCCTAATAAATCTAGAACGATATACTTTAAGATTAATGTACCTTTTAATTTCTTAGGTTATACTTTCGTGTATTTGATTAGAACGAATCATATAAGAAATAAATTCTTAATGAGAAACACTAGAGAATATAGATTAGGGGGTAGACCTCACTTATTTGTTTACCCATCAACTATGGAATACAAGAGTATAAAACTAAAAATTAAAGAAATATTGAGATCTAATTATAACACTACTATATTTCAATTAATCAGCATAATTAATCCTATAATTCGAAAATGAGTTAATTATTATTCATTTTCAAATAGTGGAGGAACATTAACTTCTCTTAGGAAATTTATGTTCGATCGTCTTAAAATATATCTTATAAAAAAACATAAAAGAGCATCTATAAGATGGTTAATGAGACAGTATTTCTTAATTAATTTACTACCGGAACAATATAATTTAGAACCAGAAATATTATTAAAAGTTAAGCCTGGAATATTAAAAAATAAATGGAATTTTTATGGCTTAGCTTTTAAAGATTGTAATGGAAATTTATATGATAAACCGAAAATAAATATACTTTTATGACCAAATAAAATTAAGAAATTAGTTACTGCAACTATCTTTACACCTAGTAGAGAATTGTTAGGTACTAATTGATACTTAAATAAAGAACTTTGAAATAAAGAAATGATTAAATTACAAAAATATCATTTCAGTTATAACCCTTCTCTATGAGAGACACTATACAAGAGAGATGGAAATATCTGCTATTTATGTAAGGATGAATTAATTAATGATGATAATAACATTAATAATGATGTCCATATTCATCACATTAATCCTTGAATTAATGATAAATCTTATGCCGTAGATAATTTAGCATTAGTACATCCTGATTGTCATGTAGGATGGCATTTAGAACCAGTAGGGCAGATGAAGAAAAGAAATAAAAGTAAGAATAATGAAACATTAATTTATTAAAAAAATAGAAGTAAAATTAAATTAGCCCTCCCCTCTTTGGTAGATTTGATTTCCCACTTTGTGGGAAATCAAAAATAAGTTCTAATTTAATAACAAATAAAAAAAAAAGATTTAATGGAATCGT
>Ga0335085_10004473_pt1 | contig 23160 bp, 21 predicted proteins | sample Lox_Sample_45_FD_206712 | JGI IMG/M metagenome (GOLD analysis project Ga0335085, IMG submission 206712) | Soil microbial communities from Loxahatchee National Wildlife Refuge, Florida, United States - Lox_Sample_4.5 | ecosystem: Environmental > Terrestrial > Soil > Wetlands | place: USA...
GTCATCCGAGTGGTAGTAGGAATTGATGCCGCCGAGATCGTACCCGGCGACGAATGCCCCGTTCGCCCTGACGATCACGTTGTCGAGGTAGTCGCGAACCGGCAGCAGCTCGCAAAATGCCGGCTGGTGCAGGCTCGCCTCATGCTGGCGCAGCGTTAACGGCATTGCGGTTCGTCCTCCGTCAGGTAGATGGCTTTCTGTTCGGAATCCCGCTCGATTCCGCAGTAGATCCGCGGCTTGGTGTGCCATTCCACGAAATCGAAAAGATACCGACGGGGTTTGCCGTACTTGAACGCGATGAGGAGCGGGATCGCGAGGATCGGCACGATGTATTGCAGAAACACGTTCAGCGGAATCCCGGCGATCTCCCTGTGCAGGAACCGGCCGAAGACGTTGGTGAACGCCGCGATTCCCAGAATCACGAACGCGTCCTCGAATTCCAGATAAAGGAAGGTGACGCGGGTAAGCAAGTTACGGTGCACGTGGGTAATATTCAGGCTGCTCATCGATTCCTCCAATGGCACATATTCATTGCGTTCTTCAGCGGATGCCGCCGACGCCTCTCTGCACGAAGAACTCGGCCAGCCGCAGCAGTCCGGAAAGCGTCAGCGCCATTCCCGCGGCGGCAAAATTTCTGATCCACGGACTTCCGTGATATATGCGGTGGCCAATCCCGCCGTACGCGAGGACGCCCTGCACGATCTGCAGCACTGCGTAGACGGGCATGAACACGTTGCAGGTCCAGTTCACCAATCCGCGTAGTGTGATCCAGATGGTGTCGGGATTGTTCCAGCCCGATTGCGACGCGAAGGTTTCCAGTCCGCGCAGCAGGCCGGAGACCATGAGGCACATCAGCCCCGACCAGGCAATGTACTGGTGCGGGTAGCCGCGAGCGTAGCGGACCACCGCCAGCGCGAAGAACAAGCCGGCGACCGTCGGCATGATCACGTTACCCATCCAGTTCGTCAAATTCGTGATTCCGTCGAGAAAGTTCATAGCCCCGCCGTCACATCATGGAAACGACCAACCGCCAGAGCGCCGACACTGTCAGAAATCCGGCCGCGCAGCAGACCAGGCGCATGGCCGGCTTGCCAAACGCGAAATTCAAAATGGCGCCGATGATTGCCAATCCCGCGGCGACCGGCATGATTCGGCTTGCTGTGTAGGTCCAAAGCCCGGCCAGCACATCCGCCGTCGCGAATTTGGTGCCGGAATTCCACCCCTGCATGAGAGCCTGCGTCGCCGCGATCGATAGAAGGAACATCGCGCCCAGGATCGAATAGAGCGGAGAGCGTCCTTCCGAGATCTCAACCACTCCCCGAAGAACCATCCAGGCGGCGAGCACCGGCGCGAGATAGCCGACGACGAATTGATTCACGAAATTCGTGACGTCGACCTTGAAGGTGTTGAACAGTGCGGTCCCCCCTCCGCCTGCCATGGGGACAGGAACCCCGAAGCCCGAGAACCAGCTCAGGATCTGCGGCAGAGTCAGCATCACGGCTGCCCAGAACATCCACAGGCCGAATCTGCCATTCTGGAGGGCTGACCCTTGCTGTCGAAGGGCCAGGCCTGCCAGCACCAAGGCGACGAGCGCGGCGACCGGCGCCAATCCAAGCAGCAATCCGATGGCGTCATTTATGATTTGCATGGGCAATCTCCGAAGTGCCGGGCGAATGGTGACACTGCGTCCCCACCGCCCGGCTATCGTGAAGGGCATCCTATGGAACTCCGCCCCCTCCTTGGGCGATCCAGAACTCCAGCAACCGCGTCAAGCCGGAGACTGCCAGGAGCCCCACTGCCGTTCCCATCCAGCGGAGATAACCGCGACCGCTAGCGTACGAAACGATTCCGCCGACTACGGCAACGCCAGCACCGACGGGTGCGATGACGTTGCCGATCCAGTTCACGAAGTTCAGGAACGCGCCCTCCGGCTGCGCCCCCGTTTGGCCCTGCACCGCCACGTTTACCTGTGGTGCCGCGCCAAGGTTTTGAGCGATGGCCACGCACTGGCACACCACCAGAAGGCAGAGCGCCAGGGCCATGGCCGCGATACGTACATGCTTCATTTGCCGTTAGACCTCCATCGGGAATTCGCCCCTCGCTGAGTGCTTCAGAGATCGGTGGCCGCCGAATCGAATCGCTTGGGGCTTGAAAGCATGCTATGGCGGCACCTGCAGGACGCAAAAAAACGATTGGGACGACGCTTGCAATCGCGATTTGGGTTCCCAGTTGAAATTAGGCCGATCGTAACCGAGGTCCGAGGGAGGACGAAGTCAATGCGTGGATGCCGGGGCGTTACCAGGAATCACTACAGGTGCGATTTGGCAAACCAGAGCTATGAGCCTAGTACACAAGGGACCTAATTCGGCTAGAAAGAACAGCCCTGCTGCTGGCCCGCCGATGGTGGACTGTCCGTAGGCGACGCGATGAAATGCTCAGAAAAAGGCGCTAGAATCGGACCGATGCGGCAAGAGGAAGTGCCTTTGTATCACCGCCTTGCGGTGGCACAAATTTCGTTTAACCCTGCCTACGTGGATACGGCTGGAATGTCGGATGTCCACGAACCCGTTCCGGGCGATCAGTTCCATGGCCTGTACAGGGTCGCCGACATCCCGGAAGTCGCAGCGGTGCGGTCGAGCATCGCCCAAAGATACCTCCGCCATATTTCAGAGAAGGTTCGGTCCCTTGCCGAGTTTGCGTCGACGCAGGGCGTTGAACTGTTGGTGTTCCCGGAATACTCGATTCCGGCAGAGGCGCTGGACCTTTGCAATGAATTGGCCTCGCGCCTGCATCTCACGATTGTGGCAGGCAGCCACACGGTGACCCAGACAGCGATCGAAAGATATCGTCGGCTTCGGATCGAAATCGGGAGCGGGGGTAGAATCCTCGGGCGCGCAGCATGTCCTGTCTTCACGGGCGATGGAAGGTCCGTGCTATTCGAGAAGACTACCAGGTCCAAATGGGAATCAGATATGGTTCCTGGTATTCAGATATCTCCGGTAACAGTGAAGCTCACGAGCGGGACGATCAGACTTCAAGTTCTCATCTGTATCGATGCTCTCCAGGACCCCTCTCCCGGCGGCCGACGGCAGTTCCGCGACAGCACGCCGACCTTATTGGTGGTTCCTGCTCTGAGCCCGGACGCTAACCTGTTTAAGCACAAGGGTGCCCTTGTGCTGGCCTCTGGCAGGTGTGTTGTCTTGGCCAACGCCGGTGAGTACGGGGGCACGAGGATATTCGCACGCGCGGAACGTTGTAGACGTTGGTTCGCGACAACTGATGGTACGGAACCATTGCCGAAGGCTTCTGAAGCTCTGGTCGTCGCGGATATCGATCTCGCACACCAATACGAGGTGAGACAGTATACGGGAGAGTCGTTCCCCGTCCGCGACATCCAAATCTATCCCCTCCTTTACCCTAGCCATTCCGACATTTGTAAACAATACTGGGGTTTTCAGAAGCTTGTTCACGCCGACAGCCCACCGTCCTTGCAGGACCTGCGATCAAGCGCGGCGGCTTTTGCACGCGCCGATCCACGCGAGTTTCCATTTCTCCTGCGAGACAAGCTCAAACACTTTTTGGAACATGTCGATGGCGCAGGACTTGCCGATATAGTTGCTTGGAAGACTTGGGTCCCCGCAGCAGTCGTCGCAGCAACTGAAACCACAGCTGCCGTTCGTGTACAGTCGTGTACTTCGGCGATGGATGTCGTCAGCCAGCGTGCGGTTATCGACCGGTACCCGACCAGAGTATCGCAGCTGACTGATACCTATACTTTTCTCGTCAAAAATTACGCCACTCTTACGGCTGAGTTGCCACCGTCCGGAGGAGTCAACACAACCGTCGAGAGTGCCGTGTCAAGCGACCGCTCTACAGTCTTCGAGCCGCCGTTCTTTAATCGCGAGTCGCAACTCGACGCGATCCGGAAGTCCATTGAGGCCCGAGACCGGCCGTGCCATATTATTGCTGGAATGCGCGGAATAGGCAAAAGCAGCCTAGCGAAAGAAGTGTTTAAGAAAATCATTCTGCCGACGTGGAAACGAGTGTGGATTCAGGTAACTGAAGGAATGTCATTGCCGCGATTGCTAGCGGAAATTGCGTATCGCCTCGAATTAAATGTGCCAGATGATCTTCCAAGCGAGGAGGTGAGCCAGGCTGACGTTACTCAGAACCTTCTACTTTATGTCTCTCAAACGCCTCGCTTGGCCCTCGGGCTGGTGGATATTCAGCATCTATTGGGCCCGGATAGAGAATTTACCGATCCGGCGACTCGCGTCTTCCTGGAGCGCTTGGTTCGAGCTGCATGCGACAAGAACAACAAGGTTATTTTTACTTCTACACAAGCGCCACAATGGGCTGCAGATGTTATTAAGTTAGTTGAGATTACTTATCTTGGGGGGATGGATGACAAGAGTGCTGAGAGGCTCTTTTCCTTTTGGCTCAGATTCGAGAGTGAAGATCTCACTGCACATACTCTCACCTATCCCGAAAAAGCACTAGGGCTCATTCGCGGCCATCCCTTAGCGCTGAAGTTGGCCGCCAAGATGTGGGCTGAACATCCCCAGTCCGAGGCGACTGCCGACATGGCGCTCTTCAAGAAAATACGCGAGACCATGGTTGCCTATGTACTTGATCAGGTTCATCTCGCACCTCATGAGGAGGAGTTCCTTCGCTTCGCGTCGGTTTTCCGGGTTCCCGTTAAGCGTGAGGCCTTTTTGCGCTGGAAAGGAGACCAAGGTGTGGCTCTACTGGAGTCGCTGCTGGGCCAATCATTGCTTGAAGTAGACAGCGAGACTTACCTTCTTCACCCGCTCGTCAGGGATCACTATTACATGGTCGCCGAGATTGGGGCGCTTCGCCCCTTGCATGCGACAGCAGGCCAGTACTTTCTTGACCAGTTTAAAGAGGCACGTCTGGCACGTCTCTCGGTTGACCCTGAGATTGTGAGTGAGGCTGTTCACCACCTCCTATGTGCAGGAGAGAGAGAAAAGGTCAGAGAACTGGGCCAATACCGGCACGAGCTCCGGCCCGTCGCTCGAATGCACTACTATAAGCGGTCTTATGATCTTGCACTCAAGGAATACAGACTGTTGATCGACCTGGATCCAGACGATTCCGACGCTCACTTTCACCTCGCGCTTATATACGCCAACGACGACCGATGGGGGGATGCGGAAGCACATTTCGGCCGCGCGTCACGCCTAAAGCCGAATGCACATTGGATCCTCCAGGGTTATGCGCATGTCCTCCTGCGCAAACGGCGGGAACTTCCGCGAGTGGAGTTAATGCTGAAGCAGGCGGAGAACTTGAACCAGTTCGATTCGTACACCCTGTTGGACTTGGGTGTTCTGTGTTCCCGGACCGGACGCGACCCAGAGGCAGAAATATATTTCCAGCGAGCCATAGACGCCGATTCGGAGAATACACGGGCGCTTTACGCATACGCGAGATTCCTAAGAGACGTGGGTAGGTTGGAGGAAGCATTGCCTATGGCTGTAGCCGCCCTTGAATCGAGGCCGACCGACGCCAGGAACAAAGCGCTAGTCAGAGAATTGAGGCAAAGGGCTCGACAGGCCCAGTCGACCATTACGGGGGATCCAGACCCCCAAGGTGAAACCTCCGGTGCCTCATAAACTGGGGTCCGAACACGATGATCTGGGTAATTGAACTTAAATTGGGAACGCAAATTAGCTCGTCCAGATGGGCTCGGCGCGGCCCGACTGCGGTAGAGTAAAGTTCTCCGCTGGTTTCTATGCTCGACGTCAATTCGATTGAGATCTTTCTGCACCACGCGTACGCTTCTTATTTTGCGGAGCCCCGCGGGACGTGGATCTTCCGAGGGCACTCAGACCTCAGATACGATCTCATCCCGTCGGTGGGCCGACATTCGCACACACTAAAGACGCGACAAAGATACGAACGTAGCCTCTTTGATGTTTTCCGCAGGGAAGCGCAGGGATTCCTCGCGGCGCTCCCGGCGACCGAATGGGAATGGCTGTCGCTAGCCCAGCATCATGGGCTCCCGACTCGACTGCTCGACTGGACGCACAACCCCCTGGTGGCCCTGTATTTCGCGGTGGAAGCGCAACCCGAGACTGACGGCCGAGTCTTCGCTCTCCGCTGCCTGGCGAAAACCCCGGAAGCCGTCCGGGCCGCATCGCCATTCAGTATTACATCGCCCGTAAAGTATTATCCAAATATCGTGACCCCACGAATCCGGGCGCAGGAGGGTGTTTTTGTGGTTTCGGCAGAACTGGAACGCCCATTGGACACCACTTTCGACGGTGATTGGAGAATCGAATCGCTGCGGATCCCGGCGGACCGCAAGCCGCACCTTCGGTACGAACTCTTCAGGCTTGGCATACACGGCTCCTCCTTGTTTCCAGATGTCGATGGGCTCGCAGCCCGAATACGGTGGCAGCACTCAATCACGTCCCCCTTTATCGAGCATGATGAAGCGATGGCTGCAGCCGGGGACTCATTAGGGTCAGATGCTGAACCAGAAAAGCAAAACCTGATTACGGGCATGCTGAAGCTACTGCCGGATACGAGCCAAGCCTAGAGAGGATCCTCCGAAAGGTTCTGGGGGTGCGCAATCAGAACGAAGTCTGTTTTCTCGCTAGCGCCTGCTCGAAGTCTTCCCAGATGAGCGGAGGCAGGGATTGATCAGTGTTCTTCATGCGATTCATCGCCATGCGCTTCGCCGTGCCCACAACCGCGTCCAAGTCCGCCGGAGCGATAAGCCGCAAGCGACTGATGAGATCACTTTCCGCAAGGTCCGGGTCGAGCGGGATCGGACCAAGACATTTATCGAGCAGCCGCTGGTATCCTTCATCATCCGGCATCCCAATCTCAAGCTTGTCGCTGAATCGCCCGCCACGCAGTACCCGTGAATCGATGCCATCAGGGCGGTTCGTGGTGCCGATCAGAAACACCTGGTTCGCCGTCTCCAATTGGCTCATGAGCGTCAACGCCTGGTCGACGAACTGAACTTGGTGCTGCCCCATGTAGTAGCCGTTGTCGCTCCGCGGCAATAGCCCATCAATTTCGTCGATCAGAATGATCGAGGGGCTGTGCTCGCGAGCCCGCGCGAAAACCTGAGCGAGTCTCTCAGGCGTCGGAACGTCAGCCGGCGTAATGGCGTAGAAACTGCGCCGCGTCTGCGTGGCAATCAGGTGCGCGACCGAGGTTTTGCCCGTCCCACTGGGACCCACCAGAAGCAATCCAGTGGGGACCGGCACCTTGAGCCTTTCCGCCTCGCGAGCATCCATCAGCCGGATGAGATTTCGGAGGTCCTGTTCTACTGCCGGCGAAAGCACGAGATCGCCCCATTCGACTGGCCGGATCAGGGGCCGATCTTGCCCGCCGCTTTCTCCCAACGCTTGTTCCAGATCGCGTTCCGCAATCGCGCGGTTTTCAGCAGCAGCGAGCGCAGCCGCCTTGTTTGCCAGACCGGCCAATCTTGCGGCACTCCATCCGGGCGTGCGGCTGGCAAATCGATCGAGGGGGAATGGTGCCCAAGGCCGCCGAGCCAACTGCGCCGTCAGGATCTTCACCCTGGCAGCCTCATCGGGCAAATCTACTCGGATTTTTTCATCGAAACGCAGATCTCGAATCAGGGCATCATCCAGGCCCTGGTAGAAATTTGTGGCGGCCATGATGACAAAGCCCTGCGCCCTTCGATATTGATCGATGCACTGCATCAGTTCCGTTACCACGGCGTTATAGGACTTTCCGGCCCCGCCCGGATCGCCCGTCTTCGACAATTCCTGTCGCTGAGCGCCAATGGCGTCAATCTCGTCCAGGAAAAACAGCACCGGCCGGTGGGCATAGGCCTGAGCAAACGCCGACCGGATGTTGGCCTCACTGCTCCCAATCCAGCGCTCCATCATTGCGGTCGGCCGAACGTACCAGTAGTTCATCCGAAATTCGCCGGCAACTGCTTCCGCAAGGAAAGTCTTGCCGGTTCCGCGCGGGCCGTACAGAAGAATGCCATTCTGTTCGATTCCATGTTGCTTGTACCGCTCGGGGTGCAGGCGATTGTTCACGACGGCGGCGATTCGGCGCTTCTCCTGCTCCATGCCGCCGACGTCGGCGAAAGTTCTGGCAGGGACATTGGTCCCCTTGGGTTGAGCGCTAGCCTTGCGGTTCGATCCTGCCGCGGCCTGCGCCGGCCGCATGTTCGGGCGATGCCGAATCACGAAGATCAGACCGGCAATGGCAGCAAGGGCGAAGATCAGTCCATAGGCGGATTCGAGCGGCGGCGCGGTGTCGCGGGAAAGCATTGTTCCGCTAACCACGTCCTCATGGAACAGGAACTCGTTGATCGAATTGAACCAATGAAGAACTGGGATGAGCGCGAGGAAGTACAGCAATCCGCGATAGGTTCCACGGATGTTGGAGTGCCAGGTCAGCAGGACGGCTCCAACCCCGACAGTGAACCATGAAAGCCACGGACTGATCTGGAAAGCAAACACTCCCAGCACGAGAAGGGCGAGGCCGATGGTGAGGTGCTCGCGGAAGAGTCGCCGGACAGAATGCTCCACCCGAGACGCAAAGGAATCAGCAATCCGAGAAGTGGATCTCGGCTGCACGGGCCCCTCCCTTGCGCCCAATGTACCGCAGATCGGGCGCGAATTGGGAGGATGGCTGGTCGTGCGGCGCACGGTCTGAGATCACTGCTGTTGAGGCGGCCCGGTCCTTGCGGCCGTCCGCGTAGCGGCAACCTGCTGATACATCCGATTGAGCTCCGCTTTCAGTTCGATCAGCTCCTGAAGCTCCTCGGCGGATGGAAGAGCCGCGGTCCCACCGGCTGCAATTTGCGTTGTCCCGCGCGTTCCGGCCGGCGCCGTTCTGGCGGGCGAAGTCTGCCCGCTGCCTTCCAGCAGAACGATGAAGAATCGTGTGTTTCCCGGCACGGAGACCACTATGTTCTGGTTGCTGGCCAGTCCTTCGATCTCCTGCTCGCCGGCGAGGCCTGCGTTCGACGCAAGTCGTTCCCGCAACAGGACGCTGTTATCCAGTTGACCGCCCACACCGAAACCACCGGGGCCGCCGACCAGGTAGGCTGCCATGGTGCCGACGCCGGATAGGGAACGGACAAGCACTTGCTTCACCGCGTTTACACCGGAGGTCGATCCCTTGAGCGGGCCATACGTCAGGCTCATCGAAACGCCGTCGATCTTCTCCGTGGTGCCGTCCGGCAACTGCAGCGTGTGGAAATGGATTCCGATGTTGCCGTTGCGATTGGCTTGTGAGAGGTCGCCGAAGGCCTTCGCGCCGGCGGGAACGATGATCTCGCCGTCCCTCTCGTAGTTGTATTCGATGGCTGCGACCACCGGAGCCTTCACGGCCGTGCTCACGGCCGATTGCAATCGGGCCATCAAGCGACTGCCATTCGGGAGCAGGTCGTTAATCCTTCGCTCCAGAAGCGCCGGCTCGGTCGTCATTGATGCGGGTCGCACTGTACCTGTTGCCGTCGCGGCGTTGGCCACGAAGACCAGAGACGATTTCTTCAGCGGGTCCGCGTCATTGCGGACGGGTACTGCGGGCGCCGGGGCAGGAGCCGCCACTGGCGGCGGAGTCGGAACGGGGTTGCCGGCCATTGCCTGACGGTACGCCTGGAGGGCTGGGTCCATCGGAGGAACGCTGGCCAGCGTGTCGGTGCCCTTTGGCTGGGGATGCATTCGGACTCGCTGGGTGGCCTTCACATCGTCCGCGCTGAGTTGATCGCTGTTTGCATCCTGTCCGCTCATGTCGGCGTTCAGCAAGGGCGTAACTGAACCACGGGTGTCAGTTGAAGACGTCGCTGGAAGATTCGGCCGGCCAAGGTTTGGCCTGTTTCCGTTGCCAGCGCGGTCCTTCACCGCGCTCGAACTGGAAAACATCGCCAGGAAGACGAAAATCATCACGACCACGGCTCCGGCGAGGATCAGAAGACCTTTGCTCCGGTCGGCGCTTTTCGCGGTCCGGCTCTCGTGCTTTTCGGGTTGCGGACGTTTCTGCCCATCGCGAGCTCTCTCGTACGCCTCGCGAACCGAGCTGAAAATGCTCTTGGGCGGTTCGAGCTTGCTGGCATTCGACTGCTCGGGCTCCCGCTCGCCCGTTTCCTGCACGTCGTCCAATTCGCTAGCGGCGGTTCGCTCTTCCGTTTTGCTCAATTTCGGTGTCATTTCATTCACCTCCCTTTTCTCGAGATACGCTGATGCCGAACCCGATCGGCGCCAGGGCGGGCCGGTCGACTGCGCCGGAGTCCGCCATCTGGAGCAGCAGTGTTTCGTTGGATTGCTTGAAGCTCGGCCGCTCGAAAATCAACACGCCGTCGGCGCGCTCTCCTGGACCGATACGCCGTCGGCTCATGCGGAAGTCCTCGACCGGCAACTGTTCGGAGTTCGACCACTCCAAATGATGAAAGATGGCCCCCTTTTTGACCCTCCCACCCAATTGCACTTGCGGCGGCATCAATTCGACGGCATGGCTCTGGACGTTCAAAACGGAGAACAGTACGACCACGGTTCTGCCTTGATCCATTACCTCGCTCACGCCCGCCTGCAAGATCTGTTTTCCAGGGGAAGCGACTCCGGGCTTCTCGCCGTACAGTGTCGGGAGCGGCGCCGCTTCCTGTCGCTTCAGCAAGCCCGCCAAATCGAGCGCTGGATCTGGCTTCAGAGCAGTTGTCGCGCTTTCCCCGAGGCTGACCGCCACGGATCGAACAGGCGGCTGGTCGGCACCGCCGGCATTCGCTTCGTTCGACGCGAGCGGAAGGGGAGCCGGCGGCTTCTCGGGAACGCCGGCATTGAGCGTGACGGTTTGCGCTATTGAGACGGATGGCGCGCTCGGCTCGACGATGAATCGCCCCGCGGGACGGTAACTCATCTCGAAATCGACATCCGGACGTGCGTTCGCCGCGTCTCCACGGCTGATGAGCAGCAGGTTGGCCTGATAGCCGTGTGCAGTGGAAACCAGCAGATTCGTTTGCGCAGCCTTCTCGGTAATGGGCTTCACGAAAACTATTTTCGGTTCGCGTTCGGAGTGTTCCGCCGTGAATGAGACCGGGTCGCCGAGCACAACGGAGTTGATTGCGTCCGGCATTCGAATGGCGGTTGCGAAACGAGGCGCCAGATAGACGATTGTGACCTGGCCTTCCCGTACCGCTCGACCAGCAATTTGGGGCCGCACCTCTGGGATTTGCGCGCCGGCAAAGGAGCACGCCCAGACGATGCTGATCGCAGCTTTCATTGCGTTCATTGATGTTCTCCTGTTGTTGAGTTGATACTGGCGGCTCGTGCCGCCTGCCGTTTAGCAAATAACCGTTGCACTTCGCGCACGTATCGGCAGATGTCAACGTCCGCGCATCTAAGCCCTTGTTTCTTGATTCGCTGCTCGCCGGCGTAATACGCGGCTGCAACGAGCCGGAGGTCCCCGCGGAACTGGCCGCTCAGGTACGAGAGGTATGCGACACCTCCCCGAATGTTTTCCTCGACTCGGAAGCGGTTAGTCACCCCGAAGGTGAAACCGGTTGGCGGCATGAGCTGCATGATCCCAGCCGCGCCCTTTGAGGAAACGACATAAGGCCGCCAGGCGGATTCAACATCAATTACCGCCTGAACGAACTCCAGAGGGACACCGTACGCTCGCGAGTAGTAGTCGGCCCAGCACATCTCGATCCTCAGCAGCGCGGTGGATCCCACCGACGGGCACAGCGGCTGGGCGGCACACCGGGTGCAGCAGAATGTCGAAATGAGGAGCGCGAGCTTCACTTGGCGGCCTCCACCAGATCGAAGGAGTCGAGTTTTGATGCGTGTGATTTCGCATTCAGGACAAGAGAGGCGAACCCATCCTGGAGGGTGAGGCGTTTCCGGTCCTCTTTGGTCTTTGCCAAGAACGGCAGCAGGAAGTCTCGCATCCCGGCGTCGAGTTGCTGGATGCCCATGAGGTGAAGCGCCTGTTCCAACTCCAGGATTTCCGCGATGGAGGGCGGCTTCTCCATCCGGTAAGCGCGCAGCGCGTACGACAGACCCGCGATCTGCCGCTGGAGAGCGGCATTCCCGGTTCGGCTGCGAAGCCGGAGGATCTCCGCCTCGCGCTGAACGGTCGGGAACTCAGCTCGAAAATAGACGCACCGTCGCCGCAGAGGATCACCGATCCGGCGCACCTCGTTCGACGTCAGAATGACGAACGGGATTGTCTTGTGTGCCACCGTGCCAAGTCGGGGGATCGATAGCTGCCAGTCCGAGAGCACCTCCAGGAGCATCGATTCGAACGCCTCGTCAACTTTGTCGACTTCGTCGATCAGTAGGACGCAGGGATTCGGCCCATGTTGAAGCGCCCGCATCAGCGGCCCTTGAATAAAGAAGTCCAGCGTATGGAGCCGGCCCCTGATGGCCTCCCAGTCTGTTCCGAGTTGGCTCGCCTGAGTTTCCAGAAACAACCTTTGGAGGGAGGTGTCGAACTTGCCGATAGCCTTTTCTTCGTCGATGCCCGGATAGCACTGGAGGCGCTCCAAAGACGTTTCCATCGCGAACGCAAGAGCTTTCGCGAGTTCAGTCTTTCCGCATCCAGGCGGCCCTTCAATCAGAACCGGCTTCTGCAGTTCCCCCGCAACGTGGACCTGAGAGATCGTGACCTCATCGACGATGTACTTGGCCTGCTGGAATTTGGCGCGAAGCTCTACAACTGACTGGAACACTCGGTTTCCCTCAAGCCAGAATTCTACGGGCGAATGCAGTTTCCGACGAAAAGTCCAACAGGAGTACGAGGCCTGTCGCCTCCACTGCTCGACAGGCAATCTTTCTCGGATTTCTAGGCGCAGAGCCTTCATATCGATGACGTACGTGCCGCATCCTAACCAGGCGTCAAGAGTTTTTGGCGGTGCCAGACAATCGCCTTAGCATCTAATTAATGTCGGTTCTGCGGAGGCGATGCACATCGCCGAATGCGGCGTGAAGAAATGCCGCTGTTCAACTTGCGTTTGGGATACCGATGAGTAACGAGACTATGCGACAAATCTCTGGCGAAATCGAAGTGCAGATGACAGCCGTACCGTGCGCCATCGAATTCGAAATGGCTTACCAGATCCGTATCGCTATTGAGCGCATCAGATTCGCAATCAAGCACGCGGACGAGTTCGGCAAGCCATCCGATCAAATGCGGGACGCCAGCCTACAGTTGCTGGACGCCCTGGGACGACTAGAGTCTGTCGATCGGCGTTTCCAATCTCGCTCACAGACGCCTAATCGCAATGGGAACGGACACCGAATTTGAAGTAACCGAATCTGGATCGGAAGTTTTTGGTGAGAGCGATCTCTTGCCTTAGGATAGCTGCAGCCTGTGCCCAGGGGGGCGCCGACGCGTTCAGGCAGTGTTTCCGGCAGATCCAAATCGGAGTGGGAAATGGTTGAGGACGGTCTGATTAATTGTAAAGACGCGGCGGAGTTTCTCGGCATCAGCCCACGCACGCTGGAGCGATACGTTGCCGAAGCCCAGATCCCACACATCCGGCTCCCGCGGCGCGGCGAACGGGGGCCAATTCGATTCTCGCGAATGCAGCTGAAGAAATGGCTTGAGCAGCACACGGTAAAGCCATCTCAGCCTTCCAGGTTTAAGGGAAACAGCGATGGCGAAGAAATATGTAAAGACGAAGTACCGCGGCGTCTTTCTGCGTAACGAGATTGCCTACATCCGATATGCGGTGCCGGGTAAGAAGAGAGGTTCAGTCGTCTGGGAGAGCACCGGCCAAAGGAATATCCAACTTGCCGCGGAGAGGCTCCGTCAGCGCAAGACCGAGATAGCCGAGGGACGCTACTTCCCGAACCGCCGATTCGAAAAAGCCCCATTCAAAGAGCTCGCTGGGTATTGGTGGGAGAACCGCGGCAAGCATACCGCCAGCAAGTTCGAATACAGATACCCCAGGATTCTCGAGCACTTCACGGAGTTCATGGCCAGAGATATCACGCCGGAGGCGATCGAGACCTTCTTGAATAGCCTCCACCAGACCGAGTGGGTCCCAATCGAGGGATCCGCCAAGTACGACAAGAAAGCCAAGCGTACGAAAGTCGCAAAGAAGCAGGTCGAAACGGACGCGCCGCTTTCGGCGTCCAGCAAGAATCAGTACCGGACGATCTTGTCCAGCATCTTCTCGTTCAACATTCGAAGGGGACGGTACGACGCCAATCCCGTCAAAGCGGTCCGTCAGCAGAAAGAACCCCCTGGCCGGGATTCGCTGATGACGCCGGACGAATTCCGGCAATTCCGTTCGAAGTGCCAGGAACTCGGCGACCATGAACTGGATTGTTTTGCGGTGTTGGCAACCACGACCGCGCTGCGAAAGGGATCCTTGTTACCGCGGAAGTGGACCGACGTGTTCAACCTCGAAGGCGACCTTCCGTATATCATGGTGCCGGTCACGAAGAACGGCGAGCCCAAACCCGCGGTGCTGTCAGATGAAGCAGTCGAAGCACTAAAGCGGCTTCCGAGCTACGGCACGTCGGAATATCTATTCCCGGCCAAACCCAACCCCAGATTCAAAGGCGACTTCAAACGACCCTATGCATGGGACTTGGGCAAACGCTTTCGCCGAATCTGCCGCCTGATCGGCGTCCGAAGTGGGTCGATCGGGGAGGTGGGACCTCGTATTCATGATTGGCGCCACTTTTCGGCGTCCATCCTCCTGGGCAAGGGGGTGCCGGACAACGTGATTGCCAAGCACACCGGCCACAAAAGTAAGGCGTTGGACCGCTACAAGCATCTCTTCCCGCAACTTCGCGAGGAGACGGTCCAGTTGATCGACAGCGAAGTCAAAATCCCCAAGAAAAAAGACTGATCGCGTACTGTAGCAGCTACTGTAGCACCCCGAAAATGTGCCAACCAGCTCTCCGCAAGTCTCCTGAATCCAAAAACATACAGCCCGAAAGGAGTTGAGACTTTCGGCCTGTCACGTCGGAGGTCGCGGGTTCGAGCCCCGTCGTCCCCGCCATGTAATCAACCAGTTTCAGAAATCCCCCCTGAAAACACAAGACTTTCGCGGGACCCGAGTCGGCCCCTTAGAACTCTTACGTGCGCGTTTAGAACGCTGACCTGGGCGTTTTGGACCCCGTTGGACCCCGCGTCAGTCGCAGACTTCGATGCGTCGCCTCGCCGATGATCTCGTGTCCGGTGTGTTGTTTATACGTGACGATTCAGGAGTCGGCTCGCGCGGAATCACGGCTTCGATAGCGATTTGGACCCCAGCCGGACCCCATAGAACGCCGACGTGCGGCGTGTGGTCCCGTGTTGGACTCTGTGTGGTCTTCGCCTTTCACTAGATGTTTTTCCTGTGCTGGCACTTCACCATACGATGTCGAGAAACATCACTGTTCGACGTGATAAAGAGTCAGGACGCCGCCACCTCCCTCCAGTACGTCTTCTCCGTTCGGGGAAATGGCGACTGGAAACGGGATCGAACCCCAGTTCGTTTTTTGCGTGTTGGGGTGCAAGGAACCGAGTTCCATGCGGGCGGCGAAATCCCAGATCACATGCCGCTTTATCGACCCAGTTGTCCAGACCCAATCGATGAAATCGAACTTACGGCTATAGTCCGTTACGATCGCCCTCTTCGCGTTCCGTGCTGCCTGAATCTGCGGTGCCGTCCATTCGCGTGTATTCCCTAGCGGCTCCCCGCTTCTCGCGTCGAGGCACTTGATGGTCTGATGCCACCGTGGTCCATAAATACCGCAGACCATGTTGCCGCGATCCAGAAACCGGGCCTTCTCCAACAAAGGGAGGCGCCGTAAGACATCGCCACTTCGCGCAGCCGAGACTGAAAGATCCCAACTAACACGGGCCGGTCCCTGATAGTGTTGCCACCAAAGGAGCAGAGTGTCGGTGTCGGGAGAAACGTCAAGGATGTTCCAGAGGTCCTGACCAAGATCCACCTCCGCGACGACACTGCAGCCCAAGTCGAACGTAATCAGGCGACGGGGACGTGCGAGCTGCTCGGCAACCACCCGCGGGGGGTCTGAGACGAGGTGGGCGAAGGCAAGATCGGGTATAGAACAACTCCGGCCGTCTGAGAGGTTGACCAACCTATGTCCGACGAGCAGGTAATTTCCAGACGACGACCACATCAATGCCGTCGAGAACGACGTCTTCTCACCTTGCACATTCGCAGCGAAACGGACCGGCGGCGACTGCGGTGCCCTCACATTAAAGATCAGTACCGATTCCGCGCCACTTGGGCCTACTGTAGCGGCAAGACGGCGTCCGTCGGGGGAGAAAGCGACCGAGAACACCTCAGCCGGAGCCGTTGCCACGGATCGACTGCTCGTAGTGACATCCGGGATGCTGACGCTCCACACTTTGCGCAGTCCACCTGCCGCAGCGTCCCTATTCACGAGCATGATGCCGACCATGAGGAGGACGGCTAAATCACCTCTCAAAATGCGCTCCAATCACGTTCAATATCCTAACGCGCGGCGCTTCCATGAGAAGCGTTCCAGGTCGACGCGGTCATCGAAGATTGACTGCTCACCCGGACATACAGTCGCCATGTCGGAGTCTGGGCGCGCGCGAGCCGTCCCGGCACACACATCCAGCCCGTTACGCCGGGCGCACCCGTACGCGCCCGGCAGGCCAGTTTTCATTTGCTCTATATAGAGAGTGGTTCTGCCTTGTCGCGTCACCATACTATGGTGAAGGGACAGCACTGCGTTTGCGATTTAGCCTCCCAAGCCTACCCACTCTCCCAAACTACTGACGACCCGATTGTTATATTGCCAGAGCAGTGGGGTCCGAACTCCCGTGACAGGATCGTCGCGCCGTTGCCGTTTGGACCCCGGGGTCCAGGAGAGAAGACGGTAAAATCGCCGTAAGTGGTAGCAACTACGAAGAAAGCTCGGGACGGCTCACTTAACTGTCACGTCGGAGGTCGCGGGTTCGAGCCCCGTCGTCCCCGCCATCAAAACAAGCAGTTTTCAGGGATCCCCCTTGAAAACACAAGACTATCCGCGATAGCGATTTCCACCGCGTAGAACTCTTACGTGCGGGGTTAGAACGCTGACGTGGCCGGTTTGGACCCCGTTGGACCCCGTGTCGGTCGCAGTTCTCGATGCGACATGACGTATAGCTACCTTACCGGCGCGTGCGCAGGAAAAGCGTCGTCACAGGTTGCAGCGTTCGCACCGCGCGTCCTCCTCCGCACGCGGACTGATCACTGTACGACGTTCATTCGTCCCGGCTGCAGTAGAGAGAGCGCGATGTGGACGCGCGGGGGTTATTGATTGGGTGGGACTGTATTCGTGAACCGGATGGAGCGGAGTATCGCCAGGATGGGAAATCGGTTATTGTGTGGCCGCATGGCAGTTCTGTTTCCGAAGGTGTCACGATCCGTGCAGCTGAGAATATTGCACCGTATCGGCTTCGCCAGCATCACCGTCCATGAGCAGGCAGCCCGACCGCAAGTCACACAATTCAGAGCGCGATGCCCGTCGACAGTCAGATAGCTGAAAGATTTACAACCGGCGCGCTCGTGTGCGAGGTCATCTTCCGTTGGATTGGAGTGCGAACCGAATTGCGGGTCTTTGAACGGGTCGATTATGAAACGGAGGACGATCGCATCAGGCTCCAGTTCGGTCTTGCCGACCAGTTCAATCACGGCTCGTGCACCTATTCCAGCCTTCACGTAATCGGGTGCCTCTCGGGTCCAGAGCTCACGTGGATAACGAAAGGTCAGTCCAACGCTCCGGTTCTCATAGACGGCCCAAACGGGTTCTGCGGCGCTCGTTGACGGCGGCAAGAATGAAGAAGAGATGGCAGCGGCGAGTAACAGTTTCCGGCGCATACGTATTTGTCCCATTGGTAACATGGCGGTGGTTCCGGTGCAAACGCAGCTACCGAAAGTATTTGGCTATTGTTCCTCACTTCGGTCCGTAAGAGTCAGCCTCCGAGACGATGTGTTCCAGTTCGCCTTCCCTTCGGAAAAGCGTTCGCCTTCGCCGGAATCCGCACTCATCCTGCCGACGTGTCGCGGTACGGACGTGGCATTGACGGTTTCGCGACTTCGCCCCGCCATCCGAGTCCTCTTTGTCTCCGGCACTCCCGTGGACGGCTGGAGAGAAAGCGACGTTCGGAAAATGGCGCAATTGCCGAACGGCTCCTTCGCCTTTCTTGGGAAGCCGTTTCAGCCGAAGAAACTGGTGAACGAATTGGATCGACTCCTGAACACGCAATGGGAGTCAGAGCACGCTTGATTTCCGACGGTTAGGCGAAGTCGATGGGTGGCTTATGACCCAGGCGGCCGAGAATCTCGGGCTCTTCGTTCTGACGATCCTCGGGGATGACCAGTTCCGCGATCGTCCTGCCAATCGCCTCTTGGGGCGTGTACCCGAAAAGGCGTTCCGCACTCTTGTTCCAACTGGTGACTACTCCGTTCAGGTCCTTGCTGATGATGGCGTCATCTGACGAATCCACGATCGCCGTCAACAAGAGCACCGTCTCTTGTTTCTCATGTAGCGCAGTCACATCACGAGTGAAGCAACGCGTGTGAACGAATTCCCCCTCCTCGAAGAGCGCGCTCGACGTGATGACCACGTGGCGTATCGATCCATCCCGGTGTCGTAGCCGGGCCGGATAATCACGGATCGACTCGCCCCGGCTGAGACGGCTGAGGATATCGTTGCTCACCGGTTCGTCAGCATGGAATTCCGCGATGTTCCGGCCGATGTACGCGTCCCGCGTATAGCCAAGGAGATCCAGTTCCGCCTGATTCGCCCAGAGGATAGTGCCATCAGCCCCCACCCAATGGAGAGCAATCGCGGCCGTCTCGATGAAGTCCCGAGCGTTAGCATCACTTCGGCGTAAGGCCTGAACTTCCTGCCAGAGCGCGTCACGATCGCCGGTTTGTTCAGACGAGGCCCGGTCGTCTATTCGATTCGGGAATGCCAAACGTCCTCTCTGCGATTCAGGGCTCCACCCAGTATTCAATATTATTATCTGCCTCCGGTGGATTCATCCGTCCACGGTTTGGCATCGGGTAATGTTCTCCGGCGCACAGCGGGGACACTGCCGGGCAGACATGTCCGGCGAAGCAGTCATGCCGGGCGCAACTTGCGCGTCCCCTGCGCGCAGGTCGCCGGAATTTTCCTTGCTCCTATAGGGAGTTTCAAAAAGCTCCTCACTTCGCTTTTGAAAGCGACGTGTAGCAACGACGCGTTGAAAATATACTTCCATGGTGTCCATACTCCCAACGCGATGATTCTACAACCGGATATCCTGGCAGAGACACGGGGCCATCCTGCCGTAGAATCGTTGCGATTTGTGGCCGAATTGGACCCGTGAAATACCGTAAATGATAGGTATACAAAGAGGAAACGCGGTTGTGGGCTCTTAACTGTCACGTCGGAGGTCGCGGGTTCGAGCCCCGTCGTCCCCGCCATTCCTTTCAATCACTTACGACTGCTTTTTCGGCTGGGGATTTGCCTTTTTGAGGCACCGTGAAGTAGGCGTGACCTAATGTGCCTTTTCCGTTCTTCTCGGCTTCCTTAAGCACTCCGGCGATCAGATCGACTGTCTTGCGCTTCAGCTCCTCTCGGAGGTGCTGGCAGCATTCGCCGAAACCGTGCGTCTTGCTGATCGATGAGGTGGACAAAGTGGATGAGGAGTAACCTCGAAGCGCACGACGTCGGGATATTCGTATCCATCCGGAATGTCATTGACCGACACCGCCAGGCAGCGGCTTTCCGAATGCGCACTCTGGGCGGCAGCAAGCAGATCAGATGTGAACGTGGCGATGCCGCACTTGCGCGGCAGGTGATCGCCTATGAAGGCTATCTTGTGAATCTTAGGGGCTTCATTCAGGATCGTTTCCGTGATCTCTTCACGACGCCTCAACGTGGTGGTACTCGGGCTGCCACATCGCGTCCTGCACCTGTTGCTCAATGTCGCCCACTTTCACGGCGGCGAGGCCTTCCGCCTCCGCAGCCTCGACTACGGCCATCGCTACTGTGGCGGATACGCTGCGCAAATCGTCGATGTGCGGAAGGAGCGACGCACCGGGCTGGCGCACAGCCACCAGGCTGGACACTGCACCCGCGGCGGCTGCAAACATACCGTCACTTATCCTTCGGGCCCGTGCGACAATCGCGCCGAGACCGAGGCCGGGATACAACATGGCGTTATTCACCTGGGCGACCGCGTACGTCACTCCCTTATAGGTGCTTGGGGCGAATGCGCCGCCAGTGGCGACCAGCGCCCTACCCTCGGTCCAGGTAATCAGATCGGCCGGGTTCGCCTCCGCTCTTGCCGATGGATTGGAGAGCGCGAAGATGATGGGCCGATCGACATGCGAGGCCATTTCCTTGACGATGGCTTCCGTGAAACTGCCGGGGGCTGTCGAGGCGCCTATCAGGATGGTCGGGTTGACCCGGTGCACCACTTCAGCCAAGCCAATACCGTCTCCATTCCTGCCGTGGCGCCAGCTTCTGCCTTCCGGCGCGGGCCGGGCATACATCGCCTGGTATTCGGCGAGGTGTTCCGTCATATCGCTGGTGATCAGACCGTGACGGTCGACGCACCAGAAGCGGTCAATCGCACCCTCCCGGGAGAGGCCCTCGCGCACCATGGCGCCGCGAATCTGGTCGGCTATCCCGATACCTGCTGTACCCGCGCCGAAGATGACCACGCGGTGATTTCGCAGCGGAGTGCCACAGACGCGGACCGCCGAGATCACGGCCGCTAGTGTGATCGCTCCGGTGCCCTGCATATCGTCGTTGAATGTGCAGATGCGGTCGCGGTACTTCTCAAGGATACGGCGTCCGTTTGCGGGAGCGAAGTCCTCCCACTGCAGAAGCGCATGTGGGAACAGCGCTGTCACTGCTTCGACATAGGCGTCGATGAAGGCGTCGTAGCGTGCCCCGTGAACTCGCGCGTGCCGGTTGCCTACATAGGTCGGGTCGTCCAGGAGGCTCTGCCGGTTCGTGCCGACGTCGAGCATCACAGGGATCACGCGGGTGGGATCGATTCCCCCGGCCGCAGTGTAGATTGCCAGCTTGCCGATCGGCACCTCGATGCCGCCTACGCCCCAATCGCCGATCCCCAGAATCTGCTCGGCATCTGTCGCTATGATCAGGTCGATATCGCCGGCGGCAGCGCCGAGGTTCGTGAATGCTTCTTTGATCCCGTCAGCGTGGTCGATAGAAAGATACACACCGCGCGGCGGCCGGCATTCATGGTGGTACTGTTCCATCGCCATTCCGACGGTAAGGTCGTTGACGATGGGGATCATCTCGCGTAGGTGTTCGGAGAACAGGCGATAGAACAAAACCTCATTGCGGTCATGGAGAGCGGTCAGGTAAATGTTCTTGCTGAGTGCGTCCGGGAGCCGCTCGTACTGGATGTAGGCGCGCTCCACCTGCGTTTCCAGCGTGCTGATGTCAGGCGGGATCAGACCGGTGAGCCCCAGAGACTTTCGCTCCTCCGCCGTAAATGCCGTGCCCTTGTTTAAGCACGGCGTATTGAGCACGGCCAGGCCCCGAGCCTTGGTCTTATAGCACCCGACGCCGTGTGGACGCCTGTTCATGGGCGGCAACGGGGCGACGACTCTTCGGCGAATGACCGGATTCTTCTCTTTCAAGTCAGTTCTCCTCGGACCGGCCGGCGGCCAAGGCTGCGGGCCCCAGGAACGCTCGACCGTGGTCACCGCGCGAGACGGCAGCAGCCGCGCTCTCCAATGCTCCTCGTGCCCGAGGGAGCAATCGGTCGTCCGTTCCTTCAACCTTGCGGAAAGACTCGCTGCAAGGACATGCGGAGGCGATCAGCGCGAGTTCGATTACGGCGTCCGTGGGTCATGTGACCAGATACGGTCAAGACGGTCTGACGGGACGGGAAAGCGTGGAGGTGCACTCCTTCCCGGGGATTCCGAATGTGAGCGTGTCAGTCCGCCCTCGCCACATCCGGAAAGGTGTGGGGATGAGGGAAATATCAGAGCACAAGAACGCGCCGCAGGGTAACCGCCACCTGACGAAATACGGTCAATCCAGCGCACTCGAAACGCGCCAGGTGGTAGCATGGATTCAGTGGCCCGGTTCGGCGTTGACCGGCATGCAATTCAGGGCCAACATTGGACGCCGCACCCAGGTGATTTTTGCCGGGACAGGGCCCAGGAGGAGCGTTGAGCTCTGAAGTCCACCGGGCACGGTCGGCCAGTTGGGTTCTGAAACACGGTCCCCCACAACTCGAGTCGCTCCTTCGAACCATCGTTTGTCATAAGGCCACTTCAACAGAATTTGATCGGTCAGCCACAGCGGCGAAGGCTGCAGCTTCGGACCAGGATTTGGGTCAGTTCTTGTTGGACATGGAAGGCCATATCGTCACCTGGTCGCCGGGGGCAGTGCGCCTCTACCTGCTCAGCGAGGATCAGGCTGTTGGCAAACACGTCTCCGCTCTCTATCTCATGGACGAGAACAACGGTGCTGAGCCGCAACGCGAGCTAGCCCGGTCCGCAGCCGAAGGCCATTTCGGAAATGAAGGCTGGCATGTGAGGAAGGACGGCACGCGATTCTGGGCCAACGTCATTACGCTGGCGCTACAGGACGAACGCGGCGAGCCGCAAGGATTTGCCAGGATTGTCCGCGATTTCAGCGAGCGTCACGAGCGCGATGAAAAACTGCGTCGCAGCCGCGCACGGGTTCGGCCGATCCCTTTGAGATCTACCATCGCCGGCATGGTATCCGGTGAGTTCAATCGGATTACCGAAGCGAACGACGCGTTCTTGGACATCGTCGGGTACAGCCGTGAGGATCTGCTGAACGGCAGCCTGCGATGGTGGGATCTGACGCCGCCGGAATACGCCGCGCTCGATGATCTCGCACACGAAGAAGCGCTGCGGTTCGGCGCCTGCACGCCTTACGAAAAGGAGCTGCTCCGCAAGGACGGCGCCCGCGTGCCGGTTTTGATCGCCACCGCGGTGCTAAAGCTAGCGCCTTTCCGATGGATCACGTTCGTCCAGGACCTCCGTGACCGCATCCGCCATGAGAATGTCGTGGACGAAGACGTCGAGAGTAAACAGGATTTCGAGGAGATGGTCGGGAACAGCGCCGCTTTGAGGCGAATCCTGCGCCACATCGAGGTTGTGGCTCCTACCGACGCGAACGTGCTGATCGTCGGAGAGACCGGCACCGGGAAGGAACT